>Ga0209934_1000079_pt1 | contig 355608 bp, 308 predicted proteins | sample ThiBiot_750_plan_2_FD_183950 | JGI IMG/M metagenome (GOLD analysis project Ga0209934, IMG submission 183950) | Wastewater bioreactor microbial communities from Cape Town, South Africa - Thiocy_expt_750_plan (SPAdes) | ecosystem: Engineered > Bioreactor > Thiocyanate-remediating >... | reverse complement strand
GTTACCATATTTTTTTAACCAATTGCGAATAGTGCTATCTCCCTGGATGCCATACTGTTTTTGTGCTTGGGAGAGTGTCAATTTCCCCGATTCAATCTCTTTAACGACATTCAGCTTCAATGTTAAAGTGTAATCACGCTGAGTCCGCTTTACATAATTTGTTCCTTCTTCCATAACGATTCTTTTTGTGTATCGATATTTCAGGACGAGACAATAGCCAAATAAAAAAGGAGTTGATCAAATAATCAACTCCTTTTTTATGATGTTTCCTAATGAAACACCACTTCAAGTACATTTTTTTCGATGTTGTTTTGATCCTTGGCCCCATCAAGCTTAACATGTGCTTTTGTTACCCCAAATTCTTTGGGTTCAAATTGCTTTTCGACAACAGCAGTGGTCGTAAAGCGCAATAGGGAATTTTCATCTTCATTGAGATAGGCATCAATTTCAAGAATACCTTCGTTTTCATCAAACACATAAGGATGCAGCAGATTGATCCCTTTCGGGATCCGTGGGCTCTTCCAAACGACAAATTTAGGGAGCGTTTTATCCATTGCATCAATTTTATTGTAAATGGCCTGCTGACAGGTAATTCCGGCAATTACTTTTGTTTTTCCGGTCTTATCGATCATATACTCTTTGGGATTTATGCGTATCTGCACTTTCGCCAATCCATTAAGTTTTCCTTCTGGATAGTTCAGCCCTACATGGATAGTCTCATTGCCACTATTTGCTAAAAAAGCCTCGCCTGAACCTTTGCTATAATTCACATAATTTTCCAGGCGGTACGTCAGGCCCTCCGCATCAGATTTCGCTTGTTGTTGATCAAATTTAATTTCCATCTTACGTAAAGGAACAAGCATCAGTTCCATACGCTGCAGGGGATTTTCAATATCAAAGCTATCTTTCTTCATTTGTTCCGCCTGGGGTAGCGTGGATATCGCCTTCCACAATGCAGCAGGTGAACTATCTTTGGTCAGATTCATCAACCTGATTAGTTCAGCAAAAGGCATATTGGGAAAAGTAACTTTTTGTACGATTACCGCAGCATTGATCCGTTTAGCAGAGCGGATATCCGTTGTTGTATTTGATTCTTCATGTAGCTTAACCTCTTTAGGTGTAGAGGATTGACAATTTTGAAAAAGAAGCGCTATGCCTAATAACGGGAAAACTAAGGCGTACTTTTTTAGATATTTTTCCATATCTATAGCTTTTTAAATGTAGTATAGACAAATTTACCTTATTTGACGCAGATATCACAGAAAAGCCCCGGAATTTATATCCGGGGCCTCTCTTATTTTGTTTATTTTGTGCTAGTAGGCAGGCTATTTGCGATACTTAATGTCCTTTTGGTTCAGCATCGATACGTTTAATATCTGCTCCTAATTTACGCAAGCGTTCTTCGATATCTTGATAGCCACGCTCTATCTGTTCGATATTGTGGATCACTGATTTTCCTTTGGCAGATAGCGCTGCAATCAATAAAGACACGCCGGCACGAATATCTGGCGAAGTCATTTCAATACCCCTCAGATGGTGTGATTTATTCAGTCCAATAACGGTTGCGCGGTGTGGATCGCACAAAATGATCTGAGCGCCCATATCAATCAATTTGTCGACGAAAAACAAGCGGCTCTCGAACATTTTTTGGTGGATCAATACATTTCCTTTTGCCTGAGTCGCCACAACAAGTACGATACTTAATAAATCGGGTGTAAAACCTGGCCAAGGTGCATCCGAAATCGTCAGGATAGACCCATCGATAAATGTATCGATTTCATAGGATTCTTGTGACGGGATAAAAATATCATCACCACGTAATTCAAATTTGATACCTAAGCGCGAAAATACAGATGGAATAACACCCAGTTCTTCAAAACATACATCCTTAATGGTAATTTCTGAACCGGTCATTGCCGCAAGTCCGATGAAAGAACCTATTTCAATCATATCAGGCAACATCCGGTGTGAAGTTCCGCCAAGGCGCTCTACGCCTTCGATGGTCAACAAATTAGATCCAATACCGGATATTTTTGCTCCCATGCGATTCAACATCTTACATAGTTGTTGCAAATAGGGCTCACAAGCCGCATTGTATATCGTTGTTGTCCCTTTTGCCAATACAGCAGCCATCACGATATTCGCTGTACCCGTCACAGAAGCTTCGTCCAACAGGATATAACTTCCCTTTAACTCTGTCGCGTCAACGTTAAAAAAATGGGTAGTCGCATCGTATACAAACTTAGCACCCAATTTTTCAAAGCCCAAAAAGTGTGTATCCAATCGTCTACGTCCGATTTTATCACCCCCAGGTTTCGGAATAGCGGCCTTTCCGAATCGGGCCAACAAAGGGCCGACAATCATGATAGAGCCGCGCAATCCACCGCCTTTTTCTTTAAATTCGGGTGACTGGAAATAGTCTATATTTATATCTTTAGCTTCAAAAACGTATGTGTCTTTATCTATACGATTAATTTTAACACCTAAAGCAGCCAATAGATCGATCAACTTATTGACATCCTTAATATCTGGGATATTACTGATAGTCATAGGTTCTTCTGTCAGTAAAACTGCAGAAAGGATCTGTAAGGCCTCATTTTTTGCTCCTTGAGGAATAATCTCTCCCTTTAACGGTTTTCCACCGATTATTTCAAATGCGTTCATTTATATATAAGTGATATCTTCTTAGTGTCATACCCCTGTTTTTGTATTTGCCTCGGGATATTTAGCCTTCCGTCTACTACACAAAGATGGAAGCCTCAAAGAACCATGCTACCGATTAAAGTGGTACGGTTCTAAAAAAAAGAAGGCAATTGTAAAGAAATCTGTTAATCACTTCGCAATTGCCTGCTTCTTTAAACGAAATCTTTAAGAACTAGCCCCGTTTGTTATTATAGTTACCCTGCGGCTTTCTGTTTCTGTTATTGTTGTTGTTGTCCCTGCCGTAGCTGTTGTTATTGTTGTCTCGACTATAGCTGTTGTTATTGCTTCCGTAGTTATTGCGCTTCGTATTATTGTTATTGTTACTTGTCATACGAGGCTTGCCACCACCTTTCGACTGGTGACCGGAATTATTGTTATTGCTATTGTTATTATTTCCGCCAGAATTACTATTAGCAGGACCTTTAACGCGATTTCCCGGAGGCGGAGTTTTAAAGTCAAGTTTAGTCAATACGGTACCCTCTGGTAAGGTCAATTGATAACCTGATAATTCTTTTAGATCCTGGATGATCAACTCGTCTGAAACAGAATCCTTATTCCAGGTCAGGTAAGCCATTTTCATAAAATTAGCGATACCGATGACCATCTGCTCTCTTTTGGCTTCGTCATTGGCCAATAACGCCTTTTCAATCATTTTCTCTACGGTAAAACCATAGTGCTTGAATCTAATGGAATGCTGCGGATAGCCTAAATGCTCAACTTCGTGTTTCACACTTTTCGCTGTGGCAATTGGATAAGGCGAGTCGATATCCAATTTAAAATCAGAGATAATCTGTAGGTGATCCCACAGTTTATGTTTAAAATCAGACACGTCTCTCAAATGTGGGTTCAATACCCCCATCATATCGATTACAATCTGCGCATGTTTATTTCTTTCTTCCTTTGTGGGTAAAGTACAGATGTAATCTACCATATTTTGCACATTGCGACCATATTCTGCAAGGATCAATTTTGGTCTAGTGCTGTTGTAGTCAAAGTTCATATAGCTAATATAAGTACCTAATTAAACGATTAAGATATCGTTTTGGTATTTTATTATTGAATTATTCTAAGTTTTGCAAATTTAAGCAACAATTGTTTCTGTCCCAACTCCTTAAAGAAAATAGTTGCTTTTATATCTCCTTTGTTTCCTTCGAGATTCACAACTTTACCAAATCCAAAGCGTTCATGTTCAACTTCCATGCCGACCTGAAGATTTGATGTATCTGAAGGAGCAAAACCCGCAGTAGGTTTGTGGGCTTTCGGCAGTATCGATGTTGTTTTAACCATGGGCTTAGGCTTAGGTTTAGAAAACGTATCATCACTGTCCTTTTGCTGCCATGCAATTCGTTCGCCTTGAAAACTTCCGGCTGAGGCAGAAGTTTGTCGTGGTTTAAAATCCAATGCAAGACATGCCGGATTCAATTCATCCAAGAAGCGACTAGGTTCGCAGTTATTCAGCGTTCCCCAACGATATCGCGAAGTAGCATACGAAAGTAGTAATTTTTTTTCAGCTCTCGTAACGGCAACATAAAAAAGTCTTCGTTCCTCTTCCAGTTCCGACCTGGAATTCAACGACAACTGGGAAGGAAATAGGTTTTCTTCCAAGCCTACAATAAAAACAATCGGAAATTCCAAGCCTTTGGAAGAGTGGATGGTCATCAATGATACAGTATCCGCATTTGGATCTTTATCATTATCGTCGTTTGTCAACAGGGCGATATCCTGCATATAGACGTCAAGTCCACGTTCTTCGATATCTTCCCGTTCCGAAAATTCCTTGATACCATTGAGGAGTTCCTGGATATTTTCGTAACGTGCCAACCCCTCTACCGATTTGTCTTCGTACAATTCTTTCAGAATACCACAGTGCTGTGCAATATGCATTGCGGTATCAAATGCGTTATTGTTTTTGGCCAGGGCCTGAAAACTCTGTATCATCTGTGCAAAACCACCGACAGACGTTGCGCTACGCCCATCTAGAAACTGGGCCGCATTTGCAACAACATCCCATATACGGTACTGATTCTGATCTGCAGCGATCATGATCTTCTCGATTGTCGTATCCCCTATCCCTCTACGCGGGTAATTGATCACACGCTTGAGTGCTTCCTCATCATTCGGGTTGAAGGTTAGTCTGAAATACGCGATCAGATCTTTAATTTCTTTCCGTTGATAGAAAGAAGTACCACCATAGATTTTATAAGGAATATTGATTTTGCGTAAGGCCTCCTCCATAGCCCTGGATTGGGCGTTTGTGCGATACAGAATAGCAAAATCCTTATAATTAAGTCCTTTTAACGATTTCTCTTCAATGATTTGATCGGCCACGATCTTACCTTCCTCATTGTCAGAGAAAGCACGTGAAACCTTGATCTTTTCGCCCTCTTCATTATCCGAAAAAACATTTTTCTCCAATTGATTCTGATTATTGGCAATCACCGAATTGGCCGCATTCACGATCATCTTCGTAGATCGATAATTCTGCTCTAGTTTAAAGATCTTAACATCCGGATAATCTTTTTGGAAATTCAGGATATTCTGAATATTTGCCCCACGAAATGCATAGATAGACTGTGCGTCATCCCCAACCACACAGATATTTTCATTGACTGCTGCCAGGCGTTTAACAATAAGATATTGCGAGAAATTGGTATCCTGGTACTCATCGACCATCAGGTACCGAAATTGATGCTGGTATTTATGCAGTACCTCTGGATGTTTATTTAACAATACATTTGTTTTAAACAACAGATCATCAAAATCCATTGCCCCAGCACGGTAACAGCGCTGTGCATAGGTCATATAAATCTGTCCCAATTGACCACGACCATTGGAAATATCCTCGGCCAATATGGCTTCATTCTTATTATATTCCTGCGGTGAGATCAGGTTATTTTTTGCCTGTGAGATACGTCCGTACACATGATTGACATTATACAGCTTATCATCGAGATTCATTTCCTTTAAAATGGCACGCAACAAACTTTTGGTATCATCCGTATCGTAGATGGTAAAGTTTCTGGGATAACCGATCAATTCAGCTTCTACACGGAGTATTTTTGCAAACACCGAGTGGAATGTTCCCATCCAAATATTTTTCGCTTCGCTCCCAACAACAGAAACGATACGCGCGCGCATCTCTTTGGCCGCTTTGTTGGTAAATGTTAATACCAAGATATTGAATGGATCAACACCTTTTCGAATCAAGTGTGCGACACGATAGGTAATGACCCGTGTTTTTCCTGAACCAGCCCCCGCAACAATCATCACAGGACCTTCTGTTTGCTCTACGGCTCCTCGTTGTGAAGGGTTTAAACCCGCTAAATAATCCAAATTAACTCCTTAAATTTTAAAACCTGAGAATAGGGTATAAAAGTACAAATTTCCTGTTGATCACTCAGGCTATTTTGCTAATATTTTTACACAAAAAAAACCGATAATCAAGATTATCGGTTTTTATATGCTCCAAGCAATATCTAGCCTCTGCTGTTATAATTTGGTGCTTCTTTCGTAATGGAAATATTATGTGGATGGGACTCTCTCAGCCCTGCTCCTGTAATACGAACAAATTGTGCTTCCTGTAATCTTTCGATTGTAGCAGCACCACAGTAGCCCATAGAAGCGCGTAATCCACCAATGTATTGATAAACAACCTCAGCCAGTGTACCTTTATATGGAACACGTCCCACAATACCTTCAGGAACCAATTTTTTGATATCATCTTCTACGTCTTGGAAATAACGATCTTTCGATCCTTTTTCCATGGCTTCGATTGAGCCCATACCGCGGTAAGATTTAAACTTACGTCCTTCATAGATAATTGTTTCCCCTGGAGCTTCTTCCACGCCTGCGAATAGAGAACCAGCCATAATGGTGCTTGCTCCAGCTGCGATTGCTTTTGCAATATCACCAGTCTGTTTGATACCCCCGTCTGCGATCAATGGCACGCCAGTTCCTTTAAGGGCTTTGGCAACTTCATAGACGGCATAAAGCTGAGGAACACCGACACCAGCAATGATACGGGTTGTACAGATAGAGCCCGGTCCGATACCTACTTTTACAGCATCTGCACCTGCTTCAGCCAAAGCTGTTGCTGCTGCACCTGTTGCAATATTTCCAACGATTACCTGTAGGTCAGGAAACTGCGATTTCACCAATTTCAACTTATCGATTACACCTTTAGAATGCCCATGTGCTGTATCGATTGTGACCACATCCACACCTGCTTTCACCAAAGCCTCCACGCGGTCAAGGGTATCGGGTGTAACGCCTACTGCAGCACCAACCAATAAACGACCATGGCTATCTTTGGCAGCATTCGGGTAATGCTTATATTTTTGTATATCTTTAAAGGTAATCAAGCCTTTCAAAATACCTTCTTCATTGACTACTGGAAGTTTTTCGATTTTTTCGTTTTGAAGAATTTCTTCCGCTTTCACCAAATCCGTTCCTTCGGGAGCAACCACAAGATTTTCCTTGGTCATCAATTCATTGATGGGACGGCTCATATCTTTTTGGAAACGAAGATCACGATTCGTTACAATACCGACCAATTGACCTTTTTCGTTCACAACAGGGATTCCACCAATCTTGTGCTCCTTCATAATATTGAAGGCATCACCCACCGTTGCTGTTGCCAATAACGTAACTGGATCCTGAATCATACCGCTCTCAGAGCGTTTTACTTTACGTACTTCAGCAGCTTGTTCTGCAATAGTCATGTTCTTATGTAACATACCAATACCGCCAGCTTGTGCAATCGCAATCGCCAAATCAGCACCGGTTACCGTATCCATTGCTGCAGAAACCAATGGAATATTTAATTTGATTTTTTTTGTTAGCGAAGTGCTCGTATCAACGTCACGGGGTAAAATTTCAGAATAAGCTGGAATTAATAAGACGTCGTCGTAAGTGAGACCTTCTGCTACGAATTTTTGTGGATCTAATTGCATGGCAAATATGTATTGGGTTTTCTATTTGCCAGGCAAATTTAAGAAAAATAAGCAATAATAAAAAATAAAAGATACAAATTACAATCGGAAGACAAATTAGAAACGTTATGAATTAAGCCTACATGACGGCCCCTATGTTGGCAATATCATTTTTGGCAAGCTATTTGCTTTTGTGTAACACGAAAAGTTATTTTAATTAATGAAAATATAAAGATAAGATAATTATGAAAAAGACATTACTCTCATTAGCTGCCGTCGCAGCATTAGCATTTGGCGCACAGGAAGCGAAAGCTCAGTCTCCATTTAGATCAGCGATAGGTGTTGTATTCGATGGTACAACAACTGACTTATGGGGTGTTCAATATAAGCAATCTTTTGGCGGTGCCAACATGGGACAAGCACAGGTGATGTTTGACGACCACGTGGTTGCTGTAGGTGCAGACTACCAATATGCAAGACCCTTCCAAGGCGTGAATGGTTTGGGATGGTATGCCGGCGTTGGTGCACAATTGACATTTATCGACGTAGGAGATAATATTACAAATGTTGCTTTACGTCCTCAACTAGGTTTGGAATTCAAAATTCCAGTTGCTCCGATTGCTTTCCACGCAGACTGGAAACCAGACTGGAGATTGAACCACAATAGTGATTTTGATGCATCAACATTTTCTTTTGGTATCAAATACACATTGAAATAATATAAGCAACTAAACAGTGTAAAAAGGTCCTTCTCGTCTTGAGTAGGGCCTTTTTTTATAAATAAAATCAATTAATATTTCTTTTTTTCTTCAATTCTCCTATTTTTATGCCGTTGACCTAATTGGCATAAATAAAACTTTTCATTCTACAAAAATTTTATACCTTTGCCATTCTTGGTAAAATGTGATTAAACGAGAACTAATTATCAATTACATAAACAGTATTTAACATTAAAATTAATACAATTATAACAGACGATGCAAGGTAAAGGGCTGATTAAACTTTTAGTGATAGTGGTGTCATTAGCGTGTCTACACTCCCTATCATTTACTTGGGTGACCCGCAATGTGGAGCGAGATGCTGAGAATTTTGCCAAAGGAGACTTGGCAAAAGAGAAAAGCTATCTCGACTCAATGGCAGGTGAAGTAGTGTACAATTTAGGTTTTGCAAAATACACCTATCGGGAAGCTAAAGCAAATGAACTCGCTTTGGGATTGGATTTGAAAGGCGGTATGAACGTAACCATGGAGATCTCATTGGACGAATTGATCCGCAATTTGGCGAACAATCCAAAAGATGAGAAATTCAACAAAGCGTTGGAACAGGCAGTGGCAAAAAGTAAAACGAGTGCAAAAACAGTCGTTGCTTTATTTATGGAGGAATACAAATCCATCGGTGCGACAACGCCACTTTCAACATTCTTCTCAACAAAAGACAATGCTTCTTTAATTAAACCGGGTGATTCAGACTCAAAAGTTGAATCATTCCTTCAAAAAGAAGCAGACAATGCCATCCAAAATTCTTACAAAGTACTTCGTACGCGTATCGACAAATTTGGCGTTGCATCTCCAAACATTCAAATTCAACAAGGTACAAACCGTATTTTAATCGAATTACCTGGTGTAAAAGATGAAAGCCGTGTTCGTAACCTATTACAAGGTTCAGCTAAATTGGAATTCTATGAGACCTATACGAATCAGGAAGTTTATCCAATATTAGAAAATATCGACAAAACTTTAGCTTCAACGTTAAAAGCTGCTCCAGCAGCTACGACAAATGCTGCTGCAGATACAAGCAAAAAATCAGATGATTTATTGTCTAATCTAACCGGTGGTAAGAAAGATGCTAAGAAAGACAGTGCTGCTGTAAATCTAGGTCAGAAAAATCCATTATTTGAAGTATTACGTCCAGCAGTTTATATGGGCGAAAACCAACAAATGGCGCTTATGCCAGGTTCAATGGTTGGTATTGCTTCTTTAAAAGATACAGCAAAAGTAAATGCTTATTTACAACGTCCAGAGGTAAAATCAATCCTACCTGGAAACTTAAAACTTTTATGGGCTGTAAAACCTGAGCAAAAGACACCTGAGCAACTATCATTATATGCAATTAAAGGGGCTGGACAAGATAATGGTGCTGTATTGACAGGAGATGTCATTACGGATGCAACAGCAAACTTTGATGAGAAAAATCAACCTGTGGTTGGTATGCAAATGAACAGCGAAGGTGCACGTGAATGGAAGAAAATTACTGCAAAAGCGGCTCAAAACAGAGATGCAATTGCTATCGTTCTTGATAATGTGGTTTATTCGGCTCCTTCTGTAAACGGTGAAATCCCAAATGGTAGTTCATCAATCTCTGGATCCTTTACGGTAGAAGACACCAAAGATTTAGCAAACGTATTGAAGGCAGGTCGTCTTCCAACGACTGCTAAAATTGTTGAAGAAGCTATTGTGGGACCTACTTTGGGTCAGGCTGCCATTGATGCGGGTGTTAACTCTGCTGTTATCGGTATTATCGTAGTAATGATCTTTATGATCGCTTACTACAATACTGCAGGTATCGTGGCAAACATTGCGGTATTGTTAAACGTATTTATCATTATGGGGGTATTGGCATCCTTAAATGCTGTACTCACCTTACCGGGTATCGCGGGTATCGTATTAACAATGGGTACTGCGGTCGATGCGAACGTCTTGATTTATGAACGTATCCGTGAAGAACTGGGCTTAGGAAAATCGATCCGTCAGGCTGTTGCAGATGGTTACAAACACGCTTTACCTTCCATCCTGGATTCGCAGATCACAACGTTTTTGATCGGTATTATCTTATTCTTATTTGGTAGTGGTCCAATCTTAGGTTTCGCAACAACATTAATGGTGGGTATAATTACTTCATTGTTTACTGCGATCCTTGTTACTCGTGTTATCTTTGAATGGATGTTGGCGAAAGATTTCAAAATCAAAGTCTCTTTCCCTTGGTCTGCAAATACCTTGCATAATGCAAACTTTAAATTCGTTCAGAAACGTAAAATCTTTTATGCGATTTCAATCGTTGCCGTGTTAATTTCTGCGGCATCAATTTTCACAAAAGGATTCAGTTTAGGTGTGGATTTCCAAGGTGGTCGTACGTATACTGTCCGTTATGATAAACCTGTGGACTTGGAAGCTGTACGTACAAACTTGGATGATATCTTCCAGAAAACAACAGAAGTAAAAGTCTTCGGTGCATCCAACCAACTGCGTATAACAACAACTTACCATATCGAAGAAACTTCGGACACTGCTGATAAAGAGGTATTGGACAAATTAAATCAAGGTTTATCAAAAGTAGATGCTTCCAATAAACATGAGATCCTTTCGTCTCAAAAAGTTGGACCAAGTATCGCTACCGACATCAAATCTAGAGCAACAAGTTCCGCAATTTTCTCTATCATCATTGTTGCAGCTTACATCTTGATCCGTTTCCACAAATGGGAATATTCGGTTGGAGCAGCTATTGCAACAATTCACGATGCGATTATTTTATTGGGATTATTCTCTATCTTGGATGGTATCGTACCATTCTCATTGGATATTGACCAACACTTTGTGGCGGCGATATTAACTGTAATTGCCTACTCGGTGAATGATACAGTGGTTGTATTTGACCGTTTACGTGAATTCGTATCGAAACCAAATGCACATAATGAAGATCTTGGCGATGTCGTAAACCATGCGATCAACTCTACTTTAAGTAGAACAATCATCACATCATTGACAATCGTGTTTGTTCTTGCTGTATTGTTTATCTTTGGTGGTGAAGTTATCCGTGGATTCTCATTCGCAATCTTAATCGGTGTTATCGTAGGTACATATTCATCGATTATCTTAGCGGCACCTTCGGTATATGACTTACGTAAAGGAAAGCATTTAGCAGAAGGTAATACAGCTAAAAAAGCTGAAGTCGTAAGACCATAATAGCTAATGTTAATAAAATAAAGAAGGGCGTTCGAATGAACGCCCTTTTTTTATTGCATTCAAATTACTTGTCACACTAAATATTTTAAATATATTTGTTACACTAAATATTTGTATGCTAAACGAAAAATTTGACCGCTACTCTTTCATCTTGGACCAAACGGCCAAGAAAGTAAAACAGTTCGCCCAATCTTCTTTTGCGGAGAAAGGATTTGATATTACTGTAGACCAATGGACCATCTTAAAGGCTTTATACGAAACAGATCAACTTTCACAAAAAGAATTGGCAAAGCGCTGCGGAAAAGACCAGCCCACACTGACACGGATCGTTGATATCCTTCTTAAAAAAAACCTGGCCGAGCGGATTACTGACGAAACTGACCGTCGAAGTCTCTACCTTCATTTGACAGAAGAAGGAAAATTAAAAGTAGCATCGCTAACGCCGCTTGTTACAGAGATTCGCATGAAGGCCTGGGAAAATCTAGCAGACGAAGATTTCGAAGCTTTTACAAGAATTTTGAATACAATATATAACAACTTAAATATAGAATAGCTATGATAAATACGGATATCTGTATCATCGGAGCAGGACCTGTTGGCCTATTCGCAGTTTTTGAAGCTGGACTTTTAAAAATGCGCTGCCATTTGATCGATGTACTACCTCAAGTGGGCGGTCAGCTTTCGGAGATCTACCCCCATAAACCTATCTACGACATTCCCGGTTATCCAAGTATCACTGCGCAGGAATTGATCGATAAACAGCTCGAACAGATTAAACCCTTTGACCCCACATTCACCTTAGGCGAGCGAGTGGAACATATCACAAAACAGGACGATGGCTCCTTTATCGTAGAAACCAATGATCATACGATGGTCCATACACAGGTCATTGTCATTGCCGGGGGATTAGGTTGCTTTGAACCGCGCAAGCCAGAAATCCCAAACCTTCATCTCTTTGAAGGAAAAGGCGTCGATTATATGATAAAAGATCCCGCCAAATACCGGGATAAAAAAATCGTCATTGCCGGTGGCGGTGACTCCGCGCTCGACTGGACTTTCCATCTTGCAGATATTGCGCAACAGGTCACTTTAATCCACCGAAGTGACTCCTTCAGGGGTGCCCCAGACTCGGCTGAGAAAGTGTTCAAATTGGCCCAGCAGGGTAAGATCAACCTATTATTGTCTCACAATCTGACCAATATCCATGGCAATGGCTACTTGTCCCATGTTGAAACCACAAATAAAGAAAAAGAAGTCATTGCTACAGATGCAGACTATTTTATTCCTTTATATGGTCTTACACCGAAGCTTGGTCCAATTGCAGATTGGGGATTAAATATCGATAAAAATGCCATAGCGGTCGATACGTTCGATTACTCGACCAATATCGAACGAATCTATGCTATTGGAGACATCAACACCTATCCAGGTAAACTGAAACTCATTCTTTGTGGGTACCATGAGGCTGCACTAATGTGCCAAAGTGCGTTCAAATTTGTGTATCCAGATCAAAAATTGACATTCAAATACACCACAGTAAACGGTATAAATACTTTCTAGCCATGGACGATAATTTAATTCAAGTCACTGTTATAGATCGGGATGGGACCGAAAATATCCTGGAAGTTCCGACCGATATCAATCTTTCACTCATGGAGATTTTAAAGGCATCCGACTATGAGATATTGGCCACTTGCGGTGGTATGGCGCTGTGCGCTACCTGCCATGTCGAAGTTGTCGAAGGACGGCATACACTTCCCCAAGCGAGTGATCAAGAACTCGACATGCTGGACACGCTTCCGGATGCCGATGATCAAAGTCGACTTGCCTGTCAGCTGTATCTACAGAATAACAACAACGGCATGAAAATCAAGATCAAAGGTGCGCTACAATAGTATCATCATTGTGTATAAAATACACAATGATGATACTATACATCGTTTTTTTTCAAAGGGTACAATGTACACTATAAAGAGCTAAAAATCAAACAACTACAAAACATATTATTGAAAGAATTAGCCTCTTTACAATAAAATTCACAACATATCAGCATAATAAATAAATATTTTTTAGCTTTTTGAGCCAAAATTTAAGATATTTGCAGCTTAATTCGATTGTACCGAATTTTTACAACAAACTATTAAAAATATGCCAAGCAATAGTTCAAATAGAAAATTCCCAAGAGTAATCATTATTGGTGCTGGATTTGGAGGAATTGAAGTTGCTAAAAAGCTTAAAAATAAGGAAGTTGAAGTTCTGTTGCTGGACAGAAATAACTTTCATACTTTTCAACCATTGATGTACCAAGTTGCCACGGGTACTCTTTCAGCGGACTCCATCTCCTTCCCTGTTCGCAAAATGTTCAAAGGTCAAGACAACTTTCATTTTAGACTTGCTGACGTAAAAAGCGTAGACAATGAAGCTAAGATTGTAAGAACAGATGTTGGTGATTTTGACTACGATTATTTAATTGTTGCGACAGGTGCTACCACGAACTTCTTCGGAAATCAGCAAATCACGAAATATGCTTTGCCGATGAAAAATATACAAGAAGCATTAAATATTCGAAGCTATGTTTTACAGAACCTCGAAGAAGCAGTGCGAATAGAAAACCCTGCTGATCGTAAAGCTAATTTGAACTTTGTTATTGTTGGGGGTGGTCCAACAGGTGTAGAACTTTCGGGAGCAATCGCAGAAATTAAAAACAATGTTCTTGAGAAAGATTATCCAGAATTGAAAAAATCTGAGATGTCGGTTTACCTGGTTGAAGGACTTCCAAAAGTATTGGCCAACTTATCTGAAAAATCTTCTAAAGATTCAGAAAAGTACCTCAAAGATTTGGGTGTAGAAGTATTATTGAATGTTCAGGTAACTGGATATGATGGCAATTCAATTACTTTCGCCGATGGCAGAAGCATTGAAACAAAAACTGTTATCTGGGGAGCAGGTGTAGCTGGGCAGTATCCGAATGGTTTCAAAAAGGAGATTATCCAACGTGGTAACCGTATACAGACAGATGATCAATGCCGTGTTATTGATATGCCAGGGGTCTATGCTATTGGTGATGTTTCGGCATTTATCACAGATGATCTTCCTCGTGGCTTACCTGGTGTTGCACCGGTAGCGCAACAGCAGGGAGCATATGTTGCAAAACACATTCTCCAAACCATGTCCAATCAACCAACAGAGAAATTCAACTATTTTGATAAAGGATCCATGGCTACGGTAGGTCGTAACAAAGCTGTCGTCGACATGGGAAAAATCCATTTCAATGGATTCTTTGGCTGGATGACATGGATGTTTGTCCACTTGATGTCCATCTATGGATTCAGAAATAAATTGATCACATTCGTCAACTGGTCGATCAAATTTTTCACCAAAAACAGTGGTGTGCGTTTGATCTTCCACAAATATGATGAGCCAACTCCAGAGGAAAAACAAGCAGAAACTGCCCACTAACTTCCTATTGGAGTCTAAATAAACATATTTCAGTAGCCCGACAGCGACATTATCCCAAACGATAATGCCGCTGTTTCTTTTATCTTTATTAACCTTCTGAAGCTGTTCTCTTCGCCATATTAACCTACTGAATAGGCTTCTAAAACGTTGTGACGGCTTCGCTTATCAGCTCTTCATAGCATTTGAGTCTTTAGCTAGTTTTCAAAACCACCTTTTCACTTTTGGATTCTTGCTCCTTGTGCTCCATGATTTAAAAAACACCCACTTATTTCTTAATTTAACACGGCGTCTGATTAAAAATAACTTCAGCCGGGACGTAAGAATTACAGATTATATTCGTTAAATTTAAAGACAGTTTTTTCCAGATAGAATTTACTTTCAGAATATAGTTTTTTTTGATGTATAACCTCAAAAAGATTAATTTTTTTTGTGTAGGTTTGCATATTATTTTAAAATAGCTTAAGGATTAGCAGATGGGCTTATTTAATTGGTTTACGCAAGAAGTTGCGATTGACTTGGGTACTGCAAATACCCTAATAATTCATAATGACAAAGTAGTAGTGGATGAACCTTCTATTGTTGCATTTGACCGCACCACAAACAAAGTGATCGCCATTGGTCGCCAGGCCATGCAAATGGAGGGTAAAACACACGATAATATAAAGACAGTACGTCCTTTACGTGATGGAGTAATCGCTGATTTTACGGCAGCTGAACACCTGATCAGAGGTATGGTCAAATTGGTAAACAATGGTAAGAGCTGGTTTTTCCCTTCCCTACGTATGGTTGTTTGTATTCCTTCCGGTATTACGGAAGTAGAGAAAAGAGCTGTACGCGATTCAGCGGAAATTGCTGGTGCGAAAGAAGTCTACTTAATTCATGAACCCATGGCTGCTGCTGTCGGCATCGGAATTGATGTGGAAGAACCAATGGGTAATATGATTATCGATATCGGTGGTGGTACCACTGAAATTGCTGTCATCGCTTTATCGGGTATTGTGTGTGACCAATCTATTCGTGTTGCAGGTGATAACTTCGACTCAGACATCGTTCAATACATCAGAAGACAACATAATATCATGATCGGTGAACGTACGGCTGAAAAAATAAAAATTGAAGTTGGTGCGGCTCTTCCTGAGTTACAGGAACCACCAGCAGATTTCGCCGTTCAAGGTCGTGATTTGATGACGGGTGTTCCTAAGCAAATTACTGTTTCTTATACCGAAATAGCGCATTGTCTGGATAAGTCCATATCAAAAATTGAGGAAGCGATCTTAAAAGCACTTGAAATCACTCCACCAGAATTATCAGCGGATATTTATCAAACAGGTATTTATCTTACCGGTGGTGGTGCATTGTTGCGTGGTTTGGACCGTCGTATACAAGCGAAAACTAAACTTCCAGTGCATATTGCTGAAGATCCATTACGTGCTGTTGTAAGAGGAACTGGTATTGCACTTAAAAATATTGGACGATTTAAATTCTTGATGCAATCATAACGTTCGATAATTAATAACAATATTTTATTAAAGAGCGATATAATATGCAAAACTATTATATCGCTTGCTTATTAAATACCCACATTAAAAAATGAGAAACCTTTGGTTATTCCTGAGACGATATAATGCATTCTTCTGGTTTATCCTATTTTTTGGATTCTCGTTATTTTTGGTGATCACCAACAATTCTTTCCAACGTAATTCTGTTTTAAATTCTTCAAATAGTATCATCGGAGGCCTGTATGCAAAGGTCAATTCCTGGAAAAGCTACCTGCACCTCGGGGAGACCAACGATGCACTTGCAAAGGAAAATGCACAACTGAGAAAGGACTTACAAGCCTATCGATCAACAGACAGCATCAAGATCGGTCCTGTCCCGGCAATCGATAGCAGTGAGTTTGGGCGTTACGAATTTATTATTGCAAATGTCATCAACAATAGCATTCACCAAAAGGCAAATACGATCACACTCGATAAAGGCAGTAAAGATGGTATAGAGCGAGGTATGGGTGTTATCGCTCCCAACGGAGTAGTTGGTATCGTATTGAATGTTTCCCAAAACTTCTCGACAGTGCAATCCCTATTGCATCCCGATACGCGTATATCCGTAACATTAGGCCACACCGAGGTTTTCGGCTCGTTGGTATGGGGCAATAGCATGGATTACCGCGCGGCAATGGTCAAGGAAATTCCAAACCATATCAAAGTCAACAAAGGAGATAAAGTGTACACCTCAGGATATTCAGGACATTTTCCAAAAGGAATTTTTGTTGGAACGGTCATTCAGACGGGGATCTCTTCAGGAGACGCTTTTTTGGATCTTAGACTATTGTTGAGTACCAATTTCTCCAACTTGCAACATGTCTACGTTGTAAAAGACTTGTTAAATAAAGAATTAAAGACACTAGAAGAATCGACAAAGGACAATGGCTAGGATTTTAATATTTAATATTATTCGATTTATCGTTTTGATAGGGATGCAAGTTTTCCTATTTCAAAATATCGGTTATTACAATCTGGTCGCTGCATTTCCTTATATCTTATTTATTTTTTTACTTCCTACAGGAACACCTAATTTCCTGGTGTATTTGATCGCATTTCTCACGGGACTTACCGTAGATTCGTTTTATGATACCCTTGGGGTCAATACCGCAGCCTGTGTTGCACTAGCAGCCTTCCGTATTTTCTTCATGAAAATTACGCTTGAAGTTGAAGAACGCGAATCTTTCTTTACCCCGATGTTAGGCTTCATGAATATTCGCTGGTTCTTTTCCTACATCTTTTTCGGAACATTGATTCATCATACATTTTTGTATCTCTTGGAATCTTTTTCCTTCCAGCACATCCAATACACCTTATTGAGTATCGTTTTAAGTTGTATATTTACAGTAATTATCATGCTATTATTTAGCATATTATTCTACAAAAAGAAAGATCGGTTGTAGTAAATCGATGGATAGAAATTCATTTCTATGAACAGTTTTTTTGCGCGTAAGTACGTCGTTTCAGGAATCTTTATTGCCATCACATTGACCTTGGTGGCCCGCTTATTCTATTTACAGATCATAGACGATTCCTATATACATTCCGCAAACAGCAATGTCATGCGCAAGGTCATTGTGTACCCCGCCAGAGGGGTTATTTTGGACCGAAAGGGAAAGGTATTGGTTCAGAACGAACCGGTATATGATCTTATGGTTACTCCGCGTGAGGTGAAAGAAATCGACACCGCTTTGTTTTGCAAATTGATAGACATTGACAAGGAGGGCTTTATCAAACGGATGGAAAAGGCAAGAGTGCACTCGCCTTACCGTGCATCTATTTTTGAAAAACAGCTGTCTGTACGGACATGGGCTCAATATCAGGAATACCAATATCAATTTCGTGGTTTCTATGTTCAAAAAAGAACAATCCGAAGTTACCCCGACAGCATAGCAGCTCAATTTTTAGGATATGTAAGTGAGGTAAATGATAAAGATATTGAACGCTCCAATGGGTTTTATCGTAGTGGTGACTACATTGGTCGCAGTGGAGTAGAACGCTCTTATGAAGACCTTATTCGTGGAAAACGCGGTGTCAACAACTTAATGGTTGATGCGTTGAACCGTCCGAAAGGGGTGTTTATGGAGGGGAAATACGACACACTTGCTGTTGCAGGGGAAGGACTGGTTTCCTCTTTGGATAAAGACCTTCAGATTCTTGGGGAGAACCTCATGAAAAATAAATTGGGGTCCATAGTTGCCATTGAGCCTGCAACGGGTGAAATCTTGGCCTATGTCAGTAGCCCGAGTTACAACCCCAACATGATGGTCGGCAGGCAGTCTGGCAATAATTATATGAAATTATTGAAAGACGAAACCAAACCACTTTTTAACCGCCCTATTCAAGCCTCCTACCCTCCAGGCTCTGTATTTAAAGTTGTTTCAGCATTGACTGCGCAGCAGGCTGGTGTTATTGATCGTAATACCGTATTTTTCTGCCCACATGGATACAGCTATGGTGGTGGACGCGGCTGGATGGGCTGTACGCACTATCATGGATCAACCACATTACAGCGCTCTGTAGCCGTATCATGTAATACCTATTATGGTTTTACCTATGCTAAGATGATCGACGGACGTGGGCTTTCGGGACCTAAGGCCTACGATCTATGGCGCAATGCCGTGACACAGTTTGGAATTGGCCATAAACTAGGCATTGATCTACCGGGTGAAAAGCCGGGTTTACTGCCGACATCAGATTTTTATACCAAAAGATACGGTAACGATAAATGGCGTTCAAGTTTCAATATCTCCTTATCGATCGGACAAGGGGAAATGGGAATAACACCGTTGCAAATGGCCAACATTATGGCTATCGTTGCCAACAAAGGCTTTTATTACAGACCCCATTTGATTAAAGGTATTGGTGCACAGAAAATTGCCAAGAAGGAATTTACCGAAAAAGTCAGTGCCGGAGTGGATGAGCGGTACTATCCTGTTGTTATCCAAGGGATGAGTGATGCTGTTAATACACCCGAAGGTACCGCTTGGGCCAATCGTATCCCGGGCATCGAAATGTGCGGAAAAACAGGTACAGCGCAAAACCCACATGGTGAAAACCATGCCGTTTTCTTTGCTTTTGCCCCACGAGAAAACCCTAAAATTGCTATTGCTGTCTTTGTTGAAAACGCGGGTTACGGTGGAACCTGGGCAGGACCTATCGCAAGTATGATGGTTGAGAAATACCTCAAAGACACGATAACTGCACCAAAATATATTCAGGACCGCATTTATAAAGCAAATTTTCTTCCTGCACCCAAAAAAGTTGTGGATCCAAAGACTAAAGATGTAAAAAAGACAGACTCAGTCAAATCGAAAACTGACACGTTAAAATCAAAACGCCAGCTGGCAGCTTTAACAAAACCAAAGGAAACAATTGTTCACCATAGCGAGATAAAGAGAAGATATGAATAATCAAAAAACAAGTTTTTTTGGAAAGATAGACTGGCTAACCATCACGCTTTGGCTTGCGCTATGCTTAATCGGCTTATTCAATATCCGTGCAGCGGTGTTTAATCCTGAAATGCCCAATTTCTTTACCTTAGGAACCAATTATGGAAAACAGTCTTTATATCTTGTTTCCGCAATTATTCTAGGGGTATCCATTCTCATCATAGACGCGAAATTTTTCAGTTCCGCCTCACCGATATTTTATGGTATAACAGCTGTATTGCTTGTCATCGTGCTCGTGGTAGGGCGAAATGTCGGCGGAAACCAAGCGTGGATTGACCTAGGTTTTTTCCGCTTACAACCTTCTGAGTTTGCCAAACTTTCGACCTGTCTGCTCTTAGCTAACTTTTTGAGCGCTCAGAGCAATAAAGCACCGACCATGCAGACACTGGCCATGGGAGCCGGTATTGTCTTATTTCCTGTATTTTTAGTTATGCTGCAGCCCGATACGGGATCTGCCCTTGCGTTCTTTTCGTTGATTTTTGTATTCTATCGTGAAGGCTATGTAAATAATGAACTGCTTATATTTGGCGGGCTCTGCATTTTACTTTTTGTTCTTTCTTTATTGGTCAATCCTTGGATACTTATCTTGATTTTAGCATTGCTTATTGGCCTTGTCATGTGGAACTACCGCAAGAGAAGAAAATACATTATCAATCTCAGTATACTTTTTGCTGCATGCGCTGTATTTATTCTCTGTGTGGACCTGGTGTATGAGCATGTGCTACAACCTCATCAACGTGACCGTATTGACATTATCCTGGGTAAAATGGAAGACCCTAAAGGAAAAGGATATAATTTGAATCAGTCGAAGATTGCAATTGGATCAGGACAGCTCCTAGGCAAGGGTTACCTGCAGGGAACGCAAACAAAATACAACTTTGTACCTGAGCAGAGCACGGACTTTATTTTTTGCACCGTTGGAGAAGAATGGGGATTTGTTGGATCGGTTACCTTATTACTTATCTATCTCACCCTACTGCTTCGCATTATTCATATAGCCGAACGACAGCGTTCAGCCTTCGCCAGGATATATGCATACGGTGTAGCGTCCATTCTCTTTTTTCACTTATTCATCAATATCGGTATGACCATCGGTATTGTTCCGGTTATCGGTATTCCGCTGCCTTTTATCAGTTATGGTGGTTCATCCTTATGGAGTTTCACCATTTTACTGTTCATCATGCTTAAATTTGATTCAAATAGAAAAGGAGTTGTCTAAAAACAACTCCTTTTCTATTTGAATCAATATTTAATTCTTTTCAACTCTTTTACCGCATCATTGAGAAAAACTATCATCGCCTCTGCATGACGCAGAAAAATTGTTAAATGCGTTCCAAAACGAGCTGTATGGCCTTATCAACAACTTCTTCAGGTGCGGAAGAAAACCGGCCATCTACCCGACTTGCCAAGATCGCATTGATGGATAAAGCTTGATGTCCAAACATATTAGCCAACGCATAAATACCAGCTGTTTCCATTTCCAGGTTGGTGAAGCGCTGACCTTTATATTGAAAGGAGTTGATCAAATCTATAAAATTAGGAATCGTATTCGTGGAGCGGACAGTCCTTCCCTGCGGAGCATAAAATCCGGGCGCAGTTAACGTAACTCCCTTCGGTAAATCAAAGGCAATTCGATCCAAAAGGCCTGCACCAGCTTTCGCAACGTAGGGGTTTAGGTTTAATGCAGAGAAATATTTGGCTAGTTCTACCTGAAGTGCCTGCTCCTCGCCGTCGTAAGATCCCTGATAATAGTTCATCAATGCATCAAGACCTACTCCATAAGCAGAGGCTAAAATAGTTCCCATCTCGACATCTTGTTGTACTGCTCCAGAAGTTCCAATGCGTACAATATGCAATGAGCTGAGCGTCGACTTTACTGTTCTATTGGCAAAATCAATATTTGCCAGTGCATCCAGTTCATTCAACACAATGTCAATATTATCGGTACCTATACCTGTTGAGATTACCGTCAACCGTTTATTTCCCAGATAGCCGGTATGCGTAATAAACTCACGCTTCCCTTTTTTGAGTTCAATACGGTCAAAGTACTTCGAGACTTTGGCTACACGGTCTGGATCGCCAACTGTAATTACTGTACCTGCCAGATCTTCCGGCAATAAATTCAGATGGTATACACTTCCATCTGCATTTAAAATCAATTCCGATGCGTTGATCATATTGTATACAAATAGCTTAACTGACAACCTTCTATTTTGGAAAACCGATCCACAATTCGATTGACTTGCATTTTTCGGACTTCAAACTCCAAATAACACTGATTATCAAACTCTTGCTTTTCAATGTCCACGCCCTCTTCCTTTATGATCCGCATAATATCATTCATATGCAGGTAATCAAAGGTAATACTATAATGGTCATTCACTGTACGCTCGATAATTTCGGCATGGGTCAAAGCATCTTGGGTTGCTGATTTGTAGGCATTAATCAAGCCTGGAACCCCCAACAAAGTACCACCGAAATAACGAACGACAATTACGATAACGTTGGTGACATCCATAGACAGCAGAACGTTTAAAATAGGTCGTCCTGCAGTCCCCGAAGGCTCTCCATCATCGTTTACACGAAAGACCGCGCGATCAGGTGTGAGGCGATAAGCCCAACAATGATGCCTCGCTTTCGGGTGAATCGCTTTCACTTCCAAGATCAAATCTTTTAATTGATCTTCGGATTTAAAAGGAAAAGCATAAGCAATAAACTTACTTCCCTTATCCCTAAAAATTCCCTCGTATTTTGCATTGATAGTCCGGTAAGTATCTTCAAATAAACTCATAGATATGCTATGATTAAAACTGAAACAATAGAAAGCGCTATACCTAGATAATTCAACAACGATAGCCTTTCCTTAAAAAATAAGACGCCGATTAACGCACCCAATGAAATTACGCCAATGTTCATCCCCGTAAATACAACTGATGGATTTTCTGGTAGCGCACGATGCGCTTTCATATAGAATAGGATGTTACAGAAGTTAAATACACCCAAAACCAATCCATAGCCCATAGCTTGCCTTGAAAAACGTTGTTTTTCCACAAAAAGGAAATACAGCAATAGCACCATTGCAATAGACATCGCCATCACAAAGATAATAAATAGGGAACTGATATAAGGTATATCGACATGCAAGGCGACTTGTTTGAAGAGGATATCAATTATGCCCATACCGATAAATACCAATAACGGGTAAAGCGCTTTATAACGACTGTCTGCCGAACTAACATGCTGATTCTTTTGCCAACCAATAGAACATAGGATGGCCAATAAACCAAGAGCTATTCCCAGCATCTTGTGTCCTTCCATTTTTTCATGAAAAAAGAAAAATGATGCAAGCAAGGGTATGAACAACGATAGGCGCTGTGCAATCTCTGTCTTGACCAAACCGCTATAGCGAATGGACAAAGCAATAAAAACAAACATTCCAGGAAGTAATATCGCCAGGCTCATATACAACGTCATCGGCATAGCATCCCATACCAGCGATTTTAGATTTGGTTGTAAGACAAAATAGGTCAGTGCAACTGCCATGGGGTAATTCCAAACGATAACCTGTTTGGTTTCAACTCCATTTTGTTTTGCCAATTTTAATAAAACAGCAACGGTGACGCTGCAGATGACACTTAATAAAACAAAAATCATGATTCAAATTTCATTTATCTCCAAAGGTCACGTTTCTCCTGACGAGCCTGACGCTCCAATTTTACAAATAATTCTGCATATTGTACATTTGGTGCCAGCGTATAGGATACTGCATACCCTTGTTCAACCAAATCCCGATTGATAAATTTCTTTCCAACATACACATAGGCAAGAAGTCTTCCATACCGATCCCGTTTTCCAACGTCAAAGACCAACTTAACACTTTTGCCGTTTAACATCGTCGTTAAATACTGCTTTGCTTCTTGACCATAGTACCCGAATTCCTTCCGCGCAGTACGTCTCGTTTCCGGAGCATCTACTCCTATCAACCTAACTTTCTCCCCTTTTGGGGTTCCATTTTCAATGACAAAGGTATCGCCATCAATAACACGCTTTACTTTGGCGTCCTTTTCCTCTCCTTTAAAAGTGAAACCTGTCAACACCAAACAGATCACACTTACACACACATAAAAATTAATTCGTTTTAGCATAAAATCCAGCGTTTGCCCAAAGGTAGTAAAATACTTTTTTAACAAAACAGCCAAAAAAAACAATAATATTAACATTAAAAACACCTAAATTTAATATAAAAATATAGCTAAAAAACACGTAAAAATAACACCATTTATTACACATAAAATAACACAAAAATAGAGCTTATTATAGAAAAATTATGACAATAAAAACCATTAAAATACTAAAAATCAATATTATAATAAAATAAAATTCAAAAAAAATTAAAAATAAACAAGTAAAATTCAGCTAAAAAAACACATCAAAAACACATCAAAAATTCATTAAATAAATCAGATATTTTCAATAAAAAATTATTTTTTTCTTTGATATTTCAAAAACATTCGTACATTTGAAATGTCAAACAACAACAGGATGAACAGAACATATACATATTTCTATTTTAACTTCTTTTATTTTAAAAATAAGAGCCGGGATTAGATTGTGTATAAATCATAAAAAATACAAACAAGAAGAGTCCCGGTTCAAATGATCGGGACTCTTTTTTTTTGGAGACAACATAGCGAACAAAAAACAATGAGTTTAAAAATTGCAATACAGGGAGCAAAGGCTTCATTTCATGAAGAGGCCGCATTTAAATTTTTCGGAAGAGAAGTTGAAATTGTAGAATGTGATTCATTTAAAAAAACTTGTGAATTGCTGAAGCAAAGAAAAGTCGACTATATCGTTATGGCGATCGAAAATTCAATTGCGGGAAGCTTATTGCCGAATTATAATTTATTGAGAGATTACAAGTTCCATATCACTGGGGAAGTTTACCTAAACATCCAACAGAATCTCATGGTATTGCCGGGCGTTAAATTAAAGGATATCAAACACATCGAATCGCATCCGATTGCTATTCGCCAATGCGAAGAATTTCTTTCTGAACTTGAGGGCGTACGCATAACCGAGGGATCTGATACGGCTGCAACTGCAAAAATGATTGCCGAGCGAAAATTGACGGATACTGCGGCAATTGCAGGGACATTGGCCGCTGAAATATATGGTCTTGAAATATTAGAAAAGAGAATCGAAACCAATAAAAAGAACGCAACGCGTTTCCTCGTACTATCGAATGAGGTTGTCGAACATAAAAATGCCAATAAAGCGTCATTATCATTCCAAACAGGAAATACAGTGGGATCTCTGGCGACTATTTTACAATGTTTTGCTGAACAGAATATCAACTTGAGCAAGATTCAGTCAATGCCGGTAATCGGAAAACGCAATGAATATGATTTTTTCGTCGACGTAGAATGGAAAAAACAAACAGACTACGAAGCAGCTATACGTAAAGTACTCAAACATAGTGTCAATTTCAATATTATGGGCGAGTATGTCAAAAACGAAAAACTATAATTAACAATTTACGCAGACAATATTAAAATAGATAATCAAACTTAACATGAAAAATACATTAGACATCACTCCTTTAAAATCTTGGTTGGATACAGGAGACAAACCTTTAATTATCGCAGGTCCTTGTAGCGCAGAAACAGAAGAGCAGCTGGTATCAACAGCGCATTTGTTGGCAAATACCGGAAAAGTAAATATTTTACGCGCTGGTATCTGGAAGCCACGTACACGTCCGGGAGAATTTGAAGGTATCGGTTCAATTGGTTTGGAGTGGTTGAAAAGAGCGAAAGAAGAAACAGGTTTATTAACAGCTACTGAAGTTGCTACAGCAAAACACGTGGAAGAAGCTTTGGCTGCTGGTGTGGACGTACTATGGGTAGGTGCACGTTCAACGGCAAATCCATTTACTGTACAAGAAATTGCTGATGCTTTGCAAGGCGTAGATATTCCAGTATTTGTTAAAAACCCTGTAAACCCCGATTTATCGCTGTGGATCGGTGCATTGGAACGTATCAACCGTGCTGGTATCAAAAAATTAGGAGCTATTCATAGAGGCTTCTCATCGTACGAGAAAACAGCATTCCGTAATGAACCAATGTGGGATTTAGCGATTCAGTTAAAAACGGCTTGTCCAAACCTACCGATCATCAACGATCCAAGTCACATCTGTGGAAACCGCGAATTGTTACCATACATCGCACAAAAAGCAATGGATATGGATATGCAAGGATTGATTATCGAATCACATATCGATCCATCTGTCGCTTGGACTGACGCAAAACAACAAGTAACGCCAGCTGCATTGGCCGAGTTGATCGACCATTTAACATTACGTAAAGCTGCTTCGGACAACCCTTCATTTGAAGATAAATTAGCAGAATTGCGTAGCAACATCGACAAATTAGACGATTTGATCATCCAAAAAATTGGTGAACGCATGAAAATTGCTGAGAAAATCGGCGAATACAAACGCGATAACAACGTGACAATTTTGCAAGTTAACCGTTGGGATGAAATTGTTCAAAAACGCACAAAATTAGCGGAAGCGCTTTCTTTGGGTAGCGAATTTGCGACGAAATTCCTCGAATTAATTCACAACGAATCTATCCGCAAACAAAATGCGGTCATGAATACGCAAGAGCAACCAACAGCAGAAGCATAATGAATCAACAAGTCATCACGCTGACGCATCCTGCAAAAAAGATACAGGGCAAGGTCCAACTCACAGGTTCAAAATCTGAGAGCAACCGTGCTCTTATTATCCAATCGCTGAGCAAAGGACAAGTTGAAATAGCCAACCTCTCTGAGGCTGCAGATACGGTTACTCTAAACCGCGTATTAAAAATCGCGTCAGAACCGCAACCTGGTTATAATACAATTGACATAGGCCCTGCAGGAACAGCTATGCGCTTCCTTACAGCTTACCTCAACCTTGTTAAAGGCAATTTTATCCTGACAGGGACAGAGCGCATGCAACAGCGTCCAATTGGGATATTGGTCGATGCCATGAAAGAAATTGGTGCCGAAATCCATTATGAAAAAAAGGTGGGTTACCCTCCTTTGAAGATTGAAGGCGGATTATTTCAAGGAAAAGACCGTGTTAAGATTAAAGGAAATATCAGCAGTCAATATATATCGGCCCTGCTATTAATTGCTCCGGCATTAAAAAAGGGACTTACCTTAGAGATTGAAGGCGAATTAACTTCCAGACCTTATGTATCCATGACTTTGGATATGCTTAAAAGTGTCGGGATCCAATATGAATGGACGGAGAATGCGATTAAAATTGCACCGCAAGCATTTGAAAAGCAAACCATATATGTCGAACCAGATTGGAGCGCAGCATCCTATTGGTATGCTATTGTAGCACTAGCTGATGCAGATGCCTCGATCGTATTGCCCGGGCTAAGACAACATAGTTTACAGGGCGATATTGCCATCACAGACATTATGGAGCATTTTGGGGTTTATTCGAGCTTTGAATCGGATGGATTGCATTTAACTAAAAAAGAAATCAATTCAGACAAAACCTTGTTCGACTTTAAAGAATGCCCTGATCTTGCGCAAACAGTAGTCGTTGTCGCAGCTGCTTTAAAACGTGATGTTTCCTTTACAGGTCTAGAAACCTTAAAGATTAAAGAGACCGACCGTATTGCTGCATTGCAGACCGAAATCGCGAAGTTCGGTGCTGAATTGATCGAAGATGGTGACACATACCATCTGAAAACTGCAGGTGTATATCAACCAGAAGATGTGACCTTCGAGACTTACGAGGATCACCGCATGGCGATGGCATTCGCACCTTTGGCTTTAGTTTTTGACCAAATCAAGATTGCTGAACCTCAAGTTGTAGAAAAGTCATATCCTGATTTTTGGAAACATTTACAAGCGCAAGCTTTTATAATTGACTAACATATCAAAAACAGGGATTAACATCAATATTAATCTCTGTTTTATGATACAATCTCCCAGATAGCCTTTTAGCTTGGGACAAAAATTGTAATGTAATCTACTAGGCCATCTTCGAGTTACAGACTCATAATTTGTATTCAGTCTGGTGCTTTAGAATTGCATTTAAAGGCAAATTTATCTAAGTTTATTGAAATTTAATTTTTATGGCAGGAAATTCATTTGGCGATTTATTCAGAATTAGCACTTTCGGCGAATCACACGGCAAAGCTATAGGTGTAATTATTGATGGTTGCCCTTCAAATATAACAATAGACGAGGAATTTATCCAGTCTGAGCTCGACAAACGAAAACCCGGTCAATCTAAGATCACGACACAAAGAAAAGAAAGTGATACTGCACAAATCTTATCTGGCGTATTCGAGGGCAAATCAACGGGAACACCAATAGCAATTGTTATTCCAAATGAAGACCAGCGTTCGAAAGATTACACCCATATCAAAGATATTTTCAGACCTTCCCATGCTGATTTCACTTATCAGATGAAATATGGCATACGTGACTATCGTGGCGGTGGACGGTCCTCGGCGAGGGAAACCGCTGCCCGTGTTGCTGCTGGTGCTGTAGCAAAAAGCTTTCTGAATCAATTTGGCATCGAAATCTTTGCCCACGTTTCGGGAGTAGGTACTATTGAGGCGCCAAATGTAGATACCAAAGACCTCAAAGCTTTGCTTGAGTTGCGGGAAGCCAACATCGCACGTTGTGCAGATCCAGCAACAGCAAACGAAATGGTTGAGTTTATCGACTCGGTCAGAAAAGCAGGTGACACTGTTGGCGGACGTATTTCGGCTGTCATCAGACATGTGCCTGTTGGATTAGGCGAGCCGGTCTTTGATAAGCTCCATGCAGACCTTGCTAAAGCAATGATGAGCATCAATGCGGTACATGGTTTTGAATATGGTTCAGGTTTTGCAGGTTCGGAGTTGCGAGGTTCCGAACATAATGATATATTTGTAGCAGATGACCATGATTTAAATCGAGTGCACACACATACCAACTTTTCTGGAGGGATTCAGGGCGGGATTTCAAATGGTATGGATATTACTTTCAAAGTAGCATTTAAGCCTGTTGCCACTATCATGAGAGATCAAGAAACAGTGGATATCCATGGCAACCCTGCTATTGCAAGTGGCAAGGGGAGACATGACCCTTGTGTTGTTTCTAGAGCAGTAATTATTGTGGAAGCTATGGCAGCACTTGTAATCGCGGATCATCTACTTAAAAATCAAAGTTACAAACATGCTGCAAGATAATTATGTCGTAGGTGTTGATATTGGAGGCACACATATTTCTGCCTGTATCATTGACACAAAACAATGGAATATATACTTAGAAAACGTGGCCAGAAACCACGTTTTTTCTCAAGGAGATGCTAAAACGATTTTACAAACCTGGGCATCAACTATACGCGATATCATAGCCACCTCACCGGCTCCTATTCAGTTCATCGGCATTGCTATGCCGGGACCCTTTGACTACGAAAATGGAATATCTAAGATACAGGGACAAAGCAAATATGACAATCTGTACAACATGGATGTCAAAGCGCTTTTAGCTGAAGAGCTGGGACTTCCGCCTACGTCTATCCACTTTATCAATGACGCAGCAGCCTTCCTACAAGGTGAAATATTCGTACAGAACTTGCAAACAAACAAGCGGATATTAGGAATTACGTTGGGTACTGGACTTGGATCTGCGGTATGGAATCAAGGTGAAAAAGCCTATGATGCCGCCCTATGGAACAGCCCTTACGAAGATTGTATTTTCGAAGAATTTCTTGTCACACGGTGGTTCATCAAACGTTTCAAAGAAGTAGCAGGAAAAGATGTTACGGGACTTAAAGATATTTTAGATCATCATCGGGAAACTAAGGAATTTCAAATCATCAAAGATGAATATGCTAAACATCTCTTTGATTTTATGCAGTTCTTCGCAGAGAAACATGCTGCTGAAATATTTATAGTCGGTGGCAATATCGCCAAAGCGCTACCTATTTTCATTGGTGACCGAAATGAATTTGAAAGATTTCAAATTTATACAGCAATACTTGGTGAAAAAGCCGCTATGATTGGCGCTGCGAGTATATTCAATTAAAATATCATCCCAGCCGTTGGAATATTTAGCTTAGTAAAGCAAAAAGATATCCATCTACTAAAACATAGATGGATATTTTTCTGGATTAGCTTCATGCATAATTGCATACACTGTCTCGACAACATCATCAGAAGATGGCTTCGAGAAATAATCCCCATCTGAGCCATATGGCGGACGATGTGCTTTTGCAGTCAGTGTCCTCGGCTGACTATCCAATAGATAGTAGCCATTTTGCTTCTCTAATATCTCTTGCAAGATGAAAGCTGAGGCCCCACCGGGCACATCCTCATCCACAATAAGTAGTTTATTTGTTTTCTTCAGCGATTCAGCACAAAGTTTTCCTTTGTCAAAAGGCTGCAATGTTTGTGCATCAATAATTTCGATGAATATCCCCAAACGTTCCAATTCCACGGCCGCTTCTTCAACAACACGTAAAGTTGACCCATAGGATACCACCGTGATATCCCGCCCCTCTTTAACACATTCGGCATAACCGATTGGCACAGTAAATTCACCAACGTTTTCTGGTAGACGCTCTTTTAGACGATACCCATTCAGACATTCGACAACGATAGCAGGTTCGTCAGAGCGGAACAAGGTATTGTACATACCTGCTGCCTGGGTCATATTACGCGGCACACATACATGCAGACCTCTCAAAGATCCTAAAATTACTGACATGGGCGATCCGGAATGCCATATACCTTCCAATCGATGGCCACGTGTACGAATAATTAATGGTGCTTTCTGACCTGCAAAGGTGCGATAACTTAAACTTGCCAAATCATCACTTGCTACTGTAATACCATAGATTAGGTAATCCAGGTATTGGATCTCAGCAATTGGGCGAAGTCCACGGATTGCCAAACCTAGTCCTTTTCCTATAATTGAATTCTCCCGAATACCGGTATCAAATACACGATGCACACCCAGCTTTTCTTGTAAACCTGCAAAACCTTGATTCACATCTCCAATCTTACCGACATCCTCTCCAAACGCCAATAATCGTTCGTCACGCCGGAAGTTCTCTTCAAAACATAGATTCAAGACCTCACGTCCGTCGACCACTTTAGCTTCTTCACTGTAGACTGCAGGTACGACCGTCACGTGAGCAGGTGAATCTACACCATCTGTAAATAATTTTGAATTATAACGTTTCTCATTCAGCTCCTGCTTCTCTTTGTACCAATTTAATAATTGCTGGCGCCCATCGCTATGCTGACCTTTAAGCTCGTGCAACACCTTGCGAACCTGGCCATAAACTTCTTTCAAAGAAGGCTCAACCATCGATTGCAATTTCTTTGACGCAAAATCAGCCCGCTCATTTGGAATACCCTGAAGTAAATCAATAGCTTCCCGAGCTTCGATGCTCAATGTTTTAATATAATCGGCCCAAGCTCGTTTTTGTTCTTGACGAACATGGTCTTTAGCATGTTGATCCAATTGATCCAATTCTTCTGTGGTAGCAATACCAGAACTTACGATCCATTCTTTCATTTTCGCGATACAATCGAAATCAGTTTCCCATTGCAATCTTTCTTGCGATTTATACCGTTCGTGTGAACCTGAAGAAGAGTGTCCTTGAGGCTGCGTCAATTCGGTCACATGAATCAGACATGGAATATGTTTTTCGCGAGCAATTTGGGCGGCCTGCTCGTAGGTTTCACATAAACCCGCATAATCCCATCCCCTCACTTTGAATATCTCGATCCCGTTTGTTAGGTCTTCCTTCTGAAAACCTTTGAGGACTTCGGAGATATCTCCTTTTGTTGTTTGAATTTCATTAGGCACAGATATCCCATACCCATCATCCCAGATAGAAATCACTGTTGGAATCTGGTGAACACCTACGGCGTTAATGACTTCAAAAAATACGCCTTCAGAAGTAGCAGCATTTCCGATAGTGCAGAATGCAACTTCATTTCCTTTATTTGAAAAATAAGATAGATAGTCTAAATTTCTATTCTGCTTATACAACTTAGAAGCCAGGCCCAAGCCCAGCAATCTTGCCATCTGACCGCCAGTGGTCGAAATATCTGAAAACGAGTTTTTCTGAACCATTTGATCCAACCAGTTACCTTGGTCGTCCACAACACGCGTGGCAAAATGGCAGTTCATTTGCCTTCCTGCAGAAGAAGGATCTGCCTCAACATCGGGATGGGCATATAATTGAGAGAAAAAATGATAGACATCACTGATGCCAGAAGCAAATATAAATGTTTGGTCACGGTAATATCCCGACCGCCAGTCCCCATTTCTGAAAACTTTAGCCATCGCGATTTGTGCCAATTCTTTTCCATCGCCAAAAATACCAAACTTAGCCTTACCTGTAAGCACTTCTTTACGTCCCAATAAACTCACGTAACGACTTTCTAAGGCAGTTCGATAATCATTCACAATAATCTTTTTGAACTCGTCAAAGCTCAAAGTGGAAATAGATTCATTGTTTTGGTCAAATGCAGTATCAAACATATTCTTTTTTGTTTCAACAAATTTAACAAAAATATTATTCTATATAATTGGTGTTTATCAAATAAATTGATAATCAATAATTCAGATTTGAAATAGAATATTCTAATTTCTCAAATTAGTACTTTTTGACAAAAAATCCTAATTTTTACAGATTTTTAATTCCAATCAGCAGGCAAAAACACCATTGTCCTTTTTAATTTTTATTTTTGGGTTTTACATTCATTATTTTGAATTTTTCAGCACTTAAACTCGATAAAATCCTTATCGCTAATCTTGAAAAACAAAAGCTTTCTTCGCTTACACCTATTCAAGAAATAGCTATCCCCGCCATTTTAGAAGGTAGAGACTGTTTGGCGATTGCCCCAACCGGCACGGGAAAAACGGAGGCTTTCGCCGTCCCTATTATTCAGCGCTTAAGAACCAAGATTACCCCAGATCACTTATCGGTCCTTATACTCCTTCCTACACGGGAACTTTGTATACAGACCAAACAGCGCATATCGGGGCTTATCGATGGAATGGAGTTGACTATCGCCAGCTTCTATGGTGGCGGAACTTATGAAAGTCAACTCGACGTTTATCCGAAAGCCCAGATGGTCCTTGCGACTCCAGGACGTTTGCTGGATTTTATTGAACAAGGCATTATCGATCTAAAAACGATAGATATCCTGGTGATCGATGAATTCGATCAATTGTTAGATCTCGGTTTCACGAAAGAAATCAATAAAATCATCAGCACATTGCCTGCTGAGAGACAAACCATTTTCAGTTCAGCTACGAAAACCCCTGAAATCGAAAAAATTGTTCGAAAAAGATTAAGTACCCCTGTTGAGATCAACCTAGAAACAACGGCCAAAAAGGGTCAAATAGAAGAATCTGTCCTCTATGTTGATAAAAATGATAAAAAGACCCTTCTGCGTTATCTCCTTGAAAACCGTATTGCACAGCAAGTAATCGTTTTCACGCGAACAGTTCATGCTGTCGAACGCATCGCAACAGATTTAGATCGAAATGGCATTTCTTGCTCGGCATTATATGGCGATATAGCGCAGCAAAAACGAGAAGAGATTATTACTAAATTCAGACAAAAAGAGGTACGTGTATTAATTGCGACGGACCTTTTGGCTCGAGGGGTAGATTTTCCGAACCTAGAAGCTATCATCAACTACGAAATTCCGGATTCCGCCGAGCTCTATACGCATCGAATCGGTCGAACAGGTCGTTCGGAAGCAGAGGGAAAAGCATTTACCTTTTGCGATGCGGAGGACAATGAAAAGTGGATAAAATTACAGTTATCCTTAAAACGGCAAATTAAAATTGACGATCAACATCCTTATTTATTGAGCTGGGAGAAAATGCGTTCTAGCAGCCAAAACAATCAACGAAAAGGCGGTTCGAAATCAAGAAAACGTCGTTAATTAATAAATATTCTTTTACTTTTACCAGCAAATCAAAAAATCACAATCCGAGATGAGTACAATACATTTATTTGACGATAGCAACAATGCGAATGATAATCGTTTGGGAGACCTGGAAAAAACGATTATAATAAATAGCCTGATGGAAGTTCCCTTTGAAGAGCGGGATGAAGAGTGGCGTGATATTTTTCTGGCTAATATTGCTGAATGCACCTTAAAATTAGCAGAAACAGAAGTGGTTGTTGGTCCTGATGGGTTCCCCTATTTTCAACTCGAAAGTGTTCCGAAAGATCAGAACTTTCAGGCCTTTGTCATTAAAAATCGGCTGAAGGATTACGTGTTGCCAAAAGGTTTTGGTATTGCTATCAATACACAAAATGAAAACCCCGACTGGGTATTCACCTACGGCGACTTGGTTAACTACTTTTTAAACGGAGAGTTTTATACAGATGATAGTGTTTTCTCAAAGAAAAATGAACAAACGATTATCGGTCAAGATGAAGAAATATTGGTGGGGCAACCTGCCGAGACCATTCTTCCACAGGCTGTCCGCAACCAATTACGTGAATTTTTAGATTATTATGGCGTAAAGAATGCAAAGGTGATGCTCATTGCGCGTAATTATAAAGATGAAGAAAATGCTTCACAAGATTTGGCATTCAATATCGCTGCGAACCAATTCAGGACTGAAAAAGAATTCACCAACATCATGGAAGCAATTGGCTGGTTTCTTCCGAGACATTATTCTTATATCGGATTGGATGAATTTGCAGTAGACAATGGTTTTATGCCACTGTAAAAGACAGAAACTAAAATATATACAAACATAATTAATCCATGTTTCCATTTAACGTAAGAGTGTACGGAATATTGATCAATGAAAATCAAGAGGTATTGATCAGCGACGAAAGAACGGAAAATGTTTCATTTACCAAATTCCCTGGTGGGGGCTTAGAATACGGGGAAGGCTTATTGGATGCTTTGATCCGGGAGTATCAGGAAGAATGTGCTTTTGACATTGCTGTGGTTAAACATATTTACACCACAGACTTTTATGAGAAATCAAGTTTTAACGATAGCCAAATCATATCGATTTACTATCAGGTCAAGAATACCTCAGCTATTCAGATCAGAACGACTAACAAAGCCTTTGACTTCGATCCTGATCAGAAACCTGAAGATAATAAGCTTCAGTCTTTTCGATGGGTACCGATTGAATCGGTGTTAACGGAAGATTTGACCTTCAAAACAGATCAGATCGCCTGGGAAGAATTCTTAAAAACGGTCAAATAATAATAATTTTTCAATTTTCATCATTTTTATTTGTATTTAAAAAATAAAGACATATCTTTACGTAAACCAATGGAAATACTTGATTTTTTTAAAGTATTGACCTTAATAATTACATTTTATTATTTATTTGACATCTCGCATGTGACGAGGAATAAAAGTAGAGGAGCGTGGGATGAGACATACATTGGTTTATTGAATTTGTAAATTCCTAGTCCTATAGGTTTTTTAATAGTTAGTGTGATTTTATGGCGATACTCCCCGTATCGCCTTATTTATTTTACACTTTTTTCCAGCCCCTATTTGAATCCCATATAAGAAGCAAAACAAAGGTTTTTATGTAAAACATCAACATTTTTAAAGCCAACTTGTGTCAATAAGTTGAGTTGATAAATCAGCGATCTTGGTGTATCCTCGTGTTCAATATAGTCAAAAACATGATCACGGTACTGTTCATCCTTCAGGCTAGTTAAGTATTCACCATATTTTTCTCTATAAATTAATTTTTGAAGCTGTTCATTATTTTGCTCAATCAAATCAAAAATCCACACACTTCCCCCGGTTCTCAATAAGCGGAACAGCTTGCCAAACGCATTTTCCCAATCTTTATCATCTCGAAGATGATGTAAAACGGATGTTGCGATGATGACATCAAATTTGTCTTCTTCCAAAGCAGCAGTACGAAAGTCGCCTTTAATCAAATGAATTTCTCCGTTGGTCAATTTTCCAACGCGTTCCTTTGCCCTATTTAACATGGGCTGGCTCAGGTCCAACAGACTAACATTTGGATTAGACTCCAATTTTTGCAATAGTTTTACGTCGTAATTGCCAGCCCCACATCCAATGTCCAATATATTTTGAGCGTTTGGATAAAGACTGACAATGGCATCCGTAATAAGCTCCATATTCCATACCGCATCCAATGTGGTTGCTTGACCTGTTTCTAAATTTGAGAACCGTTCGACATCATTGTCAAACCGTGTTTCAATCTCCTGTAGTGTAGCTTTGTTCATCTCTAAATTGTCTATGCTCTAAAGTTCAGATAGATTCCCCCTACAGCTGTATCTTACAGTCCGTCGGGCATTTCATCCATTAATTTTTAATAATTTAAAGGTAGGACTAACTGGAATTCATTAAAAATATTTATTTTGTCATCAATTCATACCAAAAAAGTATCGATGGAAATCCGACATCTCATTTATTTCAAAACAGTAGCCGAAGAGCTTCATTTTGGCCGAGCAGCAGAACGCTTATTTATGTCCCAGCCCCCATTAAGCCGGCAGATTAAAGATCTAGAAGACGAATTGGGTGTTATTCTTTTCTTCCGGACCAACAAACGTGTCGAGCTAACTGAAGCAGGTAAATACTTTTTGGAGGAAGTGTTAGAGATTCTGCAGAACATAGAGCACAGCAAAACGATCACCAAACAGATTCACAACAATATCTCCGGAGAATTCAAACTAGGCTATATCAGTTCAACACCAAAAAAGATGCTTGCTACAGTATTGAAGCAAATTCAACAAAAGTTTCCATACTTAAGGGTTAGTCTTTTTGAAACTTCGACACAGAAGCAAAAGCTGGCGTTGGAAAATGGAAAATTGGATCTAGGCATCATGCGCGCTCCAATTTATTCAAATGAATTGCTGACCACTCCTCTTTTCGAAGACCCTATGGTGATTGTAGGTCCTTCACAGGTGGAATTTAATGCGATCAACTTTTTTAATGAAAGTTTCATTTCTTTCAATCAGAAATACGCCTCCGAATATCACCGGCTTGTTATTAACACCTGTAATCGCATGGGCTTCGAACCTAAGATTGTACACCAGAGCAATTCGATGTCTTCCATCCTTGAGTTGGTAGCACAGGGGTTGGGCCTGGCAGTCGTCCCCTATTCCACCATCAAACAATACCCGCATTTAAACCTAAAAATCATGAAGCTTGAAGATATGGATAGCAAAACAGAAGTGATCCTGGTCTCTAATATAAAAAGTAAAAACAGTGCATTAGGCGAATTTATAGCCTGTATCCAGAAAGAGTATATTGATTTCAATGCGTCCTAAAGGGGCATCTATTGAAATTCCAGCATAAAAAAAGGAGTCAGCATGTTGCTGACTCCTTTTTTTTGGATCGAAGAGCAATATTACCTCTTCTCGAATTTATACGCTAGCGTTGCCATAAAACTACGCGGTGGAATCGGATTCACACTATAGTTTTCATGGATATAATAATTAAACGCGTTGGTAATATTGGATAATTTACCCAAAATACTCCAGTTTTTATAAGCATAACCAGCGGAGAAATCTATGGTCGTAAATGGACTAACAGAGATCAGACGATTGAGGCCATCGCGTACATTGATCTTAGTATTATTCCAACCTGCATTACGTCGACCTGTATAAAATGCGGAAAAACCTAATTTCAGTCCTTTAACTGTCCCATTTTGAATGGTATAAAACACGGTCCCATTAGCCGTATGTGCTGTGGTTCCTACCAGACGTACATTTTCTTCGTTCCCAGAAATTTCAGTCACTTTCTCCTTACCATCAACGATGGTTGTATAACTTGAAATCGGATTGGTTTCGGTATAACGCATATAATTGTAGGAATAACCTGCAATTACATTCAGTCCTGGGAGTAAGGTTCCAGTAACATCAACTTCCAATCCGCTTGAAGCCGTCTTTCCAGAAAATTCTTTCATATTTGCATCGCTATTGCTTGTTCCATTCGGAAGCACCAATAACTGTTGGGCAAAGCGATTGTTGTTAATTCTATACCAAGCAACATTTGCGGATAACCTACCGTTGAAAAAGTCATTTTTCACACCGGCCTCATACTGATCGATGATAGAGGGAGCCATCGGTTGGTAATTCACATCATATCCCGAATTCGATGTAAAGTTATTTGCATAAGTGACATAGACACTTGATGAGCGGATCGGCTGATAGATCAATCCAAATTTAGGCGACCATGCTTTATCCACTTTTGCTCCAATCGGATTTTTTTGACCATCTAGATTAATAATCTCTTCCGATTGATTCGTCGCATAAGTATACTTTTCCGAATTAGGTGTACGCTGATACGTGTAGCGAATACCAGCCAACACTTTAAATTGTTCAGTAACTTCTATTAGGTCCTGAAAAAATACGCCATAACGAAAGATATCCGTCGTTGTTTTGGTCAATAAATCCGCTTGTGGCATATCTGTCCGAAGTCCATTTCCCGAAGCCAAATGCTGCGCAGTTTGCGAGGGATTAAAGACATAAATAGAATCGTATACACCGCCCACATTTTTAGATGCATCAATTTTATAGGCATACGCATTTGAATGCGACTGATCGGCATCTGCTCCCACCAAGATCTTATGCTTGATCGCCCCTGTTTTTACAGTTCCTGTTAGATTCAATTGCTGATTGGCTGTAAACTCATTTGATTTGGATCGGGTTAAATTCCGTGGAGCAATTCCATTTTTATTCGCTTGAATCCGATCTGATCCATAGTAATCACGATCGTAGGTTTGGTAACTTGCTATTGCGTTTAAATTCCATGAATCATTAAACTTATGGTTCAAATTGATCTGCCCGTTTGAGGTATTTGTTCTGTTGAAAGCAAAAGGCACATTCATAAAAGTGTTTCTTCCAACTTCATTATTCAACTTACCATCCACGGTCCCCATTCCAAAGTCCGGCGTAAAATCACTTTTTAAGTAATCGAATGTAAAGTTGAGATCAGTTTTATCGGATATTTTATATAAAACAGAAGGATTTACATATGTACGTTTTGATGTGACCTGATCCCTAAAGCTACCCGCTTTTTCATAAGTTCCGATAACCCGGAATGCAACTTTATTGGAGATTGGACCATACACATCTACTGTTGGTTTATAAAAGTCATAACTTCCTACACGCATTGACGCTTCGCCTCCATAATAAAATTTAGGCTTTTTCGTCACTAGGTTTACAACGGCCCCACCAGATACACCGCCATACAACAAAGCAGAACTTCCTTTTAAAATCTCGACAGATTCTAAGGTGCTCGCCTCAATCGAACCTCCATTATTGGTTCGCGCGCCATTCTTAAATATATTATTTCCGCCTAAGCTATAGCCCCTTGCGTAAAAATTTTCGTTGACCCCACCACGGTTCGCTCCCATCGCGACACCGTTTGCATTTTTTAGCGCGTCGCTCAGGCGATTAACCTGTTGATCCGCAATTACCTGTTCGTTTATAATTTGTACACTCTGCGGCAAATCCCGGTCAATAATCCCTGCTTTACCCACATTCACTGTTTTGCTGTTGTGCGAGTTGTAGCCCACGACTTCCACTTGTTCCAATTGAGATTCAGAAATATTCAAAGCAACATTCACGGCCATCGCCTTTCCATTTTTAACCTCTATAGTACGCTCCTCGACTCCATTTCCGATACTTTTGATCCGAATAGTATAGGTTCCATCCGGAAGATTAGAGAAATGGAAGCTTCCATCACCTGAAGTCGAAGTAGACCTACCTAAAGAAACTATGGTTACTGTAGCCGATTCAATTGGTGCACCATCTTTGGTTTTAACACGGCCATGTATCCCCTTACTTTGCGCCGATGCATCCAAATGAATTGCTCCTACCAATCCTAGACTTAAAACAAGTCCTAGAAAAGTTCTTTTCATGTTAATAAATTGTGAGTTCGTAAAAATTATTTGTCGGCGCAAACATACGATATAATTTTATTGTTTAGAATAGTTTTAAATAAAAATAGTTTATTAAGCTAATAAAGCATGATTGAGCTGTATAGCAACTATGATATGCTGCACGGATTCATTGTAACTATTTCTATTATTCATCAGTATTTCCTTACATTTATACCAGAACTAACATCCCAACTAATCAATCCAATGAGAAAGTATAAGCTCCTACTCGCCGTCTTTATTTTTCTATTCGTTCCCACAGTTTTGCTGGGCCAGCACACACAGGTTGATCATGATCTTACAGAAATTATGCGTCGGTATAATGCCGTAGGGCTCAGTGTGGTCGTCATCAAAAACAATAAAATTGAGTATCACAAAAATTATGGTTACAAAAACTTGGAAACCAAAACGCCTCTCGGAGAAAATGACCTCTTTCGGATTGCTTCGATTTCAAAGTCATTCACCGCAACATCATTGATGCAATTAATAGCGGATGGCCGATGCAAACTCGACGACGACTTCGGGGATTTGATAGGTTTCCCAATCAGAAATCCGAATTTTCCAGGCAAAAAAATCACCGTCCGGATGATCCTTTCCCATACCTCCAGTATCAATGATAAAAACGGTTACTTCAACCTAGATGTCATCAATCCATCCAAGAACCCCAATTGGAAAGATTCCTACAATCTTTATGAACCCGGCACACAATACCAATATTGTAATCTCAATTTTAATATGGCAGGAGCTGTTCTGGAGAAACTGACCAATACACGCGTCGACAGCTATATTGTTAACCATATCCTCAAACCGCTCAACCTATATGGTGGTTATTGTATCGACTCTTTGGACCAAAGAAGATTTGTTCCTTTATATTCCTTTGATGCTAAAGGTACACCGCATGAAGAACCCAGTGCCTATAATCCACGTCGGGAGGAACTCAATCAGTACATCTTGGGCTATAGCACTCCTGTGCTCTCTCCGACAGGTGGAATGAAAATATCTGCCTTAGATTTAGCTAAATACATGATGATGCATATGAATTACGGCCATAGTAAGGGAAAAAACATCATCGATAAAAAGTATGCGAAGATTATGCAAACCGCTGTAAATAAGGAATCGGGCTATGGATTAGCTATGATGAATAATTCTAAAATTATACCGGGGATTACTTTGACAGGCCATACGGGTTCGGCTTACGGGCTTTATAGTGCACTATTTTTCAACCCTGCAAAGAAATATGGCTTTATTGTCATTACAAACGGCTGCAATATTCCCGACAGCGATGACTTCAACCCTTTGCTTGAAGACTGCATTAGCGCCCTGTACGATGCTTACATTGAATAGGCAACGGCTTACATCAAATAGGCAAAAGTTTAATAAATAAACGAAAGCCAAACCCATCAAATAGAGCCTTGTCCCGGTTTATGGCAAAACCAGGAGCCTTCGGATCAACTGGACAATAACAAAGTAAAAAAGCTGCAGATTTTGCAGCTTTTTTACTTTGTTATTTTTACTATTTCTTGTTTTCCACCCAGTTTACAATAGCAGGGTCCAGCGGATTCGTCGCAGAACGGAAACGATGGACAAGTTTGCCGTTCTCATCAATCAAAAACTTTTCAAAGTTCCATTTGATATCACCTTTAAAATCTGGGTTCTCCTGAGCGGTCAAATATTTAAACAAGGGTGAAATTTGATCTCCTTTTACATCGACCTTTTCGGCCATTAAAAAATCAACACCATAATTTTGTTCACAAAACTCTTGAATCTGCGCATTTGAACCCGGTTCCTGTTGTCCAAAATTATTTGCCGGAAAGCCAATAATAACGAGCTTATTGCCATAGGTCTTGTGCAATTCCTCCAGATCTTTGTACTGTTTTGTAAAACCACATTTCGAGGCTGTATTCACGATCAATATTTTCTTCCCCTTGAAATCGGACATTTTCACTTCTTGCCCTTCAAGTGTCGTAAACTTAAAATCATAAAAGTTGGGATTGCCAAATAACATTGACATATACACCATAATAGTTGCAATAATCATATTTAATTATTTTAAAGACTTAACAATGAATTACTTTCTCTTTCCAATACCGCATCAAAAAGCTCGTTGATAGGAGATTTTAAAATGGTCCCTACCTGTATCTGATGTGCTTCACAGACTTCCCGCAAGATTAAATCAAAACTATACGCAATAGAACCCACAAAGTGACATGCATATTTATTATAGTCGGGATAGGTCAAAATTGAAGCTTGAACAAATTCTTCAAATCCACTCTTTACCAGATCTATAATATAGGGATGGGTAATATTATCGGACATGAACGGCGCAAAAGATGCTAAGAAAGCATTTGGACGTTCTTTTTGATAAACATTTTTGATGACAATCTCTTTATTGATTCTGTATTTGTTCGCAAATTTTTCGTTCAGATCTTTCGGCATACGGCCATAAAGAAAAAGCCTGACCAGGTTTTTTCCAAAATATGCCCCCGACCCCTCATCACCTAATACGTAGCCATTTCCATTATGTGAGGGCATAAGCTCCTCCCCGTCAAAAAAACTCAAATCAGACCCCGTCCCCAATGTCGCTACATAACCTTTTTTATTACCACAGGTCGCTAAGGCACTACCAAAAAGATCGTTCTCAACAGAAATGTAAGCGTTTTCGAATAAGGGTGTCAATGCATTTGAAACCATTTCCCGACGATCGGGCGTAATGCATCCCGCACCAAAAAAATACAACTCAGTAACTTCATCGGCATAGGGAATAATTTCGGGTATTTCCTTAATAACACGTGTGATTTCCTTTTCATTCACAAAAAAAGGATTAAGTCCATTTGTACTGAATGAGATAGGCGCACTATCTGGCAATTCCAACTTCCAATCCGACTTTGAAGAGCCGCTATCAACAACTAAGATCATACAAATTCTTGATTATTTTCCCCCTATAAACTACTGTATCAAACTTAGCAAAAATTCTGATAAAAAACAGATTTTTTGCTTCATCTCCCCAGCCCAATTAAAACCGTCGTTTTATCCAAAGCAGCAATTTTGCCATCGAATTATACCTCATTTCTTAAATAAATTTATGTATATTGGAGGATACTATCAGCTGCTTCCTGTCATCATTCTTTTCTACTAAAAGAATGATGACAGGAAGCAGCTGATTCATAATTGTAGAACCAACAATCTTTTTTTTTGTTTGGTTAAGCGTACGATACTTGTAATTTTGTAAGCTCATACTAAAATCATCTTTCATGGACAGTGACCCTTTCAACATACCCGAAATACATTTTGAGGTATCATTTTCAGAAGCACAAGCTCATTACATCGAAGTAAAAATGAGCATCACAAAGCTCAACCAGCCTTATGTCGATCTAAAAATGCCAGTTTGGTCTCCTGGATCTTATTTAATTCGTGAATATGCTAAAAATGTAGAACGATTTCGATCATTTGACAAAACAGGAAATACGATTTCCTATCAGAAAATTTCAAAAAATACCTGGCGAATACCCACAGAATCTTTGGATCAAATCGAAGTAATCTACGCTGTATACGGTTTTGAAGTTTCTGTGCGTACCAACTTTTTCGATAGTGATCATGCTTTTATTGTGCCTACGGCAACTTTCTTTCATATCGATGGCCGTATAGACAGTCCTTCAACAGTCAGCATAGCACTAAAAGATTCTTGGGCAAGTATATCAACAGGACTCGAACAAATTGAAGAACATAAGTTTTATGCACCAAATTTTGACGTATTATACGATACGCCCATCGAAGCGGGTAACCAAGATGTCTGGAAATTCCAAGCTGCCGGTGTCGAGCATGAATGCGCCATGGTCGGAGGTGGTAGTTATGATAAAGACCGTCTGACGAAAGATATCACACGTATCGTCGAAGAGGAAACCCGCATCTGGGGTTCGAACCCCAATGAGCGATATGTCATTATTACCCACAATTACCAATCTGGAGGTGGAGGCCTAGAACATCTCAATTCAACAGTATTGGGAGCGTCGAGGAATGCGTATTTAAATGAGACAAGCTACAAAAACTATTTGAGTCTCGTTGCACATGAATATTTTCACTTATGGAATGTCAAGCGCTTACGTCCAAAAGCATTAGGACCGTTTAATTACGATGGCGAGAACTATACCACAGGCCTCTGGATCATGGAAGGATTCACTTCATATTATGATAATTTAATTATTAAACGCTGTGGATTTTATGATGAAAAAGAGTACCTCGCTTTGCTAGCTAACGATTTCAATATTGTACTGAACCGACCGGGTCATGCGATACAGTCTGCCGCAGCCTCAAGTTTCGATACCTGGATTAAATATTATAGGCCTGATGAAAATTCGATGAATTCAGGAATTTCCTATTACAACAAGGGGGCAATGCTGACAGCATTGTTGGATATTAAAATTATCGCTGCTACAGAAGGTCGACTAAAATTGGATGATGTTATCCGTGAGGCTTATGAGGAGTTCTACCTAAAACTTGATCGCGGATTTGAAGAAAATGAATTGAGAAGCCTTGCTGAACGCATCGCAGGCACGTCGTTAGACGACATTTTCAATGCTGCCCATCAGGACGGAGAACTGGATTATAACGATTATTTTAATCTCGTTGGTTACGAAATTGTGGATACCAATATTGATAACAACACATTGACATTCGGCATTACGACCAACAAAGTGGATGGGTTAATTTCGGTAGCAACAGTGGAAAAAGGCTCTGGTGCGTATGGCGCCGGATTGAATGTAAAAGACGAACTGATTGCAATTAATAATAACAGGCTCGACGTGAAAGACAAGGAAATTGATTTCATTGTTCAACATGCTAAAGAGGGGGAAACATTAAACTTCCTGGTGGCACGAGATGGTTTAGTGCGTGAAATACCTGTTCAGATCAGAAAGAGCAATAAAAAGATATATGAAATCCGTCCGCTCAAAGAACAAACCTTTTTACAGGAATTGCTGGGTAAAATCTGGATGGCATAACACGAAAGTACTAGTATTAAAATTAAAAAAGAATAGCGGGAGATCCCGCTATTCTTTTTTAAAATTTATATCTTACCGAAAAACCGATCGGATCAAATAATTTGATACTGGATTCGTTTAGAAAATCGAAATAAGGTTTTACATCCAATGAGATCTGAAATGGAGCTTGGGGAATATTATATTCAATACCAACAATACCGTCGATACTTAAATTGAGTTGTGAGTCAAACGAATGACGTTGACCATCTATAATTTTATCTTTCTCTTTATAAGAGCCTACGCTACCACCGAAACCATAATACCAATTGAATCCTCCAGTCAATGGTTTATAGATTTCATATAAACCAACAACGCGGAAACGGCGGAAATCAGAATTGCTCTGAATGCTCATGATAGCCTCCAATGCATGGTCCGAGTTAAGCGTATGACGATATGTAATTCCCTGAGCAGACCCAAAACGTCCACCAATAGCACCCTTATTGTCCAACTGAGCCATAGCTCTATTGGATAATGCTCCAAACATCAGCATTCCACCGACAGCCAAAAATATTTTTCTCATAAAAATCGTACGCTTTTTTGCTTTACATTTTTTTCAAACATAGATAAATTGCTTTTTATATGCAATATAATTGCAGTGCACATAAAAACTATTTACCAGAACTTCCCCTATGAAGGACCTTTTCAATAGAGTAAATATCCACTACAGCTATAACGAAACAATGTTTAATTTGTTATGACAATAATCCCGAATTATCCAACTTTATTTCTGTATATTTAGATCAATACAGCATGTAGTAGTAACCAAATAAACTCAAGTGATATGGGCAGAATTTTTGACTTTATAACCTTATATAAAGAAAAATACGCAAAGGACATCATGGTGGCAGGTCGAGATGGAAACGGCCAGTGGAAAACGTATTCTACCAGAGAGTACACCGACGCGATTGACACCTTAAGCAGGGCGTTACTGAAACTAGGCCTCAAAAAAGGTGATCGGGTCGGAATCATGTCCGGCAACCGTCCCGAATGGAATTTAGTTGATTTTGCCTGCAATCAAATCGGTCTCGCAACTGTTCCCCTCTATCCCACATTATCTGCACAGGATCTTTCATTTATCGTGAATGACTCGGATGTCAATGTACTCTTTGTCAGCAACAGCGAATTGACAAACCGTATTGAACAAGCGATCAGGGAGCACGGTATACACCCACAACTGTATACTTTTGATGCCATTGAAAATTATACCCAGCTAAAAACATTCATCGAAACAGCAAAAGATGACTCAACTGATCTAGCTCCGCTTCGTGATGCAGTCACAGAAGATGATCTGCTAACCTTAATTTACACTTCAGGTACCACAGGACGCCCTAAAGGCGTATACTTGTCCCACAAAAATGTATACAGCAACGTCTTGGCCTGCAATCATCTCATCCGATCAGATTTCAAAACGGCGCTAAGCTTTCTTCCGCTATGCCATATCTTTGAACGCATGGTAGTATATATGTACTATTCGAAAGGAATTCAGATTTATTTTTCGGAAACCTTAGACAATGTCGTTGCCGATATCAACGATGTCAAACCGGATGTCTTCACCACAGTACCGCGTGTACTGGAAAAAGTATACGATAAGATTATTGAAAAAGGGAAAGCCTTAACGGGATTAAAAAAGAAAATTTTCTTCTGGGCTGTTGATCTCGGCCTGAAATTTCAAGAACCTGAACGAAATGGACCGCTTTACAATCTCAAACTTGCGATTGCTAGAAAACTCATATTTTCCAAATGGCAAGAAGCTCTTGGCGGAAATATTAAAATTATCGTGTCAGGTGGCGCTGCCCTTCAAGAACGTTTAGCGCGTGTATTCTGGGCTGCTGGACTTAAAGTGCTCGAAGGTTATGGATTAACTGAAACCTCCCCCGTAATTGCGGTAAACTCCTACCTACCCAATGGATTGAAATTTGGGACAGTAGGGAAACCCCTCAAAAACTTAGAAGTTAAAATTGCTTCAGATGGCGAAATCCTTGTCAAAGGTCCTAGTATCACGACTGGCTATTATAAAAATGAAGAAGCCACGAAAGAGGCTTTTGACGATCATGGATTCTTCAAAACAGGCGACATCGGAGAAATAACATCCGATGGTTTCCTTAAAATCACCGATCGAAAAAAGGAAATGTTTAAGACGGCAGGTGGTAAATATATTGCCCCCCAATCCATTGAAAACAAACTCATGGAATCTACCTTAATCGGACAAGTCATGGTTTTCGGAGAAAATAGAAAATTTCCTGGAGCCTTGATTGTTCCTGCATTTGATGTGCTGTCAAAATGGGCAAGCCAAAAAGGTATTTCCAGTGGTTCAAACGAAGAAATCATCAAAAATCCAGAAGTAATCCAAAAATATCAGGAAGAAATTAACCGATTATCTACTAACTTTGGGCATTGGGAAATTGTCAAGAAATTTATCCTTCTTCCAAAGGAATGGACAATCAACGACGGTCAATTGACACCAAAATTGAGTTTAAAACGAAAAATTATTTTAAAAGAGAACGAAGCCGTAATCGACAAATTGTATCAGGAACAAAACCAAGAATAGCAATTTGCACGATTATTGGGGCTGATCATCTTATTATGAAGCACGTTACACTACGAGATTTATTTACACTCGCCTACTGGAAAAACATTTGGCATGTCTTAGTTGATGCCTTTAATGGATTCAATGATGACAAATGTATGAAGAAGAGTGCTTCATTGGCTTACTATACTGTCTTCTCCATCGGCCCACTTCTTATGATTGTGATCTGGTGTATCGGCTTCTTCTACGGAGAACATCTTCAGAGTGGATCTTCGGCGCAGGATCAGGTGTTGGAGGAAGTCATGGTTCTTTTTGGACAGGATGTAACAACGCAGATCCAGTCCTATCTTCAAAAGATAACTTTCGAGAATAAATCTAATATGGGGATCACGATAGGCATTGTTACATTGATTCTCTCCTCTACGACCTTATTCGTTGATATACAAGACTCCATAAACAATATCTGGAAAGTAAAACCGAAACCCAAAAAAGGCTGGTTAAAATTGATCATCAATAGATTGATTTCTTTTTCCATCGTGATCGCCTTGGGCTTTTTACTAATTGCTTCACTCATGATCAATGGAGTTATCGTTGCCGTGACCAATTTAGTTATGACCTATTTTCCCTTTATTCCCATTGCGCTTATCTCGTGGGTAAATACAGGCATCACTTTCTCGGTCATTGTCATTTTATTTGGCTTTATCTTTTCTTTCCTTCCCGATGCCAAAGTAAAATTCAGAGACATGCTCGGGGGAGCCATTTTTACAGGTTTACTTTTCATGTTAGGCCGGTACGGCATTTCAATCTATCTGAATCTCTCTTCCACAGCCAGCTTTTATGGAGCCGCAGGATCGATAATTGTCATGTTATTATGGATCTACTATTCGGCTGCGATATTGTATTTTGGGGCAGAATTCACCAAGTTTTATGCCATTAAATTTGGCGCGGGCATTGTGCCTTCCACATTTGCGGTAGCGGTTGAACAGACGGAAAAAGTTAAAAAAACAGGAAGCGACGCCGAAGCACATGTTGGAGACACCATTCAGGTCTTAAAACAATAAATTTATTTTTTGTCTTTTTTACCACTGATGGAACCGTCTATACCGATGACGTCAATGACTTTGTCTCCAATCTGCGTGATATCGGATTTTAACCCGATCATGACGGTAAAAATATTAACAGGCCTATCCTGTATCTTCCTAAAATTATGGAGATAACCAAGTTCGAGCCCTAAAAAGAAGCCATTAAATTTGTAATCTGCGCCAGCCCCCAATTTACTGGAAAAATTCAGATGATTTTTATTCTCCATCTTGACGAGCTTTTGATCTGCCAGCACACGCGCTCTCGGCTCACTCGCCAGACCAACGCCAGGCCCAGCAAAACCGTAGATATTCAGTCTACGCATCTGTTTCCTAATCCCGCCCGAGAATGAAAAAGTATAGAAATTCGTATTGGCATCTTCTATGCGGTATTCGAAATCGGGATCAATTAAGGGTTGTTTGTACTTAAATGAAAGTGTATAAAGCGTGGGGGATACAAAAAACATTGAATTTTTCAGGGATATATCTAAACCAATACTACCCGAAAACTTTGGCGAAAGTATATCTTTGGTTTTCCCGATCGGAAAACCCATTCCGGTTGTACCCCAATAGTAAACTTTTCGATAATGTATCGTATCAACGCCGCCCTGAGCCCGTATAGAGCTCCAACACAAAGAAAGAAGGAGAAAAGTAAAAAAGAATTGTTTCATTTAAATGCGTTCAATATTGAATAACAACAATATTAAACGCATTTTGTTCAAAAAATCGTCCGACTATAGATAACTTTTTGATTGCGGCCCTTGGTTGAACAACAAATCGATAATACTCAAATCTGGGTAAAATCCATTTTTATCAGAGAAAACCTGATAATATTCTTTTGGATCAGGCCATATACTTTCTTTTTTGGGATGTATAAGGTTGCGGAAATCGATCGCTTCTAACGGCTCGGCCACATACGCTTCTGTAAACCCTATTGTTCGTTTAAGTTTGATTGATTTTAGAATAAGCTCCAGCTGTGCCACATTAAAATCGACGAGATAGTCATATTTACCTTCGTAAAACCGTATAAAATCATCCTCATAATACTCAAAATATGCAGAACTCCGGTAAGCGGTCTGTATACTTAACCAGTGTAAACGTTGCCAGTTAAATTCATAACTTATCCGAATATCTTTCATGGGAACTCGTTCTTTATTGCCATGTTGAATGGGTACGATCAAATCCTGCACACCATTTGCTGAAGCAATGCGTGCCCGCGTACGATAGCTCTGCTTTTGAAAATGCTCGTATTTCTCGATGAACAAAGGAAGATTATGCTCTTGTATTGTATGAAAATAAGATATTGGTGGAAGATAACATGCCGGAAGTAATAACTGCGATTCCATAAAAACTGATGATTTTTGTTATAAGTGACGCAAAAATAACTTAAATTAAGGATATTTGTAAAGAACACTGGGAATTTTAGCTATAGCATGAAACAAAAAGCGTTAAACGCATTAATCTATATCATCTCTCTTCTCCCCTATTGGTTTCTATATTTGATCTCCGATGGGCTTTATTACATACTCTACTATATGATTGGATATAGGAAGAATATTGTATTTCAAAACTTAAAGAATGCTTTTCCAGAAAAAACGGATAAAGAACGCCTGGTTATCGCCAAAAAGTTTTACCGTTTTTTCCCGGATCTCCTTGTCGAATCGATCAAATTGAAAACGATTACGGCTGAGGAAGTCAAGAAAAAGATGACTTTGGAAGATGTAGAAGAATTGACGAGACACCTCGAGGCAGGCAAAAACGTAATCGGGGTGACTTCACATTATGCCAATTGGGAGCTTGGTATTCACCGTTTGAGTTTAATCACAAACTTCCCTACACTGATAGTATACAAACCACTCAACAACAAAGACATTGACACGGTGTACAATGACATGCGGGGACGGTTTGGCGCCGAAATGGTACCAATGAAACAAATACTCCGTCATATCGTCAAGTTGAAGGGCCAGCCCAATATCAGTATACTCGTTGCGGATCAAACACCGCTGTATTCGGATTCCGATTATTTTATTAATTGGCTAAATCAGGAAACATTGGTCTATACAGGAGCCGAAAGACTTTCTAGAATAAGTAAAGCACCTGTGGTCTATTGTTATATCGGAAGAAAGCCCAAAAGAGGGCAGTATTTCTGTAAATTCGTTACTTTAATCGAAGATCCAAGTGGCTTTGGCGAGCATGAAATTACCGATATACACAATCAATTTGCTGAACAGCTTATTCGTGAAAACCCAGAATATTGGTTATGGTCACATAATCGCTGGAAAAGAAAACGTAGAAAATGAGTAAATTACCCAAAGTAGCTGTCGTTATCCTCAATTGGAATGGTCGATTTTTCCTGGAAAAATTTTTGCCATCCGTATATAATAGTTCGTATCCGAATGTCGAATTTGTCATTGGAGACAATGCCTCCGATGATGATTCAATTTCATTTGTGAAACAGTACTATCCGACGATTACTATACTTGAAAATGATAAAAACTATGGCTTCGCAGGAGGTTATAACAAAATACTGCAGCGTGTAGATGCTGATTACTATGTACTCCTGAATTCGGATGTCGAAGTGAGCCAAAACTGGATTGAACCAGTGATTGAGTACTTGGAAAGAAACCCTTCCCTGGCAGCAGCACAGCCAAAAATACGCTCATTTCATGACAAGCAGAAGTTCGAACATGCCGGAGCCGCCGGTGGCTATCTGGATTACTTTGGCTTTCCATTCTGCAAAGGGAGAATCCTACATGACGTAGAAGATGATGCGGGACAGTACGATAAGGAATCTGAGATCTTTTGGGCATCTGGAGCTGCGCTTTTTATTCGCTCAAAAGCCTGGAAGGAAGCAGATGGCCTTGATGAAGATTTCTTTGCTCATATGGAGGAAATCGACCTGTGTTGGCGATTAAAGAAAATGGGCTACGGCATAGGTTATTGCCCTAAATCTGTTGTTTATCATGTTGGTGGAGGAACCCTCAATGCAAGTAATCCCAAAAAGACTTACCTCAATTTTAGGAATAATATGGTCATGCTGCAAAAAAACCTTCCGTTAGGCAAAGCCATATGGATTATTTTCATCAGGCTTTGGTTTGACTTTGCTGCCCTTGCTAAGTTTCTGATCGACAGAAAACCTAAGGATGCTTGGGCAATCAGTCGTGCGCATCAGTATTTCTTCTTGAATATTTTCAAAAATGCTAAAAAACGAAAAAAATACAAGGCGAAAGAAAATACAAAAGGGCATTACAGAAAATCAATTATCATTGATTTTTACACAAATAACAAACATAAATTTTCACAGCTAAATCCAGAGGATTTTAAATAGCATATTATTTTCCCAAAACACAAAATGCAGAAAACCGCATTTTAAAAATAAAGCAGTCATTACAACAAGATTCTTTATTTATTTTATTTAAACGTACTTTTTATTTGTAATTTTGCAAAATGTTGGTGATGGATATTGAAAAAAAGATAAAAGACTTAACGGCAGAGCTCAACCATTATAACTATCAATACTATGTATTGGCGAACAGTGTTATTTCGGACTACGACTTCGACCTCAAATTAAAGGAACTCGAAGCGCTGGAAGCTCAATATCCCAACTTTGCCGACCCCAACTCCCCTACACAGCGTATTGGTGGAGACATTACCTCCCGATTTCAAACGGAAAAACACCGCTGGCCAATGCTTTCATTGGGCAACACATACAATCAGGAGGAATTACTTGACTTCGACCAGCGGATCCGCAAAATCATCGGCGATCAGTTCGAGTATGTTTGTGAATTAAAATTTGACGGTTTATCCATCAGCTTGACTTATGAAAATGGCTTACTAAGTAAAGCCGTTACACGCGGGGATGGTACACAAGGCGATGTTGTCACCAACAACGTTAAAACGATTCGTTCTATCCCGATCAAACTCAAAGAAGGAGATTATCCAGATCAATTCGAAATACGAGGTGAAATATTTATGCATAAATCAGCTTTTCTCCGCCTGAATAAGGAACGAGCCGATAATGAGGAGCAAACCTATGCCAACCCAAGAAATTTCGCTTCTGGAACCATCAAACTCCAAGATTCTGCTGAAGTTGCCAAGCGCCCATTGGACTGTTTCCTTTACTTTTTGTACTGCGACAACAGAACAAATCTATTTCACGATCATTGGAATAGCTTAAACCATGTCAAAGACTGGGGATTCCACGTCAGCGAGCATAGCAGAAAATGCAGCACATTAACCGATGTTTTTGCATTTATTGACTATTGGGATGTCGAACGTCACAACCTAGGATATGAAATTGATGGAATCGTTATTAAAGTAAATGATTACGCACAACAGGAAGAGCTTGGCTTTACGGCCAAAAATCCACGTTGGGCAATATCCTATAAATTCAAAGCCGAGCGTGTAGAAACCATTCTTAACTCGATTAGTTATCAAGTTGGACGTACCGGCGCTGTTACACCTGTTGCCAATCTTCAACCTGTACAGCTGGCAGGCACAACCGTAAAACGCGCTTCCTTACACAATGCAAATGAAATCGCACGTCTCGACCTACACGAAGATGACACTGTTTTTGTGGAAAAAGGGGGCGAAATTATCCCTAAAATAATTGGGGTAAACCTCGACAAAAGGTTATCGGGATCGACAAGTTTTGTCTACCCGACTTCCTGTCCGGAATGTGGCACAGTACTTATACGGCAAGAAGGGGAAGCAGTACACTACTGCCCGAATGAAACTGGATGTCCGCCGCAAATTGTTGGCAAAATGCAACATTTTATCGGAAGAAAAATGATGGATATCGAAGGAATGGGAGATGAGACCGTGGATACTTTCTTCAAGAAAGGTTTGCTACACAACATCGTTGACATCTATGGCCTGAAAGACCATCAAGATGACCTACAACAACTGGAACGTTTCGGTCAAAAATCAATCGATAACATGCTCAATGGCATTGAAAAATCCAAAGAAAAACCCTTTGAAAAAGTTTTGTTTTCGCTTGGAATACGTCATGTCGGCGAGACAATTGCAAAAAAATTGGCGCAGCATTTCAAAAATATTGATGCGCTAGCCCAAGCCTCAACAGAAGAAATCGAAGGAGTACAAGATATTGGACGCCGTATCGCGGAGAGCGTCAAAGAATACTTAGACAATCCAATTCATCAACAACAGATTTTTGCACTGCGGAATTATGGCTTAAATTTCGAAATTGAGGAAAAGGAGATTATCCTGGCGAGCAATTCACTTGAAGGGAAAACTTTTCTGATTTCCGGTGTATTTGCAGAACATTCACGTGAAGAGCTGGCAGCTGTAATTGAAAGCAATGGCGGAAAGATGTTATCTTCCATTTCTGCCAAACTAAGCTATCTCGTGGCAGGAGATAAAATGGGACCGTCCAAACTAGCGAAGGCTGAAAAATTGGGTATCCCGATGATTAATGATCAAGAACTATTTGAACTCATTAATCCCAAGTAAGTTTTTTTAATTAAATTTATATAAATACAAAAACAAGATGAACGAGCTTCACGGCGCAGGAGTAGCATTAGTCACTCCTTTTAACTCAGATGAATCTGTTGATTTCGAAGCATTAGGTCAGCTAATTGACTTGCAAATCAACGAAGGTATGGATTATTTGGTTTCTTTAGGTACAACTGGAGAAGTTGCCACTTTAACCAATGATGAACGAAAGCGCATCTGGGATTTTACTGTCAAGCGCGTGAACGGTAGACTACCCTTGGTTGCTGGAATTGGTGGAAATAATACAGCCGAAATTGTGGAGCAAATTAAAAACTTTGATCCAACAGGTTTTTGCGCAATTCTATCGGTATCTCCTTACTACAACAAACCAACACAAGAAGGCATTTACCAGCATTATAAGGCTGTTGCAAGCGCCTCTCCACTTCCGGTTATTTTATACAATGTACCTGGACGTACGGGTAGCAATATAACAGCACAGACAACATTGCGACTGGCCAATGATTTTTCGAATATCGTAGCCATCAAAGAAGCTTCCGGCAATTTTGCACAATTCAGCGAAATTCTACGGGATAAACCAGCAGAATTTCTATTGATTTCCGGAGACGATCCGGTTACCTTGCCGATGATGTCGCTTGGCGCTGCTGGTATCATTTCAGTGATCGGAAATGCGTTACCGAAAAAGGTAGCCACATTAGCGAAGTTATGTGCTGAAGGCAATTATGCCGAAGCTAGATCAATCCACAATGAACTTCTTAACATCACAGATCTATGTTTTATTGAAGGAAACCCAGCTGGTGTAAAATACATTCTGCAGGAATTGGGGATTGGAAAAGATCAATTAAGGCTTCCTTTAGTGCCTGTTAGCGAAAAAATCCAGGCAGCTATCAAAGAAGAATTAAAGAAATTGAACTAAGATATAGTCGAATTCGTTTGAGAAAAAGTTTAGATCCCAGGAAAGGGTCTAAACTTTTTTATTTCAAAGCATTGCAACATAACAATATAATAACTACCTTTGCACTTCCACAAAAGTGGAATTTTAAATAACAAAATTAATTAACAAAATGCAACAGTACGAATCTGTAATCGTTCTTACCCCGTTGCTTTCTGATGATGCTGCGAAAGAAGTAATCGCAAAATTCAAAAACATCTTAACAGAAGGCGGAGCCGAGATTGTCGCTGAAGACAATTGGGGTTTGAAAAAATTAGCGTATCCAATCCAGAAAAAAACTACTGGATTTTATCACTTAACTGAATTCAAGGCTCCAGGTGAATTAATCAATAAATTAGAGGTTGAATACAAACGTGATGAGCGCATTATGCGTTTCTTGACTGTAAGCTTAGACAAACATGCCAAAGCATACAACGAGAAAAAACGTAGCGGTGCATTCAACAAAAAAGCTGAAACTAAAACTGAGGAGGGCGCAAACTAATGGCTAACGAAAATATCCAATACGTAACTGCTCCTAAAGTAGAGGACAACCGTAAAAAATACTGTCGTTTCAAAAAGAATGGTATCAAATATATCGATTATAAAGATGCTAACTTCTTGATGAAATTTGTAAATGATCAAGGTAAAATCTTACCTCGTCGTTTAACTGGTACATCTTTGAAATTTCAACGTAAAGTAGCTCAAGCTGTTAAACGTGCTCGTCACATCGGCTTATTACCTTACTTAGCTGATGCAATTAAATAAGGAGGACGATAGAGAATGGAAGTAATTTTAAAACAAGATATCAAAGGCTTAGGTGAGCAAAACGATATCGTTAATGTAAAACCAGGTTTCGGTCGTAACTACTTAATCCCGCAAGGATTTGCTATCCAAGCGACTGAATCTGCAAAGAAAGTTTTAGCTGAGAACATCAAACAAGCTCAGTTCAAACAAGAAAAAATCAAAAAAGACGCTACTGAATTAGCAGGTAAATTGGAAGCTATCAAACTTTCAATTGGTGCTAAAGCAGGTGAATCTGGTAAAATCTTTGGTAAAGTAAACAGCATCCAAATTGCTGATGCGTTGAAAGCAAAAGGTTTTGATGTAGATCGTCGTCGTATCACTTTCGAAGTTGAACCTAAAGAATTAGGTGAATACATCGCTAACTTAAACTTACACAAAGAAGTGAAAGTTCAAGTTCCTTTCGAAGTAATTGCTGAATAATTCAGTTTATTTAGTCAATAATATAAAGCGGCTATCCTTTCGGATAGCCGCTTTTGTTTTACCCCTACTTTACCCCCAAAAAAAACTCGCGTTACGGAGAGCAACGCGAGGCATAATCTAGGGTATTTGAAAGGGAAAATCTTTATCAATCTCTATTTTTTTTCAAAAAAACAACTCTTAAACTATCGAATCATAAAAAAACTATCAAAATCAAGAAAATCGGAACAAATTATTTTCGAAACTCAATTTCAATACTCAAAAGAAGCAAAAAATATTCATTTTTACAAATTAAATTCATTTTTTTTCTAAAAAAAACACAAATAACTTAAAAAAACAAAAATATCGATAGAAAAATCAGTAAAACTCAAAAAAAAACATGAAATAACAAGCATATAATATCAAAAAAACACTATAAAAAAATAAAATCAGTATAAAAACAAACAAAAAATCGTAAAAACAAGATAAAAACAGTAAAAAATTAAAAAAAATAACCTGAAACATTGTGTTTCAGGCTATTTTTTTTTAATTTCTTCGCTAAATTATGCTAATTGTTTTTCCAATTTCTCGTTCAATACTGATTTTGGAACAGCCCCAATTTGTTTATCAACGATTTCTCCATTTTTAAAGAACAATAAAGCTGGAATATTACGAATGCCATAACGAACAGAAATTTCTGGATTTTCATCTACATTCACTTTTCCTACAACAGCTTTACCTTCATAATCCTTAGCCAATTCTTCAACCACAGGACCTACCATACGGCAAGGACCACACCACTCTGCCCAAAAATCGATTAATACTGGTTTGTCTGCTTTTAAGACAACTTCTTCAAAGTTGCTATCTGTAATTTCTAATGCCATAATCTTTTAATTTTATAAACCGAAGTTATATCTATAATACTATTTAATTGCTAAAATCAATAAAACAAAGATAGTAACTACTACCAATGTATTTGTAATCTTAATTACACAAATTCTAATCCAAACTAATTCAATCGGTAATTTATCCCTTCAAACTTATCTATACAGTCCAAAAATTCATTTGTTAGGTTTATTTTCAGACTTTTAGCTGGCATTTCGACAGATATTTCATCTTGGGGATCCCAGATTTTAAACTTTAATTGACAATTTGGCACAACTCCCTCGATCTCATTTTGCGCCAGTATATCCTTGATACCATCAAGAAATGCTTCGTTCAACTTAGGTAAAGGAATATTGATCGTAAAACTCTTCGCCATCTTCTCACGAAGATCCGAAAGCAACTGCACACTGCGTAGCTCAAAGCCCCAATTTCCAACCTGTCTGAAACGCTCCTGTACCAAACCCCGCAATTGCACAAAATATCCCTCTTGCAAATATCCCTTCAACTTGACATATTCTTCACCGAAAACTGCCATATCATAAGAATCACTATAATCCTCGATGATAAATGACGCAAAAGGCTTACCCGTCTTCGTCAATCGATGGTTTGCCGATGCGATAATACCACCAATCACCAATTCTTTGTTCTTGATCCGATTAAACTCAAGCAAAGTCTCTTCATCGACCTCTGCCGCCTTAACCTTATTGATCAAGGCCAAATCTGACACCGAATTCTGACAAAAATGTTCAATCTCAAACCGGTAGGTATCCAAGGGGTGACTGGTCAGATAAATACCGATAACATCTTTTTCATATTTAAGCTTTTCAATCAATCCCCATTGCGGACATGGCGCCAAAACCGGCTCAGGCAATTCTGCAGCCCCTCCTACACCAAACAAGCTCGCTTGGGCCGAACTTTCATTTTCCTTAAAGCGCTGGCCAAATCGGATCGCCTTTTCCATTCCTGTTGAATTTTCATCCGAATGAAAATATTGTGCACGGTGCGTATTCTCAAAACTATCAAAGCCTCCAGCATAAGCCAGACTCTCAAAAGCTTTCTTGTTGACCGCACGAAGATCGATTCGTTTAGCCATATCAAAAACAGATTTATACAATCCTGATTGCCGTGTTTGCACGATAGCGTCTACCGCTCCTGCCCCAACACCTTTCACCGCACCTATTCCAAAACGAATAGCTCCAGATTCATTTACCGTAAACTTATAATAGGATTCATTCACATCTGGCCCCAATACCTGCAAGCCCATTCGTTTACATTCCTCCATAAAGAATGTCACCTGCTTGATATCATTCATGTTATTGGAAAGTACCGCAGCCATGTATTCCGCAGGAAAATGCGCTTTTAAATAAGCGGTCTGATAAGCAACCCAAGCATAACAGGTCGAGTGGGATTTATTAAATGCATAACTCGCAAAAGCTTCCCAGTCGGTCCAAATCTTCTCCAGAACTTTTGCATTATGCCCTTTCTCCTCTGCCTGCGAAACAAACTTCGGCTTCATCTTATCGAGTACAGCCTTTTGCTTCTTACCCATAGCCTTACGCAAGACATCGGCATCACCTTTTGAAAATCCCGCAAGCTTCTGGGACAAGAGCATAACCTGCTCCTGGTAGACTGTAATACCGTAGGTTTCCTTGAGGTATTCCTCACAAGCATCCAAATCGTAAACAATGGGGTCTATACCGTGCTTACGCTTAATAAAACTTGGAATATATTCGATTGGTCCCGGACGATAGAGTGCATTCATCGCAATCAAATCGGCAAATACTGTCGGCTTAAGGTCGCGCATGTATTTCTGCATTCCAGGAGATTCATACTGGAACACCCCTATGGTTTCTCCACGCTGAAAGAGCTCATACGTAAGCTCATCGTCGATCGGAAACTGATCCGGATCCAGCACAATACCATGACTTAATTTGACATTTTCAACCGTATCTTTAATCAGTGTCAGTGTCTTTAAACCCAAAAAGTCCATTTTCAGCAAACCGGCACTTTCAACAACGTGGTTATCGAACTGCGTCACATAAAGATCAGAGTCTTTTGCCAAAGAAACAGGAACGAAATTAGTAATATCGTCTGGTGTAATAATAACACCACAGGCATGGATACCTGTATTTCGTACAGAACCCTCCAAAACCCGGGCCTGTCTGATCGTTTCCGCTTCCAATCCAGCACCATCCGCAATAGATTTCAATCTATTGACGGCTTCAATTTCCTCAGTCCTTAGCTTTTCCTTTAAACCGGCATCATCTAAAGTAAAAATCTTGGATAATTTAAGGTTCGGAATCAGCTTGGCAATTTCATTGGCATCACCCAAAGGTAAGTCCAATACACGCGCTGTATCTTTGATGGATGACTTTGCTGCCATTGTACCATAGGTAATAATCTGGGCAACTTGACTAGCACCATATTTATTGATTACATATTGCATGACACGTCCACGTCCCTCGTCATCAAAATCGATATCAATATCAGGCATGGACACACGGTCGGGATTTAAGAAACGCTCAAAAAGCAAGTCATATTTAATCGGATCGATATTGGTAATTCCCAAACAATAAGCTACTGCCGAACCAGCAGCAGATCCCCGTCCCGGCCCCACGGAAACTCCCATATCCCGGGCCGCCGCTATAAAATCCTGAACAATCAAAAAGTAACCTGGATACCCCGTTTTCTCAATGGTAGCCAACTCAAAGTCAAGACGTTCGCGAATATCATCTGTTATTTCCTCATAACGCTTCTCAGCCCCCACATAACAAAGATGCGCCAGGTATTTATTTTCACCACGTTTTCCCCCATCTTCAAGATCGGCTTCCACCTGAAATTCCTCAGGAATATCAAATTTAGGTAATAGGACATCGCGGTTTAACTTAAATATCTCTACCTTATCGACAATCTCCTGAATATTTAGAATCGCTTCGGGCAAATCTTTAAAAAGGGCCTTCATTTCATCTGAAGATTTGAAATAATATTCCTGATTGGGTAAACCAAAACGGAATCCACGTCCCCTACCTTTTGGAGTCGATAGCTTTTCACCATCTTTCACACAGAGCAAAATATCATGCGCATGTGCATCGCCTTTCTTCTCGTAATATGTATTATTGGTCGCAACAACTTTGACCTGATATTTGCGGGAAAATTTAAGCAAGGTTTGATTTACACGATCCTCATCTTCCTGACCATGACGCATTAATTCCAGGTAAAAATCATCCCCAAATTGTTCTTTCCACCACAGCAAAGCCTCTTCGGCCTGACTCTCACCTATATTCAGTATTTTATTCGGCACCTCGCCTTGTAGGTTACCTGACAAAGCGATAACATCTTCCTTGTATTGAAGAATAAGATCTTTATCAATCCGCGGCACATAATAGAAGCCCGCGGTATAAGCAAAAGAAGCCAGTTTGGCCAAATTATGGTACCCCCGTTTATTTTTCGCCAATAACACAATCTGATAACCATTATCCTTCCTCGACTTATCTTTGTGGTTTTCACAAACAAAAAATTCACAACCAACAATTGGCTTTAAAAGCTGACCAGTAGGCTCCTCTCCATTCTCAACTGCCTCCGCATTTTGCGCTTCAACTTCTTTATTATGACTTATAACACGAGAGACAAACTCAAAAGCCCCCATCATATTTCCGTGGTCCGTTAATGCAACAGCAGGCATATTATCCTTCACCGCTGCCGAAACTAACTTATCGTACGACATCGTCGACTGCAGGATCGAAAACTGAGAGTGGTTATGTAAATGGGCAAATTTGGCATCCTTTAAAGCTGCTAACGCGTCCGCATCAACGACAACCTTGACTTCATCTGGCTGAGACCGTTTTCTAATTTCATCAGAAGCTGCTTTTAGGTTGATATGTTTCAGTCCAACAGTGGGTATAGGCCCCGGATTGTTGGTTTTAAAATCGACAAAGTAGCCCGTATCGACCTGAAGTTCTTCGGCAGTGAATACCTCTCTTCTTACAAGCTCCAGAAAACAACGTGTTGTCGCTTCAACGTCGGCTGTTGCATTATGTGCCTCAGCAAATGGCACTCCAAATAAATAGGAATGCAACTCAGTCAAATTGGGTAGTTTAAAGCGTCCACCACGACCGCCTGGAATTTTCAGAAGTTCAGCTGTTACTTCCGTACAGGTATCCAATACAGGCATATTAGCCATATTGGACGTAACACCATAACGGTAAAATTCACAGCCCATGATATTCAAATCAAAACCAATATTTTGTCCAACAACAAACTTGGCTTTATTCAATGCCACATTGAATTTCTCTAAGACCTCCTGGAGCGGCAATCCCTGCTCTTCTGCCAATGCAGTCGATATGCCGTGTATTTTTTCAGAGTCATAGGGTATATCAAATCCATCTGGCTTAATCAAGAAATCGTGATGTTCGACCAAATTTCCCATCTCATCATGAATCTGCCAAGCCAATTGAATACAGCGAGGCCAATTGTCCGTATCGGTAATTGGTGCGTCCCAACGCTTAGGCAAACCCGTCGTTTCCGTATCGAAAATAATATACATAAAATTCTAACCCTCTTTAATACAACACATTAAATGCAAGACAATTTACATTTTTATGAACTTGAAATTTACGAAATTATTAGAGAAGATTATGTCAGATTTTTGCGAAAATCCACTAAAGAAAATCTAGCGCCACACGATACCGCCTACCGGTTCCGCTTCAACAAGAAATAACATCATAAACTCCTCAATCTTCTTTTTTTATGTGTATCCCATGAGTAAATATCAAACCAAATCGTAAAGCCCCCGGCCTCTTTTTTTCGTATATATTGAAGGAGCCAAGTTTATATCAAATTAACAACACATTTAATACGTATCTAATAGGGACTTTATAGGGACCTCATAGGGACCTCATTCGGATGAAGCCCTATAATCTACCTATTAAGTCCCTTTTATTTCAGGTTTTATTTCCTTTTAATTACAAATTTGACATTCACCTTTCTTCCACCAATGTGGTAAAATTCTCATGGTCTGTAGGAGATAAAACGCCTCAGATTTAATATTGTAATAGTTACACTATCCTAAGTATTTAGTATATTTGGTTTTGACCCAAAAATCCATGATTAAAGCGATCTTTTTTGACATCGATGGAACTTTGCTAAGTTTCAAAACACATCAGGTTCCCGAATCTACTCAACAGGCATTTCAATTATTAAAAGAAAAAAACATCAAGGTATTTGTTTCAACAGGACGATCCTACAATCAGCTGGGACATATTCGTTACCTCGATTTTGATGGATATATCACCTTCAATGGCGGGTATTGCGTCACAAAGGAACAGGAAGTCATTTATAAAAATAACATCCCTCAAAAAGACATTCGCTCCTTATTGGATTATGCTAAAAAGCGTGAGGACCTGACTTTTTCATTTATGTCCGAAAAGGAAATTTCCTTAAACCAGGTTACACCTGAGGTACAACGAATGTACGAACAGGTCAATGTGCCGACACCACCTATTCGGGATTACGAAAAGGATTTTGATCTGGACTCCGTTATGCAGGTCAATGTTTTCATCAATCCTAAAGAAGAAGCTGAATTCATGGAAAATGTGATGCCAAATTCAGTTGCTTCGAGATGGACGCCCATTTTTGCGGATGTCAATCCGATGGGGCAAAGCAAAAAAATTGGAATAGATGTTTTTTTAGATCATTTCAACTTTACCTTGGAAGAAACTATGTCATTTGGCGATGGCGGAAATGATATTACCATGCTAGCGCACACCCATATTGGAATTGCTATGGGTAATGCAAATCCCGAGGTAAAGGAAATTGCAGATTATATAACAGACAGTGTTGATGAAAATGGTATTTGGAATGCATTAAAACACTTCAATATCATCTAAAGTTGGATAGTTAAAGTTATTCGAGAAGTATTGCTGTTGCTATTCATCAGCAAATTATGTTTTTCCGGAAAAAGATAGTCCAATCGCTGTCTAAAATCACGTATCAGTGTACTGCTAAATTGACTTTCCAGATAATGGTTCACACGATAGCTAACTTCAAGCATAATCAACTTGGATGAGCCCGATAATCGGATCCGTACAGGATGAGAAGACATCGTATTATAACCATTCTCAACAGCATGCTGTACCACAGGAAAAAGAATGAGCGGCGGCAACATCATCTCCTCCTGAGACTGAAGCTTATTTTCCCATTTGACTGTAAAACCTGCTGGAAGAAAACGTTCAGCCAATTGCAAATATTTGTTCAACAAGCTAAGCTCGACCTGCATCGACTCCAATCGATCAACATGAAGCTTAAGCAACTGTTCTTGAAAAGCAAAAAAGTCCGCTGGATCTATTTTATTACTTTGTATATGCTGATCGATCAAAAAACTATCCAGCTGACTGTTCCTAAAAGACAACCTGTCCGCCAGTGCCAAAAGCTCTTCATTCCTTACACTCTTTTTACCCAAAAAACGATTGATTATACTTGACATTTCTTAAATTGCTGTAGATTAGAAACACAAAAATAAGGAAACATTATGTCAAATATTGCAATAGTTATTGAAGAAAGAGCCGCTGACATAGGCAATTTCTTAGTCGGGCGACTTCTTCCTTTCAGGCAGAAACGTATGGTCGGCCCTTTTATTTTTATCGACCACATGGGACCTGATAACATTGCCGAACCGCACTTTATGGATATTGCACCACATCCGCATATCGGGCTATCAACATTGACTTATCTATTCGAAGGTAGCATTATGCACCGTGACAGCCTAGGAAATGCCGTGGAGATCAAACCTGGGGCAGTCAATTGGATGACGGCAGGTAAGGGTGTTACACATTCCGAAAGAACCCCCGAGCAGCTGAGATCTACACCGCACGACCTACATGGACTGCAGATTTGGGTGGCCCTACCAAAAGAACTCGAAAAAATGGAGCCTAATTTTGTTCACATCGAAGAACCGCAACTTCCACATTGGACCGAAGATGGTGTATCCTATCGCTTAATTGCAGGAGAAATTAAAGATCACCGTTCCGAGGTCCCCGTATATAGCCCATTATACCTTATTGAAATCAAAGCGGAAAAAGATGCAACTATTAAACTAGGTGATCATCTATACGGCGAAAGTGGATTATATATCCTGCATGGGACTGTTCATGCGGAAGGTCAGGAATTCGGTCCAAAGCAGATTTTAGTTGCCAAAGATGCGAAACTATGTGAATTCAAAATGGAGGCTGGAACCTCGGTCTACATTTTTGGTGGCGAACCTTTTCCTGAACAACGCTATATCGACTGGAACTTCGTCGCTTCGGACATTGAAACATTAAAAATAGCGCGCGAAAAATGGGAAAAACATGAATTTCCAAAGGTTCCTGGAGATGACGGCTATATTCCAATCCCGCCAGTAAATCCAACTTTAGGGCAGAAAAAAGCTTAGCAGCACTATTTCTTCATTTAAACTTGGCAATCGCAAACGTATCTGCCGTACGGGATTACAATTGGAAGGACAAAACAGACTAAAACAAAAAGGCTGGAAATTGTGGACAATTTCCAGCCTTTTTATTGAATAAATCTTAAAGTCAACTGTTGCAAAGAAGTACTAATGGGCTATCCCGCTCACACCACCGGAAACAACCAATTTCATGGCATCTGTTGGCGACATATCTAATTTTTTCACCTTGTCTGCACTGATAATGACAACCTGTCCCGCAAAAGAATATGAATATGGAAAATACACCATAACCTCTTCTTCAAGCCCAATGCTTTTTAAATCATGTTGCGTTAAGAAACCTATCTTCTTCAGACCAAACTCATTCACCGTTACCAAGACAGGTTCATTAAATTTCTTTGCATCACCAACAAAGGCCTCTGTAAAATCTTTAATCGAAGAATATAATGTATTTAAAAGTGGAATCCGCTGGATCTGATGATTAATCCACACTTTAATTGGATCTGTAACAAAATTTGTAAAAATAAGCCCTGCCAAAACCAACACCAAAATAACGGTCAGAATACCTATTCCCGGAATATACAAGGGATGCCCTCTATCATCTTCCAAAAAATGTTCAGTTAGATTCAATGCCGAATCAACTGATGCAACAATCCAAACTATTAAAAAAATAGCACCAGCTAGAGGAACCACCACCAGGATACCTCTTATCAAATAATTAATAAAGCCTCTAATTAATTTGCTAAACATGAATTGAAAATCAAATATTATTCAAAAATGCAGAATATCCTTTATTATTCATAAAAATATACTCTTTTTACGCGTTGGGAAATACTGGTCAGCAGTTCATAAGGGATCGTTCCTATAGCCTTCGCTGCTGACTTTATATCAGGGTACACGATAACTTCATCTTCCTCTCCAACTTCCACATCCGTTACATCCAGCATACACATATCCATACAGATATCACCAATAGTAGGGACTAAAAAACCGTTAACCAACATTTTACCGACACCATTACCAAAACGCCTATCGTAACCGTCCGCATAACCAATTTTAATCGTGGCGATCTTACTATCTCTATACAGAACACCGTGCCTATTATAACCTACGGTCTCACTTGCCGGGAGGTATTTAATTTGCGTCACATTAGTTTTCAAGGTACTCGCCTCCCTAATGGGTAAATCATGCCGCTCAATATCGATACCATAGAGACCGATCCCCAATCGTACCATATCAAAATACGCATTCGGCCACAGTTCAATACCCGAGGTTGCTGCAATATGACGTAGAAAGGAATATCCTAGACCACTTTCTAGACGTTTCGTAAAGTCATCCAGCAGATCAATTTGTCGCTGTGTAAATTCCCGGTCCTTTTCATTTCCTGCAGACGCTAAATGGGAAAAGGCAGATTTAACCTCTAAAACCGCTTCCGTACGCAACACAGCTATTAAACGATTGACCTCGTCAGGCATAAAACCCAACCGATGCATGCCAGTATCTATCTTAATATGAATCGGAAAGGAAGTTATCTGTTTCGTTTTCAGAAAATTCAAGAAGGAAAACAATATTCTAAAGCTATAAATCTCCGGTTCAAGGTTGTACTGAACGATGGACTCAAAAGAACTTTCATCCGGACTCATTACCACAATAGGCAATGTGATTCCTGCACCGCGCAAATCCACCCCCTCATCCGCAAAAGCGACCGTCAGATAATCCACCCGATTAAATTGCAAAAGATTTGCTATCTCGAAACTTCCACTGCCGTAAGAGAAAGCTTTGACCATCGTCATCAGCTTAACATGCTTCGGTAACAACTGGCGGTATACATTTAGATTGTTTTCCAGTGCATTCAAATTGATTTCAAGCACTGTATCATGTGATTTTGCGACCAAAAGCTGACTGATACGTTCAAAATGAAACTCCCGTCCTCCTTTCAGTAATACCGTCGCATTTTCAAAAGAAAGCGACCTTATATCGGCCAAAAAAGCAGCAGTATCGCTATATGAAATGGAAGGCACATCAAATTGTGCAGCCAATTTAGGCAACACTTCACCTATCAATATCAATTTATCCAAACGATACTCACTAAGCAAACGTCTCAGCTTGGACAAGCTTTTTTCATCTTCGATAGTAACACCGGGAATATCCGATAATATCAACATCTTGAACGGATGCTGGCCCTGTTGATTTAAAAACTCCAGGGCTATTTGTAGAGCATCCAGATCATTACTATACGAGTCATCGATAATGGAGCTATTCTTTTTTCCTTTTTTTAACTCAAGACGCATCGCCACAGGCTGCAACTCTTTAATCCTCGATGCGATCACTTCATTTTCATAACCAAAACGTAGCATCACCGCTACACAATTTATGGCATTCTCAACATTTCCTTTATCCACAAACGGTACTTCAACAGCAAAGGTGCGCCCGGTATAATAGAAGGTTACCATAGTAAATCGGTCGTTGACCTGTTTGATGGAATACACCTCCAAAGAAAGCCCCTCATCAAGCCCCCAGGAAAATTTTCGTGGCCGATAAGGCAATTGAACATTTTCTAGGTAAGTATTCGGAAAAATCATGGTTTCAACATGTTTAAACAACTCGAGCTTTTCATAAATCTTTTCCTCCTTCGATTTAAAACCGGCTTTATGTGCCACACCAATGTTGGTCAATAGTCCTATGGTTGGTTTTATCATCTGCTCAAGGCGCTGCATTTCTCCTTTCTCTGAAATTCCTGCTTCGATCAGCGCAAGATTATACTGATCGGATAGTCCCCATAACGAAAGTGCCACACCGAGCTGAGAGTTATAACTCTTGGGACTTCTATAGATCTTATATTCAGGAGACATCAGCTGAAAAAGCCATTCTTTCACTATCGTTTTACCATTGCTACCAGTGATTCCAATGACCGGGTAATCGAATTTCTGCCGATGAAAAGTTGCCAGTTCCTGCATAGCGACCAAGCTATCCGCTACCCAAAGAATGTTAGCCTCCAAAAACTCCATTTCCTGTGCACTATCGATTTGAAGCACAAAATTACGAACTCCCTTATCATAAGCTTCTCTAATATAACGGTGGCCATCTCTATTCTTCTGAAGTGCAAAAAAAATCCCGTTGTCCGCTTGGACAATTTTACGGCTGTCGTAAAATAAATGCTGGACAAAAGAATTGGGATCCGTGATAAATGTGCGATTGGGATGTAAAATCTGGGCGATTTCCGATATTTTGTACATTCTCCTGATATTTTTTGATTGTGTCAAAACTGAACATTTTTTTAGTTATTTCATATTATTTTTGAAATTTTGACAATATGTTTGACGAGGAAAAAAGAAATAAGAAGATATTAACGCAGCATCAGGCACAGTTGAAAGCGGAAAGCTATTGCGTCTATCAAGAACGCGCACAGCAAGAAGTACGCGATAAGCTCTACAGCTGGGGACTACACGAAGTAGAAGTCGAAAATATTTTGGCCAATTTGATCGCCGATAATTTTTTAAATGAAGAACGCTTTGCTATTGCCTACTGTAACGGAAAGCTCCGCATGAAAGGCTGGGGCAAAGTAAAAATCAAGCAGGCACTCAAGGCAAAACGGGTATCCGAGCAATTGATAAAAATTGCATTTAAGCAAATCGATCTCGATGAATATGAACAAATCTTAAATCACATCATTGACAAAAAACTCCGTGAAATTAGTGGCAAGGACCGCTATGCAGTTAAAAACAAAGTTTATCAGTTTGCACTATCCCGCGGATTTGAGAGTGATTTAATTTTTTCTATACTGAATTCAAAGGAGTTATAAAAAACACAGAAAGAAAGTAAATAAATATTTTGCAATATTGAATTTTCGCTCTATATTTGCATCACCAAAAAGGAACGCAAGGTTCTTTTGAAAATTGAAATAAAATTCCAATGCGAAAATAGCTCAGCTGGTAGAGCACAACCTTGCCAAGGTTGGGGTCGCGAGTTCGAATCTCGTTTTTCGCTCACCTGCCTAGGTGGTGGAACTGGTAGACACGCAGGACTTAAAATCCTGTTCCCGTTAAGGGAGTGCGGGTTCGATTCCCGCCCTAGGTACAAGAAAGCTCATCTAACGATGGGCTTTTCTTGTTTATATGCGTCTGTAACCTAGAATAACCCTATCAAATTCACTCCCCCCTTCAATCTTTTATAAATTTGCTCGCGAAGCTCATCAGTCGATGGACATTTTTATTTTATCGCCATAAAAATAAGAGAAAGCCATAGGCCAAACTTAACAGTATAAGTTTCAACATGCCTATTTTATAGTTGAATAAAAGAAAAAGTGAAAATAGCACCCATACCAAAGCCATCGGCTCAATGGCATACCAAGAACTAACCCCACCTGGAAATAGAATTCCTAGCCCTAAATAACAGGCTAAATTAACGATTACACCAACGACCGATGCTGTTACTAAAGACAGAATAAATTGTATACATGCATTTTTTTGGGTCCGTTCGATCAGTGGTGCCCCAACAAAAATCAGGGCAAAGTTTGGCAAAAAGGTAAAATATGCTGTAGCGATCAAACCTAGTGCTGCCATAGAATGGGACTGATGGAAATGATTGAAGCCGGCCATGAAACCAACATAGGCCAAAACGACCACTAAAGGCCCCGGGGTTGTCTCTGCAAGCGCAAATCCATCTATCATCTGGCTCTTGGAAAGCCAAAACAATTTCTCTGTCACTAGGGCCGCAACATAGGGAATGACTGTATAAGAACCTCCAATCGTCAAATAAGCAGACTTTGTAAACAAAAAGGAAAGTGTCTTCCAAAATTCCGTATCGATAGTAAAAAACAGTAAAATGGACAGCGGAATCAACCATAGTAAGAAAAACAGCAGAACCTGAAGAGAAATACGACGGTAAGATATAGGGGGTAGTTTTTCGAGCGTATTGATATAATAAACTGATTCGAGCTGCTTATCTTCTTTTTCATGATGGGCATTTATTTTGGAAGTTTTTGACAAGATTGCATAGCATAGTACACCGAAAGCGATCACGCCCACAATAATCCAGGGCATTGGAACCCCAGCAAAATACGATAGCAGAAAGGCAGCCAATGCGACCAAATAATGCCATATGCTGACAAGAGATTTCTGCCCCACTCGAAAGGTTGCAAATATAATGATCGCTAGAACGGCAGGTTTTAAACCCGAAAATAAAGCAATAAGCAATGCGGAGTTACCATAGTGTGCATATAGTGCACTGAGTCCAAATATAATGAGAAGTGAAGGAACAATAAAAAATAGTCCGGCCAACACACCTCCTTTTAAGCCATGCAGCTTCCATCCTAAATAGATGGTCAATTGGTGCGCCTCAGGTCCTGGCAACAACATACAGGCATTGAGTGCCTGAAAAAACTTCCTGTTGCTTACCCATCTTTTCTTTTCGACCAAAAAATCGTGCATGATGGTCACATGACCAGTTGTTCCACCAAAACTTATCCAACCTAACACAAACCAAAACCACATGGCTTCCCGAAAAATTGGCTTCTGTCTATGATCTTCTTCTTCTACATTCATCTTTTTCAACGCTACTTCCCCTAAGCTCAGATTTTATCGAAAACAATCCCACAAAACAGTCCTCATTCGATGTCTCCTATTTAAAATACCTTGTTTCGGGAGAAAAGACACCGCGGTTTAAAACCGCGATATAACCACATAAAAAAAGCGGGATATCTTAAATATCACGCTTTTTTTATATTAAGAATTGGTCTGATAAACTATTTTTTATCTAAAATAGTAACTTCCACTCTTCTATTTTTTTGACGTCCTTCCGGAGTTTTATTATCACCAACTGGATTTGACTGACCGAAACCTTTTGCTGTGATGCGTGATTCAGCAACACCTGAATCTACTAAGAACTTCTTAACAGAAGCCGCTCTTTTATCGGAAAGCCACTGATTATACTCAACAGTACCCGTAGCATCCGTATACCCATCAACTTTGATCTTATTATTACTTTCTTTCAAGATCAACGCCAATTTACTAACTTCAGTTTTTGCCTTCTCAGATAGGTAAGAAGAGTTTGTTGGAAACAATAAATCAGACGATATACTAAACTTAATCCCCTCATCAGTTCTTTTCGCATCATTAAAATCCTTCTTCACATTTTTCAAACCATCATCAGTTCCATCTTTTGTTACAACAGCACCTGGATTGACTACAATAGCTTGTTGTTTACAGGAAAATAACGATAAACTTGCACATAAGGTTAAAATCCCCAAATTAATTTTTCTAAGCATGTCGTTCTAACGTATTTAATATCGATTTAAGCAAGTAAATATAGCGAAAAAAGTCCAATATGACATCCCTTCTTCGCCATATCTAACGTAACAAATCTATTTCTTGGTATATACTTTTTCTAAAGTCTTTTTTACCTCAGGAATATTCTCATACAATTTCCAAATCATGCCTGAATTTGCATTCTCAATCATTACGGCAATCGTTGCCTGATTCCTCGCACGATAGCTTTCAGAAACATCGTTGTTTTTAATATCAATCCAGCTTCTGAAACCATATTGGGTAAACAACACATCGGCGTATTCTTCGTAAAACTTACGTAATGCTTTTAGACCGATCTCCTTTTCAAAGGGGTAAGCTGCAATAGATATCGCAGGATTCACCAAATACCCCTGATAGGTATCCTCCACATTTTCCACTCCCCAAATATCTGTAAATCGTGTCCCTATGCTCATCTCATTATCTCTCCGTTTATAGGCCAGAATATAATTCGACAAATATTTCTTGTAATCGACAAAATCATCCACTTTTCCTTTTGGATCCATAATCAAAAAGGGACGATAAACAGACATCAATGATTCATTTAAACTGCCGCCGGCAATATTCTTGGCAAAAATAACTTTATCGTCGGAGTAGATCGAAACTCCGGTATTTCCGTCGTCGCCAATTAAAGGGTTTGCACTTATTGAACGCGCTAAAGAATCATCTAATTTCATTTTGAGTTCAGGAGCCAAATCATTGGTGTCATCCCCAAAATACAATTCGTGACCTTTATGTTTGGTTGCAAATCCATTGATATAAGCTGAAATCGCTAAAGGATGGGTAGGTGAAGACATCGCCAGCAAGTAGGTCCCCAGACTCTCGTTAAATCCCCCCAAAGGCCTCGATCTAGCTGTACTGTCTACTGGAGACCACTTATTCCAAAGTACATCAGGATGCTGTGCATCCGTAAAATAGTTCCAGTTTATGCGCTCCCAGAGCTTCGTAATAGTATTCCTCAAGGCCTGTTCCTCAGGATCCTCTTTAGAAAAATATTGTCGGGCGATCAAAAGCGATTCCATAATATGGGAGGTACCGCGCAAATCGTACGTTGGAACTGAATCGCGATAATAAGGTACCCCTGAGCGGCCATCGTAAAGCGCTGTAAAGACCCCTTGATGTTGTTGTGCACTGCTCAAAAATTTCACAATCCGTGTTAACCTGACCAAAAGAGCTTGTCGCGAGATCAAATTGTTCTCTCCTGCCACAAGCAAACCCAAGATCGCATAGCCGGTTTCATTTGTTGATACAATAGCTTGTCTATTACCTCGGTCAGGTAGAAACATACCACTATTCACATCATAGTTGTCTATAAAATAATTCACATGAGCATTTCGGATAAAATTCAACATCTCTTTATCCGTCCCCTTTTTTGTTTGTACCTCCCTAACCTCAGAAAATGGAGATTCAACATAATTATAATCTACCCAAGCGATTTTGTAATAATAAGATTTATTATATTCATTAACCCTATCCAGCGACTTCTGTACATAGATGGGTAAAATTGCTATCGGCTGAAAATTGAGTTTATCTTCCGAACGGTAGATTTTCACATAGCGGATACTTGGTGTCAGCGGCAATTGCCAAACCAGCTCAACTTGTTTATCTACGGAACTGATCTTCGATAAGATAGCTGCTGATGAAAGTCTTACCTTTGGATAGTTTTTGGGCAAAAACTCAATTTGATCGATAAATAATTGATTTGTCTGCAGGGCAGTTCCGTTTTGTTCCAGAATTAAAGCCGAAACAGACTTCCCTAGTGAAATTCCTCCAAATTTATTGACTGGAATGGACACATTAAGCCAGGTATCATAAGCAAAATCATCGATATAATTTGCGATATCCACAGCATTTGTCTTCGTGTCGTTTTGTTGTAAGGTAACTTTTGGCAATTGTCCCTTTTCAGTATTGCTTTGAATAAAAAGCTTAAAAGTTAGATGATCATCCTTGGCAATTAAATAGGGAAATTTCTGTTTGTCGTTTAAAATACTTGCCTCCCACTTACCATTAGGAGAAGAAACGTACCGCAAAGAAAGCGAATTGCCTGGCGTAAAAAACAAACTATCGGAAACCGGAAGGCTATAGCTCACATTTTGGATCCATGATTCACCGGTATAATGAGCGATACTCTTCGCATAACTCCCGTTGATTACACTATTGTCAAATAAAACCTCAGGATAACTTTCTGACCGAACAAGTGTAGGTAAGATCAGTAATAAAAGAAAGTAAAAATATTTTTTCAGCATAAGTCAACATTTTTCACAGGCCTACAATCAAAAACTAAGCCACCAGTACGATTATAACGCAAATGTAACAAAGGAATTCCAATGATATTATCCTCCCTAATTTTAATTTCAGAAAAAATGCGCTAAATTAGCCCTCTGAATATTTTCATAAAATAGATATATGAAAACCACGTTTGATTTTGAAAAGCCAATTGCAGACTTGCAATTGCAAATTGAAAAGGTAACTCAAGTTGCCGAAAAAACTCAAGTTGACATGAGCGCAACCGTTCGTGAGCTTGAAGAAAAGCTTGCTTCTACTGAAAAAGAAATATACGGCAATTTAACAGGCTGGCAGAACGTTCAAATGTCGCGCCATCCGGATCGCCCTCAGACTTATGATTATATAGAAGCTATCTGCGACGAATTTATCGAGTTGCATGGTGATAGAACCGTTAAGGATGATAAAGCGATCGTCGGTGGTATGGCTTCTATTGATGGTAATGCCGTTATGATCATCGGTCATCAAAAAGGTAAAAACACCAAAGAGCGTCAATATCACAATTTTGGAATGGCCAATCCTGAAGGCTACCGAAAGGCATTACGTTTAATGAAAATGGCGGAAAAGTTCAATAAGCCTGTGATCACTCTAATTGATACGATGGGTGCTTATCCAGGACTTGAAGCTGAGGAACGCGGACAGGGTGAAGCGATTGCGCGCAACCTCATGGAAATGGCTGTCTTGAAAGTTCCGATCATCTGCGTTGTTATTGGTGAAGGAGCTTCAGGTGGAGCTTTGGGTATTGGTGTTGGAAATAGAGTTTACATGATGGAACATACCTGGTATTCGGTCATATCACCTGAATCTTGTTCTTCCATCCTATGGAGAAGCTGGGATCACAAAGAAAAAGCCGCTGAGGCATTAAAATTGACTTCAGAAGACATGTTGGGCAACGGATTGATTGATGGTATTATCCCTGAACCGCTAGGTGGTGCTCACCAGGATCCTGCGGCAGCAGCCGCTAATCTAAAAAGCCAGTTGTTGAAAGATCTTGCCGAATTGACGGCTAAAGATAGCGATACATTAGTTACTGAAAGAATTGATAAGTTTAGCAAAATGGGTGTGGTAACTGAATAATGTTATCCATACAACCCCTACAGCATAAAAAAAGTCAGCAATTAGCTGACTTTTTTTATGACCATTCTAGCTTAAAAATACGCTTCCTTGCTCCAAAAAACCTCCGCTATACTAACCCTTCCTATCCCCAAGTGTTTTAAAAGGCCTTTTAAACAAAAAATAATTCAGTAATTTTTAAATAGTTACAGTTTTTATCAACAAAAAAGACAAAAACATTTTGCAAAAATAACTTATTTTTCTACCTTTGCATCACTTTCAAAAACAGAAAGGATTCCGTAGCTCAGCTGGTAGAGCAATACACTTTTAATGTATGGGTCCTGGGTTCGAATCCCAGCGGGATCACAAAAAGAAAAGCTAATCGTAAGATTAGCTTTTTTTGTTTAGGAATATCAGGATTTGAAGGAAGTGTCGATAGGAACGGTCTTTGAAAGGCCCATGTAACAGAAATCGAATCAATATTGTCACCCCAAGATACCACAATACATCGGTCAGCGATTAAACTTGATTATTTGATCGCTATGGAGCTGATCACCTTTCCCACAATGGCTTCATAATCGTTATCAAAGTGGTGCCCTCCAGGCAAGATTTCTACAGGTGCTCCAGTATTTCTAAACTTTGCTACAATCTCGCTATCTTCCCCGAAACCAAAAATACACAGTTTACGCAGACTTACTTTCTTCAGCTCCGCTACTACATCGTAAGGTTCGCTGCGATCACCTAAACTAAGCATATCCGCCACATGGATCTCAAAATCAGCCCGATCATCTGGCGATAACAAGACCATTCCATTGGTCGCTTTTCTCAACTTCTCGGGCAGACGGTTGGCGATAAAAGGTATCACACAAGCCCCAAAAGAATAACCCATGATCGAAAAAGTGGTATTGGGCTCCCTTTCCTGAAAATAGGCCAAGATCTCGGACACTTCCTTTGTCGTCTGTTCTGGTGTCTTTGCATTCCAAAAATATTTCTGTGCATCCAAGCCAATTACTTTGATCCCCTTCGCCGCAAAAGTACTGGCCAACTCCCTGTCGAAACTGGTCCAACCACCGTCGCCAGAAATCATAAACATCAATTCCCTTGTAGCGCTTTTGGGTTCCAGTATCTCAATGGGCATATCCGTTTTGAGTACGCCCACATTTTGGCTAGGCTGGCCCACCATCAGCAACTTTTGAAAAGCCTTCCCGAAATGAGGCAGCCAATTATCGGCAATGGAGAATCCATGCCCTACTTTGGGCAGGCTGACCAATTGGACATTTTCTATCCCTTTAAGGAAATCTGCCGTAGCATTAAAGGGACAGGTCTGATCTTTTACACCATTAATTACCCAAAACGGAGCAGCCAATTTTTCGCTACGATCCAGGTAATAACTTTTTCCAGGCTTTAAGATATGGGAAGATAATCCACTGCCCTTACAGAGTGGTTTGGCAATAGTGATATCTGGACAGAAGCCTAAGGCAATCCCACCACGAAAAGTCCCTGCCGGAGCTTGGGCAATCAAGCCATAGACCAGCGTTGCCCCATAGGAGTAGCCTACCAATATGGGTTTCTGATAGCTTTCAAACTTATATTTCTTTTGGAGTGCCATGCTGAGCTGCTCGAAATCTTCAGCAGGATAATAACAATCTTTTTTTGATCGTGCCATTGAGGCAGCATAGTGCTTAGCGTCGATACCCGCAACGAGCGCCCCCCATCTCCAGAAACAAATAAAACCAAGGCATTTGGTTTACCTTTCGGGGCGTACATGCTCAGCTTGCCAAAACTTCCATAAGAGAACGTCTGTTGCGCAATGGCACATTGCGAAAACAAAATGATAAGGACGTATAAAATAAGAGATGATCTTTTAGCGGTTCGACCCATGACAATCCTTCGATAGGGGTTAATATTTAATAATGTAATTTAATAAAATGCGAATGGATTATGAAAGATATTTCTACGGTATTTTACTTTAAGAGCTATCTGATAATGAGATAGCTCCAGACTAAATCATGTAGATCAGATTATAAAGCGGCATGGATCACAATAAACCAGATTATAGCTGCTGTAAGGCTTGTTTCACCGTGTCTCTATTGGGCTTAGAAATGGGTATTTTTTCACCAGACATTAAGAGTAAAATACCACCGTCTTCTTTTAACCAGCTTTTCACGTATTTTGGATTTACCAGATGGCTTTGATGTGTTCTTACAAATCCGCTGGGATGCAGTAGATCCGCATATTCTTTAAGCGATTTAGAAACCAAAATTTTTTCACCATTCGCAAGAATAAAGTGCGTGTAAGTATTATCTGCTTCACAACGTATGATTTCGGATAAAGTAACATACCTTATTTCACTTTGCATCTGTAGGGCAATCTTGCTGATGTTCGTTTCTGCTTTTTTTAGTTGCTGTAGTAAAAATTCGAGCTGTGAATTTTGTTTCTGCGTAGCCAGTTTAAATTCGGCTTTATTTACCGAATCCATTAATTCTTCAATATCTAAAGGTTTTAAAAGATAATCTAATGCCGCAAATTTTACAGCTTGTATTCCATATTGGTCGTAAGCGGTAACAAAAACGACTTCAAAATCACGCCATGGCAGCTGCCTTAACACATCAAAACCTGTCTTCTCGCCCATTTGAATATCGAGAAACACTAAATTAGGCAAATACTTTCCAATAACATCAACAGCATCTCCCACGCTTTGTGCTATTGCAACTACAGTTACCTGCGGGCAGTGCTTTTCTAGCAAAGCCTGTAGGTTTTCTAAGTTGGAAATTTCGTCGTCTATTAAAACTGCTCTCATCATATTATAGCCAATCCGTTAATGTTAAACATATTTTAGTGCCATTAGTGGTTGATTCTATAACTAAGATAAAACGATTTTCTTTATAAACTTTATTTAAAAGTGCTACTCTACTGTCACTTAATTGAAGGCCTAAACCATTGTACTTTTTTTCCGTGTCAAATCCATTTCCATTATCGGCAACGGTTAAGACCAAGTTATCTGCCTGCTTTATAAATTCAATCATAATTTTGCCAGCAGTAGTTTTTTGCATCATCCCATGTTTCACCGCATTTTCTACAAAGGGCTGCAGTAACATGCTTGGTATTTCTATGTTTGCTAAATCTAAGTCTTCAGAATGATTGATGGTGTACTGAAAGCCAAATCGCAATTGCTCCATTTGCAAGTAATCATCCAATAGGGATTTTTCTTGCAATAAACTAATCCGCTCCTTATCTTTAAGCACACTACGCGTTAAACGAGCAAATTTGGAAAGGTATTTATTCGCACTGTCTATTTCATTCTTGTTGATCAGATTTTGGATACCAGAAAGTGCATTAAACAAAAAATGCGGATTTAATTGGGAACGAATGGAGTTAAGTTGTAGCTTTATCATGCTTCCTTCCTGCTCTTTTTCTACCAGCTTTTTTTTGTTTCTCCTTTTGCTGAGATAAAGGACAACAAGAAACACTGATCCAATGGAAAATGTTACAAAAGCCGCATAAGTAAAGAGCTCTAATTTGCTGTAGCTCTCTTCATCTATAGTTATGGAAAGCGTATGCCGGGTCATATATTTTTCTATCTCTCCCGATGAAATACTGGAACCAGCGTACCTATCCCATTTGATCAATGGCTGAATGATAATTTCATAATCTCCCGATTTTTTGAAAATGCTTTTATCAATCTTTATATAAGGTGAAAGTTTATATGATTCATCAAGGTAGCCCCCGTATTGCCAAGCTGCTGATTCGAAGATTATCTTATTTGTTTGTTTATCTTTTATGGAGGTATAATAGAGATAATCGATATCCGATCTGTCTTTTACTATCGTTAATTCATTGTCGTTGTTGGTAAAAGTAATGCTTGTCCTTTCTTTCGGATCTTTTACATAGCTGTAATCAACACCATTTTTAGTAGCGAAGCGTTTTGCAAAAGTTTTAATTTTCGCTTTCGGAATAGGTCTCCCGTAAAACACATTTTTGTAAACGTCTTGCGGTCTTTGGATGTCATAGGTGAGTATTGTAATGATTTTATCTTTTATAGAGAAGGTCCCCAGCTCGGCAGAGCGTCGTATTTCCTCCTCCCCTCGATCGACATTTTTCAGCCGTGCAGTGTCGATCAACTTGTTTACCGCTATAGGTTTGTTATCCGCTAAGATTGTATACCGATAATCCTGTACACGTTCTGTTTTTCTAAAATAGATTTGGACACCTATATTGTTAATTCCTTGTAAATAATTAAAGGAGGTCTGCGGTTGATTTGGAAATATATTTCCATAATAAACATTTCTGGCTCCACTATCAACAAACATGGCTAATCTTCCGCCAGCAGCATACGAGTGATGAAAATTAATGCCATTTTGTGCCTTTGCAACGGATAGCGTAATGACGAAGTGTAGAAATACAAGGATGATTTTTTTCATGTTGTCTCGTTTAATTTTCATCAAACTTGCCACAATGATAGCAAAACTAAAACCATAAAATAGCAAAGGCAGTGTTTGAACTAGTAAAAGTATTGTTGTTCACAGTATTTGAAAGTTGTCAAGAAAGTTGAATTTAATCATTAAATCAGGCACCGCATTAGTCCATAGCGAATGAGAATTTATACAGTGTTTTAAAAGATTCGAATTTCGTATTAGTCGATACAAAAAAAGCTAATCTTGTGATTAGCTTTTTTTGTTATTAACCCCAGATGGATTTAAACAAAGGATCGACGGATGCTCACCAATACAAATTATTCCGGAAGCAATATGACTTCCAAAAACTTCACCATTTCTGCTCCCGCTATAGTATGGGCACGTAATTCAATTACTTGCTTGCCCTTTGGCAATGCCACCGTACCCAATTCAAGCTGATGTTCACGCAAACCGACGGAAGAAGACGGATCTATTGTAAAATCAATATTCTTCCCCCCTAAATTCAAGCCCAGGTTCCCTCCTGTACCTACAACATCTTTCACATACCGTATAGCCACCTTGAAGCGTCCGCCATTTAACACATGGGTATCCCATCTTAACCCTTGACTTAACCTAGTCCAACCCGTCACATAATAGCGATTCTTTTTACCGTCCCCAAACTTCATCGGATTCCCGATCTGTTTTGCATAAAAAGTCAGTAGCCGATTTTTATTGACATTATGATCCACATACATTAAAGTAGGATTTATTGGATTAGCTATGCTATCCTTCAATTGCACCACTACGACCAGGTCATCATCCTCAGAAGCAATTTGATCTATAGGAATATGCAGTCCATCTTTGTCGGACCTATATTTTCCGATAGTTTCTCCCGACAATAACGAAACCGAATTAACCTGAGCAATCAATCCGCCGACAATCAGATCATTCCGTTGAGGGCGCTCAAACACGTGTAAATACAGGGTATTTTTACGCTGAGTAATGACTCCCCAAGGCTGACGAGGCAAGCGAGATGGTGCAACATCAATGACACTTTCACTATTCCCCCGCATCCACCGACCTAATCCCTTTAAAATAGCGACATCAGCGCTGTCGATGCTTCCGTCGCCCTTGGGTCCAATATTCATTAGAATATTCCCACCCATGGCCTTAGCCTTCGCCAAGAGTTTGATAAAATGCGCTGTCGGTTTATGGCTCTTATCAGTCGACGAATAACCGTAGGATTCATTGGTAGTTGGTATGGCCTCCCAATTAGCGCCAGAAGCAACTGGATAATATTCCTCAGGTCGATCTGCCGTATTCAGGTAATCGCCGTAATTCTTTTCCTCGGTACGTGCCAATCGACCATTGACAATAATATTCGGATCAGCTGTTCGAATAGCCTTTAAAATTCGCAGGTTTTCAGACAGCGGCAACTTATGCGGTGTGTCAAACCATAACAAATCCGGATGATAGCGCTGAATAAGTTCCTCAATCTGAGGAATCGCCTTTTGATCTACGTAATGCCGAGCCTTTGTCAACCATTCAGGATGTTTGTCAAACCAATTTGTGCCACCCAACAATTTATCCCCGCCTGGATTACGGTAATCCCAGTCATTACCGGGAGCATCCGGATGCTCCCAGTCAAAAGCATGCGAATAATAGAAGCCAAACAAGAGTCCATGTCTATGGCAGGCAGCTGCTAATTCCGCCAACGGGTCCCTTTTAAATGTAGTGCTTGACAATGAGTAGTCACTTGAAAATGCAGAAGGATACATCGCAAAGCCATCATGGTGCTTAGCCGTAATAATAAAATATTTCATCCCTGCATTTTTTGCCAACAATACCCATTCCTCCGCATTAAACTTTAGGGGATTAAATCGACGTGCTGAATCAAGATACTCACTACGTGGGATTTTCATCACACGCATCAGATGCTCCGCATAGCCCCCGCCCGCCTTCCCTTTCCAAATATTTCCATATTGGGAATAAACGCCCCAATGAACAAACATACCAAATGAGGCGGCCTTCCATTTCTCCAAGCGTTGTTCACGAGTTAATGCGGCACGTTTCCACCAACCGGTTTCTGCTTCAACAATCGCATTTTTATCACGTGTTGTCGCATCATTAAACATATTTGGAGCCTCATTGCCTTCATTTACATTTTTAGTCTGTGCGCTCGAAAAAAAAACGCCCGAAGAAACCATAAAAAGAAAAAAACACTTGATTTTAAACATAACGTTGGTTTTATGAAGACAGCAAATACCACCTGAAAGATTTCAGACGGATACCTTTTCTAAATTTATTGGATTATAGTTCCTCGAGACCTAACGGAAGGAATGCAGGATCAATTTTAACTATAGTCAAAAATACGCCAAAACTACATTTTACAAGTGTACAATTCGTTCATTTTAGGGGAAATATTGATCCGGGTCCTCAAAATGAAAACCTATTCTTCAATAAGGTGTTTATATAATCTATACATCTTATAATAAATAAACAGTGATTTGGACAATTAGATTGGTCCATGGTCACAAAAAGATCTTTTTCAATATTTTTAACGTAACCAGATACAAGCTATCAGTATTTATTGAATATTTGTCTAAAACTTTAAATTAATATGGAAAAACTAACCGCCAAAGCCAGCATCCAAATTCAGAAACCAATCAACGAAGTTTTTGAGGCTATTGTAGATCCCAATAAAATGAATCACTATTTTATAAAATCTTCGACTGGACGTCTAGAGACAGATAAAACGGTAGAATGGACATTTCCAGAATTTCCTGACAGTTTTCCCGTGACAGGAAAAACCATCAGGCCCAATTCATATATCTCTTTTGACTGGAGCGGGGGACTTCCCAATCAACTGGTAGAAATCGCACTATCCACATTCGGAGAAAACGCGACCGTCATAAAGATTACAGAACACGAGATGAACAACGATGCAGATGGAATTTTAATGATGATGCGACAAACAGAAGGTTGGGCCAACTTTTTAGCTTGCATGAAAGCTTATCTAGAATATGGTATCAATCTGAGAACTGGGGCTTTCGATTTTATGTTCCAAAAATAGTTCTCTCTAAAAATAGCCACTCATCGAATTACTTCAAATACACTATATTCAATTGAGGTTATCCGAATATCCGTCAAAAGACATCAACTATACATGGCAAAAAATAAAACGGCATATACCGAAGCATCTGTCCAAGACTTTATAAAAACTGTTGACGACCCACAAAAACAAATCGATAGTGCAACACTGATACAATTAATGGAAACCACAACGGGTGAGCCAGCTAGAATGTACGGACCAACGATCATCGGATTTGGAAACTATCATTACACCTATGTAAGTGGGCACGAAGGCTATGCTCCTTTGATCGCATTTAGCCCCCGAAAATCAGCAATCTCCCTTTATGTATTTACCGGTGCCGATGAGCATCGACATTTAGTCGATCAGCTCGGGAAATTTAAAATAGGCAAAGCCTGCATATACATCAAGAAATTAAGCGACATCAATATAGAGATACTCCATCAGCTTATGTCCGAAACGATACAGTTTATTGAAAATAAGTATACGAGAATCAAAGAATAGCACAAATTATGACAACGAGCATCGCAACAATAGACGAATATATCAATCAATTTGACGGGGAGAAAAAAGAATATCTGATCAAGGTGAGACAGCTTATCGCTGGCCTAGTCCCTCCCGATGCAGATGAAACGATCTCCTATCAAATGCCTACTTTCAGATACAAGGGTAATATCATCCATTTTGCGATGAACAAAAACCATTTGGGCCTATACCCAGGACCTGCTGCTATCGAGCACTTCATTACAGAACTCAAAAATTTTAAAACCACAAAAGGGGCAATACAAATTCCTCTGGATCAACCGATTCCAACACAAATAATTACCGATATTGTCAATTTTAATATTGATAAACTTAAAGACAAACAAGGCCCCAATTGGTACCAAAGCCGAGGGAACTGGCAGGAGGCTGAAGAACTCATGCAAGAGATCATCCAGCAAACTTCCTTAAAAAAGGAATTCAAATGGGGGAGCTATATCTATACGCATAAAGGGAAAAATGTTATTGGTTGGGGCGGCTTTAAAAATTTCTTCTCCCTCTGGTTTTATAATGGTGTATTCTTAACCGATCGGGATAAACATCTCATCAGTGCCTCCGAAGGAAAAACGAAAGCATTACGACAATGGCGCTTTGAAGACGTTAAGGATATGAATGCCGAAAAAATAGCCGCATATATCCAAGAATCCATCCAAACCATTAACGAGGGAAAAGAGCTCAAGCCAACTAAATCTCCAATGAAGGCCCCTGCTGGTCTATTATTGGAAGCACTGCAGACGGATCCGACCTTCGCAGAAAGTTTCCAGGCTTTAACACCAGGAAAACAGAAAGAATACATCGAGTACATCGATGAGGCCAAGCAAGAAAAAACGAAACAATCCCGTATTGAAAAAATTAAACCGTTGGTCCTCGCTAAAAAAGGCCTGAACGACAAATACAAATAGGTGAACGCTAAAACAAAAAAAGATGAATAATTCAATTATCCCATCCATTTGGTTCGATCAAAACGCGAAGGAAGCCTTTGATCTTTACGCTGGTACCTTCCCTGGAAGCCATATTAGCAACAACTCTCCCATCGTTGTTGAAGCTGTCCTAAGCGGTGTGAAATTTATTGGAATAAATGGAGGTCCTACATTCAAACCCAACCCATCCATATCATTTATGGTCATTTGCGAAAGCAAAGAGGAAATTGATCGTATCTGGAATTCACTTGCTGTGGAAGGTAACACCTTAATGCCTTTAAACTCCTACCCTTGGAGCCCTTACTACGGCTGGTTGGCCGACAAGTTTGGGGTAAATTGGCAATTATACCTCGGTAAACTGAGCGATACCAACCAACAGGCAATTGTACCTACGCTAATGTATTGCGGAGAGCAACAAGGAAATTGCGAACAAGCACTAGCATTTTATGCAGAATTATTTCATGATTTTCGAAGCAATGGGATCATGAAATACACAGAAGGTGAATATACCGGATCAATCCAACATACCCAATTTTTAGTCCGGGATTTTACACTCATGGCAATGGATAGCGGAGTTCCACAAAATTTCACTTTTAACGAAGGCATTTCACTCACTATTCTATGTAAAGATCAGCAGGAAATTGATTATTTCTGGAATACGATCACGAAGAAAGGCAAAGAGAGCATGTGTGGCTGGTGCAAAGACGAATTCGGTGTAAGCTGGCAGATCGTACCCGAACAAATTGCAACATTACTAAAGCGACCGGGGGCAAATGAAGCGCTCATGAGAATGAAAAAGATCATTATCCAGGAGCTCATTGGATAATTTCAAAATAAATCTCAAGCTGAGGGGAACAGCTTTTAAAATAGTATTAAGAAAAAAGGGGATGAATAATCCCCTTTTTATGCTTTCACTTGCAAAGCCAGAGCGTATAATTTCATTTGCTTAATCATGGATAGCAAGCCATTTGCCCGAGTTGGTGACAAATGTTCTTTCAGCCCTATTTTATCCACAAAATATAAATCGGCATCAACAATCTCCTTGGCGGTATGTCCAGATAGTACTTTGACCATTAAACTCACCAAGCCTTTTGTGATAATTGCATCGCTATCTGCCGTAAAATACACTTTTCCATCCTTTATTTCCGGAAAAAGCCATACTTTGGACTGACATCCTTTGATGATATATTCATCTGTTTTGTATTGTTCATCAATTAGAGGCACTTCTTTTCCCAGCTGGATGATGTACTCATATTTTTCCATCCAATCCGTAAAGAAAGCAAAATCCTCAATTAATTCATCCTGTATTTCATTAATGGTCATACCTATTTTTTATTAAACCAACATATTGACCGCGCGTTGGATACCGGCGACCAAAATATCTATTTCCTCTTTTGTATTATATACGGCTAAAGAAGCACGAATAGTTCCCGGAATACCGAACCTATCCATGACAGGTTGGGCACAATGGTGGCCTGTACGTACAGCGATCCCCAATTTATCCAAGATCACACCAACGTCGTACGGATGCGTGCCATCAATTACAAATGAAATAACGGAACATTTCTGCTCGGCCGTTCCAATAAACCGCATGCCCGGAATTTCAGCCAACTTCTCCGTAGCGTATTGCAACAAATCATGTTCGTAGGCCTCGATATTTTCCAGACCTATTGAATTGATATAATCGATGGCCTCGTTCAAACAGATACCGGCTTCAATATTAGGCGTACCGGCCTCAAATTTAAAAGGTAATTCATTATAGGTCGTTTTTTCAAAAGTAACCTCTTTAATCATATCTCCACCACCTTGATAAGGTGGCATCGCGTTCAATAGCTCTTCTTTGCCATATAACACTCCTACACCTGTAGGACCGTACATTTTATGTCCTGAAAATACCAGAAAATCTACATCCAGCTTTTGAACATCAATCTGTATATGTTGAACAGCCTGCGCAGCATCGACTAAAACAACAGCACCATGCCCATGAGCAATTGAAATCATCTCACGCACAGGATTGATTGTCCCAAGGGAGTTTGAAACATAGGTTACAGCAACTAATTTGGTTTTCTCATTAAACAAATTGCTGTAGGCATCCATATCAAGCTCACCTTTATCATTCATCGGAATGACCCGAATTTTACAGCCCTTTTCATCACAGAGCATCTGCCAAGGCACAATATTGGAATGGTGTTCCATCGCTGAAATAATAATCTCATCACCTTCGTGAATAAAAGCTCTGCCATAACAAGTGGCAATCAGATTAATTCCATCTGTTGTTCCTTTGGTGATAATGATTTCCTTATCTTCAGCAGCATGGATGAAAGCCTGAACTTTTTTTCGAGTCACCTCAAAAGCGTCCGTCGATATCTGACTAAGATAATGTACGCCCCGATGCACATTACTATTCATATCTGTATAATAATGTACAATCGAATTGATAACAGAACTCGGCTTCTGTGTTGTCGCGCCATTATCCAAATAAACCAATGGTTTACCATTTACTTCTCTCTTAAGAATCGGAAAATCGGCTCGTATTTTATCTATATTAAATTTTTCCAACGTCGTCTAAATAATTTATACAAAGTTAATAGTATTTTATCGAATACAGGACGGTCAATCTGTTTTTTATGTCATTATCAATGTCGGTTTTCCAAGGTATCCTCAGCCAAAAAAGTAATTTTTGGCATTTTAAACAATTATAATTAGCTTTTATAATTTATTGATGCTATTTAGTACCTTTGTAATGATATGCAAGAATTACCTCTAAATTTACCGGAAGGCTCACGTAAAGAAGTGATGACCTATTTGGAACCGTTCATGCTCAATGAGATGAGCGAATACCTGAAGCCTGTTGAAGAGATGTGGCAACCTGCCGATTTTCTTCCAGATTCTTCTAGGGACACTTTTTTTGAGGAAGTAAAAGAGTTGCAGGAAAGTGCAAAAGAGCTCTCTTATGATTTGGTCGCAGTATTGGTTGGAGACACCATCACCGAAGAGGCCCTTCCAACGTACGAATCATGGTTGACCATGGTAGAAGACGTTGACAAAAACGAGCAAGGTGGATGGATGAAATGGGTACGCGCTTGGACGGCTGAAGAAAACCGTCACGGTGACCTATTGAACAAATACCTTTATTTGTCGGGTAGAATAGACATGCGCCAATTTGAAATGTCTACACAATATCTTATTCAAGACGGTTTTGATATTGGTACTGGTGCAGACCCTTACCGGAATTTTATTTATACTTCATTTCAGGAATTAGCGACCAATGTTTCCCATCGTCGTGTATCTGGGCTTTCCAAAAAAAGCGGCGATAAACTTTTGGCAAAAATGTGTGGGGTCATCGCATCTGATGAGGCACGTCATGCTAAAGCCTACATGTCTTTTATTTCAAAAGCAATCACCGTGGACCCGAGTGAAGTCATGATTGCATTTGAGGATATGATGCGTAAAAAAATCGTTATGCCAGCCCAGTTCTTAAGAGAAGCAGGCGAACCCCAAGGAGAAGCATTTGCACATTTCTCAGACGCTGCCCAACGATTGGGAGTATATACTGCTTTGGACTACGTCGATATCTTGAAAGAGCTGAACAGTGAATGGAAAATAGATCAAGTTACTGGCCTGAATGATAAAGGTGAGAAAGCGAGAGATTATCTACTAAAACTACCAGATCGTTTGGCTAGACTGGCTGATCGGATGAAGGTTCCAGAAAAAGATTATAAATTCAAATGGATTTATTAATATAAAAAAAGCTTGATTTAATAATCAAGCTTTTTTTATATCAATAACTTTAATGTTTCAAAGTTGCGCACTTTACTTTACATTCCCCATCAATTTACGTACAACAGGAGATAAGGCTATAAGCACCACACCAGCAATCAAAGAATATAAGCCTAATTGTTTATAACTCTCCGTATAAGTCACCAGTTTGTCCGCCAATGAACTTCCTTCCTTAGCTTCAGCCATACTAGCACCGATCAAGCCCGCTACGTATTGACCGTAAGCACTTGCCAAGAACCACATGCCCATCATGATACCTTGTAATCTTGCTGGAGACAATTTCGTCATAATGGAAAGACCAATTGGTGATAGACAAAGCTCCCCAACGGTAATCACAAGCAGTGCAAGAGTAAAGACATCCAATGAGGTCATACCATCGTGAGCAAATAAACGCGTAGCAAATAGGACATAATAACCTAATCCCAAGAAAACAAAGCCAAGACCAAACTTAATAATGGTATTTGGCTCAAGTTTACGTTTGCCCAGCCAAATCCAAAAAAGACCAAAAAGAGGTGCTAATGCAATAATAAATAATGCTCCACCTGAATTGTTAACGCCATTTGGATCGAGCGTCATAACGCCCAATAAGGAATCATTCAAATGCTTAGCAGCAAAGATGCTTAAGGAACCGCCACTTTGCTCATATATACCCCAAAAAATAATCGAGAAAAGGATAAACACCAGCGCGGCAATTAATTTATTCCGCTCTTCAGCAGTCACTTTAGACATTTCATAAAAAAGATATAACAGCGTCAATGGGCCGATCGTGTACATAAAATAGTCTGTATACTGCGTTTTTGACACCATGATCTGAATAATAGGGATAAAAATCAACGTGGCAATATATACGGCATATTCTACCCATTTCGGTAATGCTTTCGTCTTTACTATGGCCTCAGGATCCCCAGGTTGAAGTCCAATTGGTCCTAAATGCCTTTTGGTAAAGTGAAAATTCACTAAACTAACCAACATGCCTACCGCCGCCAAACCAAAAGCAACATTCCAGCGATGTCCCTCAGAAATAATTGACGTCAGCATATATCCTTTACCGATCGCAACACAGATATATCCGCCTAAGAATGCGCCTAAATTTATTCCCGCATAAAACAAGGAAAAGCCGCCATCACGACGAACATCACCTTTTTTATACAGCTCGCCTACCATCGTCGATATGTTGGGTTTAAAGAAACCCGTACCTATAATGATAAATGATAAACCAAAAAAGAAATATTTATGCGGATCTGCTGCAAGAAATAAGCTTCCTACGATCATCAATAAGCCACCCCAGAATAAAGACTTTCTGAAACCAAGAATTTTGTCTGCAAACAGCCCTCCTATGAATGTAAACGCATATACAAATGCTTGTGTCGCTCCATACTGTAAATTGGCATCCTTTTCAGCAAAGTTTAGCTGTGTGATCATAAAGAACACCAACATCCCGCGCATACCATAGAAACAGAATCTTTCCCACATCTCGGAAAAAAACAAACTCCAGATTTGCCTTGGGTACTTCCCGTCAAAATTTTGAATCTCTTCTAGCGATTCCCTTGTACTAACCTCCATACTAATTTATATTAATCAAAAAAGCTTCTTTCGTAAAAGAAGCTTATATATTTGTTATTTAATTCCGTGCATCAATCGTTTAATCAATGGATTAAACAGCATTACTAACAGGCCTGCTAAGGCAGGAATTGCTGTAAATAAGAAGAAGAAATAACTCAAGGAGTGTTCCTCTTGGATGGTTTCCACTTGTCCTCCTAATACCGCTGCAACCTTCTGTGCAATAGCAATCGCCAAATACCATATTCCAAACATAAATGCGAGCATGCGAGCCGGCACCAATTTGGATACGTAAGAAAGACCTACCGGTGAAATAAATAATTCGCCCAATGTATGGAACAAATAGGTCAGCACCAAAAATACCATCGAGATTTTAGCCCCTTGGCTTATCCCCATAGATCCCAACCCGATAATAAAAAATCCTATCGCAACCAAAATCAAACCAAAGCCATATTTAAAGGCTGCCGATGGGTTATATTTGGACTCCCAAATTTTGGATACCGAGGAGGCAAGTGCAATGATAAAAAATGAGTTTAGGATCGAAAACCAGGAGACTTTAATTTCTGATGCTTCTTTATTGAATTCATTGTACAACATCCAGATTACTGCTCCCCAGATCAACCCAAAACAGATAAACAATACGATATTTGAAATGGCAATTTTGTTCCAGGTTACTTTTGCCAATTTAATCAGAACCCAAGAGATAATCGAAAGCGGTACAATCGTCAATAAACCATTTACCACATTAAAGGTCGTCAATGCAGCACCAGTAAGTGATCTATCAATATTATCTCTAGCCACAAGAACCAACGAAGTTGCCCCCTGCTCAAAGCTCATAAAAAAGAAGACCAAGAAAAACGCTAGCAACACGACCGCAAACATCCGATCCCTTACAACCTTATCATAACGCAAAATCCGTGTCACAATAAGATATATGAAGAGAATCAACGCCACAATGACCATAATATACTGACCTCTAAGAAACGGTGTATCCAAACCAGAAAACACATCAACAATACCATTCTTAGACAAAGGGTCATTGAAAGCATATACGAAACCGACAATAGAAACTATCGCGATCAATACATAATCCCGTATGGTAAATGGATTTCTGGTATCGGTATCCTCAGCGATAACTTTATGTTCCCCAGAGGTAGATTTAGTTAATACACCAAGATTTCCCATGAGCGGTTTTGCGAAAACAAACTGCAGTGTTCCCAAAAGCATAAAGATACCAGCCAAGCCGAATCCCCAATGCCAACCATACGTTTCGGCTATATATCCACATAGCATCATGCCAAAGAAAGCACCAGCATTGACCCCCATGTAGAATATGGTATAAGCTCCATCTTTTTTCTCTGGTAGATCTTTATACATTTCACCTAAGATAGAAGGCATATTGGGTTTGAAAAAACCTGTTCCAATAACTAAACAGATCAAACCCAGAAAAAACATAATGGAAGTATCAAAGGCCATGGCAGCATGTCCTAGCGTCATAATCGCCGAACCGATGATCACAGCTTTCCGTGATCCAATATATTTATCCGCTATAATCCCTCCTAGAATAGGAGTTAAATAGAGCATCATGGCATAGGTTCCATAAAGTGCTCCCGCTTGTTGTGCAGTCCAGGACCATCCCGAGAAAGGACTACCTTGAATAACTGCAGCAGTTAAAAACTGCATTAAGAGTACACGCATCCCGTAGAACGAAAAACGTTCCCACATTTCAGTAAAGAAAAGGACAAAGAGTCCTGAACGCTGTCCCAATACATTTGACTTAAAAAAATCAGTCGACGGGCTATTCGTTATATCCCCGTTTAATCTCCCCATAAATAATCAACCTTTATTTTTTGATAAAATACTTACAAAGAAACAAAAACAAAATCACTTTTGACCAAAATAAAGTTGCATAAACAAAAAAAGGCAACCCATTTGGATTGCCTTTTCGGTAACATTTTTAATATGCCTTATCTTTTGTGCAATTGCTCATAAAGATCAATAACCTTTTTCTGCAATTCAATTACTTCGCCATCGCGTTGTTGTAATTTTTGCGTCAAAGCATTCACCTCGTTCACATACTCTTTATCTTCTTCAGAATCTGAAGTAGATAAAAGTTGAACAACTGTCAAATTGAATAATTTTGAGATTTGATTCAGGCGAGACAAATTCACATCTGTAATCCCTGTTTCAATTTTAGAAAATGCTGGGATTGAGATATCCAATCGTTTTGCAACATCCTCTTGACTCCACCCCTTTTGGTGTCTAAGTAATCTGATTTTTTTTCCTAATGCATTCATCTGGTAGATATTTTAAACAAAAATAATAAATTACAATTTAATTTACATTAAATTATAATTTTTTCTCTAAAAATCTCTAAAAAACCGATCAGCCAGCACAGACAAATTAACCCCATTATAATTATTTAAACTCATAAGAAGTAAATTGTAACCTTTTGATTTGACACCATCTAAAAATGAATAGAGCCCATCCAAACTCACAACAACCTCTAAATCAGGGTTATTAAAATTATCCTTAATATTATTGGGGACACTTTCGATATCTTTATTAAGTTCTTTACAGGAATTTATATTCACGTAGACCACAGAGACATCCGACTCTTTCATTGAGTTTGCATATTGTAACAAAAACGATGAATCTAAACTATCATACGAGTTTAATTCGATAATTGTAACCAATTTCTGATTAGGAAATTGCTCTTTCACGGCGTGAATACTTGACTTCACTTTATCCGCATTACAGGCATAATCCTGATAAACCACAGATCCTTCCGAGCTTGCAACAAACTCCAAATAACGAATCGAAGTATTAAAACTTTTTATGGCCTCAAAGAACTCTTTCTTTTTGATCCCCAACCATTCGCAGATCGTATACGCCCCAGCAATATTAGATAGGTTGTGCTTACCAAACACTTGCAATGGAACGTCGCCATCCGGTGTATTGATGTAAGTCACCCCCTTATTAATTGTATAATCAGGAATCTTATAGCCATGTCTATTGATCTTACAATCTTTTGTATCTTGAAGAACCTTCTGTAACACAACATCTTCCTTATTATAAATTAAGGTACCTTTAGGCGGAATTGAGTCAATAAAATCTTCAAATTGTTTAATATATTCCTCTTGAGATATTTTCGAGTTAAACTCATTCCATACAATACCCGAAATTAACGCTATATTCGGTTTATAATACAAAAATTTGGACTTCGGATCAATCTTAGATGAAACATATTCATCTCCTTCGATAATAATAATCTTATTATGCTTAGTAATATCGACCAACTTATCAAAGCCTCTTAATTGAGCTCCTACCAAATAGTCAAATTCTTTTCCTAGAAATCGCATAACATGCATCACCATGCTCGTTATGGTTGTCTTACCGTAACTTCCAGCGATAACCACCCGGATTTTATCCTGCGAAAGCTCTTGTATAAATTCTGGAAAAGAATAAATTTTAAGACCTAATTCCTGGGCCCGCTTTAATTCAGGATTATCTGCCTGGGCATGAGCGCCCAAGATCACAGCATCAATATCCTCCGTCACTTTTTCTGCAAACCACCCCAATTGATTAGGAAGCAATCCTGCTTCAATCAAATGAGAACGGGAGGGCTCTACGATCTGATCGTCAGAACCGGTCACTTGATGCCCTTGTTTTGCCAATGAAATAGCAAGGTTATGCATCACACTACCACCTATTGCTATAAAATGAATCCGCATAGCTAAATTATCGCTTCACAAACTTGGCTGCACACCAATTATTTAAAACTTTATTGGAGATAAACTCAAAACCCAATGTGGTCGCCGCATCGCTTAAGATTGCTAAATCTTCCTGCTCATAGAAACCACTTAGGTACAGCTCACCCCCTGTACGAATGCTCAAGGCATACTGAGGTAATTGTTCTAAAAGAATGTTACGGTTAATATTTGCCAAAATCACATCAAAAACCCGACCGGCCAAAACTTCGTAAGATCCACAGAGCGCTTCGATATGCTCAACATGATTGAGTGCCCTATTTTCGATTACACTTTCAACACATATCTCATCATAATCCACAGCCAATACAGCTTTCGCGCCTTTTTTTGATGCTAAAATGGCCAATATCCCTGTACCGCAGCCCATGTCCAAAACCTGCTTGCCCATAAAATCATTCTCCAAAATATACTGAAGCATCATCGAAGTTGTTTGATGATGGCCTGTTCCAAAAGACATCTTCGGATCTATAATGATTTCATAGGGAAACTCAGGTTTGGCCTCATGAAAAGTTGCACGCACATAGCATTGCCCTCCTACCTCTATTGGGTTGAAATTGCTTTCCCACAATTTATTCCAATTCTGATTTTCTATTTCCTGTATCTTATAATCGACCTCCAGGCCTTCATAAGGTTGAAGCATCAGCGTTTCTAATGCTTGCAAGTCAAGATTTGCAGCTGAAATATAAGCTGCAAATCCAGATTCGGTATCCTCAAAAGTATCAAAGCCAATATCAGCCAAATCAGATATCAACAAATCCTTCTGCCATTCTTCACCTGATCGCATTTGAAAGATAACCTCTACGTATTTCATTTCTAAAAATTAGCCGTTAAATACTTTAGCGATATCAATAAAATCTCTCGATTTTAAAGAAGCACCTCCAATCAAACCACCATCGATGTCGGCTTGAGCAAACAAATCTTTTGCATTACCTGGATTACAAGACCCTCCATATAGAATACTTGTATTATCAGCAATCTCCTGACCATATTGATCAGCTAACACCTCACGAATAAATTTATGAACTTCCTGTGCTTGCTCAGGGCTAGCTGTCAAGCCAGTACCAATTGCCCAAACTGGTTCATATGCCAACACCACAGCTGCAAAAGCTTCTTTAGACAAGTGGAACAATCCATCTGTCAATTGTGTTTTGATCACATCAAAGAAAGCTCCAGATTCGCGTTCCTCTCTTGTTTCTCCAATACAGAATATTGGGGTTAAATCATGCTTTAATGCAATATCCACTTTAGATGCCAACAATGCATCAGTTTCACCAAAATAAGCACGTCTTTCAGAGTGACCTAAAATAACATGTGAAGCACCTACTGATTTTACTTGTGAAGCCGAAATCTCACCTGTATAAGCACCCGACTCCGCTTGGTGAATATTCTGAGCACCAATATTTACATTCGCGACATTTTTAGACAGTTGCCCAAGACTTGACAAATGAATAAATGGACTACAAACAACCAATTCCTGGTTTCCAATCACTTCATCTTTGGCCATATTGATAATTTCAGAAAACAAGCTCAATCCTGATTGATAGTCTAAATTCATTTTCCAATTACCAGCTACGATTTTTTTACGCATGATTTTACGATTTAATTATATTTTTTGTTAAGTTGATTCAATTTATCTTTAATCTGCTCCGTGAGCTCTTCCCCTTTTGATGCATACAGCGTCTCTAGATATGCCATAAACTTATCAAATTCATAAGTCTGAGCACCTCCGTCAAACACCCAAGCAAATGACGGTACAAATTTAGCATAAAAACTTGTATCTGCTAGCATGCTTGCAATTCCAATTACTGTTCCTGTATTTAAAGCCGAATTGATGCCAAGGCGAGTATAGTCTCCAATAAAGGCACCGCATTTTAAAAGACCTGTATCCCGAACACTATCTAATGCATAATCGTAAATTGAAACAGTCTTTAAGTTATTCTTCAAATTGGAATTAGAGGTACCAGCTCCTAAATTACACCAATCTCCTATTACCGAGCACCCTAGATAACCATGATGCCCCTTGGCCGAAAAATCACCAATGACCGAATTCCCGATCTCTCCCCCAATAACACTCTGCTTCCCTACCGAAACATTCCCATAAATCGTAGCGCCCATTTTTACAACGGCTCCTTTACCAAGATATAATGGACCACGCAAATGCGCGCCCTCCATAATTGTAACATCTTCATCGATATATATGGGACCTTGTAGGGTATTGAGCGTAGCACATTCCATGCTAACACGATCAGCTACATAAAGATCATTACCCAACAATTGATTTGTTCCAGATATACTGGACGACTGAACACTTTGTACCAGATGATTGAAATCATGTGTTATTTCAGTTCCTGTGAGCAAAAACAGATCTTCTATCCCTTTTAATAGATCAACAGATATATCAACCTCTTGCACACGATAAGAGTCCTTATGCGTATAACAACAAGCTAAAACGTATCCGTCCTGTACAAGGACCTCTCCTACACGCAAGCGCTGTAGAAGCTGTAATAAGGCTACTGACGGAATAACGTTCTCAGACACCCATATAAGCCCCTCCTTATCCGCATCGTTGGCAACATAGTGTACATCAAATTTTAAAGCTAATTTTCGCCATTTCTCCCGTAAAGTCAGTATACCAACCCGAAGGTCCAAACAAGATTTCACGAAAGTAAATGGATAAAGACTCTTTCTATCAAAAGTAGTTAATGGGGTGCTAAGCTTATCCAACAATTGGATCGAATCAAAGCAATCTGTAAAGAAGATTTTCACAAATTAAAAATAACAAAAAAAACCCGACAAATTATATTTATCGAGTTCTTAATATTGTAATATACAGATCTGCTACAATTATTTTTTGTTGTAACGGTTACGGAATTTGTCGATACGACCAGCAGTATCAACCAATTTCATTTTACCTGTATAGAAAGGGTGTGATGTATGAGAAATCTCTAATTTTACAACTGGATACTCATTTCCGTCTTCCCAAGTAATAGTCTCTTTTGTATCAACACAAGATTTTGTAATAAAAGCATAGTCATTTGACATATCTTTAAATACAACTAATCTGTAATTTGAAGGATGCAAATCTTTTTTCATTATTATTATGATTACGTATATTCAATTATTGAGGTGCAAAGATAACTTATAAAAATGTAACTTACAACAATTACGAAGAATAATTAGTTGAAATTTTCCACATTTTGGTTAACAGCACTTATCAAGGGTACAAATGTAACAATCTTTATCCTAACCAAAGAATAATTTTGTTTATCGACTTTTTTACCTAACTTAACTTACTACAATTAAATCACTTACATAATTATGAGCAAATTAGATGAAAAAATTGCTGCATATGTTGCAGAATCAAAAAAGCTAGGCTTATCATTAGATGAAGCATTTATTGCAAAAGTAACAAAAGGAATAGGACCTTCCATTTACAATGCAGACTCGGAAACCATTGCTGCATCAGATCCCGAAGAACTTAACCGTGTCAAACAAAACTTTTTGATCAAAAAATTAGGCCTAAAAGATGGCCCTGATTTAGACAAGGCACTAGAGGAAGTGATTACCGCTATTGGCAAATCCAATAAAAATAAATACCGTGTATTAGTATATGCTTTATTGGCAAAGAAATTCAAAAAAGAATCTGTTTACCAATAAGCATCACCTTTTTTCACTCAACTCCTAACCAAAGACCATTTCTCCAAAAAACTCAGGGAGATGGAAATTAGGAGTTGGGTTTTCTATTTTATTCCAAGATATAAAATGTGGTTGTTTGAGATGATCACCACATTTGTAAAAATTCCCATGTATCCGTTTACCTTTCAGGTCTACAACATTGTCAAACTGAAATACAGCAAGTGGAATGACCTCAATCATACTCCATCGCTTATCGGAACCATTACGCTCAATTAAAGAGTAAGTACGCACCTGTTCTATTGTTGTACTATCCAATCGATTTCTATTTGCCTTTTCGGCCGGACCATAACCGATCAAGCCTGTTCCAATTAGATTAAATTCCAGGTTATAATAATGTTCGCGTCCATCAAAAGAAATAAAGAACTCCACACAGCTATCTTCCCATACATTTTGATTTGTTTCGGAATAATTACCCCGAAGTTGTTCTTCGACGACATCATATTGCAACACAAGATACTCCTGGGTATAGCCAATCTTAAATTGTACCTGAGGTTTATACGGGAAAGATTCGCTCCAGTTATTAAACTCCAGCGAATGCGATTCAAAATTGCTCAAGAGCTTCGACAAAGTATGATAATCAAGTGTATTGGCCAGCTCCGCTGCGATAGGCAAAATGGTTAGTTTTTTCATTCGAATATTTTTTTACAGAAAAAAGAAGCTTCATCTACGCGATGGAAGCTTCTCAATAGGATTAAAGGTATAAAATTGTTAAATGCAATCAAAAACTACCTTCCGCATAAATGCTTCATTCTTTTCCATCTCTTCAACCAATTTCAATTGCGTATTTGTACGCACCAGATTATGGTCATCATATTTAGTCTTGTAGTAATGATCTCCTTCCAAATAGTCCGTTAAGAAACGTACTCCTTGCATATAGGGCAATAAGAAGGCCCCATCGACTAATGTTTCTTTCTCTAAAGTTGTCAAGAAGTCATTAGCTTCCTCCAAATAACCTTCGGCATAGGCCTTATATAAGGCAAGATTTAGCAGAATTTTCGAAACATCCATCTCATCTTCGGCAACAGGGTTAATAATCGTCCGAATCGCATCCCCAAAATCGTATGCCACATAGCCTGGCATAACTGTATCCAAATCGATCACACATTGCATCTTATCGTGGCGATCTAAGAGCACATTATTAAACTTGGTATCATTATGTGTAATGCGCAGTGGAAGTTCCCCCTTGTTACCAAGTTCAAGAATGGTTTTCATTCGATCTTCACGACTAAAGATAAAATCCAATTTGTCCTTTACCGACGCTACACGTTGGCACACATCTTTAGCGATTGCTTTTCGAAGATTTTCAAGTCTAAACTCTATATTATGAAAGTTGGGAAGTACTTCAACGATCAACGAAGCATCTAAATCCGACAGCTGTTTTTGAAACAACCCAAAAGCACGGCCACCTTCGGCTGCTTGGACTTCAGTCTCTACAATATCATAGCTTTTCGTATCCTCTATGAGAATAAACATGCGCCAATAATTATCCTGACTATCTTTTATATATAATTCCCCACCTTTTGTAGGAACAATTGTCAATACATGATCGCTGATTCTTTTTCCTTCAGCGACTTTAACTTTTTTGCTAAGATGCTTGGTGACAATCTCAATATTATGCATTAATCCATCCACGTTCGGAAAAACATGGTGATTAATACGTTGTAATAAATGCGATATACCGCTATCTACAGTAGTAACTACACGATAGGTATCATTGATATGACCAGAACCAAACGGTTGCACTGAAATGATATCTCCTTCTAATGTGAATTGTTTTGCTGCGCTCTCTACTACTAATTGGTTAAAATCAGACATTAAACTATGTTTTTTAAATCATCAATGTGCTTGCAATATCACAAATTGAATTAATAAATGATAATTTTTATTTCAATCAAACGTTTGCATGAAATTTAATAAAATTAAGCAAACGTTTGCACTTTCATTTATCCCAAATGAAATAATATATTTGTTAATAGTACCCAGTCTCAAAGACTGTTTTCAAACAAGTAAATAACTAATATACAAACTCCTTATATCTCAAAACAATGGATAGAAGAAATTTCATAAAATCGACTGCCATCACTACAGCTGGAATCGGTGTCCTTTCAAGTACAGAATTATTTGCCCAAACAAATGGCAAGATAAAAATCGGTTTTATTGGTGTGGGTCTTAGAGGACGTAATCACGTTCAAATTGCCCTAAACAGAGATGATTTAGAAATTGTGGCTGTCTGTGACACCCAAGAAGAATCTCTAGCACAATGCCGTAAACAATTCAACGCAAAAGGCACCAAACTTCCAAAAGAATATACTGGTGGCGTTGATGCTTACAAAAAGATGCTAAGCAATGAAAAATTAGATGCTGTCATTATTGCAACACCTTGGCAATTCCACAAAAACCAAGCTATTGACGCAATGAAAGCTGGACTATACGTAGGTTGCGAGGTTATAGCAGGTCTAACGCTACAAGATCACTGGGATATTGTGAAAGTATCCGAAGAAACCGGAAAGCCTTACATGACCCTAGAAAATGTGGCATTCCGTCGTGACGTACTTGCTGTATTGAATATGCACAGACAAGGACTATTTGGTGAATTGTTGCACCTGGAAGGCGGTTATCAACACGATTTACGCGAAGTATTATTCAATGACGGAAAAGCGTATTATGGCCATGGCGTTGAATACGGCCCGAAAGCGATTTCTGAGGCACAATGGCGTACACAGTTCAATATCGATCAAGATGGTGATCTATATCCTACCCACGGTTTAGGTCCAATTATGCAATTTGCAGATATCAACAAAGGCAACAGATTCACCCATATCACTTCGTACTCAAGTAAAGCCCGTGGATTGGCAGCCTATGTCAATAAAGTTTCCCCAGGACACCCCAACGGTAAGATCAATTACAAAAATGGTGATATCACACAAACGATGTTACAATGTGCAAATGGAGAAACCATGTTATTAACGCATGATACACACTTGCCAAGACCTTACTCTATCGGCTTCCGCGTACAAGGAACAGATGGTATTTGGATGGATGTTGCAAAAGGTATTCACATCGAGGGTAAATCCAAACCACACACGTGGGATTCTGCAGATGAATGGGTAAAGAAATACGATCACCCAATCTGGCAAAAATATGAAGCGGTAGCAAATGGTTCTGGTCATGGTGGCATGGACTGGTTTGTATTCAATGCGTTCATTCAGGCAGTAAAACAAAAGGTACAGACGCCAATTGACGTATATGATTCAGTAACCATGAGTGCTGTATTCCCATTATCTACCGAGTCTATTGCAAAAGGAAATAAAACGTTGGAATTCCCTGATTTCACAAAAGGAAAATGGAAAACCAAGAAAAATACTTTTATGTTAGATGACAGTGGAATGTAATTGAAAAAACATTCTTATTATTATAAAAGCCGTATTGAAAGATATACGGCTTTTTTTATGGATGCTTGACATAATCATAATAATCCTACTTTTTAGCTGGTCTTTTCCGTAAATTAGCACTAGCAAACAACTTTTTCAACTCATTATGCTTACCGAAGCAATTATTATTTTAGTCCTGATTATTCTAAACGGAATACTATCGGCATCAGAAATATCCATCGTATCCAGCAGAAAGGCAAGGCTACAGGCTGAAAGCGATAAAAACAATGCGGCAGCCAAAATAGCGCTAAACCTAAAAGAATCGCCCAACAACTTTCTATCCACTGTACAAATAGGCATTACCCTTATCGGCATTCTAACCGGTTTTTTTTCTGGTGGTAGTATTTCCACATATCTAGTCGGCATATTTAATAAATCCAGTATTATAGCCCCCTATAGCGAACAGCTCGCTGTAATCATTGTCGTCTTTATCATCACCTACTTTTCGTTGGTGCTTGGTGAATTAGTCCCCAAACGTATCGGTATGGCTATTCCGGAGAAGTATGCCATGCTAATCGCTTATCCGATGAACCTGCTCAGCAAAATCGTACGACCATTTGTATGGCTACTCAGTATGTCGACAGAGTTTATTGTCAAAATACTCAATATCAAGAGTAGCGGCAATAGTGTCACGGAAGAAGAAATTAAGGCGCTAGTAGACGAAGGTGTCGACAGTGGTGTCATCGAAGGTATTGAGCACGATATCGTCGACCGTCTATTGAGTTTAGGAGACAAAAAGGCGGTCAACCTAATGACTCATCGCAAAAACATTGTTTTTTTGGATCTGGAAGATTCTTTTGAAGAAAACAGAAAGATCATACTGGACAACGATCATTCCATCTACCCGGTCTGTGAAGGTGGACTCGACAATATTAAAGGTGTTGTTCATGTAAAGTCTTTACTACGACAATGCCTCCAAAACGAACCATTTGATCTAAGAACGCTCATGTTACCCATCAAATTTGTGAACGAATTTAGCTCATCTTATAGCATCATGAATACCCTGCGCACCTCCAGTATACATCAGGCGGTTGTCATTGATGAATATGGTTCGCCACAGGGAATTATTACGTTACGGGATATCGTTGGCGATTTGGTAGGTAACATCACAGAAAGCGACCTAAGTGCCCGACCGACAATACGTCAATTGGAAAACGGCGATTATGTTGTCGACGGACAATATCAGATCGAGGACCTTTTGGATGAATTTGAAATCGGTCTTTCTGAGGAAGACGAAGATGAGATCAACAATGTAACTACTGTAGGAGGCCTAGTGTTCCTAAGATTAGATCACGTGCCCGAAGAAGGCGAACGTGTCCGATTTAAAAATTTAGTTTTCGAAGTGCTTGATATGGATGGCCACCGCATCGATAAACTACTTTTGAAAGTGGAGGAATAAAAGAATATAAAAAGCGGTTGGTTGATCGATGTACTGATCAGCCAACCGCTTTTATATGCTCACCTTCTACAACAATTTAGTTGATGCCGTGCATCATTTTTTTCAATAAGGGGTTAAAGATGATCAACAACAATGCAGTAACTCCCGGAACTATTGCAAATATCATAAAGAAGTAAGACATCGAATGTTCTTCTGTAATGCGATCAATGTATGACCCTAAAAATCCACCGATAAAATTGGCAATAGCCGAAGCACAGAACCAACAACCGAAAAGAAGTCCCAAAAATTTCTTTGGAGAAAGCTTACTGACATAAGACAAACCAACAGGTGACAAACAAAGCTCTCCTGCAGAATGGAAAAAATAGGCGATTACAAGCCAGATCATACTGACAGAGGCTGTCTTGGCACCTTGGGGAATTTCACTCGCCCCATAAGCCAATGCTGCAAATCCGATACCTACTAATATTAAGCCCAATGCAAACTTAACAGGACCAGACGGATTCCATATTTTTTCCCAGAATTTACTAAATGACGATGCCAGTGAAATGATAAAAAATGCATTCAAAATCTGAAACCATGAAGCGCCGACTTCTGATCCAGTTATTCCTATTTCTCTAAAGACTTTCCAAAGTCCTAAGCACCAAATTATACCAAACGAAATACCAGTAAATAAAATCGTTAATGGATATTGTTTATATATCTTTCTAGCCAATGCTGTTAAAACAATTGTGACTATAACAATAGGCACAATGGTCAAAATAGTATCAATCCATTTAAATGTCACCGCCGAACTTCCAGACAGAACCCTTTGCGTATAGTCCTTGGCAAAGATTGACATCGATCCTCCTGCCTGTTCAAAAGACAGAAAGAAAACTACACTAGCCAACATGAATATGGTGACGACGATCAATCTATCTCGGACAACATGTGCTGGAATGACCTCTTCCTCTTCTTCGTGATTCTTGATCTTTTTTTCATGGTAAGCCTGAAGTGCTTTAGGAGAATCTCCGATGATACCAAATATCTTTTGTCCAAAATAGAATTGCAACATACCAAAGAACATAAACACTCCAGCAAGTCCGAATCCATAATGCCAACCGATCTTCTCACCAATGTAACCACATAATAGCATTCCTAAAAATGATCCGGCATTGATTCCCATATAAAATATGGTATAACCAGCGTCCTTTTTAGGACTTTGATCTGGGTAGAGATTTCCCACCATGGAAGAAATATTAGGTTTAAACATCCCGTTTCCTAGGATCATTAAGACAAGACCTAGATAAAAGAAATTTGAATTTACGCCCTCAAATGCCATAGACAAATGCCCCAAGGTCATGACCAAAGCTCCGATCAAAATTACCTTTTTAAAACCGGTTAGCTTATCCGCTATCATTCCACCGATCAATGGTGTCAAATAGACGAAACCAGTATACAAACCGTAAAGTTTCATGGCCCGTTCATTACTCCATTCCCATCCTCCATCAGCAATGGAACTTATTAAAAATAAGGTCAACAATGCCCGCATACCGTAGTAGCTAAACCGCTCCCACATCTCTGTAAAGAATAGCACAAATAATCCGGCAGGATGTCCATTTACCATCTTGTCATCGATCCCCTGCTTAGCAAGATGCGCTACAAGAACTTGATCTTTTTCTTGATTCATATAATTTCAATAATTGTTTTATAACTCAGGTTTTGTTTTTATTTTGATAAAAATCGCTTGAAGATACACTATTTTTCTATGAATTAATCAATTCCATGCATCATCTTTTTTATTTTTTTGTTGCCTAGAATAAGAAATACAGCAGCCACCATAGGGATCACTGTAAACACAGCAAAGAAGTAAGACATCGAATGAGATTCAGTAATCTTATCAATATACGACCCAATAAAGCCCCCTATAAAATTAGCTATGGCATTGGCACAAAACCAAAAACCAAACAATAACCCCAGGAATTTTTTGGGCGATAGTTTACTGACATAAGAAAGTCCAACCGGACCAATACACAATTCGCCCACTGTATGAAAAAAGTATGCCAATACCAGCCATATCATACTAACAGAGGCCGTCCTTGCACCGGTAGGAATCTCGGAGCTTCCAATAGATAGTGCCGCAAAACCAACTCCAACCAGTGTCAGTCCCATTGCAAACTTAATTGGACCAGAAGGATTCCATACTTTCTCCCAGATCTTACTAAATGATGTAGCCAGCGTAATGATAAAGAAAGAATTTAACATCGGAAACCAGGATACAGTAACTTCCGAATTCATACCATAATATTCCCGATAAACCTTCCAAAGACACAAGGACCAGATGATCACAAAAGAAATGCTCGAAAAAAGTATAATCATCGGGTATTTGCGTATGATTTTCTTCGCTAAAACAAACAGTACCCCAGTAATTACCACAATCGGCAAAACCGTCAATGCAGCGTCGAACCATTTAAATAAAACCGCCACGTCACCACTCAATACCCGCTGTGTATAATTTTTTGCAAAGATCGTCATCGAGCCACCCGCTTGTTCAAAAGCTAAATGGAAGACAATACTTGACAACATAAAAATGGCTATTACAAGCAAACGATCACGCACAATATGTTGCGGATTTTCTTCTTGACCCGCTGCAATATCGGTTAGCTCTTCTTGTTTCTCGGGTGTATTTCCAATCTTTCCGAAGATGCGCTGCGCAAAATAAAATTGCAACATTCCCAAAAACATAAATATTCCGGCAAGCCCAAAACCATAATGCCAGCCGATCTTCTCACCAATATAGCCGCATAGCATCATACCCAAAAATGCCCCTCCATTGATACCCATATAAAAAATGGTATACCCCGCATCCTTTTTACCGCCTTTATCCGGATATAATTTTCCTACCATCGAAGAAATATTGGGTTTGAACAGACCATTTCCCAAAACAATCAGCACCAACCCTGCCAAAAAAAAGCTTTTATTAAATCCCTCTAAAGCCATAGCGATATGCCCGAGAGTCATAATTATAGCCCCCACCATAATGGATTTTTTATATCCTGTAAGACGGTCGGCTATAATCCCGCCGAACAAGGGCGTTAAAAACACCATCCCCGTGTACAAACCGTAAAGCTTCATCGCTTCGGAGTTGGTCCAGCCCCATCCTTGTTGGGCGATGGTAGAAACTAGAAAATTCACCAACAGCGCCCGCATACCATAGTAGCTAAAACGCTCCCACATCTCTGTGAAGAATAATACGAACAAGCCGGCTGGATGCCCTTGTACCAATACATGTTCCGCCCCTACTTTTTGCAAATGGGTTTCAAGAACAGCATTTTTTTCAAAATTCATGTTTTTTTTAGTCGTTATTTTTCAAAATAAGGTAGTGCGATTTCCATTTATAAGTATACCATCAGTAAATGGAAAAATCCGATGGTCCTCTACACCAAGAAAGTAGTTATTCACTCATCTTCATATACTCAAGCAAGATAGTGAAGATTTTAATAGGTTTCTAACAAATGGACTTCAGTTTTTTTTCGTTGTGGCATCCGAGCAACACATCAATTCAAACCTATTTAACTATTCGAGTTCTTTCCATTGACAGAAAAGAACTCGAAAAGTTAAATTTTAAATCAAAGGACGCAAACGTTCCAATAATTTTTTAGTAGCAAAAATACCCTCTTCCTCACTCAACTTACTTCCCTCATATTCAATCCCCACATAACCTTTGAATTTTGCTTTTTTAACAATCTTCAACATACGCTCATAGTCAATTTGCGTTTCATTACCATTGGCATCAAAATCATGTGTTTTGGCACTCACACCATGCGCATAAGGCATTAAATCCGTTACACCTTGGTAACGATCATACTCATAGAAATTACCAAGATCGGGTAAACTTCCACAATATTTACTACCCACTGCTTTTAATGTATTGGCCAACCAGTCACCATGCGAAGAGATACCACCATGGTTTTCTACAATTATGCTAATGCCCGCTTTTTTACCGATATCAGATAGTGTTGTTAAACTTTCAACAACACGCTTACTCACTTCCTCAGGCGTTCCTTTTCCAGCCGCATTGACACGAATGGCATGACAACCTAAGAAATTAGCTGCAGAAATCCACTTATAATGGTTTTGCACAGCTTGTTTTCTCTTTGTTTCATCTTCGTCACCGAGATTTCCTTCACCATCAATCATAATGAGTACATTACGTACACCATTATCTTTCGCGCGCATATTTAGCTCAGTAAGGTAATTATTATCATTAGCCTTATCCTTAAAAAACTGATTCACATATTCCACCCCATAGATACCGTATTTTTTGGCAGCCAATACTGGAAAATCCAAATTGTTCAAATCTCCCTTAAACAAGGATTTATGCAATGACCATTCAGCCAAGGAAATGTCAAACCAATCTTTCTTTGCTGCCGCAAAACTCTCCAATGAGGGAGCTAATGCTATACCAGCAGATGCTAGCGCAAGGTTTTTAAGAAAATCTCTTCTTGAATTCATGTGTTTAGATTTAATGTGTTATTTAAATATTTCCCCAGCCAGTGGTCAACACATCAACGAGGTGCATCGTCTGAATGGGTAATTTATGTTTATCGATATAAGATTGAAGCTGTAGCAAACAAGATGAATCAGTGGAAATAATATAATCCGCATTCAGATCAAGTGCATTGCGCACTTTTTGCTCAGCCATTGCTGCGGATATTCCTTCGAATTTAACGGCAAAACTTCCCCCAAACCCACAACATGTCTCGCTATCTTTCACCTCCACCATCTCCAAACCTAAGACCTTACTCAATAATTTCCGTGGTTCCTCTTTAATTTTGCACTCTCGCAAAGCCGAGCAAGAATCATGGTATACCGCAACACCCTCCAATTCAGCTCCAAAATACTCTTTTTTTAGCACGTTTACTAAAAAATCAGAGATTTCCATCACCTGTTGTTGTATTTTATGACATTGATGGGAATCTGCCGAATTTGCGAATAAATCATTATAAGCATGTCGTACCATACCAGTACAGGACGCCGAAGGAGAAATAATCACATGATCTCCCGAGAAGTCACCTAAAAACTTCCGTCCGACCTGTTTCGCATCATCCCAAAATCCAGCATTATAGGCCGGCTGGCCACAGCATGTCTGCTCAGGATTATAGACGACCTCGCAACCGACTTTTTCTAATAAACGAACCGTATTAAAAGCGGTTTCAGGGTAAAGCTGATCTATAAAACAAGGAACAAAAAGTTCTACTTTCATATGCAATTCAATCAATAAAATTAAGATTTATTGGATACTAATATCCGGACCAAAAGTAACAATCCAATTACAAAAAATAAAGAAAGAACCAATGCCGAATATCGAATATTATGTGTTACCTGTTCTATAAACCCGAATGAGAATAATCCAATGACAATAGCAACTTTTTCTGTAACGTCATAAAAAGAGAAGAAAGCCGTCGTATCTTTAATATCCGTCGGAATTAACTTAGAATAGGTTGAACGTGATAAGGACTGAATCCCGCCCATAACTAAACCGACCAGTGCAGCAATTATATAAAACTGAAGTGGAGTAGATAAATAAAATGCTGCAATACAGATGCCGATCCAGATCATCACCACAACGATCAACACCTTAATATTTCCAAAAAGCGTAGATAAATAAGACATTAAAAATGCACCTAAGATAGCCACGAGCTGGATGAGAAGAATTGTCGCAATCAACCTTTCTGCGCCTAAATGCAAAATTTTCTCTCCAAAAGAAGAGGCTACAATCATCAAGGTCTGAACACCAATTGCATAAAAGAAAAAAGCCGGCAAAAACTGTTTTATTTCTGGAATACCTTTGATCTTTTGGATAACATGGCCGAATTCATTCCGTACATTCTGTACAAAACTCTTACCGGTGTTATTCTCGGTCGCATCAATTTTAGGCAGGTATTTAAAAGGGATCATTGAAAACCCAAGCCACCACAATCCGACCATTAGAAACGATATGCGAGCCGGTAGTGAAGCATCTGTAATACCAAACCATTCAGGTTTAAGCACCACTATAAAACAAAGAATCTGTAAAGTGACACAGCCAATATATCCATAAGCAAAACCTTGCGCACTCACCTTATCTTGTTGATCAACAGTTGCCAAAAGCGGTAAATAAGAATTGTTAAACAAAACACCACCAATATAGCCCATCGCCGCAAGAACAAAACATATGATACCAATTTCCAAGGTTTCAAGCTTGAAGAAAAATAAGCACATACATGCAACCGCTCCAACATAGGTAAAGAATTTCATAATCTGTTTCTTTTTCCCCTTTGCATCAGCGTAGGAAGAAATAAAAGGCAAAGAAAAAGACATCAGCAAATAGGCAAAAGCCAAAGAAAAATTGGAAAGTGCGGTATTGACGACTTCAATCCCAAAGAAACGAACAACATCACCATGCTCTTTTGTCGTCGTAATTGCGGTATAGTAAACAGGGAATATCGTGGAAGTAATAACAAGGTTGTAAGCAGAATTGGCCCAATCGAACATGGCCCAAGAACGAATCAATTTTTTATTGTTTTTTACAATTGCTTCCATTTAAATTGGCTTAATAAGTTTGACGAATATAAGTAATTATTTTAGCCATTTCTTTACGAATTACACTTGCTCGATCATCTATATAATTATTGTTCATAAAAGAAAATGCCAAGCGCCTTCCTGTCCGCGTAATCAGATAACCGCTCTGATTATAGACAGATGTAATCGTTCCCGTTTTAGCAAAAACAAACGGTTCACCGAGATCTTTGCTATAGGTACGTTTTAGGGTGCCATCGACACCTCCAGCCGGAAAAAGACGGAAACGCTCTTGCTCATCCGGCAACTTATTTTTCAAGAGGACCAATAGATCTACATTATTCTGCGGAGTCACCTTGTTATAGGACGACAGGCCCGATCCATCAAATAAGGCGACCTCAGCTGAAAAGTATTTATAAACGTTATTCTTCATCCAGTCCCGTACCAAGTAAGTATCAAATTGACTGAATTGTTTCCACGAACACATCATCAAAAACTGTTCAGCAATAAAATTATCACTTGGCAACATCATTTCACGGATTAAATTTTTGGTACTGCCGGAATAGAGTATCTTGGTATTGCTTGGTTTTTGGTAAGATAGTAAGGTGACGGATTTACCTAGACTGTCCGCCAATAATTTAATAAATAAGCTATCAGAATAGATAAATGGAACTTCATTGACATAACCGCTCGGAACGGGACGTTTGGACATCCAAAAGGAATTTGCATGAAATGAGCGGGAAAGTTCAAAATCACCGACCTTAGGTTCCGGCAAAAAATCCAGTGAATTTTGAAAACTTGATGGAGAGGTCGATAGATAATTATAACCTTTTTGTCGAAAAGTGACCACATTGCCATAAATAGGAAATGTACTGATTTCAGGTTGATAGTAAGCCTCAAAATCTTCCATAGCCCAACCATGCGCAAAGAACTTATTCTTCATTGTTCCTGGCACAACAAAAATGCGTTTATTCGTATTTTTCAAAAAGTTGTATACTACCCGGGTATCTAAACGATTATGCAGAAAGGTCGGATCACCAGTCCCCCAGATAAGCAACGAGTCTCCGCGTTCCACATACTCCAAACCAGGTATTGAATCGCCCAACAGTGCCAGTGCAGCATAGGTGGTATACATTTTCGTATTGGAAGCCGGCGTAAAATGCTTATTGCCGTTTATGTCCATGACATATTTATTGGCATTGAGGTCGTATAAAGAAAAACCAACAAAATGATCATTTAATATTTTAGATTCTTGAAATAGCTGATAAACATCCTCAAAGCTCTGAGCCTTCGCTACAAAAGTAGCAGCGGGCAGAAACCAAAGCAGCAATAATGCACTTAAAATTTTTTTCATCAGTTCAAACATACAAAAAACTGCATGAACTCCCTTTCGTCTATTGCCAAAATTCAGATACAAACCCTTAAAAAGGAAAGGGGAAGACAACGCCTCCCCCTTTCCTTTTTAAAACTATCAAAAATTAATATCCTTGATTTTGTGTCAGAGCTCCACCACTTCTGTCAATCTGCGATTGTGGAATTGGGAAGTAATCATTTTGTGGTTTATAGTTTAAGCCTTTATAACGTGACATAAAACCACCTTCAAACGTTGCGTAGCTTTCCAATACAGTTTTCGCCTCACCCCAACGCACGAGGTCATAGAAACGATGTCCTTCCATCGCTAATTCTAAACGACGTTCAAAACGAACAGCTTTGCGCGCATAATTTTGGTCTGGGAAAGAAGTATAGGGTTTAACAACATATACTGCCGCTGCAACATTATCGCCAGTCGTTTTTGGAGGTAATTTTGCCGCACGTTCACGAACTGCATTTACGAGATTCATCGCTGCACCTAAGTCGCCCAATTCAACTTGACATTCCGCTGCCATTAAAACAACATCAGCTAAACGAATAATATTAACATCCAAGTCAGTAATATATGCCGCTCCTGACGCCGTATGTGTCGCATGCAGACTCTTCGGAATCATTGTTTTTATACCAACAAATGGTCCTCCCGAGCTCACCTCACGAATCCATGCATCGCCTGGCATGACACCATAATCATAGAAATTTACACCTCTACGACCAACCGTATAGTCCAACCGTGGATCAAAACGAAGCGTCACATCAAGTTTGTATGTTTTCTTTGCCTCATCAGACAAACCGAAATCTGATTTATATGGATTATTGCGATAAGAACCGTCCAACAATGGTAAGCCATTTGCATCAACTTTATACGCATTGACCAAATCAATGGTCGGTTGATAGAAACCACAACAACCTACAGGATTACTTCCGTTTAATCCAGACAACATATCTCCAACATTGGCATTGTCGCCAGATCCATCTGGGTTAATCACATGTTTAGATACCAGTAATGCCTCTGGGCCATCTTTTGTAAGTACGTCAAAGTTATTTTGGTACGGCATCGTACGAAGATCCTTTGCACCGATAACGTCTTTAAACAAGGCCAATGCATCAGCATATTTTTTCTGGTATAAATAAACCTTACCTAAATATGCCTTAGCGATATTTTTATCCATACGGCCTGATTGTTGGTTAATCTTAGTGGCAGGAAGATTATCCACTGCAAATTTTAGATCGTCGATGATCTTAGGCAGTACATCATCTTTATTAGGTTTAACCTTGGCCTCATCCACCGTCATAGTCTCATCCACGTAGGCTAAGTTTTTGAAAACACGCCAGAGGTAAAAATAATAATGTGCACGCAATAACCTGGCTTCACCTTGAATTTGCTTTGCACGGTCCGCAGTCACTGTTTTTGCACCTGCCTGATCCGCATTCAAAAGTCGTAACGTATTATTTGCTCTGAGCACACCCTCATAGTATACCTCCCACATCTGGCTCAGGTTATCATTAGAACTATTTGGTGTATGAAACTCGATCATATTCATATTAGGTTGATCCGTAGCTTCAGAACCTTTATGGGCGTTATCCCCCGCAACCTCTCCAAACAACCACTGGCTAGGTGCTGAAGAATAGTTTCCCCAAGTACCATTGACATTGCCATTTAAAATGCCGTATGCACCAATCAATTCAGCTTCAATACCCTTTGAGTTAGCAACCTGCGTGTCAGACAACTCCCCCTGTGGAATACGTTCCAGGAAAGATTTACCACAAGAAGATAGCAAAGCCATTGATATTCCGAGAACGACGATTATATTTCTTTTTTTCATTTCAATCAAATTTTAACTTAAATCATTAAACCTTAAAAACCAAGACTCACACCCAACATATACTGACGTGCTTGTGGATACACTCCGAAGTCTACCCCCAAAGCAGAATATGTTGAAGGTGTTGCACTTACTTCTGGGTCTAGGCCTTGATATTTTGTGATTGTAAATAGATTTGTTGCACCAATATAGGCACGCAATTTTTTGATACCGGTATTATTACCGAACACCTTATTTGTATCAAAATTATATCCAACCTGCAGATTCTTCAACTTTAAGAAGCTCGCATCCTGAACGTAATAGCTCGAAGAAGCATATTCGTACGCCGATGCCCCCACCACTTGCGACGGAATCATGCTTGAAGGATTTGTTTTGGCATCCCATGCGTCTAAGACACGTACACTTTTTTGGCCTCTAAATACGCCAAAATCCGTAAAATAACGCGTCGCCTCATAATTTTGGTTACCCTTTGACCCATAGAAATAAGCCATAAAGTCAAAATTTTTATAAGATGCATTGATATTGAATGAGTACACAAAATCAGGATGTGGACTACCTATGATCGTACGATCGCTGGCATCGATTTTTCCATCACCGTTAATATCCGCAAATTTAAGTCCGCCTGCTCGCGATTTTCCATCCTCATATTTGGCCACGCTTGCATTTGACATATCTGCATCCGAATAGATACCGATTACCTTATAACCATAAAAAGCACCAATTGGCTCTCCTGGTTTTAAGATAGAAGTTTCCATACTTCTAAAGCTACCGTAAACCTGTTGAGTAACAGAAGGCGCCAAGGCAACAACTTTGTTCACGTTTCGCGATATTGTAGCCGACAGATCGAATTTAAATTGGCTTTCTTGACGTCTTCCATAATGGTAATTCAATGAAAACTCAACCCCTTTGTTTTGCATATCACCAATATTTACATAAGGTGATCCCGCACGACCGGCGGCAACAGCAGGTAATGGTAGCAGGTATAACATGTCTTTCGTTTTCTTGTTATACCAGTCGAAAGAACCATCAAAGTCACCTTGGGCAAGCGTAAAGTCCAAACCAATGTTCAATGCGGATACTTGTTCCCATTTTACATCAGGATTATTATACGCATTCTGCCACATACCGGATGTTAAACTTCCATCGATTGGATAAGAAGAAGAATTAATAGCAACTTGATAGCGATTTAAATATTGGTTAGCTGGAATACGTTGGTTACCCGTTACCCCATAACCTGCTCTGATTTTTAGGTCAGAAATCCATGAAACACCTTTCATGAACTCTTCTTGCGACAAACGCCAAGCCGCACTCGCCCCTGGGAACGTTCCATACTTGTTGTTCGGTCCAAAGTTAGAAGAACCATCGCGACGTACAGTTGCACTTAAGATATAACGATCTTTGAACGAATAATCCACTTTTCCAAAGATCGAAAACAGTGATCCAATTGCACCCGAACCATCACTTACACGACCTGTAGATGCAGCACCCAAATAGAGATAATCAAGACTTGACATCGTGAAAAAGCCATTTCCTTTTCCTGAAATTTGTCTATTACGATTTTGAATTGCCTCTGTACCCGCAAGAATACTTAACGTATGCTCGTCATTAAATGTCGCTTTGTAATTTAATGTATTTGTCCAGGTCCATTCTTTATTCAATCCAAAATATTCATTTATTCCATTATTAAAACTTCCTTCTGTAAATTCAGGATTTGGATAAGTATAAGAAACACCATTGTAATTCTCATACTTCATACCAAAGCTGCTTCGGAAGGTCAAACCTGAGACAATATCAAATTCACCGAAAACGTTACCGAAAAACATATTGCTCTTGTTTCTATTGTCTTTTGCACGGTAAGCAATAGCTACCGGATTTTCACCATTACCAAATTGGCCACCAACGGATCCCGCAAAATTTCCACCTTCATCATATACTGGAATAATATTGTGTATACGATATGCAAAACCTAATGCACTACCTTCACCGATATAATCACCAGCAACATTGGTATTTACACCTACACCAAATCCCTCCGTAAAGCTATATTGCATATTCTCCCCAAAACGCAATTTATTGTTGAAAGCCGAAAAACGCGTATTTGAACGAAGATTGTATTTTTCGAACCCCGTGTGAATAATTGTCCCTTTTTGTTTCAGATAACCACCAGAAATCGCGTATGAAGCGTTCTCTCCGCCGCCTAAAACACTAAGCTGATGTGATTGTGTGGGGGCATTTTGAGACAAAGCATCAAACCAGTTCGTTCCGGCCTTATTTGCTTTCGTAATCTGATAGAAGTCCGAACGGCTGCTTGCATCGTATTTATATTTTGACATATCGATATCCGCTGCAGTGATTACATCTTTACCGCCTACTTTAGGTCCAGCGATAAGATAGTCCGGAAGCACATTATTTGTGCCATTTAATCTATTTTCTATATCCAAAGTTTGTTGTGGAGACAACATTTTTGGAAAACGTGAGCTGTTTGGTACTTGTACACCATAGTAAGAATCAAGGTTAAATTGAGGTTTTCCCTCTTTACCAATTTTAGTTGTAATAATTACGACACCGTTGTTTGCGCGTGAACCATAAATTGAAGCTGCTGATGCATCTTTTAACACCTGCATTGTTTCAATATCATTTTGATTCAACCAGCTTAACTTTCCTTCATAAGGCACTCCATCAATAATGTAAAGGGGTTCATTGTTGTTAATCGTACTATAGCCACGAATTTTAATCTGTGGTGTAGAACCAGGAGCGCCGTCCACTACGATCTGAACCCCTGTTGCTCGCCCTTGCAATGCCTCAACAGCACTCGCAGCCGGTGTGGTCTTCAATTCCTTCACATTGACAACAGCGACCGCACCTGTTAAATCTTTCTTACGTTGTGCCGAATAACCTGTCACAACGACCTCTTCCAAGGCGTCTTCTGAACTGCTTAACGAAATTGAAAGATCAGCTTTCGAAGAAACAGTAATCTCAGTGCTTTTGTACCCAATGTAACTGATGATCAACACATCGCCTACTTTACTTTGAATAGTAAATGCACCATTCTCGTCGGTCGACGTCCCGGTACTACTTCCCTTTACTTTAACAGAAACGCCTGTAATACCTTGACCTGTAGCAGCATCCTTCACGATCCCCTTGATAGGCGTCTGTTGTACACGCTTTGTTTTCATTAATGAAACGACTTCAACTTTGCCATGGCTAACTAATCCACTGGCAAATCCATGAGTGATCATTCCTCCCCCAATGAGAAGAGAACTCATAAGCAGAAACCTCTTATTGAACTTTTGGCCCAATATGAGATCAAAACAGCAATTTTTGTCCGTTTTTTTCATCATAATTTTACTAAATAGGTGGTTTAAAAAATTTATGTTTATTCTTTAGTTGTTTTAGCTGATATTGGTTTATTTAAGTTCTTGGTCATTTTTTTTAGGTCTGACGACAACAATGCGATATCGTTGACAGGTTCATTCCCCTTGGTTATTCATTTTTCACTTAATTTGGTTATTTTCCAGAAATGTTAAAATCTGTTAAATAAATGTAAAGAATAATAAATGTAAAAAAAAAGGAAAAATCTTAATTAATTCACAAAGTGCTATAAATCAAGTTATTGTATTTTATACACTAAGCCGAATTGCAATACTATTGTTACACAAGCACATCCTTTTGTTTTCGTTACCGAAAACCTTTCCCAAAATTCAATGTGCATTGTCAAATATTCTACAAATAGGTCCAAATAAGCTAAAAGCTCCTTATATTTGTTGTTGATGAATGTAAGTAATTTATTAGAACGGGCGCTCCGATTTGAGTTCCTATCCAAGGAAGAGGGTGTTTTTTTATATCAAAACGCACCTACAGCTGATTTGACTTTCGTAGCCAATGAATTGCGTAAAATACAAGTGCCACATGGTAAAGTAACCTGGCAGATCGACAGAAATGTCAATACCACCAATGTATGTATTGCAAATTGCAAATTTTGCAACTTTTTCCGCCGTCCCGGTCATGAAGATAGTTACATCACCGATATCGAAAGCTACAAGCAAAAGATAGAGGAAACTTTTAAGTACGGTGGTGATCAACTGCTGCTGCAAGGTGGCCATCACCCGGATTTGGGTATTGAGTTTTACAAAAACCTTTATAAGCAATTAAAAGAGCTTTACCCTACGCTAAAACTACATTCACTCGGCCCGCCTGAAATTGCGCATATTTCCAAGTTGGAGAACATGAGTCATATTGAAGTTTTGAGACAATTGAAAGAAGCTGGACTGGACTCTCTACCTGGAGCCGGAGCTGAAATTCTCAATGATCGCGTAAGACGTCTTATATCAAAGGGAAAATGCGGTGGTAAAGAATGGCTAGATGTTATGCGGGCAGCCCATAAAATTAATCTACCAACTTCTGCCACCATGATGTTTGGTCATATCGAAACAATAGAAGAGCGTTTTGAACATTTGGTGTGGATTCGCGAAGTACAGGATGAAAAACCGCAGGAATCCCATGGTTTTATAGCATTCATCCCTTGGCCTTTCCAGGATGATGGCACCTTATTGAAAAGACTTCGCGGTATTACCAATAACGTAACAAGTGAAGAATATATCCGCATGATTGCTTTGAGCCGCATTATGCTTCCTAATATCAAAAACATACAAGCATCCTGGCTCACTGTCGGAAAACGTACTGCTCAATTGTGTCTGCATGCCGGAGCAAATGACTTTGGTTCTATCATGATCGAAGAAAATGTCGTCTCTGCAGCAGGGGCCCCCCATAGATTCACATCTAAATCAATACAGGAAGCTATTTTGGAAGCTGGATTCAGTCCACAACTACGAACACAAAAGTACGAGTTCCGTGAGCTACCAGCCCATATGGTCGAACAGGTCATTAACTATTAATACGATACATTGAAAGACGTCATAAGAAATATTGAAGCAATTATATTTGCTTCTGCGGAAGGAATAGATCTTGCCGACATCAAACAGATTTTGCAGGAAGCATTAGCCATCGAAGTATCCAGAGACGAGCTACGTGACTTGATTAAAAAAATTGAAACGAAGTACCAGGATGAAGATTATGTACTCGAATTACGTTACATCAACAACGCCTATCAGTTTTTGACAAAAGCTATTTATCATGAATCGATACAACAGCTCCAAAATCATAATAACAAGCGAAAATTAAGTCAATCAGCGCTAGAAACACTCGCCATCATTGCTTACAGACAACCGATAACAAAATTAGAAGTGGAGCAGATTAGAGGTGTCAGCTGTGATTACGCTATTCAACGTTTACTGGAAAAGAAGTTAATCAAAATTGCGGGAAAAGCAGATAGTATCGGAAAACCATTACTTTATGCAACAAGCCAACAGTTCATGGATCACTTCGGAATCAATGGTGTGAGAGATCTCCCACAATTAAAAGACATCGTTACCGAGGACAATGCGATTGGCGAAACAAATGAATAAATAAAATAAAATAAATTTTTATTTTCAAAATACAATTCAACATATTGATTAACAGAAAAATAAAGCTTAATAATTTTTTGAAAAAAAGTTTTAAAAAATAGTTTTCTTCTCTAATTTTACAACATTGAATAAGAAACAATAAAGTATTATTTTATGAACACGGCAACTTTAGCTAACGAAGATCTTGAAGAAGTAAAATTCGCATCTTTCAACGGTCCTGATGACGATGATGATGATTTCGATGATGATTTCGATTTACCTGAAATCGACTCGATTGGAGGATTGGATGACTTCGATGATGACGATGAATTTTAATATTTTAGTGCGATATAACACTACCTATTAAAACACCAGAGTATCATTAAAAAAATAAGGCGTTCAATCAAATTGAACGCCTTATTTTTTACTTTGCCTGATCGATCAATTTATGTAATTCCATCTTGGGAATCATGCCGCTTTGTCGCCATATTTGCTGTCCATTTTTGAACAGCACAAAAGTAGGCACGCCACTTACCTTATAAATCGAAGCAATTTTGGGATTTTTATCTACATCAATTTTAATGATGGATAGATCTTCCTGATAAAATTCCTTTACATCCTGTAAAATCGGCGCCATAGTCTGGCATGGACCGCACCACGTCGCAAAAAAATCCACCAAAACCAGCGAATTTGATTGAATAATCTGGTCAAAAGTAGCCATTATTGATTCTCCTTTACTTCTTCTTGCAATGCCTTATACCCACCTTGGATATTGCATATATGTTTAAATCCTTTAGCACTTAAAATAGATACAGCCACTGCACTCCTATATCCTGATTGACAGTGTACATACAGCTGTTTATTGTCTTTTTTAAGTGTAGAACCAAAATTAACGAAATCTGTTAATGGAATATTCATTGCATTGTCAATATGTCCATTACCAAATTCTTTATTTGTTCTTACATCCACAATATGACCTTGACCTGATCTTTTCCTAAATTCTCCTGCACTAATATTGCTCAATGAGACTACATCTTCGTTACTTTTCCAAGTTTCGATGCCACCATCCAAAACTCCAATAACATGAGTATAACCCAATTTTAATAAATGGTTGTAAACCGTATCCTGACTATCTATTTCTGTAATCAATAAAATTTTTTGCGCTTTATTGGGAAACACTTGTGCCAAAAAGTGATCAAATGGACCTTTAAAACCTATATTTATTGATTTCGGCACAAATCCTTGCAGGAATATATCGCCAGGCCGCGTATCAAGAACTTGAATAGCTGTTTCACGGCGCATTTTTTTAAATTCCTTCAATGTTAATCGTGGTAAATCTGAAGCGGGCTGCGACATCTCGGCCTGATGGTTCTTCGATGCTGCATGCAATTGCACTTGATCATTGAACAGTGCAAAACAGACCCCACATAATGTGATAAAAACGCTACGCATATATTTGACTATTTAAAAGGAATAAGCAGCTTTTCCAATTCCTCAATTTTACCATTGTATATATTTAAGTCCACATTGCCCTGAATGCCTCTGACAGAGCCTTTTTCAGAAAATTGCCAGAAAGCCCAATGCTCCTTGGGGTTCTCAACCCAAAAGTTGTAATTTGCAATCCATAGCGTATAAGCGGCAAACTCCTTTTCCAAAAAATCACTATAAAACTTATCTCCGGAGTAAAGAATGGGCTTTACTTTGTAGTGAGCTTCGACTTCTTCAAGCCAACGTTTTAGCCCAACTTTCAAGCTATCCATAGATTGTTGTTTTGGATGCTCCTCAATATCCAAGACCGGTGGAAGATCGCCAGGCTGTAATTTAACTTTTCGAATAAAATTCTTCGCTTGCTTTACCGAGTTTTCATTGGGTCTAAAATAATGATAAGCCCCTCTCAAAACCGCCCTATTTGCCGTTTTGCTCCAATTTCGACTAAACTTATTATCCATTCCTTTCTCACCCATTGTCGCCCTGATAAACACAAAATCTATCGGAAAATGATCATTGATTGTGCTTACCTTTTGCCAATCTATTTCTTCCTGGTAGGTAGACACGTCTATACCAAACACCTTATCATCGTGCTTGCTCATAATCTCAATATTTCGAATATCGTATTTAGCCTCCTTCGTCAGAGACTTGTCTTTGGAGGTAGCCACACGAAAATAGTATATAATTCCAGCTCGATAATGCCACATTACAAGACAGAGGAAAAACACCAGCATTCCTGCTATCATCCAGATCCACTTTGTTCCTCGGGCTTGACTTCCTTTTGTGCTTGTTTTCTTTCTTTTTAATCGCTGTTGTGCCATGGCACGATGAAGTTACGGCAATAGCAATTAACTCGCAAAATTTTCACAACAATTTATATTTTTGTGTATGATCGTGTACAACCCCAAAGACTGGCTTTCGGCAACTTTCAAGTTGCATAAATCAGATACCTTCAAAAAGTTACTGCCATTTCTTGTTTTAATCGCTTTTTATTCCTGGATGATTGCCTTTCTTGAATTGGAATACCTCAAATTAAATGAAAAGAGCTGGGTCAAAAACATTACCATTGTCCACAATCTTCTCGGTTTCGTTATATCGCTTTTACTGGTATTCCGAACAAACACAGCCTATGATCGTTGGTGGGAAGCCCGAAAGCAATGGGGTACATTGACCAATATAAGTAGAGCCTTTTCGTACAAACTAAATGCCATGCTGGATGTAGATGACAAAGTGAACCGTAGCTTTTTTAGAAAGGCAATCCCCCTATTCGCAGAGACACTATACGATTTTTTAAGATCGGATTACACCAAGTTTATGCTCGACGAAAACGAACACCCTGAGTTAAAAGCTTTGGATAATAAAAAACATGGCCCCAATCAAGTTTCTACCATGATCTTCCACAAAATCAATGATCTATATAAAGAAGGAACTATAAGTGGCGATCAGCTTATTATCCTTAATGAGGAAATTACTACTATGACACATGTTTGTGGAGCTTGTGAACGTATTAAAAATACGCCAATACCATTGGCATATAGTGCATTTATCAAGAAGTTCATTATCTTCTATACCATGACCCTTCCAGTAGGTTACGTTTTCTCCATCGGTTACTTTGTTGTGATTGCTGTACCATTTATTTTATATGTTTTAGCATCTCTCGAATTAATTGGCGAGTCCATTGAAGAGCCATTTGGTATCGACCAAGACGATTTACCGATCGACAAAATTGCGGCCAACATCAGGAAACACTGCCATGAGATTATCCCTGTATAGCCTTTTTTAAAAACAATCTAGCTCATTTTCAAACCCTAAGACTATCTATAGAAAATAAGTTTTGTAAATCTATTCGAAATTTCTACTTTTGTCGCGGAGAGTTGGCAGAGTGGTCGAATGCGGCGGTCTTGAAAACCGTTAACTGTCACAGGTTCGGGGGTTCGAATCCCTCACTCTCCGCAGAAAAAGCCTTTCAGAAATGAAGGGCTTTTTGCTTTATAGCTGGATTCAAAGCCCCAGCTGGCTGGGCTGCCAACACATCCCCATTCAATCTGGTTTACCAGCTATTCTCCCTATCAAAAAATCAATTTTCTTACAGCACTACACCATTCGAATTACCACATTGTTACTACGAGAAAACAACATTTTACGCAACTCTACCTTTCCCCATGCACGATTTTTAACTTTTTTCACTCTTTTATGTAATAATCTGTAATTCATAACATCTAATACGCAGAATATTCTAGGCAACCCTAATTACTGGTTTTATGTTCAATTCTTATGAAAACTATTGTTCTTCGTATCAATAAAGATTTACGGAACTATATATGTTATTTCATCAAACTCGGTATTTCAATACTTTTACTTATGATATACGGATCGGCATATACACAAAAAAAATATGATTTTCAGGTCAACATCAATGGAAAAGGAACACCGATGAATCTTATCACAGGATATAGCTGTAGTGGAGCGTATGGACAGAAACCGATTTTCGTGTTAGGCAGTAAATACGAAACGCTGGAAAAATCACAGCAAATTCTTTCCCAACAATATAAGTATGTAAAAAAGCTAACTTTACACACTACCAACAGTAAGCATTTTAATATGTATGACCAGCCGATATGGTTTTTTGAACTAGACACATTTTTAAAATAACCCGATGACCAACAAAGAAAACTTTGAGATTATTTATAAAGAATATGCGCCGGCCATCCGCAAGTTATGCCTCAGTTATACTGGAGACCCAGATAATGCAGATGATTTAGTCCAAGAGACCTTCATTACTGTATGGAAAAAACTCGACGGTTTTCGCAATGATGCAAAATTAAGCACCTGGATCTACAGAATAGCGATCAATAATTGCTTGACGAGCATGCGAAAAAAGAATCAACATGTAAAAAAAATAACTGACTCAAACTACATCGATATACCCGAGGATTCAACGAATGAAAAAGTACAACAGATTGATCTGCTGTATAAATGTATCAGCAAACTAAAAGAAGCGGATAGAGTACTGATCACATTGGTATTAGATGAAAAACCTTATGAGCAAATAGCAGAAATTACGGGAATTACAGAGAATAATCTCCGTGTTAAAATCCATCGAATTAAAAAAGAATTAACTGAAATTTTCCATAAATATGCAAGACTTTAACGATTTACAACATCTTTGGAAACAGGATAGCAAACAACATATCTTGCGCCCAAAACGCCTGAGTAAGGTCAAAGACTTTCGTCAGGAATTAATAAGGAAAGAAATAACCGGTGCTGTGTTATTGCTTGTAACAGGATTAATTATTCTTGCGCTAGCATATTTCCTTGATTTTAGACACAAAACGCTGGCATTGTACACAGCGATGTTTATCGTATCCTGCCTTTGTTTTATACAGGCATCCTTAATGATGACCACTGTAGGTAAAATCAAAAAGATCAATGAAGTAGCTTTACCTACCGAGCATTTACAACAGTGGCAACAGTTTGATTCCTTTAGAAAGAAAAGAATTCATTGGAATATGCCCATTTATCATTTAATTCTCTGTATAGCAATCTCGATCTATCTTCGGGAAATCCTAGTGGGTGCCAGTTTCAACTATTATTTACTCACTTACCTTCCAACCTACAGTTGGATGCTATTTTCCTACTTTTATTTAGGCAAAAGACAACTCGCTAAAATTGATCGATCCATCAACGAAGTTATTTTTGAATTACAAGAACTAGAACGACAATTCGGGAATTGAAAAATCGGATCGTGTTTGCTCCTTAAAAATACTTTCATAGCTCCATTTTTAATTGCAATTTCCTTAAAACAAGGTTATGATCACATCTAAAGCGAAAATATCCACCAAGGCGGAGTTTTTTTTGTCGCCAATATGACATCGGAAAGAGGGGCACCCCTTAAAAATAACCAACTGGTATTCAACTACATTTCTATTTTAAGAGTGCTAAAACTGCTTTTAAACAAAGAAAAATGTAAAATAAGTTTTGTAATTCTACCCAAAATTTCTACTTTTGTCGCGGAGAGTTGGCAGAGTGGTCGAATGCGGCGGTCTTGAAAACCGTTAACTGTCACAGGTTCGGGGGTTCGAATCCCTCACTCTCCGCAGAAAAAGCCTTTCAGAAATGAAAGGCTTTTTGCATTTTAGCCCAATCCGTCCCCTTACTCTTCTTAAGAACTAACCTCAAGTTTATATCCTTTACCACGTATAACCGTAATTTTGATAGTCGGATCAAACTCCAATTTTTTTCTAAGTTTTGATATAAACATATCTAGACTGCGCCCGACAATAATCCCCTCATCTTCCCAAATCTCTTTTTGCAGCCGGGTTCGTGCTATCGTCTGGTTAGGTGACAAGGCGAAAATATGCAACAGACGAGTTTCCGTTCCGGTGAGATCAATCGTGTTGTCATGAATGACCATTTCTCGCTCCTGCGGATTAAACAAAACTGACCCAAAGGCTAAAACAGAGTTATTTCGATCGTACAACACAGCACTTCGCCTCCGATCCGTTTTCAAAAAAATGAATCCAGCAAATACTAAAAACCACAGAATAATCAAAAAAAGGCTACTCGCTGCCGTGTTTATTCCGGTAGGTTTAAATTTAATGTTAACCATGTAACATCCTTTAGGTTGCACTCTTCCTCTGCAAGCAATAATATCATCTTTTTTATTACTGGAAATAGCATATCCATAAGCTACGCTTGAGTTGCCACAATTCAGGACGTTAACAACGTAATCACTGGCAAGAGGATCATTGACCAACAGGCGCTGAATAGCACTCACCAGCGAGTCCGGTTTAAAGGTGATTTCATTCTCAAACCTGATCTGATATTCATTTTCTTGAATCTTTTCAATCGGAAGCACCCTTGATCTACTGTCACCCGACTGTGTAAGCAGTTCATCCCCTATCCGCCGAAGCAAAACTTCTCTCCTGGCGCTATCAAAATCGTTTGTACCAGTCTTATCAAAAGCGATAAAGGCCATTGCAATAAACAAGAGCATTATCCCGCCATACAAGTACTTCCGGTTCCCTGAGAAAATATTTCGGCTTTCAGACATACGATTTACAATTTATTTACAAAGATTACATCACTATTTACAGTCTAAATCCCACTATATAAGTATCATCAACGTATTTTTGTTACATCACGCTAAAAAGGATACGAGAAAAAAGTTTGAACGGATCTAATTTACTGTGATAAATCGAATCTTCATTAAACTTTTAAAAATATGAAAAAAATTATCTATGTATTGGTCTTACCGCTTGCCATAGGAAGCGGCTTGGCATTTGCCAATCGCGAAATCAAAAATGAAACTTTTAAAAAATCGGCTGCGAAATCACGCACTCGTTCTGAAATGACCGCCGAAAGGAATAAATGGGAAGCGACTCCTAATGGTATAAAGTTCAAAAAATGGCAAGAATCTCCCGAAGGCATAAAAGTACTTGACAACGCGGCGAAAATAAAAAATCAGATAAAGAATTCTGCCGACATAGCCGCAGTTGTAACTTCGCTTTATCTTCCACTAGGAGCACAGTTAGGTTTCGGTGTGATGGTTAGAATTAATCGTGAAGACTATATTCTCAGTTTTGGCCTGGAAAATTCCAATGAATTTCAACAATTGCGAAGCTTGAAAGTAAACGACAAAATAACGATAAGGGGTCGTGGTGTCATGTACGCGCCTAAGTATTCGTATCCAATAGTAGCGGGCGACTATGTACAAAGAGATAACAAAATAATTTATAAACGCATACCTAACCAAGGCGCTTGCTGAGTAACGTAACAACCACTCCACAAGAAAAGCCTTTCAGCATTGAAGGGCTTTTTTGCAAACACAACTATTTGTACAAAAATTAAAATCACAACGAAAGTAACCTTGTTACTCAAATTAAGTCACCAAACCAACTCGATAAATTTCGACAGCCTAGCAACCGACCTAAATTGGATGAAAGGAAAAATAACAAGCGAATTAAACAAATCTGATCAACAACGAACAAACCAAAACACCAGGTAAAAAAACTGATTACCAACAGTTAAGAAAAAAAACACAGAAAGTATCTAAAAAAAACTTCATTTTTTTTTTAAAAAACACTGTGGAATCCATTCTTTTCTGCCATCATTATAAGGAGTAACAACAACGTGTTAACCTAAAGATGACGATCATGGCAGAATTAAATCAAAAAACGCAAGAAACGGGAAAGAAAAAAATAAGAAGCAGGAAAATGGCCCCTAAAGTAGATTTAACAGCGATGGTAGACCTCGCATTTCTTCTCATTACATTTTTTATGTTGACCACAACATTAAATAAACCATCTGCAATGGATATCGCCATGCCAGACAAAACTAAATCAGCTATAGAAAGTTCGGTTCTTATTGATGAAAACCGCACGGCAACTCTTATCCTGGGCGAAGGAAAATTCATGTGGTATCATGGGGATTTCAAAAAACCGATCAGCTCTTCACAAATACCGGTAGATATCGACAAAGGGCTCTCGGCTGTTATTGCACAGTTAAAAGCTAAGATTAGCACCATGCCCAATACAAAGGACATGATTGTATTGATTAAACCTAGCAAAGAAGCGCGCACGAAAGATGTTATTCAAACGATAGACCATTTGAAGGACCAGCATATCTCACGTTACGTAATCAGTAAAACGCAAATCGAAGAAGAAAAGCAATTGCTCGCTGCACTCCAGTAACATTGATTTAAACGATATCTTGTCCATGCTTTGAGATAACCTATTGAATGAGCCTTTCATAGGTAAAATCAATTAGTGATCAAAAAATGCGGAAATGCTTACTATTTGATCAAATATACAATAACAAGTTTACCGAAAGATCGTATGATCCATCGATCTTTCGGTAGATTCCAGACGCGTAGCCTATATTATCTTTTATCCAGATTATTCCAATAACGTTCCACATTTTCTTTTACCTCAACCGGTAGGGATGCATAATTGTCCGAAAACGTTGTTTGGCTATAACCATCTGCTTCCTCTGCACGGAGACGGTAAAACTTATTCTTATAAAGAACTAGTCCAATACAGCTTAGCTGCTTTTGCAGGTCATCCTTTGGATGCCTTGAATAGATAAATAATGCATCCAATTTACCATCCCTATCCGCATCAAAAAATGCCTTTCGAGATTCCCAAACCGACGTAACAATCCCTTCTTCGGATATCAATTCATCAGCAACAAGCTGCCACATTCCATCGATCTGCTGAAATTGTTGTACATAAAGTTTGTCGGGATCAGCACCCCGTTCCTCTTTTGAAAAAACAATATAATTATCTTCTTTTGGAGTCTGAAGGCGTTCCACTTGTAACACACGCTTCCCCTTAAATGGAAAACCAGAAGACTGAAAATTTTCCTTATTGATCGAAATTGTTGTAACCTGTGCCTCAACAGCATAAAATCCCATCGATAATAGGATAAAAAGAACGTATTTTCCCATATGTTTTTCCCTTAGTATTGAGTCAATTTACTGACAATAAAAGAGAATTACAAAATTTCAACGAGACATCTTTACATCCAAGTGATGCGATTCTCTATAAATGTCACTACATTTAATCCAGATAAACATCATGAAAAAGTTTTTGATCCAGCTATAGGCCTTTATTCATGAGCATAGATCATACGCCGATGAAACAGGATATTCAGACACTCGATGACATTAAAGTATTAGTAGATCAATTCTATACGACGATACGTAAAGATACTTTGCTCGGACCTATTTTTAAAGAACGAATCCAAAACAATTGGGCTATACATCTTGAAAAGATGTATAGTTTCTGGCAGACTATCCTGCTGGATGAACATAGTTATTTCGGCAGCCCTTTTCCACCCCATATCAATTTACCCATTGATGCACAACACTTTGGTCAATGGCTCAATTTATTCGAAGCAACAGTAGATTGCTTATACATTGGACAAAAGGCCGAAGAGGCCAAATGGCGTGCGCAGAAAATGGCCCAAATGTTTCAGTTCAAACTGGAATACCTGCAGGCCAATCCCAACAAGAAACCCTTGATCTAAAGTTGGCCTACAAAGCCCACTTGATCACATTGATAAATAAAAATTAATCCATAAAAAAAGCCCTTGGAAACTATCCAGGGCTTTTTTAGTTGATGTGATTCAATTTATGCTTTTTCTTCTTTTAAGGAAGTAGATTCTTTTTTGGGTTCCTTTTCTTCGAAACCTGAGCGTAAAATTTCATCCCATAAGGAAGAACTTACTCCAAAGCCTTTTTCGGGATCAGAATAATGATGCAACATATGGTGCTGCTTGATGCGTTTGAAAATGCCGCTTTTAAAATTAGCATGGTGCATCGCATAATGACATTCGTCATAGATCAAATACCCCACCATAAAACCTGAGAAAAAGCAGGCCAGGATAAACTCATTCGAGAAAAACAATGTAAAACCAAGATACACCAAAAGAGCGAGTGGAATACTCGCTGACAATGGCATCACCAAACGCATACGGTCTCTTGGGTAATCATGATGCACACCATGGAAAATAAAAGCAATTCGCTTTCCCCATTCCGTTGTCGGGTGAAAATGAAATACCCAACGATGTAATGCATATTCAAAAGCAGTCCAGAAAGCTAAACCAAAAATAAAATACCCCATGTATGTTAAGAAGGAAACCTCTCCCCAAACTAGCGCTTTATACGAAAAGAACACAACCACGGGTACATAGAAAATCAAAGGTACACTCCAATGCACCTTCGTCAAAGACTCTAAAAAGTCATTCTTGAACATGCGCGTAGATTCCGTAGAATTTGAAACATAATTACGCTTTGCCATAATACTATTTTTATTATTCCCTTACAAAAATAGATATTTTAAGCACAAATGAAGAAGGTTTCTGATGAGAAAAACAAAATAACTGACCTTTTTAATAAAAAGGTTAAACGACGATCATTACCCCGGTTAAGTTAAACCCTTTTTATTCCATCTCCTACCCTAAATTTCACTCTTTTCGCTTCAATCACCTAAAATCTAAGCATCAGAAAATTGACAAATCCAAGACAGTTCAATTATTTAAAATTGACTGTTCCACCAGCCATTTTCTTTTCTACACGTTGTTCTGGTTTTCCATAAACATCAATGACGCCACCGCCACGTGTTTTGGTTTCGATGGAATCAGTAACATAAACATCCGCTTTACCACCACCATTGACGGTGACCACCGTGGTGTTCGTCTTAAAATCTTTTCCTTCATATTTACCGCCAAAATTCGAAATGATCTCCTGTTTGTTTGCCTTTCCATACAAAGCGATTGTAGCACCTGAGGTCACTTTTATTTCAGCTGTTTTTACCGCTGTATAGAGATCGACCAGACCACCTTCTGAAGCATATACTTTTAAGTGATCAGCAGCAACTGTATTATTTGTGGTCGCAAATACCTTGGCCCCTTTTTTTGCTTCCACATTGTTCAAACTCTTGTAATACACCTTCACAGAGATATTCCCCCCTTGCAGCATGTTCAACGTATTCATTTTCAAAACCAAGGATCCATTTGTGTTGACCACCTTAACATTCTCGTGATTCTGTCCTTCAAACGTCACCAAGGACTCGTCGGACTTAATCAACTCCACCTGAATCTTGTCTGTCGCTACAACCGAAGAAAAATCGCCAACATTTTGCTTCACCTGCCCAAACCCCATTTGGGCAATTAATAAAAGAATTACACTGACTCCTAAAAATTTCATATTTACTTGACTTTTTATTGTTGTTCGTCAAAAAATAAGCCAATTCCTACTAAGAACAATATTTTTAACCTATTTTGACATAAAAAAATGCCCCCATAAAGTGTTTAACTTTTTGGGGGCACTAAAGACGTTTTTATAATCTATTTTTTAGCTTATACTTATAGTTTGCTATTGACATCTACTGCATTCAAATCAGCGAACGCTTCTTTCAGACGAGCAACAAAAGTTTCTTCACCTTTACGTAACCAAACGCGTGGATCGTAATATTTTTTATTCGGAGAATCAGCTCCTTCAGGATTACCGATTTGACCTTGCAAATAATCGTGGTTTTTCGCTTCATAGGCTCTCACACCATCCCAAAACGCCCATTGCATATCGGTATCAATGTTCATTTTGATTGCACCGTATGAAATCGCTTCTGCAATTTCTTCAGGAGATGAACCAGAACCACCGTGGAATACAAAGTTTACTGGTTTTTCAGCAGTAAGATTATATTTCTCACGAATATATTCTTGTGAATTGTGTAATATAACTGGTTGCAACTTCACATTACCTGGTTTGTAAACACCATGAACGTTACCAAATGCAGCTGCCACTGTAAATTTGTCAGATACTTTAGACAGTTCTTCAAAAGCATAGGCAACCTCTTCCGGCTGAGTATACAGTTTTGAACTATCTACATCCGAGTTGTCAACACCATCTTCTTCACCACCTGTAACACCCAACTCGATCTCCACGGTCATACCAAGTGGTTTCATACGTGCTAAGTATTTAGCTGAAATTTCAATATTTTCTTCAATTGGCTCTTCCGATAAATCCAACATGTGAGAAGAGAACAATGGTTTTCCGTGTTGCGCAAAGAATTTCTCGCCAGCGTCCAACAAACCGTCGATCCAAGGTAAAAGTTTCTTAGCTGCGTGATCTGTATGCAGAATAACCGCTACACCATAATGCTCAGCTAATAAATGAACATGTTGTGCTGCAGATACCGCTCCCAATACACAAGCTTGTAAATTATCGTTGTTCAAGGTTTTACCAGCGTAGAATTGCGCTCCACCATTTGACAATTGAATAATTACAGGAGAATTTACTGCTTTCGCAGTTTCCATAACCGCATTGATAGAGTTTGTTCCGATAATGTTTACCGCAGGCAAAGCAAACTTATGTTTCTTCGCTACCTCAAACAACTCTTGTACTTGATCTCCTGTCAATACACCTTTAAAATCTTTTAGGCTCATATTTCTGTTATTGATTTATTTTAATCTTTCATTATACTTGAAGCTACTAAATTATTAAAAATTATTATTACTTCCTAATTTTTATAGTGTACTAAATACACTATCAATCCATAGGGAATATAGAATCTTAACAAATCATAAACCTCTGATTATTCCTTTGAATAGAATAGTCCACTTGTCCCTATTTTTCCCAATACCATGAACAACAGGATATCCGCAATTATCATTGGATCACAGATAAGGCATCTTGAATGTATTCAGAAATACGAATTATTTTAAATATTGTGTCGAGATTGATTAAATTTGGATTCACCAAATTGTCACTATTATGCTACAGGTATACGGTATCAAAAATTGTAACACAGTAAAAAAAGCACTTACATGGTTGGAAGACAACAATATCCCCTTTCAATTTCATGACTTCAAAAAAGAAGGTGTCAGTGAGGATAAATTAAAAGAATGGGAAACACAGGTAGACTGGCAGGCCTTAGTGAATAAAAAGGGAACTACATGGAAAAAACTATCTCCGGAAACTCAAGAACAAGTCGTAGACAGTAATAGCGCCAATAAGGTGCTTCAGGAAAACACGAGTATGATTAAACGTCCCGTTATTGAATACAATAAAGGCATATTACTTGGTTTTAATGAAACAGAGTACGTAACAAATTTAAAATAGTTCCAGAAAGCTCCCTGGAATGGAGGTCTTAAAAAGCCTCCAATTGTACCAAATACACCTTTAAAGTCCCCCTTTTTCCCTTAACTTTTAAGACGTCGTTTTCGTTTTTTTTGGCTCAATGTACTTTTCATTGTATATTGGAGCAAATAAACATAATTTAAGTAAACGTATGATGAAAAGAATTGCACTGGCTTCTTTAAGCCTTGTTGCGTTGAGCTATGCTTATCCGGCCTTTGCACAGGAGAAAACATCCAATTATAGCTATACTGAGGCCTTTGCACCCTTGTTTTTTAAAAATAATGGTAACGAATATCGTTCCGCAGCCGGAAAACCGGGCCCTGCCTACTGGCAAAATGCAGCCGATTATAAAATTCAGGCTTCCCTGAATGATCAAAATGATCAAATTACAGGAGCTGTTGAGATTACTTATAGTAACAATAGTCCGGACAATATGAACTATCTGTGGTTGCAGTTAGATCAAAATATGTTTTCACAACATGGCCGTGGTCAATTGATCTCCCCCTTGACCGACAGCCGTTACGGTGATGGCAACTCCACTTTTGATGGTGGATATCAGATACAATCGGTTACGGACGTAAACGGAAATACGATCGAACATATTATTGACGATACCCGCATGCAGCTTCGACTTCCGACGGCATTAAAGAGCAAGGGCGGAAAAATAACTTTTAAGATTAAATACCAATACACCGTTCCTAAATATGGAGCTGATCGTACCGGTATACTTGATACAAAAAACGGAAAAATCTATGCCATTGCACAATGGTTCCCAAGACTGTGTGTCTATGACGACATTAGAGGTTGGAATACGCTTCCTTATACAGGACCAGGAGAGTTCTATCGTGAATTCGGAAATTACCAGGTTGAGATCACTACTCCAGCAAACCACATGGTTGTCTTGGGTGGCGAATTGTTAAACCCACAGGAAGTATTTACAGCTGAGCAACTCAAACGATACCAACAGGCACAACGTAGCGATGAAACCGTAATCATCCGCTCCGCCGAAGAAGTTACCGCAAAAAACTCCAGACCTGACAAGAAAACCTTAACCTGGAAATATCAACTTAATAATGCGCAAGACATTGCCTGGGCCTCCTCTACGGCATTTATAGTAGATGGTGCGAAGATCAATCTGCCCAGCGGAAAAAAATCCCTTGCTTTGTCAGCCTATCCAATTGAAAGTAACAGTAACAATGCCTGGGAACGCTCGACAGAATATACAAAAGCCGCAATTGAAATCTATTCAAAAAGCTGGTTTGAATATCCTTACCCTGTAGCTGTGAATGTAGCTTCCAATGTTGGTGGAATGGAATACCCAGCCTTGTCGTTCTGTGGCAATCGGGCCAAAGCAGGTTCACTTTGGGGGGTTACTAACCACGAGTTTGGTCACAATTGGTTCCCAATGATTGTCGCATCCAACGAACGTGAACATGGCTGGATGGATGAAGGGTTCAATACATTTATTAACGAACTCGCTACAAAGGAATTCAATAATGGTGAATATTACCGTAATCAGGCGAGCAGATCCTACATCTTTACTGCCCGTAATCTTGAACCGATCATGAGTACTCCGCAAAACATGAAAGAACGTAATATTGGTGCTTTGGTCTACTATAAGCCAGCTTATGGACTGAAATTATTGCGAAACGAAATCATCGGTCCTGAGCGCTTCGATTACGCTTTTAAAAAATATATCCAAGAATGGGCTTACAAACACCCTACTCCAGAGGATTTCTTCAAAGCCATTGAAAACGGTGCTGGAGAAAACCTAAACTGGTTCTGGCGCGGGTGGTTTGTCAACAACTGGCAAATGGACCAAGGTATAAAATCAGTATCCTATGTCAACAACGAGCCAAAATTTGGCGCACTTGTCACCGTGGAAAATCTCGAAAAATTACCGATGCCAGTTATTATTGAAGCGACAACCGTATCGGGCAAGAAGATCCGAAAAAAACTACCGGTGGAAATCTGGGAAAGAAACGATGTATGGCAATTTAAAATACCGACCACAGAATCATTGCAATCCGTACAGTTAGATCCAGACATGGTTATGCCAGACAAGAATCCAGACAATAATTCGTGGAAAGCAAATTAGCAAATTTTCAAAATCTATTCGTTATTTTTGGCTAGAGAACAATCATGAACGTACGGCGTAAACAAAACAGCAAATATCCTGTTCATTCATAGATTGAAAATACATAACTATATTTATTCGCATGAAAATCTTACAAACGATTCTAAGCTGCTTACTTATTACGCTAATGAGTGGACATCTTGTTGCACAGGAAAAAACCAAGGGGATTATTATGGAACTTGTCAGCGGTGAGAAAATCGAGGCTGCACAGATCCAAAATTTAAGAACCAAGGTTGAAGTACAGACCAATAGAGATGGCTCCTTTGCTATTGACGCCAATATAAACGACCTCTTGTTGATCAAGGCCGTCGGATACGAACAGGATACAGTCTTCATTTATGATACAAGCTTACGCAGAATCTATTTGAACAGAATGAATAATGTTATCGAACTGAGTGAAGTTGTCGTCGAACGGATGACAGACAGCAGACTTGCTGCTGAAATCCAGCGCGAGAAGACTTTAGGAAAGTATTCTGACGCCAGTCAAAATCGCGGTGGAGTACGGATTTCTCCAAGCCGCATATTTAGCAAAGAGGGAAAACAAGCCCGTTCAAACTATAAACTTCTGGTCGATGAACTCGAAAAAAGAGCAGTTGATCGAAAATTCACAGAAAACCTGATCAAAGAATTGACTCCGCTCAATGGTTCGGATCTAGCCCTGTTTAAGGAACGATTTAGACCATCTTATAAATTTATCCAAAACAGTAGCCAAGAGACGCTGAAGGTCTATATCATGGATAGTTATAAAAAATTTAACGAGAAAAAATAAAAAACATACACTTTTATCACGTGATTGTCAGAAGGTTTTAAACTGTAATAATTTTTATTTCAGTTTAAAACCTTTTCTGTTACTTTGTGTTATAATTTAGAAAAATCAGCATAGGATGTTACACAACTTGAGGTTCGCAACAGCATTACACATTATGGTTCTGGCACAGTTAGAGGAGGCAAATCAATGGCTTTCTTCTGAATATATTGCGTCAAGCATTCAGGTCAATGCAAGTGTGGTTCGCAAAGAAATTGCATCTCTTAAAACAGCATCTTTACTCACGAGTAAAGAAGGTAAGGGCGGCGGTATTCGCATAAATCCCGAGAATCCAACGATTACCTTGGCTGATATTTATATCAGCACCAAGCAAAGCGATTTCGGCGGGAAATTTAACAATCCCAATCCGGCCTGTGTTGTTGGCAAAAATATCAACTCCAAACTCCAGGATCTGTATCAGGAAGTCGACACTGATATTGTACAGCGTTTGGAAAAGATAACCCTAGCTGATTTTAGCAAAACATTTAATTAAAGGAAACATGAAAGTAGCAGTAATTGGATCCACAGGATACGTAGGATCTCATCTCGTAAAAGAATTGGTAGACCGCAACTATGACGTCGTTGCGATCGCCCGCCACACCGAAAATATTCCATCGAGTGAAAAAGTAACCAAACTCCAAGTAGATATCAATGATAATAATCAATTGGTTTCTGCTCTAAAAGGTGTTGATGTTGTTGTTTCGGCTTTCAATGCCGGATGGACCAACCCTAATCTTTATGAAGATTTTACAAAAGGTGCATTGGCAATCCAACAGGCTGTTAAGGATGCCGGTATCAATCGTTTCATTGTTATTGGTGGTGCAGGAAGTTTATTGATTGATGGAAATAGACTGGTCGATTCACCGGATTTTCCAAAAGAAATTAAACCTGGGGCTTTAGCTGCAGCAGATTACCTGAAAACCATCCAAAAAGAAGATCAACTTACCTGGACCATGTTTAGTCCTGCTATAGAAATGAATTCCCATGCTGGTGGAACCCGTACAGGAAAATACCGTACAGGCCTTGATGCTCCTGTATTTGACCAGGAAGGTCGATCTAGGTTATCAGTAGAGGATCTTGCTGTAGCAATAGCAGACGAAATTGAGAACAAACAATTCCTCAATAAACGCTTTACAGCAGCATATTAGTACCCAAACAAGCATTTGATTCAGATTTTATTACAAAAGGGAGGAGCAATCTTCCCTTTTTTCATTGAGATCATTTATATTTGACATTAATTAAACAATTAAAAAGCTAAATAATCGTAAAGAATTAATCCTATGCTATTTAAAAAATCGATTCCTCAACTCATTGCTGAAGCAAATGAAAATGGTGAACACACGCTAAAGAGGACACTGTCCAGCTCGGGCCTTATCGCCCTCGGTGTTGGGGCCATCATTGGGGCAGGACTTTTCTCCCTAACAGGAATTGCCGCTGCTGAAAATGCAGGGCCAGCTGTTATCCTATCTTTCATTATCGCAGCAGTAGGCTGTGGGTTCGCAGGTCTTTGTTATGCCGAATTTGCCTCTATGATTCCTGTTGCAGGAAGTGCTTACACGTATTCCTATGCCACAATGGGTGAATTTGTCGCCTGGATTATCGGCTGGGATCTCGTCCTCGAATATGCACTAGCAGGAGCTACAGTAGCCGTCAGCTGGTCCCAATATTTCAACCAGCTCCTGATGATATTCCATATCCAACTCCCCGATACCCTACTCAAAGGCCCTTGGGAAGGTGGCGTGGTTAACTTACCTGCGATCATTATTGTTTGTTTACTCTCGCTATTGCTGATGCGTGGCACACAGGAATCATCCCGTGTAAACAATATTTTGGTAATTCTAAAAGTCGGCGTCGTATTGATTTTTATCGCCTTGGGTTGGAGTTTTATCAATCCTGCAAACCACGATCCATTTATTCCTGTAAATGCAGGTGAAGAGCTTGTAAAAAGTGGGCAACAAAGCTTCTGGTCATTTCTAAAGAGTGATGACTTTGGCCACTTTGGCATCAGCGGTGTATTGCGTGCTGCAGGCGTTGTATTTTTTGCATTCATCGGTTTTGACGCGGTGAGTACAGCTGCCCAAGAAGCAAAAAATCCAAAAAAAGGTATGCCTATAGGTATCATCGGTTCATTAATAATCTGTACACTTTTGTATGTTTTATTCTCCTACGTAATGACCGGAATCGAACATTACACGATGTTTAAGGGGGACGCTAAGCCAGTTGCGACAGCTTTTGCCAGAACAGGCTACCATTTCTTAAATACAGCGTTGATTATTACGATTATTGCAGGATACACTTCAGTTATTCTCGTGATGTTACTTGGTCAGAGCCGCGTATTTTATTCGATGAGTAAGGATGGTTTGCTTCCAAAGATATTCTCAGACTTATCCAAAAGACAGACTCCTTGGAAAACAAACGCTATTTTCATGGTATTCGTCAGTATATTCGCAGGTTTCGTTCCAGTTTCAGACCTTGGCCATATGGTAAGTATCGGTACCTTATTTGCCTTCACCCTCGTATGTGTAGGTATTTTAGTACTACGTAAAACAGACCCCAATTTGGAGCGCCCATTTAAAACACCACTGGTTCCTTTCGTTCCGATCATGGGAATCTTGGTCTGTATTTTAATGATGGCTTCATTGCCAATAGAAAGCTGGGAGCGTTTGGCCGTCTGGCTTGGTATAGGCTTATTGATTTATTTTGTATACGGCAAAAAACATAGTGTCATTAGAAAACAACATCAGAACCAACAATAAGCTGGTTAAACATAAAAAAGGCTTCTTTATAGAGAAGCCTTTTTTATGTTTAAGAAATCGAATAGCGCATTCCCTCTATAACGCGCTCAGTTTAAAATAGCCATTCGCAATGGTATCTTCTTCCAAACCGGTCTTTGGGGTAATTTGAATACTATACTGCTCTTTATCATGAGGTAATAGCAAATCTTCGATCTCATAAATATCATCAACATCCAAACCATACTTATCATCGATGTGTGCCGAACTGTGGTGCTTCCAAAAAACAGTTCGTTTTGCCTTTTCAGTAGCCTTGGCCAAACTCGATGCAACAATAAGCTCTTTGTAATGGAACTCATCAAATTCATTCGGTTTGTATCCCCCTAAATTAACAAAAAACAATTTCACTTCCGAATCAACAGCCTGTCCATTCCCCCTTTCAGTAACCTTAATTTCATATTCCCCGATCTTATGGACAATACGGTAGGCATCAATATGGATTTTACCATCAGCCTCAGGCCAAAAATCTTTAATGGGATCAACAAAATCCTTGAGCTCATTCCCAATGCCAAAGAAAATGTCATGCTGTTCTGTCCGTCTATTTTTCGGCTTACAACCGATCAAAATCATAAATAACTTCATAGTCAAAAACCAGTCTTTCAATGTCCATACTAGAATATCCAGTTTATTTTTCAGCGATGTTTATGCGTACGAATCATGGATATTTCATAACTTAAGCCCTATATAAAATAAAAATAACTATTATCCACCACATTTAACATACATTATAACTTCACAATGCACAAAATATTCCTATCATTTACGTTACTATTCTTATCATTACTGTCCTTTGGACAAAAAGCCGCTACCGATAAAAAACTCAAATCACAGATAAAACAGCTCATTCAGGGTTTTCAAGGCGATGTTGGCATTTATGTACACCATCTTAAAAAAAATAAAGAAGTCAACATTCAGGGCGACAGCATTTTCCCTACAGCAAGCATTGTCAAAATCCCCATTTTAGTCGGTATCTTTGATAAAATTGAAAAAGGTGAACTACAACTTGATCAGCAACTACTCTACCGTTCGAGTCAACGCTATGGTGGCTCAGGACTTATGCAGTTCTTTAAGGATAGTACACAAGTTGACCTGAAAACCTTGGTCGCACTTATGCTATCGTATAGTGATAATGTAACCAGCATTTGGAATCAAAAGCTAGCAGGAGGAGGTATCGCAATCAATCAATTAATGAGTAGCCTTCAACTGCCCCATACACGTGTCAACTCGCAGACAGAGGGGCGGAAACCGGATTGGGAAAAATATGGTTGGGGCCAGACTACACCAAAAGAAATGGCCGACTTGGTCACACTAATCCGACAAGGCAAAGTTGTGTCCTCAAAATCTTCCGATCAGATGTATCGTTTTATGGGCAACATGTTCTATGACGAGAGAGGGCTATCGCAAATCCCTTCCACTATCAAAACAGCCTCAAAAACAGGCTCTTTAGATGACGTACGCAATGAGGTCATTTTGGTCAATGCGCCGAAAGGAGATTACGTTTTCAGTATTTTCACCAAGAACAACACGGACAAAAGCTGGGGTAAAACAAATGAAGCAGAGGCACTTACCCGTAAGCTCTCCAAATTGTTATGGGATTATTACCAATAAGCGTATTGAAGTCAATATGATAACGATATGATATAAAAAAGGTGGGCACTCAAAAAAGTGCCCACCTTCCCTATCTTTAAAATGAAATACGTCGACTAATTCTTTAACGCTTCACCTACATTTTTTGCTTTCCGGCTAATATCGTCACCTACTTTTTTGGAAGCATCTTTTACATCTTTAGCGGCCTCTTTCGTTCCAGTCGCAACATCATTTGCAACTTTCTTCGTACCGTCAGCGACATCTTTTGCAGCATCCTTTGTTTTATCAACAGCCGTGTTCGTTGCATCCACTGTCGCATCTTTTGCATCTTTCAATCCCTCTTTTACATCCTCACCGGCATTACGTAGCGCAGCCTTGGTTTTTTCCCAGGCAGTATTAGCTTCTTCAGAAGCAGCGCGAGCTTTTTCTTCAGCTGCTTTATCACCTTTTGCGATAGCTTCATCCAGATCCTTTTTTGCTTGTTCTGCTTTCAAACGCGCATTTTCTTCCGCATTTTTCAAATCTGCGATCGCCGCATCTACATGCTCACCGACGGTTTGTGCCGAATCTGTCGCTGTAGTGTCTTTTTTCTCCGAATTGTTGCAAGAAGACATCACCAATGCTCCTGCTACGACTGCTAAAAGTGCAATTTTTTTCATTATAAATTGATTTATGAGTGTAGTTTTCAACGGCTCATCAGAGCGCGCTTCCATCAATTTACAACTTCTATGCCAAATAGACAAAATTATTGCTTTGGATAGATCGTTCCTTTCGCAGCTTCGAGCGTATTTTTCAATAAACCAACAATCGTCATCAAACCTACGCCTCCTGGAACAGGTGTAATCCACGAGGCCTTAGGAGCAACATTTTCAAAATCAACATCCCCATATAACTTAAAACCAGATTTCGTTGCTGTAGAAGTTTCTCTATTGATACCCACATCGATCACTACTGCACCGTCTTTAACCATGTCGGCCGTAACAAAATTTTTCTTACCAATTGCTGCAACAACGATGTCGCCTCTCAGAACCTCCGTTTTAAGATCTTTTGTACGACTATGTGTTAATGTCACTGTACAATTACCTGGATTGGAATTACGTGCCAGTAAGATACTCATTGGCGATCCTACGATATTGCTTCTTCCAACCACAACGGCGTGCTTGCCTGCAGTATCGATCTTATAATATTCCAACATCAGCATAATACCATATGGTGTTGCTGGAATAAAACAAGGAAGATTACGTTGCATGCGCCCGAGGTTGATTGGGTGGAAACCATCCACATCTTTGCGGTAATCAATTGCTTCGGTAACTTTATCCGGATCAATATGTTTTGGTAAAGGCAGCTGAACAATCAAACCGTCAATAGACTCATCCTGATTGATTTCTTTGACCTTAGCGATCAATTCATCCTCGGTAATGTTTTCATCATAACGAATGTTTGTTGATTCAAAACCGACCAGTTGACAGTTGCGCATTTTGCTGGCCACATAGGTTTCGCTACCACCATCATTCCCCACAAGGATAGCAACCAGATGAGGTTTGCGGCCAGTCTGTGTCGTAAATTCAGCCGCATCTAACGCAATTTGCTCTTTAATTTTTTCGGAAACTAGTTTACCATCTAATAGATTCATGTTTAGGAGATTTTATTGTATTTAAAAGGAGCCCAAGAGCTCCTTTATTATAGTGTTATTTTGATTAATCTAATTTCAATACCGCCATAAATGCAGATTGCGGAATCTCTACGTTCCCAACCTGACGCATGCGTTTCTTACCTTTCTTCTGTTTCTCCAAAAGCTTACGCTTCCGGGAGATGTCACCACCATAACATTTTGCCGTAACATCTTTACGTAAAGCGGAGATCGTCTCACGTGCGATGATCTTTGCGCCGATTGACGCTTGGATACGAATTTCAAATTGTTGACGTGGTAACAGTTCTTTTAGTTTTTCACAGATCTTTTTACCAAAATCATAGGCATTACTTCTGTGAATTAACGACGACAGGGCATCTACAGGTTCATCGTTCAATCGGATATCCAATTTGACCAAGTCTGACTTGCGATAACCAATCTGGTGGTAATCAAATGAAGCATAACCTTTAGAGATTGTTTTCAACTTATCATAAAAGTCAAATACAATTTCTCCCATTGGCATTTCAAAAACCAATTCAACACGATCTGACGTCAAATAATGCTGATTCATGATCGTACCACGTTTCTGGATACAAAGAGACATAATTGGTCCTACGAAATCCGATTTCGTAATAATATTAGCTTTGATATAGGGCTCTTCGATTGAATCCAATTTACTTGGATCTGGTAGATCTGAAGGATTATGTACGATCACTTCCTCTTTATCTTTGGTCATATAGGCCTTATAAGATACGTTGGGAACTGTCGTGATAACCGTCATATCAAACTCGCGCTCGAGGCGCTCCTGAATAATCTCCATGTGAAGCATACCCAAGAACCCACAACGGAAGCCGAAACCCAGGGCTGCTGACGACTCTGGTTCAAACACCAAAGAAGCATCGTTCAGCTGCAAACGGTGCATAGATTCACGCAACTCCTCGTAATCTTCCGTATCTACAGGATAAATACCCGCAAAGACCATCGGTTTCACCTCTTCAAACCCTTGGATAGCCTCAGAACAAGGACGATCTTTATGCGTAATGGTATCCCCCACTTTCACTTCACGTGCCTCCTTAATTCCAGAGATAATATAACCAACATCACCGGTCTTAATGACTTCTTTGGGTACTTGATTCAACTTCAGCGTCCCAATTTCATCGGCAAAATATTCTTTCCCAGTGGCAACAAATTTCACGCGGTCGCCTTTACGGATTTCACCATTTTCAACTTTAAAATAAGCCATGATACCACGGAATGAGTTGAAAACAGAGTCAAAAATCAAGGCTTGCAAAGGTCCGTCAGGATCACCCACCGGATGTGGAATACGGTCTACAATAGCTTCCAAAATATCCGGAACCCCAAGACCTGTTTTACCGGATGCAGGAATAATCGCATCACGGTCACCACCGATCAAATCCACAATCTGATCTTTGACTTCTTCTGGCATAGCACCTGGAAGATCCATTTTGTTGAGGATCGGGATAATTTCCAAATCATGTTCCAACGCCAGATATAAATTTGAAATCGTTTGGGCCTGAATACCTTGAGATGCATCAACGATCAATAAAGCGCCCTCGCAGGCAGCAATTGAACGCGACACCTCATAAGAAAAATCCACGTGTCCCGGGGTATCGATTAGGTTCAAGATATATTCCTGACCATCTCTTTTATAATTCATTTGGATGGCGTGACTCTTGATCGTAATACCACGTTCACGTTCCAAATCCATATTATCAAGTAATTGTGCCTGTGCCTCACGCTGACTGATGGTATTGGTATACTCTAAAAGGCGGTCTGCCAAAGTACTTTTGCCATGGTCAATATGCGCAATAATACAGAAATTACGAATGTGCTTCATATAGGATTTTTAAACTCTTTTGCTAAAAGGCAAAGATACCTTTTTTTATATATATTTATATAACCTAGCTTTTTTTTAGTTTACTATACATGAAGAAATCAGACGATACCGTATGCCTGTTAATTAGGAGAAAGAAACAGTATTCCCTATTCGGCAATAGCATATAAAAAATGTTTTTGATTCCGCGTAACATTTTCCGTATCCCAAGAAATTCTTACCCGAAATTGCTCCGTACGAATTGGGCAATTGTCAACCTGGCAATACTGGCAGCACTGTGGAAGACAAGGATCCGCATGAACAAAAAATTCGGTTCGTACCGACATCTCCTTATTGACAATCTTATCCACAGCAGAAATTTCATCGTGCACCTGGGTAAGGTCAAGGTAACGGGGAAGTGTAAGGTGGCAATCTACATGGAGTTCGTTCCCATAGCGCTGTACACGAAGATTATGGACATCAATCCATTCATCTTTCCGATTGCGCTCCAAGATTTCAACAACATCCTGCACAAGTGCTGTATCCGATTCATCCATCAATCCACCGATCGATTGGCGAAGTAGCTTATAACCATTGAAGAGAATAAAAAGCCCCAATACAATGGAGATGACTACATCGATCCACAGGAAACCGGTCAGTTTCATCAACAATAACCCCAGTATCAATCCGACCGTACTATAGGCATCGACCTGCAGATGTTTTCCATCTGCCACCAAGGTAATGGAGCCCAATGCACGCCCGCGCTTCATGATATAGAATCCGACAGCAAAATTTAGCACAGATGTAATACCAATCAGATAAATCCCTTGTTCGAGGTGTGTTAACGCTGCAGGAAAGAAAAGATTGTAACAAGCCTTGGCTAAGATAATGGCTCCAGCGATGAAAATAAGTCCACCTTCCAAAAACACCGAAAAGAACTCCACTTTACCATGCCCGTAAGGATGATTCTCATCCTTAGGCTGTGCCGAAAGATAAATACTATAAAATGCAAAACCCGAAGCAATCACATTAACAATACTCTCTGCCGCATCTGTAAAGATTGCACTGGAGTCCGTTAAGAAGTAGGCAAAAAACTTCACGATCATCAGACCTATTCCCGTAAAAAGCGATAATAAAACCAATCTTCTTTGTCTTGACATGATGCTTATCTTCTATATGAAACCGTTTATGAGCAAATGATGAAATGAGGACTAGCCAACATTTTTGTGAGCGCAAAGGTAAAGATATAACGACAAATCAGAACGATTAGTTTTGAACATCCAACGTCGGGGATCAATTAAATAACTGTGCTAAATCGCTTCAATAGCCCTTTTGTTAAAAAAGCCCAATAAAAGAGCTACTTTTCTTTGTAAATTCTCAAAAATAAAGAAGATTATTTGCAACGTATGTAATATCTTTGTCTTACCATGAGCACATCATCATACTTATCAGACAGGATAAATAATTTGTCCGAATCGGCTACACTTAAAATGACCAAGTTGGGCCGCGAATTAGCAGCAAAAGGCGTTAATGTAATTAGCCTTAGCGTAGGTGAACCTGATTTCAACACCCCTGAGCATGTAAAGGATGCAGCGAAGAAAGCCCTAGATGAAAACTGGACGCGTTATTCGCCGGTACCGGGATACCCTGAATTGCGCCAGGCAATTGTAAACAAGTTGAAGACAGAAAACAATTTAGATTATGATATCTCTCAAATTGTTGTTTCTACAGGTGCAAAACAATCCCTGTCTAATGTAATTTTGACTTTGATCAACCCCGGTGATGAGGTAATTATCCCAACACCTTATTGGGTATCATACTCCGAAATGGTCGTTTTAGCAGAAGGAAAATCGGTATTTATCAATACAGAGATCGACAATAACTTTAAGATTACACCAGCACAATTGGAAGCGGCAATTACACCAAAAACCAAATTGTTCATGTTCTCTTCGCCAAACAACCCTACTGGAACAGTTTACAGCAAAGATGAATTGGCTGCATTAGCTGAAGTTTTCGAAAAACATCCGCAGGTATTTATCCTATCCGATGAGATCTACGAACATATCAACTTTGTAGACAAACACGAATCCATCGCACAATTTGAAAGCATCAAAGATAGAGTGATCATCATCAATGGTTTTTCAAAAGCATTTGCAATGACGGGATGGCGTTTAGGTTATATCGCTGCTAACAAAACCATTGCCGCCGCAAATGATAAATTACAAGGACAGACAACCTCAGGTACCTGTTCAATTTCTCAACGTGCGGGTATCGTCGCTTATGAACAAGGATTAGAATCTGTCAACAAAATGAAAGAAGCTTTCGCTCGTCGTCGCCAATTGGTATACGATCTATTGAGTGAAATCCCAGGTGTAAGAACAAATCTACCAGAGGGTGCATTCTATTTCTTCCCTGAAATCTCTTCGTTCTTTGGTAAAAAAGACCAAGATGGTAATGTCATTAAAAACTCATCTGATTTGGCATTGTACTTATTGAATGTTGGTCACGTAGCCACTGTAGGTGGAGATTCATTCGGTAACGACAACTACATCCGTTTGTCCTATGCAGCTTCAGATGAAAGTTTGATCGAAGCTTTAAAAAGAATCAAGGAAGCATTAGGAAAACTAGCCTAGTCGCTTATCCCAATATAAAAAAAGAGCTCATAGGAGCTCTTTTTTTATGCAGTGCCAATTCCCCATACGTTTTCGACACAGCTTAAACGCCGATTCGGTCAAATATCATCTCAGCTCCATAATTTAAGTAGATGCTATCGCTTGAAATAAATATTTATTACATTTACTCCTATGAGTATTTTAACAGAGAAATTTAAAACGCAGCACGACACGGCTCCGTTTTCACAGATAAAAAACGAAGATTATATTCCCGCATTTGATGAAGCTATTCAGCAGACAAAAGATGAAGTCGATGCAATCGTCAACAATCCCGAAACGGCAACGTTCGACAATACGATCGCTGCGATGTCTTACTCAGGACAAACACTAGACCGCTTGTCCAATATCTTTTTCAATCTTCATTCCGCTGAAACCAACGCCGATCTTGAAAAAATCGCACAGGATGTAGCCCCAAAATTATCTGCTTTAGGAAATGATATCACCTTAAATTTCGATCTTTTCAAACGAGTTAAGGCTGTATACGATCAGAAAGATCAACTGACATTGACGGCAGAACAAACGACTCTATTGGAAAAATCCTATAAGGATTTTGTACGCAACGGAGCTCTTTTGAATGATGAACAAAAAGGAAAACTCCGCGAAATAGATGCCGAGCTATCGCTTTTAAAATTGAAATTCGGCGAGAACGTCCTCGCCGAAACCAATGCCTACCAGCTGTTGGTAACAGACGAAAAAGATCTTGCCGGACTTCCAGAGGGTGCCATAGAAGCTGCACATGCTCTGGCTAAAGCCAACGAAAAAGAAGGCTGGCTTTTTACCCTGGATTTTCCAAGCTACCTTCCTTTTGTCACGTATGCCAACAATCGGGAACTTCGCAAAGAAATTACCCTCGCGGCAGGCCGCAAAGGATTTCAAGATAACGAGCACAACAACGTGGACAATGTCCTTAAAATTGTAAAACTTCGCTTCGAACGGGCCAAATTATTAGGCTACGCTACCCATGCCGACTTTGTCCTTGCCGAACGTATGGCACAAGACCCAGGCAAAGTCAAGGAATTTCTAAACGACCTACTGGGAAAAGCGAAACCAGCAGCAGTAAAAGAATTTGCAGAATTATCCCAATTTGCAAAAAACTTACATGGCATAGACCAACTGGAAAAATGGGATGGCGCCTATTATGCCGAAAAGCTGAAACAAGAACGCTTTAATCTGGACGATGAAAAGCTCAAACCTTATTTCAAACTCGAAAATGTCTTACAAGGCGCTTTTGAAGTAGCGCATCGTTTGTTTGGCATCAACTTCAAAGAAGTCGATACAATAGATACCTACCACGAAGAAGTACAAACATTTGAAGTCAGTAAAGACAATGGTGAATTAGTGGCTATCTTCTATGCCGATTTCTTCCCGCGTAAGGGCAAGAGAAATGGGGCATGGATGACCTCTTTCAAACCACAGTACATTCAAGATGGTAAACAAGAACGTCCTCATGTCTCTATTGTCTGCAATTTTACGCGTCCTACAGCGTCAAAACCTTCGCTGTTGACCTTTCAGGAAGTGACAACATTATTTCACGAATTCGGACACGCCCTACATGGTATGCTCGCTGACAGCACTTATCCTACACTATCCGGAACATCTGTGTATTGGGATTTTGTCGAGTTACCGAGTCAGGTGATGGAAAACTGGTGCTATGAAAAAGAAGCCCTTGAGCTATTTGCCAAACACTATGAAACTGGCGAAGTGATTCCGATGGAACTTGTCGAAAAGATCCGCGTAAGCGCGTCCTTTCTTGAGGGGATGGCGACTATGCGCCAATTGAGCTTTGGGCTATTGGATATGGGCTGGCATGGACAGGATCCAACTTCGATCTCGGATCTGAAAGCATTCGAAGACGAACAGTTTGCCTCAACAAAACTCTATCCCGATGTCAAGGAAAATGCCATGAGTACGGCCTTCTCCCATATTTTCAATGGCGGTTATTCTTCAGGCTATTACAGCTATAAATGGGCCGAAGTCCTGGATGCCGATGCATTTGACTACTTTAAACAAAACGGTATTTTCAATAAGGAAATCGCGACTAAATTCAAGGATAATATCCTTTCAAAAGGTGGAACCGAACATCCAATGGTGCTATACAAACGCTTCCGCGGACAGGAGCCTTCGGTAGAACCCCTATTGAAAAGAGCTGGATTGATCAAATTATAAAAAAGCTGGATGTAAAATCCAGCTTTTTTATTGGAAACATAGGTATACCAAGAACTTCCTTGCCTATCAAAGTCCCTGTGAAAATACCGAGCATTCAGCCGATCAAATAACTTTTATTTCGCACTGTATAATTGCAAGCAACATTAATATTGCACGAATTCCATAGGTTTTATACTGGCCATACCTGATCCTAAGTAATTTTATAAAAGCGTCATTTGTTTTCCATTCAAAACCAGGGCATTAAACAAGAATCGTGTATATCTTGCCCATTTAGCAAAAAAATAGTACCTTTGTAGGACATAATTGGGGTTGACCGGAATTGACAGGATGGAGACGGTTATGTAAGCATGTAGTGCGTTGTTAGTAGAGCACTTTAATCTGAACTTTCAGAATTATAACTGGCGAAGAAAACTACGCCTTAGCTGCTTAAGTTAGACTTAACATAGCTATTTGTCCCGTTAGATCCTGTTCTTTGGTTTAACATTCGGGGCATCGAACAATAGAACTGGCAAGTGTGATGTTGCTAAGCACTTGTGAGAAACAGCAACTACGGCGTACGGTATAGGTAGGCGACTCACCTTCCCTCGCTCGACAATTAAAGAGAAGCTAAACATGTAGAAAGCGTATACAGTACCATGACTGGACGAGAGTTCGAATCTCTCCAGCTCCACAAACAACAAAGCCGAACTTAAAGTTCGGCTTTGTTGTTTATTGCATAATACCTTTGTAGACTGCATCCCGTAAGACACCACCTGTTGTATCTCCTGCATACTCCCAATACATCGCACCGAGCAGCCCCGTCGTGTGTACGTAATCGCATTTAAGTGCAATCGACTCTGGCGTTTCATAGGTCAACACAAACTCCCCTTTATCGTTGACAAGATAATGTGCTTTCGCTTCATCGTCCCATTTCTGCTCAAAGCCCTGCAAGGCAAGCAGATCTTTATAATCTATAAAACCTTTGACATCAGTTTTATTGCCCCGACCATAGAATGGAATTCCCAGCACCAATTTTTCCACAGGCATACCGCCTTCGACATGCGCCTTTACAGCCTCCACACAGGTTGTACCACCCGACATAGCGGAACGATGCAAACTCGCATGATGGTACGGCGGGTGCCCCGAATCATAAGTCATGATATTCACAAAATCCACATCCTTCTCAATCTTGTCAAAAGCAATATACTTACCGCTCGCCACAGAAGCTAAAGTCAACAGTCTCTTCTTACCGATAGCCTTGCGAATATCGTGCATGAGCAAGGTGAAATTTTCCGTATCGGCTAAAGAAGACGAAATTCCCGCAGAAGAATTCGTTGGATATTCCCAGTCGATGTCAATACCATCAAGATTAAACTCCTTTACGACACGTAAACAGTCTTTGGCAAACTTCTGTCGATTCATTTCATCAGCTGCCATTTCACTAAATCGGCCACTTCCCCAACCACCGATAGACAACAATACCTTTAGATGTGGATGTGCTTTCTTAAGATCCGTAATAGCTTTCAATCTAGATTCATTATCTATACGCAGGCCATCAAAGCTATCGCTGACATGTGCAAAGGCATAATTGATATGCGTCAGATAGGTCGGATCAGGCATCACTTTAGACCAGGAGGTGACATAGGCGATAACAACTTTTTTGTTTTTTGCTCGTGCACGACTTACACTAGGGTACAATAGTAAGGTCAATAATAGAACAGTGAAGGCCCGACAAAGTATTGATTTCAATTTAGATTCCATAATAGCTTTTTATTTTGTTTCAAGATGATATTGATTGTCCTAAAATATGGTCGTTAAAGTATGCGCATTCGATGCTTATGGGCGACCTACAGTTTCAGATAAATAGGTAGCTTCTTCAGCAAGATCGCATACCACAACATCGCAAAAGCCCAAAGCAATGAACCGGCAATAGCTAAGCCCATATACTCCGATTGTTTATAGAAGAACAGGGGAAGATGAAAACCCCAGCAGATAAAGTAGATTAGATCGGGAGCAAGATAGGTCGTTAATGAGTTCTTTCCAGCCTCCTCAAAAACCCGCATACCCCGCTGGTAGCCTTTCACGTCTATGAAATAATAAAGCGGTATCAAAAGCAATACGCTAATCCCGCAACAAACCAATGCCCAACTCGGCGTACCATGGATTTTGGATAAAATAAACCAAAAACGCAAAACAAAACCCATAGCCAGCCAGATCGTGGCAAGGAGAAACAAGATACGCAACAAGATGCGCGGCGTTGCCGCATATCGTTTCATAAGCATTCCCACAAGTGTTCCGGCTAACACAATACAGGGTATATTACCGGATAATAGGACATGCAGATACCGTCCAATGCCAGAAAGTTCAATTTTTAATTCGGTGTGAGCCAAAATATTGAGCAGAAAAAATATCAGCCAGCCACATACAACAACGATTATCCTACCCCGACTCAACAAGAAAATAGAAGCCGCGGCAAAATATCCCCATCCAATCAGCCCTAAAATCCCCCACCATCCTACTTCCAGCCCCTTTCCATCAGAGGCTTTAAACATGTATACGAGATAAATAATACCCACTACACCAACAAGACGCATCCCCTTAAAAAAGAGCTGATAGGTAGAATCTTTCGGATAATGATTCCAAATCAGAAAAACGAATACATACAGCAGTCCCAACCACAACAAATGCGACATTCCCGTCAGCTGTGGATCAACTCGCGAACCATTCAATATCAATACCCCAATAAGCAATAAACTTAATGTTCTGATCAGCATATGAACAAAAATAACCGTTGTCGACGATCCTAACTTTTCCCGGGCTGCCACAGCATAAGGAACAGCCACTCCAACCATAAAAAGAAATCCCGGGAAAACCCAGTCCGCCAACCCCATTCCGTCCTCATCTGCTTCTGTATGAACCAACCATTTAGGCACAGCTGGAATAAACAGGTCATTAACAAATAACATCAGGAATAGCGTAAGACCACGCATAACATCCATTGAACGGATTCGGATTGTAGGTACAGCTTGCAATGCGTTCATAATTGATTCGTTGTGTTCAAAAAGTAGCTATCAGCGTAGCTGCTTAGCCCATCTCTTTCCTGGATCCTTCTTAGATAATTTTTTAGTGATTTTATGGCGACCGGAACCTGGTGAAAAATTCCCGCATAGAAAAATTCCTGTATAACGAAACGAAAAGACAGGCTATTTCGCTAAGATTTATCATCAGTAACGCTAATGAGATATCTTTGAATAATCTAAGATGAGAAAAAAATAACACTATATAGTGAAATATTTGTTCAAATTAGTGTAAATTTTACTCATAAAACACAGAAATCGTGTACTTTACTGCAGTGATCCTTATAAACGACAACTTACAAGCCAGTCAACGCACAAAAAGAAATGTCATACATGCTCGAATTGTTACTTTTATGATCTGTATTGTATTGCATATAAAAAGCAATTTATCTAAGTTTGACAAAAACAAATTTACGATACAGCCGATCTACATGAAATTCATTCTTTTTATCTGCTTGTTCTTCGCAACACAAGCTATCTTCGGACAGAATATCAGCGTCGTCCAAACAACAAATAAACAGTACAAACCATGAATCAATTAAAATTTCGTGACGCCACGCAACAAGATTTACCACGCATCGTAGAAATATACAATTCTACCATAGCCTCTCGCATGGTCACAGCAGACACTAGTCCCGTATCTGTCGCCAGTAGACAAAAATGGTTTGACGAACACAACGCTTCGAAAAGACCCCTGTGGATGATAGAAGATGTAAATAGCCAGGTACTTGGCTGGGTAAGTTTTCAATCTTTCTATGGTCGTCCAGCTTATGATGCAACAGTAGAAATTAGTATCTATTTGAACGAACAGCAACGCGGCCGGGGCCTGGGTAAACAGATTCTCCAGTACTGCATTGATAAAGCCCCAGGTTTAGGCGTACATACCTTATTGGGATTTATCTTTGCACACAACTTGCCTAGTATCGCATTATTTGAAAAGATGGGTTTCAAGGAATGGGCCAACTTACCCAATATAGCAACCTTGGATCAGGAAGAACGTAGTCTAAAAATATTAGGTATACGAATTAAATAACAGCGTGACAATTTAATTACCCGTCATCAAAAATAAAATTGTTAAATTACAGTATTCATTAGATAAGATCTTTAATTCGGCAATATGAAACATTTTATCCAATTCTCCTTGATGTTGATTGCTTATGTATTCTTCTTTTCCAGCCCCCTGTTGGCACAAAATCCAGAGCGTACTAAAACCATCCCTATCGCAAGTGATTCGGCATACAGCAAGATAATACAAGTGCTTCAAGATGGCGGTTATTTTATTGTACAACTCGATCGGCCTTCGGGATTTATTCAAACTAGTACGTATCTCGAAAACAATAATCTCCTAAGCAACAAAGAAGGAGAGAAATTAATTTTCAACTTCCTGATCAGCCCTTTACAAGCTAAAAGAGCAAAAATAGTTTTAAATATATTTTCAATAGAGAGGCGTAAAGGCGGGAGCTTTGATGCACCTAATTATTATGATGAAGATAAGGGAATCGTCCGGGACAATAAAGCCTACCAGCAAATTTGGGATAGGATACTCCCCCTATTTCAATAAGTACAATCAAGATAAAGCCCAGCTGATCTCAGCTCACCTGGGCTTTTATTAAAAAAAATTAGATCGAGATAGTCAGCAAAGGAACATCCAGGCCTGAGGCCATCATACGTGTTTTACTGCGGTGGGTCAATGAGCTCCAAAAACCGTACTTATAGGGGATCATGACCAGCAGATCCGTACTGCTCTCTTTTACTTCGTCCCGGATCGCTTTTACAACCTCATTGGAGGTTACATTTTTGTAGTAATAACTTACGATTCCCATCACATCGTTGATGGTTTCACGTGTTTCTTTTCCTTTTTCCTCATTCAGCTGCTCAACAGTTTTTCGAATATTGAGAACCTCCAGTACCGCACCAAATTCAGCGGCAAAATCCTTGACTTTTTCAAGAATTTCCTTTTGTACACCACGAACAATATCACAGGCAAAAAGAATATGCTCCAGTCCCGTAAATTTTGCGCCCAGCGGAACGGAAAGAATAGGTATTTTTAACTTACTGATTGCTGCCGTGGTGGTATTCCCCAGCATGTCCTGATCAAAGGAACGTTTGGCCATTCCCATCACCAACAAATCCGCATTCGTCTCCTGGATGCATTTTGTCATCTGGTCATAAAACAAACCTGCCGCAAGATAAGGAATAGTCAAAACACCACTTTCGGCCGTAATCGCCTCGGCTTTACGTCGTAAAACCTTACTTTGATGTTCAAAAATCTTGAACATAGAATCGGGAGAAAGTCGAGCGTTCATTGCATGAATGGAAGGATTTTGAAGAGAAAATAAAACGAGCTCGTATTCTTTTCCTGCAAAAACTTCCATAATAAACTTTAAGGCATGTTCGGCCTCTTCAGCATAGTCTGTGGCAACAATAATCCGTTTCATATGGTCTAATTTAATTCAATAAAAAATCCCTTTTTATTACATTCAAGTTAACGAAAAATAATAAATCTATCAAACGGAGAATTGTCTCAACTGGGTCAATTTTCTCCCGATTTTTGGCTATTTTAAGTAGCTAGCCTTTACAAAAGATGCTTTTTTCAGATAATCGATACTTTGTTGTAAACCGGTATAAATATCGTTACGTGTTTCTTCCAGCTCAACAAAAATATATTGCAGGCCAGCAACTTTTGAATTGTTAAAAATTGCATCGAAACCGACCATACCACTTTGGCCAATTTCGCGGTGGTCCTTAATGTGCAAAGCCTTGAATCTGCCCGCATATTTATTGAAGTAATCAACCGGACTAACTTGCCCCATGACCGCCCAATAGACGTCCATCTCGAAGAATACATTTTCAGGATTTGTATGCTCTAACATATAATCGTACATCACTTTATCTTCCACTTTTCTAAACTCATGCGAGTGGTTGTGGTATCCGTAAATGATTCCTTGCTGACGGCATTTCGCACCCACAGCATCCAGGTAGCGACATTGCGTTTCCAGATCCTTAAGTGTTTTAGGTACATCCATCCAAGGCGTGACGATGTATTTCATTCCCGCTGCTTTGTGCGTAGCAATACATTCGTCCCACCATTTTAGGGATTCTGTAAAATCTCCAGAGCTTAACTCTTTCTCTGATAGCGTTTTCGTTGCATGTGATGAAATCACTTTCATTCCAGCTTTTTCAACTTTTGCCTTAAACTCTTGTGGGCTCAAGTTATATAATTTACCATCTTTGTATCCAGCAGCTTCCACTCCTGTATAACCCAATGCTGAGATCTTTTGCAGAATCTGGTCGAAATTGGCGTTTTTACCGATTTCTTCACGTACAGAATATAACTGTAGACCAATTTCCTTTTTTGCAGCTTTCTGCTGTGCAAATGTTGGACTAACAGCCAACATCATACATCCAGCTACCAATGTTCCGATAAGAGTTCTTCTTTTCATTTAGTGCTCAATTATTTATTACAGACTTCGTTTAACGCAAAATTATTTGTAAACGCAGGTTTACAGGTTGTTTAGGTTTGTCGCGTTAATTATAGCCGCAATGTATGCAAATACTCGAAAAAACACAATGCTTTACCGTTTTATTTATTCACGTCGCGTGCTCAGCGCTCCATAACATGCTTTTTTATAGGAATAAAAATATACCCAACTCAACGATTTACAACTTGCAACTGTTCTATTTACAATAACAAACAAGTTGAGTGATGGAAAATAAATATGAAACCCCCGAACATAGCGATCAAAAACAGGAAGAGAAACTACCTGATGTTGCCGTTGAGGAAAAAGATGATGAACCTGCCGGTCGAAATCTCAAGCGTACACTTATTATTGCAGTATGTGTGTTGATTGTGTTTTATCTGATCTATTATTTTATGAGTGGACAATAACAGGCGAATAGCCGCAACCATGCAACTCACCACAGCTCCGGCGGAACTTGACGGATTCTTGGAAACCGAAGCCGGGCAAGTCGACTTTTGTCGTCATACACAATCTGGTAGAATCTGACCAAAATTTCGGTCATTGTGCCGACGTACTCGACAATTTACCACGGCTCCGGTGGAACTTGACGGATTCTTGGAAACCGAAGCCAGGTAAATCGACAATATCTGCTTAAATAATTTCGTTTTTCATTCGCCTGTGTGCTACTAGATAATAACTTTTTATATTGGTTTACACAGGACGGTGACGTAGAGTCTATTTACTAAACAAATCTCAGTACCGATTAAATCATCTGTTATAACAAATATAAAAGAAAAAATAATAAGTACAAATTTTTAAACAAAATAATGAACTATATTTTGCGCAAATTGTCATTCAATTCGTTGTATGACGGATGAAGACAAAGCATTACTGGAAACAATTGGTTTACGCTTTCGCGCGAAACGAAATGATCTTTATTATTCACTACGGGATCTATCCCATCTAACAGGCATTTCAACAGGAACACTCAATGGTATAGAAAAAGGAAAAGACTTAACGCTCACAAATTTTTTAACCTTATGCCGCAGCCTGGAAATCCAACCGACGGTATTTTTTCAGCATGATATTGTTTTTAATTCGCCCTATTCCCTACCTCCTGATGCGCAGGAAAGAATCACGCTAAGCAAAAAACTGGATGACCTCGTCTATCATTCGGATTTTTTCCATTCAGCACGACGTGTTTCGGAAGTGTTGGTCCAATTGGGTATTGACAAGAGCCAAAGCAACAAATTCTCTGTTTATCTTACCAACTATTGTGAAGAGGGAGCCCTCGTCTATCAGCAGCATGGTAACTATAAAACCTATCGTAAAAAAAAGGTAAATAAAAAGGACTAAACTTCTTTGTTGGAAAGTTCACGAAAACGGTTTGCCCTTCTAAACGTTCCCAAATCATTAAAACGAACCCCATACTTGCGCAAAATTTCTTGTGCCTTCTTGCGCCCAATATGACGTACGTAAAATGTCTCATTGACGACAAAATGATGGATGCTATGTGTCCAACCGAAAAAGAAACAAAACAATTGCATCGGAAAAGTCCACCAAACTGTCAATACTTGCGTCTGCTCAATAACATTTCCAGCTTCAACATCACCAAAATAATGCATGTTTGATGTAATAAAATGCAAACAAAACTGACGTAATAAGTTTGGCAATAGAATAACATAAATGATCCCGTGCAGACTTATCAACATGTTATTAACATAGTGTGGAAAACTCAAATCTAACTCAAAAACCTCACTTAACCAACCAAATAAAAGGTCTGCAAAAAAGAAATATAAAATCACATGTGCAAAAATCGTCACTGGAACAATGCTCAAAAACATAATCCGTTTTAGTTTTGAAGAAGTCTCCAACTTTAGATTTCCATTTTTCACCTCGCTGTCCATATCGTTAAACATGCGATGCAGTCGAAAGAGCCCACCCAACACAACATCGGGAGTTGTTAACAGACGTTTGATCGACCACTGCTCGCCATTCGTAACACTGCGTTCCTCAACATCATGTAATGTACCCGAAAACTTATGATGATGATGCAAGGTCCTGCGTATCCAAGGATTTACCGTCAATGGACGTAATATCCATACACTAAAAAGCATAAAATGATGAATTGCCTTTTGTCTTTTAAAATAAAGCCAATGAATCAGATCATGCTCTATTTCATGCAACACGCCCATAAAAAACGCATTACTAACAATCATAAGCCAAGTCGGAACAACAGCGCGAAACCAAGCTATCGATACAACGACAATTGCCAGGATCGCCAGTGCGAATAGAGCCATTCCGATACTGTTCTGACTTTTTAAGATAGGATACATTCCTTTAAGCTGCTGGTAGGAAAGATTTATTTCCCTCCTAATCTGGCTCGACTTTTCCTGATGTGTCAAATTCGATGTGATTTAATTGGTAAAAATAAGGATTTTTTCGCAGACATCTGACATGTTAGGTAGAATGCCCCCACCTACTAATAACCATAATAGGCTCTAAAAAATATTTCCAAAAACTGTAACAAAACGAACGGGGCTAATACTAATGAATTAAAATAAACTTATAAACATAAACAGGTATGGAAAAGAAATCAATTTACAACTGGAAGAATAATTTGTTCGGAACTAAATCAACCCTCTACCGCAATGAAGCAGTTATAGGAAGTTTAGAATCTATCAATTGGAATCTGGACGCTCATGTTTCTATCCACAACGATCAGTTCCGTTTCAAAAATAGGGGATTTTTCAACCCATACACGGAGATTCGCAATCAAAACAATGAACTGATCGGCGATATTGAATATGATACCTGGACAACTAAAGCCACTATTAGCCTAATCGATAAAAAATACACGTGGAGATCAAAAAATATGTGGATGACCTCCTGGCAAATTGAGAACGAGCAAGGGGAAGTTGTCGAAATCAAACCTTCTTCGCTCAAAAATGGAGGGAAAATAGAAAGCTTTGAACATAGCGAATTGATCTTGTCTATTAGTTTATATCTTCAAAAACGTATTACAATGATGGTTTCTATAGTTGCCCTGATCCCACTATTTACCTTACTACTAGGTTAACGTAGCAGCCAACTTCTAATATATATCAGTCAAAGCAGATCACTCCTCGGATCTGCTTTTTTTGTGCAAACCATTAAGTAAGCAACAAGCGATCTCATCCCAAAAAAAATAATGCAATTAAAGGGATTTGGTAGGGACCTTATAGGGACCTCATTCGGATGAAGCCGTCTTAACTACCTATTAACTCCCTATTACGTAACACCTTATTTACAATTATTTAACAGATTAAACTAAACTTATCTATTCGTTGTGTGTTAGTACCCCTACACATTTAATTTAATACTATGGCAAATGTAACACAGGGTGTAAATGGTCCTCCCTCGGGCAAAGTGGGGGCAGTTGTTTTTTGTAAATGGAAAGAGATCAATTATGTCAGGTCTCTTCCGAGGGTGAATAAAAAAAGAGCACTTTCTGAAAAGGAAGTGAACAACCGAAACAAATTTGGACTTATGCAACAATTCTTAAGTCCTTACACAAAAGTCATACGGCTCGGCTTCTCAACCTCCGCCAAAAATATGACAGCATTTAATGCAGCGATGTCCTATAACCTTCACCATGCCATGCAACAAGACGATGAAGGTTTTCATATCGATTATGAAAAGATTGCCATAAGCCCGGGAATTAAATTCATCAACAGGAGAAATAAAATAATTCAAAAACAAACACACAACACACTTAATCACAATAAGATAACAACATTTTAACACCGAATTCATGTTAATATGCTTACTTCGTATAAGCGATATGATTTACAATCGATGGTTTCAACAGCCACATCAATTTCGGCCATGAAGCCAATCGTCTTTATATCTAGTAGGCATTTGGTTACCCCCTCAGCAATCCTCAACACATATCCATGTGCAAGTCCTACTACTTTCTCTATTCAGTTCGGCAAGCTCATACCTTGCCGAACATTCTATTACCCAACGGATCCCCGATTACGATTTAACTTCCAAAAGGATCTGTCTTTTTTTCGGTCTTTACGATTTTAACCAAATGCTCCAATGCATTTTTCAGACGCTTAGCATCTTCTTCCGTTTGGATCGCCCATAAAATTTCATCCGTGCTTGGCGAAGACTTAAATCGAATTTGATAACCGGATTTTACTCTTGCAATGACAAGTACATCTGATTTGGCAATATCACTTCTAAAATGCTGGCCACTGGAAAGAAAGACTGTTAACACCTTCCCATCTACCGTTACCGTGTCAATTTTCGTATCCTTATAACGGTAAGCTACCTTATATAGCTTATTAATATAAGCCATGGTCTGTTGTTTATTCAAGCTCGCATTTTGGGCTACTGATGGCACTGTAATACCAATAGCCAAAAGAAAGCACAAGAAAAAATTCTTCATTTATCTAACATTTTTTATTTCCATATACTATAACAACACATCGCTCAGATTGCACTTACTCACCAAATATCACATAGCGCAAAGCAGCAGAAGCAAAATACGTTCCTTTTATTGATGAACTAAAAATATAGATTTTATTTACTTTTTTACCTATTGCCCCACAAACTAAACTTATTTCCAGTAGCCGCATTTCGATTGCTGCTACTGAAAAATTCATCTTTAGCCATTTTTAGTTATTCTTTCGATCTCGATAAATCCCGTGCATTCTCTGCCATACGGATAAATTCAGCACGATAACCTTCCTCATCTTTGCCTTTGGAAGCTTTTGCGCGCGCGATGAGCTGATCAAAACTGGCCTTTTGCTTAAAATCAGAATCACGAAGTAATAGACCAAGTTCCGCTACCGCAGTGGCGAACTGTAAATCTTCACTCACGCGATTCAATTCCGTAACAGTAGTTCCTATCACCTTTTGTTGCAACTTGCTTTTCTCCCCTTCGGGCTCCTTATACCGAAATTTCACGGTTGCCAGTTCAGCATTTCTCCGCTCAGCTACCTGATCCGCTTGTTGTTGATATTTTAAGGGATCTACCGTTCCGACCATCCCAGACTCCACACCGACCGGTACAATTTCATATAGGGCTGTCACCACATGACCTACCCCCATATCACCTCCCATCTTTTGATCGTCATTGAAATCTTCAGCTTCCAACAAGCGGTTTTCGTACCCCACTAAACGGTATGCCTGCACATAACTGGGATTAAATTCGACCTGGATCTTGACATCTTTCGCAACGGTAAACAAGGTTCCCCCGAATTCGGTCACCATCGCTTTTCGTGCTTCAGAAATGTTGTCGATATACGCATAATTCCCATGCCCTTTGTCTGCAAGGATTTCCATCTTACTGTCCTTCAGATTCCCCATGCCATACCCCAATACTGTGAGGAAAACCCCCGATTTACTTTCTTTGGCAATCAGCTCTTCCATCGATTCGTCACTGCTTTCCCCAACATTGAAATCGCCGTCACTAGCCAAAATAATCCGGTTGTTTCCACCTTTGATAAATTGTTGCTTCGCAATTTCGTAAGCCTTCTTAATTCCTGCAGCTCCAGCCGTACTTCCACCGGCTTCCAGCTCCTCAATAGCCGATTTAATTTTCATCTTTTCATCACCGGGCGTACTCTCCAGTTTTACCCCTGCCGATCCAGCATAGGTCACAATGGCAACATGGTCTACAGCACGTAGTTGATCAACCAACATCTTCAGCGAAGCTTTCACCAAAGGCAGACGCCCCGGTCCCATCATTGATCCCGACACATCGATCAAAAACACCAGATTGGAAGCTTTAAGATTCGCCGTCGGTATATCTTTCGCCTTTAATGTTACGCGCATGAGCTGATGTGTAGTATTCCAGGGTGCCTTGGTCAATTCGGTGACGATATTTACAGGTTCGCCATTCTTAGGTCCGGCCACTTGATACTGAAAGTAATTGATCATCTCTTCAACCCGTACCGCATCTTTTTCAGGTAGTGTTCCTGAATTGATAAAACGACGTACGTTACTATAGGAAGCAGCATCAACATCGGCCGCAAATGTTGATAAAGGTTCTTTTCGTGGATTGATAAACTTGTTTTCCTTTATTTTTTGATAAGATTCTAGGTTCTGATTAGGCACATAACCCGTCCCTCGAATATACAGACCCGATACTTGCCCTGACAAAGCTGCATTAACATTCATCACCGACGCCGTCTGACGCTTCGCCCTGCGCTCAGATCCGGTCACCACAACTTCATCCAGTGTGGTGTTTTGTTGCGCCAAGGCCACATCAATCGTTGTCCCATGATTGACCGCTATCCGTTGCTCAAGATATCCGATATAACTAAAAATCAAGGTATTTTTACCGTCAAGGACTTGAATACGATAGTTTCCCTTATCGTCGGTCCGCACCAGCGCTTTTGTAGCAACATTGCTCACCTGTACGCCCGCAAGGGCAGTCCCTGTATTCGCATCGACAACCTTACCGCTGACCTCATATCCCTGATTGGCATGTCCACCTAAGGATAGCAACAAGCCTATTACAAAAAGTATTGCTCTCATATCTTTACATTTTTGCCAAGGGATGCCACAAATATTAAATTTCCATAAACCAGAAAAAAAAAATATTTTTAGCCAATAAAATGTTCGCATTCAAGTCGTCAAAAATAGATACAGCACAAGACCACGAGCTCTTGCTGCACTACCAGGAATCCATGGAGCTCCAGGTATTGGGGGATCTATACCAGCGACATACCGAGATGGTATACTATGTTTGTTTACGGTATCTCCAAGATTCCGAATTGAGCAAAGATGCTGTCATGAATATCTTTGAAGAATTAATATATAAAGTCAACAAGCAAGAAATCAAGGACTTCCCAAGATGGCTTTATGTACTAAGCAAGAACCATTGTTTGATGTATTTAAGGTCTCAAAAGAACAAATCTCAAATTTCTTTGGATGAATTTGTGAAATTTCCAGGCGACGTGCATCAGTATGAACAATATGATGAAAAAGAAGAACAGCTAACAGCCATGGAAGGCTGTCTGGAAAAGTTGCCAGACAAACAGCAGCAGTCGGTCAGACTCTTCTTCTTAGAGGAAAAATGTTACAAAGAGATTAGCGAATCTACCGGTTATAGCTTGAACGAAGTAAAGAGCTATATACAGAATGGGAAACGGAATTTAAAAAATTGCATGGAGGCTTGGAATGAGCAACAGTAATTACGACATAGCATACTTAAAGAAATACGTCAACGGCGAATTATCTCCTACGGAGATGTACGCGCTTGAACGTGAGGCACAGCGTGACCCCATGCTGGCCGATATTCTTATGGGTATGGAAATGGATCAGAATAAAACCGTACTTACAACAATCAACAACCAAATTGCACAACGTGTTCAGAAAGATAATACCGCTAAAATAAAGGTCTTTGATTGGAAGAGACTTGCCATCGCCGCAGCGGCAGTGATCGTATTGGGGATTGGGCTCCTCCTTTACCGTCAACAGGACAAAAATTCATCCGAAGCGAGGCGTACCGCCGAAGTAAGTATTACGCAGGAAAAACCCAAAACAAAGGTTACAGCAGCAGATTCTATCATTCCTTCAGATGATATTGCATCAAAAATAGGACCTCAAGATCATTTGCCACAATTAGCCGATAATAACCGAACGCGGCTTCATGAACAGCATCCACTCGAAGAGGTGACCGTTTTATCCCGGGAACCATCCCTGCGTGTAAAATCATTGGAAGAAATGAAGGAAGGTCTCAATAATGATCGCCCTGTATTTGGATTAAGACCTGCAGACAGTACAATTGTTATCGGTTATGCACCAATGGCAAAGAAAAAAGATGCTTCCCAAACCATTATGATTCGTGGAACATCAAGTTTAAACAATACCCTTGCAGGCAGAGCTCCGGGTATTGCGATGCCACAACAACAAGGTACCCCGCTACAACTTACAATTCGGGACAAAGAGACAGGCTTACCTATTTCGGGAGTGACAATCATTCAACCCAATAGCAAGTTTGCGACAAATACCGACGCACAGGGCCAAGCTACCATCCAACCCAGCACAATGGATTCACTCGTCGACATCATGGCTCTGGGCTACAATTCTGTCGCATTGAATATGCGTCGCAGCAAAAATACGACGATCAAAATGCAACCTTCCGGCGCCTCACTTGATGAAGTCGTCGTTACAACGATGTCTTCACGCAAGTCAAAAAGTGCCGAACCTATCTGGGGCTGGAGATCGTTCAACAATTATATCAAGAAAAAAACAGCTAAAAGCCGTTATGAGGGCACTGTCCGTTTAAGCTTCTATATCGATAAAGATGGACTCCCAACAAATATCAGCGTTCTCCAAAGTGCAAATGATTACCTCGATGCCAAAGCCAAAGAGATTCTACTTTCGGGACCAAAATGGAAAGGGGAAGACTACCGCTATGTCACGTTAAGCTTCGAATTCACCTTGTAAGGATGCGATCTGAGCACATCCTATCTAATTACAACACAAGTTTATCTCGCTATCGGGACAAATAAGCAATCGCAATTGATCGATCCATTTATCTTTTCAACCAATTTAATTTATAAGGGTTTGGATTTAAAATTATTTCATACTTTAGTGTTATAATTCTTAACCATACAGTCATTTTTTATGAAAAGTTTTTTCACTGGCCTCCTCCTGCTTAGTGGTGTATACCTACAAGCGCAAGATTTTTCGTTCGGTAAAATAAAAAAGGAAGATTTTGCCATTACTGTTGACAAAATAGATACAGCAGCAAATGCCTTTGTCTTACGCGAATATGGATCAGCCGAAGTAAGTTATGATAAAAACAAAGGTCCGGTTGTTCAATTTTTCAGACACGTCCGCATTAAAATATTAAATAAGGAAGCTTATAATTACGCTAATTTCAGTATCCCTTTATATAAAAGCGGCAACGACCGGGAAGTCCTTATGGACATCAAGGGAGCGTCCTATCACCTCGTCGGAGATAAGGTTGTAGAAACAGAGATGACGAAAGCGAATATTTTTAACGAAAACGCCTCAGAAAACTATGCGGTAACGAAAGCGGCCATTCCGCAGGTCCAAGAAGGTACAATTATTGAATACCGCTACCGCACAGAATCGCCATTTATTTTTAACTTAAATGCCTGGGAATTTCAGGAAGATCTCCCAAAACTTTATAGCCAATACGTCACGCGTATTCCCGAAGTTTTTCATTACAAAGCCAATTTAAAGGGGGGATTAGCCGTCAGTGACCGGAAGGTAGAAAATTACAACACAGGCCTGGATTCTCAAGTTGGAGAAGTCTTAGGCAATAAAACCACCTATACCATGGAAAATATTCCGGCTTTCCATACCGAAGATTACATGACCTCTTCCAAAAATTTTAGGTCAATCATTTTCTTTGAGCTTGGTCGGTATAGCATTCCAATGGGACCGACAAAAGACTTTTCGCTCACGTGGGAAAATGTCAGAGATAAACTCGTACAGGACGAAAGTTTTGGTGGACAGGTAAAGCGAAAAACGGCATTGAAAGAGTTCATTGAACCGGTATTGCAGGATTCAAAAGATGACCTGGAGAAAGCGGTACGACTGTATACCTACTTCCAGAAACAAATAAAATGGAATAACCGCCATTCGATCTACGCAAAAAATATCAAAGAAGCCATCGAAAAAAGAACAGGCAATAGCGCCGATATTAACCTTGGACTGGTCAATGCCTTACGTTATGCGAAACTAGATGCCATCCCTGTTATTTTATCGACACGTGAGAATGGCTATGCAGGGCTCTATGCACCAGCGATATCAGAGTTCAACCATGTCATTGCCCAGGTAAAAATAGGTGAAAACTACTACCTGCTGGATGCGACCTCTCCCTATGAGATGTTTGGAAATATTCCAATGAAATGTGTCAACTTTCAGGGAAGATCAATTCCTCTGGAAGGCGAATCTGACTGGGTAAAGCTCGAGGCAAATCTTGCATCTACTTACAGTAACTTCTTCTACGGTGAACTGTCGGAAGATGGTGCATTAAAAGGAAAATGGATTACCTCACGTAACGGTTATGGTGCTTCCAAAATGCGTGAGCGCCTTCAAGGAAGTAATTCTGAAGAAGAATTCTACGAAAAAATAGATGAAGAAAACAATCGCATCAAAATCAATAGTTTTAAAGTATCGAATCGGGAATCCCTTGATAAACCGCTAACGGAGGAGTTTGAAATTGAGATTAAGAATTTTGCAACCCTGCAAAATGAACAACTTCTATTCAATCCTTATATTGACACCAAAATGTCCAAGAATCCCTTCAACCTTACGGAGCGGAATTATCCGATCGACTTTGGTTCTTTAGTCCAAGAAGAGTGCTACATTGAAATCAAACTGCCAAAAGGCTATGCATATCCAACGAAAGGAAAGTTAAAAAACATCAGTATGGCTCTTCCTGAACGTGCGGCCCGATATATTTTCAAAATCAATAATACAACACCGGATGTTCTGATCATCGAATCTGCAACACAATTAAACAAACCCTTGTTTATGCCGGAAGAGTATTTTGATTTAAAAGAGTTTTTCAGTCGGATCATCCAGGCAGAAAAATTAGATGTTGTACTCAAAAAAATATAACGATATCACTTAACACAAACTTCATTTTATATTGACGATTAGCTTAAATAAGGGTGATAACTTTGAATATCAAAAAATAGTAAAATGATTAAAGATTCAGATTTATTCGAACTAGAGAATACCTTCCTTGGTGAAGGTTTCGAATTAGATGGTGATGATATTATCACCGATGAAGACTAGGTCTTCACTTTTTTAGCAAGTATTATTCCCCTTATATAATCTCAAAGCCCAGACATTCTTTGCTGGGCTTTTTCTTTGCTCCGTTGTTCAGCAATTTGGCCAAACCTTATTATTTCCCTATCTTTATGTTATCCTGACAATCCGCCGTTGAGCTAACCCAGCTCCTATTTTTACGGGAACGCAAGTAACAGGTTTAAAGCAAATAACACACATGAGAAAAATAATATTGGATCTGGCCATGACCTTAGATGGCTTTATTGAAGGCTCACAGGGAGAGGTTGACTGGTGCATTATGGATGATGACATGGATTTCGATGGCTTTTTGGCTTCGGTCGATACCATCTTTTATGGCCGGGTGAGCTATGATGCCTGGGGTAATTTCCAACCGGGTGCTACGGCCGATGAAACGGAAATAAATCTTTGGAAAAATGTCCATGCGAAGAAAAAATATGTTTTTTCCTGTCAAGCAAGACAAGATGAAAACGCTACTTTCATCCAAACTGATATCACTGAACATGTTCAGGAAATAAAAGCACAGCCCGGAAAAGATATTTGGCTATATGGGGGAGCACGTCTAATCACAACATTCATCCAAGCCAACCTTGTTGACGTCTATCGCATTTCCGTTCACCCCATTGCCCTGGGAAGTGGCAAGCCTTTATTTGAAAACTTACCTGAACGACTATCCCTAAAACTTGTCCAAAGCGTCACATTCAAATCGGGTGTTGTTCAGTTAATCTATATCCCTCAACATGAATCTTAACCATCAGGCTGCCCCACAGATCGCTGACCAGATGATTAGGAAAGTACTAGATCAGCTCGAAAGTATATTTATGCCCCATTGCTCGCTCCTATCGGAAGATCAACCAGGCAGAGCCTATTATGGTTTTAATTTTCAACTGGGCAACAAAAACTTCAAATTTAGGAAGGCTAAGATAACACCAAAAAAAGTGGGGTTATTCGTTGCTCTTTGGAAACGTGACAGCGATGGTCAGACCATCCCCTTTACTGCAGATGATCCTTTCGATTATTACCTTATTTTGGTTGAGCAAGACCAGCATTGCGGCTTATTTGTTTTTCCAAAACAGATGCTCATTGAACATGAAATCCTCACAGCAGGTTGCCAAGAGGGTAAACGCGGGTTCCGAATTTACCCAGATTGGAGCATCCCAATGAACAAACAGGCTACCAAAAGCAAACAATGGCAGCACACATACTTTGTGGATTGCTGTGGGTCTCCTCAAGAAGCCAAAAACAAATTGACCCATATACTGCAAAGCAACTAGTCGATATTTCCGACCAAATCGGCATAAGCAGCACGCAACAAAGAAATTGCCGTCACCATACTTTGTTCGTCAAGATGGGCAAACCCCAACCGCAATGCTGTAACGGTTTTATTTTGATAAAGGCAATTACTCGGCAACAAGAGTCCTAGCAACCGCACTTTTTCTTGCAAGGCTGTCAGCGAAACAACCCGATTAAACTGTATCCAAAAAGCCAGTCCCGAGGACGGGATTTCAAACCGGATCTGATCTTCAAAATGCCGTAACAGCAATTGGGCAAACAATTCTTTTCGCTCAGCAATTGTTTTCTGAAATTTACGCTGATACCGAAAGATATCACCCTGATGGATAATTTCACCCAAGGTTTTCTCGATCATAAAATTCGGTTTTCCGAAGATATTCAAATACTTTTTACCTTCATCCAACAGATCCTGTGGTGCGATCAAAAAGTTCATTTGGAAACCAGGATCAAAGAAACTACCGAAAGCACCTGTATAAATCACGCGGTTACCGCCATTTTTCCGAAAAAGTGATTCGCCTTTCTCCTTAAAAAAAGAAGACTCAAAATCCACATCATCCTCAATAATGATAAAGTTATACTGCTCGGCCAACGCTAATAATTGAATTTTCCTCCGCTCGGAAAGGTTAACCGTCGTTGGATACTGACATCTGGTATTGAGGTAAACACACCTGATTTCTCCGGGTTTAAATTGATCTCCGATTTTATCTACATTCATCCCCTCCGCATCTACCGGAATGGTTTTTAGCTTGGCCCCAGCTTGACTAAAGATCATGTTAGGTAAAAAATAACTTAAATTTTCCACCAGCACAATATCACCTGGTCGGATCAATAATCGGGATAAAATTGAAAAAATCTGCTCGCGGCTGGCAATAGGCAACAAGAAATTCCGGGAAAGATGAAATCCTCTTGTTAAATTCAGATAATAGCTTAACTGGTCCCTAAAAAACAAATTCCCTTCAGTCGTCGTCGGAAAATCATCACTTTTCTTTTTCCGTTTCACCATGGATGCATAAAAACGCACCAGTTCCTCCGTTCCAATGACATTATAATCCGGTGTTCCATCCGTAAAATAGTACCTTTCGGGAACCTCTGAAATGGGCATATCTAAGATGAGTTCCTTTCTAAAAAAGTAAGGTGCAAAATCAGGCGGCTGTCTAAATGCCTTAACTGCAGACCTGGAGGTACCGATACGCTCAGGATTTTTCACAAAAGTTCCGCGATTAGGTAAAATTTTCACCCAGCCCTGTTCCTGCAATTCCGCTAAAGCAGCTACAATGGTTTTTCGGTGCACATTTAGTTCATCAGCAATCTTCCGACTTCCGGGCAACAAATCACCATCTTCCAATAGATTGCGTTTGACGGCATTGATAAATTGATAAACAATCTGCAGATAGATGGCATCTTCCTTACGGCGATCTATCTTAATAATGGAATGAAAACCTATACTAACCGGACTACTCATTATGTTTATTTCGGACTACCAAAGTTATCATTTAAACTATAATCTTTGCAATCATCAAGAAAAAATAATCGCGTTGATTTACTCAATCCCAATGGTCATTGAGCAAAATAGACCTGACTTTAGCATAAAAATTAGCAATAATATGGAAACAAAACCACTATGGACGCAGGAAGAAGTTGTTGCTTTATACAACAAACCAATAATGGATCTTCTTTATGAAGCGGCATCGATACATCGGAAATATCACGACCCCAACAAAGTACAAGTGTCCACATTGATCTCAATAAAAACAGGTGGCTGTCCCGAAGACTGTGCCTATTGTCCACAGGCCGCACGTTACCATACGAATGTAAAAGCGGAAGGCCTAATGAGCCTAGAGCAGGTAAAGGAGCAGGCACTGGCGGCCAAAGCTGGCGGTAGCTCACGAATCTGTATGGGGGCCGCCTGGCGTAATGTTAAAGATGGTCCTGAGTTTGATCATGTACTGGAGATGGTCCGCACATTGAATAGACTTGACATGGAAGTCTGCTGCACACTAGGTATGCTGACCGAAAACCAGGCACATCGTCTTTCAGAAGCCGGACTATACGCCTACAACCACAACCTCGACTCCTCTGCCGACTACTATAAGGAAATTATCTCGACCAGAAGCTATGATGATCGCCTGCAAACGATCGAAAATGTCCGTAAAACCAACATAACGGTATGTAGCGGTGGTATTATTGGGATGGGAGAAAGTATCGCCGACCGTGCAGCGATGTTGGTCACGCTTGCTTCGCTCATTCCACAACCCGAATCGGTACCGATCAATGCACTCGTTCCTGTACCCGGTACTCCAATGGAGGTCATGGAAGCAGTTTCGATATGGGAAATGGTACGCATGGTCGCTACAGCCCGAATTTTATTACCCACCACACAGGTTCGCCTTTCTGCAGGGCGTACCAACATGAGTACAGAGGGACAAGCTTTATGCTTTTTCGCAGGAGCCAATTCGATTTTCTCGGGCGACAAACTCCTCACCACGCCCAATCCCGCTATCAACGAAGATATGGATATGTTTAAAACACTGGGGTTAGTGGCACAGCAGCCTTTCGAGAAAAAAAATCAACCCGAAACCATCGCAACGGAGATGGCGCATTACCATGATCTTGGTGAAAGACCAAGATGGTCAAGACCAGAACATAAAATCCAGCGTAACATCGCTAAACAGCAAGACAAATAACAAACCCTATGCAGCAAACCATAATGGAAGGAAAAGAAATCAACCAACAAGACCTTATCGATGATTTTGACAGAGCGCATTTATGGCATCCGTATACAACCATGACTAATCCCTTACCTGCCTACAAGGTTAAACGGGCAGATGGCTGTATAATCGAGTTGGAAAATGGGCAGCAACTTATCGATGGTATGTCCTCTTGGTGGTGCGCCATCCATGGCTACAATCACCCCGTCCTGAACGCTTCGGTCACAGCACAGCTCAGCAGCATGTCACACATGATGTTTGGCGGACTTACACACGAACCAGCAATTGCCCTCGGTAAAATACTGCTTGATATCACCCCTGCTTCACTCAACAAAATATTTTATGCCGATTCGGGTTCTGTTGCAGTGGAAGTTGCGCTTAAAATGGCTACTCAATACTGGGTATCACAAAAAAAGACCAATAAAACAAACTTTGTCACGATTCGTTCGGGATACCATGGCGATACCTGGAACGCGATGTCGGTCTGTGATCCCATTACTGGCATGCACCGCATCTTTGACCATGCTTTACCCAAACGCTATTTTGCCCCTGCCCCAAAAATAGGGTTTAACCAAAAATGGGATGCCAATGACATTCAACCCTTAGCAGACCTGATCTGCTCGCATAAGGACGAACTGGCCGCTCTCATCCTCGAACCTATCGTTCAGGGAGCCGGTGGTATGCGTTTTTATCATCCGGAGTACTTGCTTCAGGCAGCACATCTTTGCAAAGAAAATCAGCTGCTATTAATCTTTGATGAAATTGCTACCGGATTTGGGCGCACGGGAAAGCTCTTTGCCTGGGAGCATGCCGGAATAGTGCCCGATATCATGTGTATCGGTAAGGCTCTGACCGGAGGTTATATGACGCTATCAGCCGTGATCACTTCAGATCACGTTGCAACTACAATCTCCAACGGTAAACCGGGTACATTTATGCATGGGCCAACTTTTATGGCCAACCCCTTGGCTTGCGCTGTAGCCCACGCTTCTATCAAATTACTGTTGGCAACGGACTGGAAAGCGAAAGTAACGTTAATCGAGCAACAATTGAGGCGGGAACTTAGCGCTGCTACAATGCTGCCCCAAGTTGAGGAGCTCAGAATTTTAGGTGCAATTGCTGTCATCGAGATGAAAAAATCCGTCGATCTATCCCGCATACAACAGCGGTTTATCGAAGAAGGAATTTGGGTTAGGCCATTCGGAAAACTGATTTATATCATGCCCCCTTTTATCATAAACAAAGGTGAGCTACACAAGTTAACACAGGCATTACTAGCCGTAATCAGCACAATCCAATGAGTGAAAACAGTTTAATCCAGCGCATTGAAGACGAATTATTTACCCTTGAAAAACAAGGAAATATACGAAAACTCCCCCTTATCACACAGCAGGGCAACATAGGACAGAAGCATGAAAAAGAGCATCATAACCTCTCGTCTAACGATTATCTTGGCCTAGCGACAGATCAGATACTTCGTCAAGAATTCCTAAACTCGGTGACAAAGGATAATGCAGTATTCAGTGCCTCCTCTTCGCGTCTACTTACAGGAAACCATGCAGGCTATACGCAATTGGAAACAACGCTATGCCGTATGTTTGGCACAGAGAGTGCATTGGTCTTTAACAGTGGCTATCATATGAATGTAGGCTTACTTCCTGCAGTGTGTGATACACAGACACTAATTCTCGCCGATAAGGGTATCCACGCAAGCCTAATTGATGGCATCCGACTGTCCAATGCGGCCTGCTACAGGTACCGCCATTCCGATTACACCCACTTAACGCAATTATTGGCAAAATATGCCCATCGCTTCACACGCATCATCATCGTCACAGAAAGTATTTTTAGTATGGATGGTGATTGCACTGACCTCCACTATCTGGTCAGTCTAAAACAGCGTTACCCCAATACCTTACTCTATGTCGATGAAGCGCACGCCGTAGGGGTACGCGGAATACGGGGGCTTGGCTGCGCAGAAGAACAGCACTGTATTACCGAAATTGATTTCCTGACAGGCACCTTCGGAAAAGCGCTAGCATCGCTTGGTGGCTACCTGCTATGTAAAGAACCCATCCGGAATTATTTGATCAATAAGGCTCGTACGCTAGTTTTTACAACCGCGCTACCCCCGATCAACCTTTTATGGACCGCGTTTATTCTGGAACGCTTAAGCGACTTCACTGACCGGCGCCAACAGCTGCACAAAAATAGCCTATTACTTCAACAGCAAATAATTGCCAAAGGCTTTAATTGTCCGTCAGAGAGCCATATTCTACCAGTCATTATCGGTGATAATAAGGAAACGATACTGAAAGCAGAAGACCTGCAGCGAAAGGGATTTTACGTACTTCCCATACGTCCGCCGACAGTACCAGAAGGAACTTCAAGAATCCGGCTTTCATTGACAGCAACAATGACCTCGGCCATGATCAAACAACTCGCAGCAAGCTTATGATACTTAAAAGAATCTCCCCTAAACGGGTCACTTCAGCCGATAATTTCCCAAGGCAGTATCTTCACCCAAAATCCAACGAAAAACTGCTTTTATTTTTTGCAGGCTGGGGCATGGATGAACAGCCTTTTTTGCACTACTCTCCTGTGGGCAAAGATCTTATTGTTGCCTATAGCTATACGGATTTACTGTTGGACGAAAGTCTGCTCGCAGGATACCGGGAAATTGAGGTTTTCGCCTGGTCTATGGGGGTATGGGCAGCAGCAACGGTACTGCCCGAGCTCCAAAACAGCAATTACCCCATCAGTACGTGTACCGCAATCAATGGAACACCATTTCCAATAGATGACGAAAAAGGAATTCCAGCCCAGTTATTCAAAGGAACATTGGATACACTGAGCGATAAAACACTGGAAAAATTCAGATTCCGCATGTGTGGCTCTAAGGACCTTTTTAACTGCTTTCTTGAGAGAGCGCCCCAACGGGACATCGAAGACCTTCGCACAGAGCTCATCGCCATTGAAAAAACCGCAAGTACAAAATCAGCAACAGCATTTCAATGGCATCAGGCATATATCGGTAAAGAAGACCGAATCTTCCACGTAGAAAATCAAAAACGTGCCTGGTCCGATACCGCATATACGATAATTGACGCTACGCATTATCCCGAACAATTATTTAAGCACCTTTTAAAATGATCATCATGATGGACAAACAAAGGATTATGGCCCGTTTTTCTAAAGCTGCGCGGAACTATCAGTCGGCAGCGACTGCTCAGTACGAAATAGCAAAAAAAATGATCAGCTTAATGCAGGAGTACATACCGCTCAGACCGCAAAAAGTATTGGAAATTGGCTGCGGCACGGGACTTTTTTCGCGGTTGATGCTACAGCATCTCAAACCTCAAAAAATGGTTTTAAATGATATCTGTCCAGCAATGATGCCCGAAGTAATGGATATTTTGACCTCGCCGCACACGTTCAGCTGTGCTGATGCAGAAACCTATGCTTTTCCCAAAGATATCAATCTAATCGCTTCCTGCTCTACGATTCAGTGGTTCAACAATCCCCGCGCTTTCTTTGAGAACTGTTATGTATCGCTACCGAACTCGGGTATCCTTGCCTTCAGTACTTTTGGTCATGACAATATGCACGAGATCAATGCTACTGCAGATGTTGGACTAAGCTATCGATCTAAATCCGAACTTATCGCCGAACTTTTAACATTGAATTATACGATCCTCGTTGCACAAGAAGAACATTTACAACTATACTTTGAAAGCCCTTTACAAGTTCTGCTCCACCTGAAGCAAACGGGAGTGACGGGAATAAAAAATCACCGGTGGACAAAAGGCACGCTCCGGGCTTTCTGCGACCAGTATACTGCTCGTTACGGGACAGAAAAAGGCGTATCGCTAACCTACCATCCCATCTATATTATTGCAAAAAAAAACATCAGCTGAACACGCCAATCACCAACAATCGGACAACCAACAAAAGAAACATAGCAATGAATGAAAATATCTATTTTGTTTCCGGCATAGACACCGGGATCGGAAAAAGTTATGCTACTGGCCTCCTCGCGAAACAATGGAATACAAGTGGTATACGCACCATTACTCAAAAGCTGGTACAAACTGGAAATACAGCTATTTCCGAAGATATCGTCCTGCATCGCCAACTCATGGAAATCCCATTAACGGTGGAAGATCATCAAAAAATCACCATGCCGGAGATTTTCACCTACCCGGCCTCCCCGCATCTGGCAGCGCGCCTAGATAATCGTGAAATTGATTTTACCAAGATCAGACAGGCAAGCTTGACATTAAGCCATCGCTACGATGCTGTGCTTATTGAGGGCGCAGGTGGATTGATGGTTCCATTAAAAGAAGATTATCTGATTATTGATTACATCCAAGAAATGCAATATCCTCTTATTTTTGTCACATCGGGAAAATTAGGGAGTATCAATCACACCTTACTAAGTCTGGAAGCTATCGCCAAGCGCAAGATCGATCTACACACCCTGGTTTACAACACGTTCCCCGTTCATAAAGACCGCACCATAAGTTCTGATACGGAATTATATCTTCGTCGTTATATAGAAAAACACCATCCGGAGGCCTTATTTGTCCGCTTGTAAATAAGGTCAACCGGATACGATTGTTAGACCGATAGAGCAACAGCAGGTAGACCAGTCAAAAAGAATTGGCCGCCATTCCTGCGGAAACAAGTATAGGTTATGCTAATAATGGATCAGTTGTACACTCGACACCTGTTTCCAATCGCCCTGCGAGCTGAATGAGGAAGCTGCTGTCTTCCTTGAGTCGTACAGCAATATCATACCAATTCCCTTGCCTTTCAACATCGAGGATCAGTGGCACTTCTTCGGCGGGAGCGATTTCTTTCGTTACGGCATATTTTCCATAGCTAAGGCTCTCGACAACTACGGTTACCCGCTGGTCGCTATTGTTCCTGAGTTTCAATTGCAATTTTCCTGTTGCCGCCTGAGTCAGCGCTTTGAGTTCGGGAGAAACGGCTGCCGCTAGCGCCACAGCTCCTTTCTGTCCAGAAAATTTTCGATAAAAACCATTTGGACCATGTAATTCAAAAGCATAGCGATCTCCTTCAAATCGTTCCAGATCCCACTGATATGTCAAACGATCACCGGCCTTCACCGCAAAATTCCAATTGCGGTAGGTTTCACTTTGCCCCTGTTCATCACGATATTCCAACGGACTATACACGTTGAAAGCTGTACCGGAAGTCTTTTTTCCGAAAAACTCGTTGTCTACAGTCATCGCCAGATGAAACTGTCCATCTTTCACATAGCCCACCGCATCATGCGCATAAGGCAATTGCAGGGATTTACGAATCCCCCGCTCCTGTATTCGGTCAAATCCCGGAATCCATCCGTTTTTAGTTGCTAGATCAGGATCCTTAACCTCAACAAAGCCTCGCGGGTCTTCTTTGAACTGCGCATTGTATATCGTTTCGATATATTGATCCCGATCAAGAAAAGGAAGTTGTTCCTTTTGCTGCGTAAAAGGTGTAAAGGCGCTTGTTAAATCCCCACAGATTGTTCTACGCCATGCACTGATGTTTTCCAAATGCAGATTCTTGTTCAGCTTTTTATTAAAGAAAGATTCCAAAAATTGCAAAGTAGAGGTATGATCAAATACCTGAGAGCAGACCTTACCACCGCGCGACCAAGGCGACGCAATATACATGGGAACACGAAAACCTAGGCCCACAGCCCCTTCGCGTGCCTGTTTTTTAGGAATCCCCTGTTTTAGCTCATTTTCTAAACGAACCATCTCCACCTCCGTATCGATCCCTGGAGAACATGCACCTGTATCTTTCTTCTTTAAATCTGGCACCAGAAAAGGTTTAACATGGTCGTAGTAACCATCGTTTTCATCATAGGTAATGATAAAAATTGTTTTTTTCCAAACTTCGGGGTTCTTCGTTAAGATATCTAAGACTTCAGATACATACCAAGCTCCATACCAGGGCGCACTCGGGTGGTCCGAAAAATTCTGCGGACCGGCCAACCAGGATACGGCAGGCAGTTTCCCGGTATCAACGTCTTTACGGAATTGATAAAGAATATCTCCTTTAGGGACTTCCAGCGTGCTTTTTTTTCCCTGTGTCTTAAAACGTAAGGTATCAAGCGATCTGTAATTTTTATCCCCCTTGTTTACCGTAAACGCCCGCTCATTTAATGATTTCGTAAAATCACTTAGCTTGTTATAATTGTTTGCATTGAATTCCTTTAGTTCGGTCTCAGCTCGCTCCAGTGCTTCACTTTTTTTGCGAATATCAGCGCGTATCTTTTCTGCTTGTTCCTCGGAAGAAGGTGACTTCTCTTCCAACTTAGAAATCTGCATGGGCAAATCCCGAACCTGTGTTTCCAGGCTTCTGATATAGTTCTCCTTAAATTTAACTTGATAAGCCTGAAAAAACTCCAGTAGATTACACCCAAAATTGGATAACCATGCTCTTTCCTGTCCAGAAAAACCTCCGCCACAGCTGGTCTCATTTTGATAGAAACGCCAGTTAATGCCGTTCTTTTCAAGCAATTCCGGAAAAGTTTCCCAGGTCATTTTACCATAGCCAAAGTCATCGTTCCGAATATTCACTTTTTGCAGACCATCTTTCATCTCTGTAATCTTACCCGTCCAGAAAAAGGAACGGTTAGGCGTCGTGCTTGTCATGCCCGAGCAAAAATTCTGATCACATACTGTGAAAGCATCCGCTAAGGCATAATGAAAAGGTAGATCTTCCCGTGTAAAGTATCCCAATGTCAGTGGCATCGCCGCATATTGTTTATTCCCTGATTGCTTCGATAACAGCCAATGATCGTAACGTCCTTGGTTAAAGGCATCCACCTGGCTTGCTCGACTATGTGGAAGCGAACCCATCCAGGTCACTTTACTTTCTTTCAGATTTAATCGAAAAGGAGCATAAGTTTTTCCCGCTTTATCCGTTTGATACCAGACGGGTAAACCGTTTGGTAAACGTATCGAACGGGGATCATTAAACCCCCGAACTCCCGAAAGACTACCTAGCGTATGGTCAAAGGAGCGGTTCTCCTGCATCAGGATGACAATATGCTCGGCATCTAAAAAACTGCTTCCTGGGGCAGGGTCTATCGCAAAGGCTTTCTGGATCGATGCGGGCATAAAGCTGGCAATACCTGCTGCTCCCGAAAATAGTAGGGTCTTTCGGAGGAATTCTCTTCTGCTTTCCATAATACTTATTTATAATTTCGATTTGAATCTACTTAGATTTCTTTTTGTTTCATATTTCTTCATGTAAATCTTATGTTACCAAATTAAGCGCTAAGAAAATATCTCCATGATAGGATGACAAAAATTTGTTTATTTTTACGAAAACACAACAGATATACATATGGTGGACATTTTGCTGCTCGAAGACGACAAGGTACTCTCTAAGGAGATTCGCTCTTTTCTGTTAAGCCAGGGTTTTACCTGTGATCAAGCCTTTGACGGTATTGAGTTTTTGGCCAAAACGCACCAGAAAAAATATGGTTTTTATCTATTGGATATCAACGTGCCCAAAATCAATGGACTGGAGATCTGTAAAAAGATAAGAAGCCATGACGCCTTTACCCCAATTATTATTCTCTCAGCATACGACGATATAGATGATAAAAAGGAGGCATTTCTCCGGGCCGCGGATGACTATTTGGTCAAACCTTTTGTTTTAGATGAGTTACTGATGCGGATCTATTCATTGCTGCGTCGACAACAACATAGCGAAAGCAATGAAACAAAAACATGGGTAGTCGATGATCTGATCATTTATCCTGATGAGGCCCGTGTACTACGTGCAAATGAAGAAATTAATCTTACTCAAAAAGAATTTCAACTGCTGCTTATCTTAGCGCAGGCAAAGGGCCGCACCTTATCCAAGCAACATATTTCGGAGGAAGTATGGCAAAACCAATTTCAAACAACACAGAATACAATTGAAGTTTACATCAACTTTTTACGAAAGAAAATTGATAAAAACTTTGAAAATAAACTAATCCATACAAGACCTGGATTTGGTTATTACCTATCGGCAGAAAAATGAATTTAAAAAAGAAGATAGCGATTAGCTTTAGCATTGCATTCTCCGTCCTTTTCGGTATGGCGATGTTGATTATCTACTATGCTAGTTTCGATTTTCGGAAAGATCAATTTCGCCAGCGACTGATTGATAAATTGGATAATATCTCCCATTACATCGCCAGTAATCCTTATTTCAACCGTCAGTCTTACAAAAACTATTTCCACGATGACGAAGATGGCCTCTTCTATGAAGATGTGATCATCCTTGACAAAAACAAACAACTGGTCTTCAGCACCGTAAAGGATCAGACCATTACCTGGAATGCCTCGATTGTCAATCGGCTAAATCAGGAAAAACAGATTTTCTACTATCAGGATCAATACGAAACCTTGGCCAAATATTACCGCATCAACGGTTTACCTTATTATATTATCGTAAAAGCACAGGATTACTCCGGGAATGAAAAAATGGATCATCTGGCGCTCGTCCTAACCATATTATTTGTACTGAGCGCTGTGCTGGTCTGGATATTCAGTTATAACCTTATCCAACGTTTATTGATCCCACTCGATAAATTAAAAGATAATATCACCCAGATCAATGCCAGCAAACTGACCAAACCTGTCGAGTATACCGGTAAAACAGATGAGATTGCTGTACTAACCCGAGCATTTAACACCATGCTGCTACGGCTTTCGGCTGCTTTCGAATCGCAGAAAGAATTTAATTCCAGCGCCTCTCATGAATTGCGAACACCGCTTGCCCGAATGTCCTTCCAGCTGGAGAACCTTTATCATCAGAATCAGTTGAGCGAAGAAGTAAGGCAGGTATTGCGTAATATATCCAAAGAAACCTTACATCTTTCGGAGGTAACCGATTCGTTGATGTTACTTTCAAAATTCGACTCCGAGCGTTTGAAAATGACTTATGCGGAGGAAAGAATTGATGAAATTATCTTTACGGCTTATGAAAAGGTAGCCAAGGTATTCCCCGACCTACAACTGGATTTTTCAATTGGCGGAATTGAAGATCCCAAACTGAGTATTTTCTGTTCTGCTCAATTGATTGAAATCGCTTTTGTGAATTTATTTAAAAATGCCGCGCTTTATTCCGATACCAAGGAGGTAAAAGTAATGATTGTAGAATCAACGTGGGAACTTAAAGTGCTTGTCAGCAATACTGGCCCGGCCTTGAGTACAATCGACCAAAAACGAATTTTTGATGCATTCAGCCGCGGTGAAAACGCAAGTGAAACAACAGGATCGGGCCTAGGGTTACGTATCGTTCAGCGTATCATGCAATCGCATCAAGCAACAATAGCATATCAGGCCGATCTAAAACAATCTACGCATACTTTTGTATTACTATTTAAATTGTTTCCGAACCGGGAAGTATAGTTGCTTAAGTGCGGTAGACAATGTCAAGTCTATGAGCAATAAACGCATATATTATTATACCTATCCATAGCTATCCGCCGATCTGAAAAACATGCTTTTTTAAGCTTTTTTTAAGCATTTATTAAGGGGTCTTTAATCTTCGACCAGTTATTTTGTTACATAAGTTTTGAAACACATGACAAAGACACCCCTTATATTTTTATTGCTTTGCAATAGCATGGCTTTTGCTCAACAAAAACCACCACAGGCAGATTACTTGAGCATTCATGAAAGTACATTTGGAATAAAGCAAAGTGAGATCTCGGGAAAAAAGATGACGCTTCAAGAATGCGAAGAAGCCTTTATTAAAAGTAATCTCTCCCTACTCGCACAGCAATATGATATCAGCCAAGCCGAGGCTGACGTCATACAAGCCAAAATATGGGATCTACCACAATTGCAGCTATCGGCCAATGCTTACGACCCACAGAACAAAAAAGCATTTCATATTGGTCAATCCAAGGAAGCAAGCGTATCCCAATTGATTTATCTCGGTGGAAAAAAGAAGAATGAAGTTGAATTTGCTAAATCAAATGTTGAACTTGCTAAGTTGCAATTCAGTCAATTACTGGCAAGCCTTCGTGCGCAACTGCGTACAACCTTCTACTCCCTTTACTTTGAGCAACATAAGTTGGCCGATATTAAAATTCAGTTGGATTACCTCAACAATCTGCTTGCGGCTTATAAAGAGCAAGGAAAAAAAGGAAACGTTTCTTTAAAAGATCAGGTTCGTCTTCAAACAATGGCCATCGATCTCAACAACGAAAAAACGACAGCGATCAATAATAGCATCAATCTACAGCAACAATTACGTGTGCTTATTTCCAGTCAGGAAGATGTATTACCGAAGTTAACAGATCAAGAAGCAGATCAGGAACTTGCCGTAAAGCCAACAATGGCTTTGGACAAAATCTATCAATTGGCCTTGGAAAACAATGCCGATTATCAATTTGCCTTAAAGACCTCTGAAAGCTCACAGTTATTTACCAGATGGCAACAGTCTTTAAACACACCGGATATCAACCTTGGCCTTTCCTACAGCCAAAATGGAGGTGTATTTCGCAATGAGCTCAATGTCACAGCCGCCATTCCGATCCCGTTGTGGAAACAAAATAAAGGAAATGTGATCAAAGCGAAATACGCCGAAGAAGAGGCAAAGAAAAATATTGAAGTCCAACGGCAGCTGCTGGAATCACAGATCCGTTCAAACTATCAGTCCTGGGAAAATCAATATACCCAATATTTTACCATCACACCAGACGACCTGCATAACATCGCTGTGGTCTATGATGGCATATTCAATAATTTTAAAAAAGGGAATATTTCTCTAGTTGAGTTCACGGATTTTATGGACAGCTATCGCATATCCATTCTTAAGCTATACGATATGAAAAAGGAAATTATTCTCAACGCCGAACAATTAAACTACCTGGCTCAAACTTCTATATTTAATTCAACTCATGTCAACTAAAAAACTTCTTATAGCCGCTGTGGCAGTAGTACTACTTTACTCTTGCCAAAACCATAAAGAAACAGATAATGCAGCCATTGTCAAAGGTTTCGAAATTAGTGAGACGATGCTTAAATCGACAAGTTTTGCTACGGTAAAAAAAGAAAATGTGACCGAAGAACTCAACTTCTTTGGAAAGATATCGGCCGATCAAAACAATTACATTGATATTTTCCCGCTCGTTGGGGGGAATGTGGTCTCCGTTAATGTTTCTCTGGGTGATTATGTCCATAAAGGTCAGGTATTGGCAACAATCAGAAGTACGGAAGTTGCCGGTATACAAAAGGATCTTTCCGATGCCAGAACCGATGTGTTACTCGCCGAGAAAAACTACCGTGTGGCCGAAGACATGTATAATGGTAAACTGAGTACAGACAAAGACATGCTGGAAGCAAAGGGGCAATTAACCAAAGCCAAAGAGCAACTACGTCGTTCAGAGGCCGTCAGTCAGATCTACAATGTGCGTACAGGTAATATTTATTCGGTCGTATCTCCAATCGATGGCTACATCGTCCAAAAGAACATCAATAAGGACATGCAGTTGCGTAGTGACCGCAGCGACAACATCTTTGATGTGGCCAATACAAAAGATGTATGGGCAATTCTTAACGTCAACGAAACGGATATCGACAAGATTAGTATGGGCATGCCGGCTATTGTGTCTACCCTGAGCTACCCGGACAAAAAATTCCAGGGCAGTATTGATAAAATCTTTAAGATCATCGACCCCCAAACGAATTCAATGCAGGCACGCGTGGTGCTAGACAATAAGGATGGTTTACTTATTCCGGATAGTAAAGCGACCATTAAAGTGTTGCATCGCTCCAATACGGAAGCGCTCGCAGTTCCTTCTGATGCGGTCATTTTCGATCAAAACAAATATTTCGTATTGATCTATAAATCCCAAAATGATATTAAGATTCGCGAAATACTGCCGATCAAACAAAACGAAGGAACAACTTACATGGCTACGGGGCTACAGGAAGGTGAAAAAGTTGTTGTCAACAATAAACTTTTGATCTATAGAGCATTGAATAATTAATCGGTCTTAGCATTTACACGAATGAACAAATTCATTAAAAATATCATCGCCTTTTCCATTAAAAATAAAGCGTTTACCTTTATTTGGGTCGGTATTTTGGCTATTGCTGGTTTCATTAGCTTCAAAAGCATGCCCATTGAGGCATTTCCCGATGTGACCAATACACAAATAACCATCATTACCCAGTGGAACGGAAGGAGTGCGGAGGAAGTCGAACGCTTCGTAACGACACCAATCGAACTGGGCATGAGTCCAGTCCAAAAGAGAACCAGCATACGGAGCACGACCATGTTTGGCCTTTCTATTGTTAAAATCATCTTTGATGATGGTGTCGACGACACTTTTGCCCGCAATCAGGTCAACAACCTCATGCGGTCTGTGAGCCTGCCAGACAATGTCGACCCTGAAGTACAGCCCCCCTACGGCCCTACAGGCGAAATCTTCCGTTATACATTGCATAGCGATCAACGCAATTCGCGCGACCTCCTTACTTTGCAGACCTGGGTCATTGACCGCGCTTTGCGTGGTGTCCCTGGTGTAGCCGATATCAACGTTTTTGGTGGACAGGATTTGGTTTACGAAATAAGTACCGACCCCATCAAACTCGACAAATTTAATCTGACCCCGTTACAGGTATTTGATGCTGTCAGCAAAAGTAACCTGAACGTCGGTGGAGATGTCATCGAAAAAAGTGGCCAGTCCTACGTCGTACGCGGTATTGGTTTGGTCAACTCGATCAATGATATCGAAAACATCACGGTAATCAACCAAAAGGGAAATCCGGTCTTTGTTAAAAATGTAGCCGAGGTAAGAGAAAGCGCAATGCCTCGGGTGGGCCAAGCTGGTTTTGGTAAGAATGATGATGTGGTAGCAGGAACCATCGTGATGCGGAAAGGCGAAAATCCAAGAGAGGTCTTGACCGCTGTAAAAGCGAAAATAGACGAGCTCAACAACAAAATCCTTCCCAAAGATGTCAAAATGCAAACCTTCTATGACCGTGACAATCTCATGGATTTCACGACCCATACCGTTATGCACAACTTGATTGAAGGTATTGTCCTCGTCACCTTGATGGTATTGCTCTTTATGGCAGACTGGCGCACGACGGTCATCGTTTCTATCATTATACCCCTCGCCTTACTTTTTGCTTTTCTATGTCTTAAACTAGCTGGCATGAGCGCCAACCTGCTTTCTTTGGGTGCAGTAGACTTTGGTATTATCATCGACGGTGCCGTGGTCATGGTGGAAGGGATATTTGTCATGTTGGATCACCAGGCTCATAAGCTGGGTATGGAGAAATTCAACAAAATGGCCAAAGCCGGCTGGATCAAACAGACAGGAACAGGTTTGGGAAAAGCAATCTTTTTCTCCAAGCTGATTATCATCACCTCCTTGATGCCCATATTCTCCTTCCAAAAAGTAGAAGGAAAGATGTTTTCGCCACTAGCCTTTACCCTGGGTTTTGCTTTGCTGGGTGCATTACTGTTTACCTTGACACTCGTTCCGGCTTTATCGCATATTCTGCTCAATAAAAATGTGAAAGAACGCCACAATCCATTTGTTGAATTCTGGAATAGAATTGTCGCCAAAGGTTTTGGATTTACATTCCGAAACAAGCGTCTGAGTATGATCGTTGCAATTACTTTACTAGCTGCAATCTTATTTTCTGCAAAATTTTTAGGGACAGAGTTTTTACCGACATTAAATGAAGGTTCCCTTTGGGTTACTGCCGAGATGCCCATGAGCACTTCATTACGTGAATCGGTTAAAACAACCAAACTGTTAAAGGGTACTTTAGAAACTTTTCCTGAGGTCACCGGCGTACTTTCCCAAACTGGACGAAGCAACGACGGTACCGACCCCAATGGGTTTGGCTTTGTTCAGTTTGCTGTGGCCCTAAAACCTAAAGAGGAATGGACGCGTAAAATCACGATGGATCAGCTGATTGAAGAGATGGACCATAAACTCAAACAATTCCAGGGGATCACCTATAACTATTCGCAGCCTATCTCGGATAATGTTGCTGAAGCCGTTGCTGGTTTCAAGGCCGAAAACGGCATCAAGATCTTTGGCGATAACCTCGCGACCTTAGACCGCCTGGCGAAAGAAGTTTATGCACAGGTCAAAGGTATTCAAGGTATTAAAGAACCTGGTATCATCTTAAATATCGGCCAACCTGAAGTTAGTGTGGTATTGGATCGGACCCGTATGGCGGCATTCAATGTCCTGCCAGCAGATGCACAGGCGGTACTGGAAATGGCCTTTGGCGGAAAGACCGCTTCCATTTTATACGATGGTGAGCGCAAATTCAACATTCGACTGCGTTATGCGCCCGAATATCGGAAAACAGAAAAGGATATTGCACAGCTGATGGTTCCATGTGGTGATGGCACATTAATTCCGTTGAAAAGTATCGCGACCATTGAAAAAGATAATGGTGCTGCTTTTATCTATCGCGACAACATCAAACGTTATATCGGCATCAAATTTTCCATCCGTGACCGTGACTTAGGAAGCACCATAGCTGAAGCACAACAAAAAGTAAGTAAAATTAAGCTTCCGGAAGGATATTCTATTGGCTGGACTGGACAATTTGAAAATCAGCAGCGTGCGACACACCGCCTAGCACAGGTTGTACCGATCAGTTTGATCGTCATCTTCTTTCTATTGTTTATTCTATTCGGAAATATCAAGGATTCGCTGCTCGTGTTGGCCAACGTTCCTTTTGCACTGATCGGTGGAATTATCGCCTTGCACGTGACGGGTATGAATTTTGGAATCTCGGCAGGGGTAGGTATGATCGCATTATTCGGGATCTGTATCCAGAATGGTGTTATCCTGATCTCAGAATTCCATCAGAATAAGAAGGAAGGCCTACCCAATGACCAATCAATTTATAAAGGTGTAAAATCGCGAACACGACCTGTGGTCATGACGGCACTCATGGCTTCCATCGGGCTGTTGCCGGCTGCATTATCGACCGGTATAGGTTCGGAATCACAGAAACCTTTGGCGATCGTCATCATTGGCGGATTAATCTCAGCGACGATATTGACATTGTTGGTATTCCCAATCATCTACGATATCTTCAACAGAAAAGAAAAGGTACAACAAACAATAGCTGAATAATATTGTCCATATTTTATATACTATATACTTAGACCAATAAAGGTCATCGGTACTGCCTCAGGCTGTGAAGCGACAGGCAGTACCATTTTTTTGATAATACTTTTGATGTAACATTTGTATCTATTCCAGGTTTAAAGTTTCAAAAGCAATAAAAAGCCCTTAAGTTTACAACAAATTACCTTCCATTAAACAGCTGCTGTTTTTTGGATCACACAAACAAACACATATTTATGACTATTCTCACCTTTACAATCATCCTTCTCCTGGGTGCTTTTGTAGCAGGGCTCTTAGGATCCCTGACAGGCTTAGGCGGAGGGGTCGTTGTCATCCCTTTATTGACTCTTCTGTTTCATGTCGATATCCGTTATGCCATTGGAGCGGCCTTGTTGGCTTCCATAGCGACATCATCCGGTGCAGCCACAGCCTATGTCAAAGAAGGCATCACCAACATCCGGCTTGGCATGTTTTTAGAAATAGCGACCACGATTGGTGCTGTTATCGGGGCTGTCATCGCCATTTACATGCCGACGAATACCATTGCAATCATTTTTGGTATTGTACTGATCTTCTCCGCAGCTATGACTATACGGAAGAAAAACGAACATGCGCTATCCGGCGGTTCTGCTTTGGCTGAAAAATTGAAACTGAATAGCACCTACCCTGCTGATGGAAAATTGATCCCGTATAAGCTGACCAACGTCGTCGGCGGCTTCTCTTTGATGGGGGTTGCAGGAATACTTTCCGGATTATTAGGCATTGGTTCGGGCTCCCTTAAAGTACTCGCGATGGACAGCATGATGAAAATTCCATTTAAAGTCAGTACGACAACGAGCAACTTTATGATCGGTGTCACCGCAGCTGCTTCTGCAGTGGTCTATTTACAAAGAGGATATATGGATCCAGGTATTGCTTTTCCGGTTATCCTGGGTGTATTATGCGGTGCCATTACAGGATCCAAACTCTTAAAGCGCATGAACCCAAAGACTTTACGTATCATTTTTGCCGTCGCTATTACTTTGGTGGCCTTGGAAATGATCTTCAACGGATTCCAGCATAAATTCTAAAAACGGTAGCTTACCCGATTTAGGATTTTAAGTTTGTAACGTCCTTCCGCTAGACAATGAAGGACCTAATTACTCAAAATGAAACAAGTATTTTCGAAACACTATTGGGGAGACAAAGACATCTCACTGTTGGTAGGACAAATTTTAAGAATAGGCGTTATATTGGCTTCCTCTATTCTTATTCTCGGCGGTATCTTCTACCTGATTGTTCATGGACAGGACACCGTACCGAATTATCGAGATTTTGTCGGTGAAGGGAATTCCAATACAACAATTACTGGAATTATTTCGGGGGCATTTAGCCGAAATATTCCCCAAGTTATACAGCTGGGTGTTCTTTTATTGATTTGTACACCTATCGTACGGGTGATTGGTTCACTGTTTGGTTTTGTAATCGAAAAGGACAGACTTTATATCATCATTACATTGATTGTATTAACCGTCATTATCGGCAGTATACTTAGCGGCATCAAGGGATAATAAGGCTTTATCTCTTGATCCGCCGCCAAGCGGATTTTTCCAATGCGTATTCAAAATTTTTACGTTCTGGCTCATTTACATAGCTGACCATCTTTTCGGCCACTTTAATAGCGCCCAAACGTTCCACGGCCTTCTGAGAACGATAGTTTTCTGCCCCCACATGCAGATAGATTCGATCCACAAAGTTGAAGGCAAAGTCAAACATCATCTCTTTGACCAAGGGATTAATTCCTGCCCCCCAATACGCACGGGCATAAAACGTATATCCAACAAAAATAGATTTTTCCGCCTCATCAAGTCCATAGTACCGGGTGCTCCCAATGCAGGCTCCACTTTCCTTATCCAGGATCAAATAAGCAGCCTTACTTTCCAAGGCCCCTTCAAAAAATCCCTGAAAAACCTCTTCCTTCCAGCGATCCTTATTGGGATGCTGTTCCCAGATCAGGGGATCTTTGGCAACCTGATACAGCGTATCAAAATCCGTTGGTTCGATGATGCGTAATACGACCTTATCATTTTCAAGGGTGTTGGGGGCGACAAACTTCATGAGACACTGTTATAGTTATAGCAATTCAAATATTTTAAATCTGACAAAAGATACCAATTATTGATCAAACTATCTGAATTTTGCGAATATCCGGTCAAATATTACACCAAGATGTAGATTTTATCACCGTGTTGACAAAATTGAATGCAAGAAATCCCCTGCAACTGAATTATTTTACCTTAGAATTGATAGGAATTGGACAACTTATTCAATTAGCATGGCAAAAAATTCGTATTTTACAGCCAAATGGAACAATTCAGGGAATTTGTAAAACAGCGTATTGATGTCACTGAGGAAGAACTAAATGACATCGTCTCACGTTATCAGGTACGGAAAATAAAGAAAAAAGAATACTTTCTCCGGGCAGGCGAGGTATGCCACCATGAAGCATACGTAATCAGCGGTTTATTTAAATCATTCTATGTCACCGCCGATGGGATTGAACATATCCTACAGTTTGCAATTGAAGATTGGTGGATCGGTGATATTGCCAGCTTCAATTATCAGGAGCCGGCCCTCCAAAACATTCAGGCCCTGGAAAACTCCGTCGTCCTGACCCTTTCAAAAAAGGCTAAGGACAAACTTTACGAAGATCATCCCATCTTCGAGAAACTCTCCAGGATTATGGCACAACGTGCGCAAATCGCATCGCAGCACCGTATTATCTCGAGCATAGGTTTCACTGCACAGGAACGCTATCTGGATTTCATCAAAAGGTACCCTAAAATCTATCCGAGGATCTCCAATATGCAATTAGCCTCCTATCTTGGTGTTACGCAGGAGTTTCTTAGCCGCCTAAAAAGGCAGATCTTAAAGCCGAATCGAAATTCTTGACCTACATCAATTTTTTCTTTGTCTGTTTATCCCACCTTTGCAGAAGCTTGTTCAAACAAACAATTTAAACTTTTGAAGGTTAGATAAATAAAAAAAGAAAATAAGATGAATAAATTTTTCCAAATTCTGGCAGTAGCAGTATTAATGGTTAATGTTGCTGTGGCACAAGTAAAATGGTCTGCAGACCCTGCACATACCAACGCAAGATTTGATGTAAAACACCTTGGTATCAGCTTTGTTGATGGTGAATTTACTAAGGTAGAAGGAACAGTTGAAACCCCAACAGGAACAAGTTTCAATAATGCCAAAGTTAATTTCTCTATCGACGTCAACAGTATCGATACGCGCATTGCTGCACGTGACAACCACTTGAAGACCGATGATTTTTTTGCTGCGGAAAAATTCCCTAAAATGACATTAAAGTCTATCAGTTTTAAAAATGCGAAAGTAAAAGGAAAATATGTGATGATAGCGGATCTGACGATCCGTGATGTAACGAAAAAAGTAACTTTCGAGGTAACACAAAACGGTGGAATCATTACGGATCCTTGGGGAAAAACACGTGCTGGATTTACAGCTAAAACAAAAATTAACCGTCAGGATTTCGGCATGAAATACAATGATAAATTACCTTCAGGTGTAGAAGCGGTTGCTTCTGATGTCGACATCATTGTCAACACCGAATTGGTGTTGAACTAATTGAAAATAATAAATCACACTAACATTAAGGGGTGTCCAAACGGATTGGACACCCCTTTTTATGCAATTTTACACCGAGTTCTGGCTACAGCAATCAGCTATGGAATGCTCAAATCAAGGGCTTTGACCTGACGTAATTGAGCAGCTCATTTTTTATAAGCCTTTTAACATCCCGCCGTCCAGAGGAATATTGGCTCCAGTCAGATAACTTGCATATTCGGAGCAAAGGAAAGCGACGAGATAACCGTATTCTTCAGGTTTACCCAGACGCTGCGCAGGAACCTGTTTCAACCGCAATTGTAGCGCTTCCTCGTAGGATATACCCATACGTTGAGCGTCAAGGTTGGTTAGCGACTGGATACGGTCCGTATCAAAAAGGCCTGTCAAGATGCTATTGACCGTCACCCCTTCTTTAGCGACATCCGTTGCCAGCGATTTACTCCAGCTAAGCAATGCTGTACGGATCGTATTAGACAACACTAAATTAGATACCGGTTCTTTCACAGTTGAAGAAGACACATTAATAATACGTCCGTATCGATTTGCCAACATATAAGGCAGCGCACATGAGGTCGTGTAACAGTGATTTTGAAATAAGAGTTCAAAAGCATGCTGGTAATCCGCCAGATTTTTTTGGTCTATGGTTCCTGCTTGAGGCCCATTCGAATTGTTGATTAAAATATCCACCTTATTCGACTCAAAATAATGTGTTATCTGCTTTTTGTATGCTTCGTGATCATTGTAGTCCACTACGATATATTGGTGCACCTGTCCTTTGGAGGTATCAAGACCTTCACAGGTACGTTGTAGCTTTTCCTCCTGTCGGGAAGCCAATGTTACAGATACGCCACATGAGGCAAGCACTTGGGCAATACCTGCACCTATACCAGCAGAGCTCGCTCCGATCAGGGCTTTTTTCCCATTTAGATTGATTTCCATATCTTTTTATTTTTTATTTTATAGCGTGTATGTATGCATAGCCAATCATCATGGCTGAAAATGCGTTCTAACCCCGGTTAATCGTTGTCCTTTGCTCGGATCATAGCAACAAATAAATATATGGCAAAGACCCATGCCGAGCCAAGGCATATCCAAGCAAAAATGGGAATTCCCCACCACTGTGGTTCTACGCGTGCGACAATAATCATCCCACCTAGTAAATTGAGTGACATAAACATAATTCCGATGACAATACGATTGACCCCCTTGCGTAAAATAGCATTAAAAGATCGCGCACTGATCAATCGATGGTTGAGTGTAAAATTTCCTGTTCGAAATAAGCGCACAAGGGCGCGCATATCTTCAGGAAGTTTTTCGACATCGCGCGCAAAAGATTCAACTTTATGTTTTCCTTTTTTGAAGATTGCCTCTGGAGAGAGCCGCTCCATCATAATCCTACGTGCAAAGGGCTTGATACTCTCCATAATATTAAGATCGGGATATAACTGGCGTCCAATACCTTCCATCAACGAAATGCCCCGCATCAATAGATAAATATATTCCGGAAAATACAAGCGGTTGTCACCAATGATGTTCCACAATTTATTGAACAATAAATCTAAGCTAAGATCCCCGAGAGATACATTATCAATCATATCGAAAATCTCATATAGGGATCTTTCAAACCGGTTACGATCCGGAATATGGCTCACCACGGCAACGTCTTCAATCACGTCAGCAAGCCGGACAGCATCTTCGGAAATAGCCGATTGAATAAACTCTTCAAGCTGCCTACGGTCTATCCCCAATAATTTACCCATATTTCCGAAATCCAAAAAAGCAATCCGCCCATCCGGCATCACCATCATATTGCCGGGATGCGGATCGCCATGAAAGAAACCATGGATAATCACTTGCTCAAGGTATAAATTGATCCCATTTTTTACCAGCGTTTGGACATCCATTCCCCGACGCTTAATTTCATCGGCATCAGTTACCTTGAAACCATCGAGATATTCCATGCAAAGAACATGGTCCGACGAGAGTTCAGGATAAACACGGGGTGCCTTGATCAGTTTATTTCCTTTAAAGTTCTTTGTGAAGCGTTCGATGTTATGCCGCTCAATCACCAGGGACATCTCTTCCTGCATGGTCGTAGCGAAAGATTCAACAATCAGCAGAAGGTTAAGGTTTTCCAGTACATCATTGTACATGGTTAGGATTTTGGCAATATCACGCATAAGTGCCAGATCACAGCGCATAACCTCATCGATGCCAGGACGGCGGACTTTTAAAACGACTTGGGTTCCATCTTTTAAGATTGCGCGATATACCTGTGCGATAGAGGCCGCAGCAAAAGGTTCGGCAGTAATCTCCTGGAAATGCTCATCAATATCCAGCTCAAGTTCTTCTTTGAGATAAGATTTAATATCCACTTCAAAAGGGGGAACATTATCCTCAAGGCGCTTAAGTTCATCTACGAGATCTTTGGGAAACAACCCCTCTCGCGTCGAAGCCGATTGTCCAAGCTTGATAAAAGCCGGACCGAGCTCCTCAAGCGCCATGCGAATACGGGCATAAACACTGATATTATCGACGTCAATAGCATGTTCTACAGCAGATCGGGGTCCCTTCCACGGCAATCGAGCGATCGCATCTTTAAAACCATATTTGGCCAATATACTTAAGATCTGGGAACTGCGCTGTAACTTCTTTGTCGGATTAAACATAACGGACAATGGTTTTCAATGACAATATACGAAATATCCAAGCCCCAAAAAGCAAACAAGCATAAAATGAAGCGGATATTCCATATGGACTAAAAAAACTAATCAGAAGGAGATGAAACAAAAACCTTACCTATTTTAGTTCGAGCCATTTTGAACGGAAAATCAAATCTTCAACAGCATAAAATACATACAAGGACGCTGTAAACTATTCGGCTTCCATTTGATCTAGCTTTTCCTTTATCTGTGTAATATAATTGCTATAATAAGCACGAATCATAAATTCTGTCAGACCAACAACAAGAATAATGGAAGCAATTGCGGAAAGGATCATCCACACAATAAAGTTTGGATCCTGTTGGAAAGTTTCCTTGAAATGGTATAATCGATCAAACCAGACGGTAGTCCGATTCTGTGCGATCATAATAAGATAAAGAAATAGAGCTTGCGGTATCATCACGTAGGCCGCGATCCGATAGGTCTCTACGGCATACTTCAAATCGTAATACAATTTGAGCAAGTGTTCTTTAGAAGCCAACAACTCGATCTTTTTCGTACTCTTTACCAAATAAAAGAACCTCCGATAATATAAAAGACTAGATAAGGATATCTGTACGATAAAAAAGTAATAGGCAAATGCAGCATAACCTTCAATCTTATATATCGGTAAGATGGGCACCAAAAACAGAAAGCCCATACACACGGCCCAAGAGATAAACTCACGTTTGATATTCTTGCGCAGCTTACCCATGATATTGCCGACTTCCTTATAGTATTTGAGATTTGGATTCTGTAAATCCTCGTCTGTAGGCTGTTGCTGCCAAGATTTTTTTAACTCATCAAAATTCATACTTGTATTTTTTAATGATTTGTTGAATTCGCTCCTTCGTGCGGTTTAATTTTACGCGGGCATTGACTTCCGATATACCCAGATTTTCTGCAATCTCGCGATGACTCTGACCTTCCAAAAACAAAAATATCAGGGCTTTTTCAATGGCGTTGAGCTCTTGAACGGCCTGATAAAAAACGTTCAGTTGCTCATCTTTATCCGTATCGTAAGCTTCTTCTGCAAAATCATGTCGTTCCTCTAACGTATCATAAATCTGATGTTTCTTTTCTTTTTTTAAGAATACCATTGCGGTATTGAGGGCAACACGGTACATCCACGTTGAAAATTTACTCTGTTGCTTAAATGTTGCATAGGATTTCCACAGCTGATAGACGATCTCCTGATACAGATCTTGTCGCCCTTCATGATCATCCATATACATACGGCTCACCTTAACGAGAATACCTTTATTCTCGTCAATCAGTCGAAGAAATTCTATTTCTGATGGGTTCACCTAGCGATTTTTCTTTAAATATATTTAGGTAATAAGTATAGCAAACAAACAAAGTGTTACAGCTTTATTTAAAAATATGTAAATTGTTATGAAAAAAGAGGCTAATCGTTGAAGATTATGGAGAATATATTTTATCAAGGTCAGATTATATGGGCGCAGATCGATGCAAATAGACATATGCGGCATTCTGCTTACGCTGATATCTGCGCACAGGCCCGCAGTAACATGTTGAACAAAATGGGCTTTTCACTGGATAAATTTGCCGAATTTCATATCGGTCCAATTTTATTTCGGGAAGAACTCATCTACTTTAAAGAAGTGCATTTAGATGAATATGTACAGGTAAAAGTAGAACTGACGAAATACAACAAAACAAATAGTCGTTTCTCATTTATACACCAAGTTTTTCGTAATGACGGAGTTTTGTGCTGTACCGTCAACGTCGATGGAGCCTGGCTCGACCTTCATAAGCGGAAATTAACGAAGTTACCGGAAGAGATGGAGCCTTATCTCGCCAAAATTCCCCGATCTGAAAACTATGCGGAAACTGAATAGTCTTTTCATCATGTCAGGACCATCCTGATAAAAAAAATCCCTCGGAACGCAAACGGAATTCCGAGGGATTAAAACATAAACTAAACCTAAAAACTATTGTCTTTTGCTCACCTTTGGTCATTCCCAAAATGAACTATTTCTTGTATGCTGCTGGATTATTTAACTTCAATCAAACGTTTTGCAATGATTGCATCTTCTTTTTTGCCAACAGTCAAAATTAATATACCACCTTCATAGGCAGCCTCGATATTGCTGTAATCTACGGTCTCTGGCAAGGTAAATGATCTTGAGAACGAAGAATAATTGAATTCTTTTTTGCTGTATAATTTTTCTTCACTCACACTTTCCTCTTTTTTCTCAGCTGAAATGGTAATTAGATTTTTATCGACATTGATCTTAAAATCAGATTTATCCAATCCAGGCGCTGCCATTTCAATTTTAAAGGATTTTTCAGTTTCTGATATATTGACCGCAGGTACACGGGACACCAAACGATCGGAGATGAAGTTATCATTGAATAAGTTGTCGAATACAGTGTTCACAAATGGATTTACTGCATCCGTGTTTAAACTTTTTGTAGGGAATTTAATTAATGCCATTTTTTTGTCCTCCTAATTTTTTATTTTATTGTTAAGCTTTTTTTGTTCTACCTATTTGAAGAGAGCTATTCAATTTGCGTACCAGCAGGTTTTAAAAGACAAAATGTCATTTAAAAATAAAAAATAATGTCATTTTGTCTTAAAAACAGCTATTTTCAACTACCTAGCGATCAATTTGTCATTCGCGGGCTCCCTGCCCCTACCCCAAATTGTCCCTATACACAGACTAACGTATAGGAGATAAAACAGTTTATCAGAAATTATCATTTTTTATTAAGAGTCTGAAACAGAGCACTCAATTAGCAGCGTACCGTATAAGAGAAAAATCTTTTATGAAACGTTGTTATTTTTACTGAGCACCTCAAACAGAGCGTTCGAATAGTAGTGTATCATATAAGAGAAAAAGCTTTTATCAGAAGTTGGTATTTTATTAGGCATCCGAAACGTAACGTTCAAAAAACCATTAAGGTTGATTTTGTTCCAGCGAAGCAATCAATAAGAATTTGACAACATCGTAAATATAGTCCTTAGCCTCTGCATAGGAGATCCCATAGCGTCGCTGTACGACATCAGCATAATGTGGAAATGGCGCAAATAGTTTATCATAATAGGCATCCAGTTGTACTATGGTCGGCAACTCAAAAGCCAAACGAAGCTGAAACCGCCGGATAATGGCTGTATCCAATATTTCAGGATGATTCGTTGCTGCAATCAATACCGCTTCAGCAGGAAAATAATCGATCAGCTGTATAATGGTGTTCACGAGACGGCGCATTTCACCCACATCCTTTTCTTCACTAATCCGCGCCTTTCCGATCTGATCGAATTCATCTAAAAACAGAACTGCTTTTTCACGCCCTGCTTTATCAAAGACCTGTTTGATGTGCTGCGAGGTTTCGCCAATACGAGAAGAAATGAGGTTGCTCAAATTCAACACATAAATTGGTTTTTCAAGCGCTGTAGCCAGCGCTTTCGCCGTTGTTGTTTTTCCGCAACCCGAATAACCGTGCAGTAAAATCTTATTGCTCACCGGCAGACCATATTGCGAAAGCTCTTTAATATAACGATGCTCTTTAATCAGCTGATGCAGCTTTTGACGGCTGTCCTCTTCCAAGAAAACATCCTCCAAAGCAATCCTTTCCTTATCGGCTATGACAAGATCGTAAATATTCATACTATTAATTTAAGACTATCAGATAACGATTGGCAAAACTAATTCTTTCAGTTGATATTGCGCTGATCCAGTTTCGTTTTAATCCTTAAAGTATTTAAGACTAACTTGGGAGCAAGAAAGGTCTCCTCCAAAGGGAGGGTTCGATTTGCGTATCACCACTTCGATCGTCAGAGCATGGGATACTCTTTCCCGAATCTGTTCAAGTATTTCTGAAGCCGCAGATTCCAGTAGTTTGCGTTTAGGTAGCATGACACCGGCTGTAATCTGGTAAAGTTCTTCGTAGTTGAGCGTATTGTTTAAGTCCTCTGTCTCGGCATTCAAAAAGGGAAAACATACGTCAATAGAAACAAAAAATTCATTGCCTAGCACCTGTTCTTCTTCATAGTAACCTATTGGTGCATAGAACCGGGCTTCTTTCAGCGATACTGTCTGTAAAATGGTTGCCATGCACAAACCTACTGAAATTGTTCCAAACAAGTGGGATTATTTGTATATTTAACCATACCAAAAACCCAACAGATGAACTTTTCTTTATCCTCAGCGATAGCAATAACACTCTTATTTGGCGCCACTGCATTACAGGCCCAAACAAATATGAAACCCAGCGACACCGAATATTATAGTCCGGTACCACCGACAGTTACAATCAATCAGGGTATACCAAGCGATGCCATTGTCCTTTTTGACGGCAAGGATCTTAGTCAATGGAAAAGTGAAAAAGGCAAAGCCAATTGGACGGTAGCCAACAACGTACTTGAAGTAAAACCGGGGGCTGGAGCCATTGAGACCAACGAACACTTTAGCGATTTTCAATTGCATATTGAATGGAAAAGCCCCGAAGTAATCAAAGGCGAGGGCCAAGGAAGAGGTAATAGCGGAATTTTCCTACAAGGGCTTTATGAAATTCAGGTATTGGACAACAATAACAACCCAACCTATGTCAATGGCGGAGCGGGCAGTATTTACAAACAACGCCCACCCCTGGCGCAGGTAATTGCTCCGGAAAAATGGCATGTGTACGATATTATTTATAAAGCCCCTCAGTTCAATAAGGATGGAATCTTGACCGCTAAAGGAACAGTAACGGTCCTACATAATGGCGTCGTTGTACAAAACAATACTCAAATCGATGGCACAACCGAATATATCGGACTACCAAAACAAATAAGCCACGGCCCAGGTCCAATTGTACTGCAGGATCATGGTGATCTGGTCCAGTTCAGAAACATCTGGCTACGTAAACTATAACTTAACAGCAAGGCGCAGCGGTTTATAGCAAACAATTTAAGTTAGAAAAGCAACAATTCTGTACTAGGTTTTATAGGGCTATTTCCCTAATTTAGCCCTATAAAATTTAAAAACAAACGGAATGTAATGAGCTACTTGTGCCTTTAATTTCCTATCGCAACAGGTTTAGAAGCCTCATGTGATTATTGGACTAATGAAGCGCAAAATAACCACTGGAATGGGCTCACGTATGACGTTGTGTATAAACATTCACACAATATTACAATTTAATGAAAAGAATTGCGCTATTCTTCTTGTTGGCAAGCTCCATCAGCAGCTATGCACAACGCAACCTCAATTTAGAAGAAACAGTATTTGGACCCCGAACTTACGCCCCAACATCAATAGCCGGAGCATCGTGGATCCCAAAATCAAACAACCTCTCCTATCTCGATAAATCGTACCAGAATCTATTATCAAAAAGCGCTTACAACAACTGGAGCGAAACTAATCTAGCCTCTAAAGCAGACCTCGAAGCAGCATTGAAAACGGCTATTCCGGGCGAAACATTCAATCTGCGGATGTTTCCTTACGACTATAAATGGCGTGATGGAAACGCGCTATTACTCCAAGTCGATGGAAAAGATAAAACTTACACGGTGGCTTACAATATCAAATCAAAAAATATTGAAAGCTTTATCGGCAATGACAACAAGGGAGCTAATCGCGAGGTAAGTTCGGATTTTTCAAAAATCGCCTACTTAGTAGACAACAACATCGCAATTGTTGACAAAAACGGTAAAATTACTGCTGTAACCAACGATACAGACAAAGGAATTGTCAACGGAAGCGATTATACACACCGTCAAGAATTTGGCATCAAAAAAGGAATGTGGTGGAACAGCCAGAATGACAAACTATTGTACTATCACAAAGACGAGACAATGGTTGCCAATTATCCATTACCGCAATGGAGTCCCAAAATTGCGGATATCAAATGGATAAAATACCCAATGACAGGCCAAAAATCGGAAGAAGTTTCTTTGATTGTTTACAATACCACCACAGGACAAAAGACAACCCTTCAAACCGGCGAGCATTCAGAGCAATATTTAACCATGGTTACCTGGGATCCTTCCGGTAAACACATCTACGTCGGACTGCTTAACCGTGGGCAAAATGATCTTAAAGTCAACAAATACGACGCAGAAAACGGCTCCTTAATCAAAACCCTATTCGAAGAAACGGCAACAACCTGGGTTGAACCTGAAAACCCATTGACTTTCTTACCGAACAAAACGGATCAATTCCTTTATCAATCCGATAAAGACGGCTATAATCAACTTTACCTTTATAACACGGAGGGGAATTTGATCAAAAAATTAGGCTATAAAGACATCGTCATGGAAGCATTACTTGACTTTTCGGCTGATGGAAACAAAGTAAGTTATACTGGAGTCACCAACAACGGTTTAGATCGCCAATTATTTGAGGTCGACCTAAAATCTGGGAAAACGGTTCAATTAACAAATGAATCGGGCACGCATCATGCTGCACTAAGTAGCGATGGCAAGTATATCTACGATCAATATAGTAATTTAAAAACACCAAATAAAGTTCAGGTCAAAGAAGTTAAATCTGCTAAAGAAACTACCTTAGTCAATGCAGAAAACCCTTTTTCCGGAAAAATAAATGATCCTAAAATCGAATTTGTACAGTTGACATCCGCAGATGGGAAATACCCATTGACAGGACGTATCATTTATCCCAACGACTTTGATCCAGCTAAGAAATATCCGGTCATGTATTATTTATACGGCGGATCACATTCGCAGCTTGTTTCCAACAAATGGCTAGGAGGCGCTGGATATTTTGATATGTATATGGCGCAACAGGGCTATATCGTCTTCACGATGGATAATCGCGGCACGAATTACAGAGGCCGTGATTTCTATACAGCTACGCATCGCAACCTCGGTCAAAACGAAATGGCCGACCAGATGAAAGGAATAGAGTTCCTTAAATCAAAATCTTTTGTTGACCAACAGCGCATGGGTATTTTCGGGTGGAGTTTCGGTGGTTTTATGACAACTTCCTTCATGCTGCATCATAACGATATCTTCAAGGCTGCAGTAGCTGGAGGTCCTGTAATCGACTGGAAATTTTATGAGGTGATGTACGGCGAACGCTACATGGACACGCCGCAAGAAAATCCGGAAGGTTATAAATTGACATCACTCCTCAATAAAGCCGATCAACTGAAAGGAAGATTATTGATTATTCACGGCGCACAAGACCCTGTCGTTGTACAACAAAACAGCATGGAGTTTTTAGAAGCCTGTATTAAAGCCGGAAAGCAAGTAGATTATTTTCTATACCCGACTCATGAGCACAATGTAATGGGAAAAGACCGTATTCATATGTACGAAAAAATTGCGGACTACTTCAATCAGCACCTCAAAAATCCGTCATAAACTCAGGAAAACAAGACAACACAAAAAGGGCTATCCAAAAAGATTTGGACTGCCCTTTTTTATGCAATTTAGTACAGGTTAATGTGACTCCTGATCCAGGCCTTCGGATAAACTATACAATGTCCAGTGTTTTGTTTTTATGGCCTGAGATTTTGTCCGAAGCAATCGGATAAAATCCTGCACCCCAACCTCCTCATTCCCATTACCATGAATCAGGACAATACTTCCGTTTTTGGCCTGCTGCCCTTTTGCCAACCAGGCATCCGAGCCTACCGCAATAAGACCATAGGACAATAGTTGCTCAATGATACGCCGATCGGAAACTAAGCCCGGACAACGAAAAAATACCGAAGGCAGAAGACCGTTTTTCAGCATCAATTTTTCATTCTCCAACACTTCATAACCTAGATTCGTATTTTTGGAAAGCAAAAAATTGGATGTTAAAGGATTACTAGTAAAAACATGGTCATACGTATGATTGACCCAGGTAATCTTTACTCCCTTTGCATCCAATGACTTTAGCCATGCTAGATCTGCGGCGTGATTTAGCATCCATTTACCCGAAACAGAAACGGCCAGTGGCAGGCTGCGATCTATCCCCTTAAATGCAGCGAGAAGATCTTCAAAAATAGCCCTGTCCAAAGGTTTATGTGAAGGACATAGATCAATCGTCAAATTAATACCAGCCTCTTTGGGAAGCCTAAAATTCAGCCCCGCATCCTGTAAGTTGTTTTCAGTTTTTCTGACTAAAGAGAAGCAGCTTTCGTATACCGAACCACTTAGACTTTTTGTAACCTGAGCCGCATCGTTGTACAGAACGCTGACCGATCGATCTCCTACTATACGCGTTTGCAGTGTAGTAGGATCTACCGTCAAATAATATTTTACAGTATTTGTCGTGAAACTACGGATCCCCACCAGAGAATTATTATTTTCACGGAGGATCAACCACTCGGTTCTGTAGTTTTCTAAATTGGCAAATGAAACCTGTCCATTAGAGAGTAGGGCGCACACCAAAAATAGACCAACAAAAATGAGCTGTTTCATCATCAGTTGCCACTCGTTCTTTTAGACTGTAGATTAGTTGGCCATACCGTCGGCTTGCCATCTTTATCAATTGGCAATGTGATCTTATCGCGGGAGACCAAAGCAGGCTCTTCACAGGCAAGGTAAGTCAAAATCGCAACGATAATGGCGTTTTGTTTTACTTCATCAAACACAATCTTATCATAGGTATCCCGATTGGTGTGCCAGGTCACCTTACCATAGTCCCAGGATGTGGAAGAGAGCCCAAAGGCCGGAATTCCTTTTTGAACGAAAGAAGAATGATCACTTCCCCCCGTCCCCGGCATACCTGGAAAACTGGTTTGGATTTCATTACGGAACTCTTCAGGCAAATATTGCACCCAGCGGCTTATATATTCGTAAGATTTTTCAAAACCACTGCCCCCTATCCGGACAATTCGCCCTGTGCCGTTATCCTGATTCCATACCACCTGTATATTTTTAGCGATCTCGGGATGATCTTCGACAAAAGCTGAAGAGCCATTCAGCCCCTGCTCCTCACTTCCCCAGTTACCGACCAAAATCGTTCTTTTATTATCCGGGTAAACCTTCCTTAAAATGCGGACAGCCTCCATCATGGTAATTACTCCTGTCGCATTGTCTGTCGCTCCCGAAGCGCCGTCCCACGAATCTAGATGTGCCGAAAGCACAACATACTCGCCCGGTTTTTCCTTTCCCTTGATCTCTGCGATACTATTATAGGTCTTTGATATTCCAAGCTCTTTTGAATTTCCCTGCAGCGAAACCCGAGGTTTGACCCCATGTTCTGCCATGCGGTATAACAGACCGTAATCTTCCAGCCCTACGTTAAATACCGGAATCTGTTTGGACTTCGCATCAAAAATCCGTGTAATACCAGGCAACTCTGTCCAATAGGAATCAATGGCACCAACGGCGCCAGCATTCTCCAAAGCCAAGGGCAATGTCCGACGCGTGCTTCCCGTATAGGACATACTACTCTCCCATTTTTTCAACTGATCATTTTTTAAGGCTTGATATTTTTCATAACCTTTCGGGGAAGCTGACTCCTTCCAGTTGGCATCTGACCGTCCTGAAAGGGGATTCATTCCAATCAATACGATCTTGCCTTTGACTGTCTTAAGCCAAGACTGAAAATCAGACGGGGAACTAAATAAAGGCATTACCACAACCTCGGCTTCAACCCCTTTCTCCTTGGTCACGGGACTGAACGCCAACTGTGTACCTTCCAAAGATTTTATGCGGGGATAGGTCATCGTCACCTGAGAAGTTCCTCGTTCCCACGAACGCCATTCACCATAGGGCTCATTGCGGGCTTGTGCGCCAAGCGCATTATAATTTTTGACAACCCAATCATGCGCCTGTTGCATTTGTGGACTCCCGACAAGACGGGGGCCAATCATATCGACAAGCTCAAACGCATACTTCTCCAATTGTGAATTTGCATTTGCCTCCTGCACAATTGACGAAACCATCGCTTCTTTATTTTGAGCAAAAATAGCTGGAGTGCTCAGCAATAGAAGTGCCAGCCCTAAAGATTTCATTCCACGCTGTTTCATTAAATCTACCTTCATGTATATATCTTTATTTATTGTATAATTCTCCGTTAATACGCTAACGCTACGAGCGCAAACTACATGTTACTATATTCCACTAGCTCTCAAAGAAGCTCCAGAAAAAGACAGTGCTCCGGTCAACCTTAGTTAATTTAGAAACCCAAAGTTTCCTGTGATTGGTTTTTCCGAAAATTACTAAACAATATTTAAAAACACACATTCATTTTTAATCAATTAAATGATATACCCTTATTTAGTTGAAAAAAAAACATAAAAAGCCTGAAAAGAAACTTTCCAGGCTTTACCAAATATAGATATGAGGGTTGATTAGTTACACGGCTTCCACTTTGGATTTTTCGTAGCTCTCTTGGTGAACCGAGGCCACAGCCCGACCCGATGGATCATTCAGATTCTGGAAAGAAGCATCCCAAGCTAAGGCTTCCGGCGTACTGCATGCGACAGATTTTACCGATGGAACAGTTTGTGCTGCCGCTGTTGAAGGAAAATGTGATTCGAAAATTGTCCGATATAAAAACTCTTCTTTGTTTTTCGGTGTGTTTATCGGGAAGCGCGTTGAAGCCTCGGCAAACTCCTGATCAGAAACTTTACTTTCAGCCTGCTCTTTCAAGGTATCGATCCAGCTATAGCCTACACCGTCAGAAAATTGCTCTTTCTGGCGCCATGCGATGCTTTCTGGCAGATAGTCTTCAAATGCCTTACGTACAACCCATTTCTCCATCCTTCCTTCGCGAATCATTTTATCGGAAGGATTGATACGCATCGCAATGTCCATAAATTCTTTATCTAGGAAAGGTACACGCCCTTCAACACCCCATGCTGCAAGTGATTTATTTGCCCGCAGACAGTCGTACAGGTAAAGCTTTTTCAGCTTACGTACAGTTTCCTCGTGAAATTCCTGTGCATTTGGCGCTTTATGAAAATAAAGATACCCACCAAAGAGTTCGTCTGACCCTTCACCCGACAATACCATTTTAATGCCCATTGATTTGATTACACGAGCTAATAAATACATCGGTGTAGAAGCGCGTACCGTCGTGACGTCATAAGTCTCCAAGTGGTAGATCACGTCACGGATCGCATCCAATCCTTCTTGGATGGTAAAGTTGATCTCGTGGTGTATTGTTCCGATATGATCTGCTGCTTTCTGTGCCGCAATTAAATCCGGTGCTCCCTTCAATCCCACCGCAAATGAATGCAGTTGAGGATACCAGGCATCTTCTTTGTCGTCACTTTCGATACGTTTGGATGCAAACTTCTTCGTTACCGCAGCAATAACCGATGAATCCAATCCACCAGACAGCAGTACACCGTAAGGTACATCTGACATCAATTGACGATGCACCGCATCTTCCAAACCTTTGCGCAAAACAGCGATATCGGTCTCGTTGTCTTTTACAACATCGTAACTTTCCCAATCACGTTGATACCAGCGCTGCGGAGCTTTCCCCATTTTGCTATACAAGTAATGCCCCGGAGGAAATTGTTCAATCGTCGTACAGAAACCTTCCAGTGATTTTAATTCGGATGCAACGAACAATTGCCCCTGCTCATCTTCACCATAATATAGAGGGATAATTCCCATATGGTCACGTGCGACAAAAAAGGAATCATCACGTGAATCATAGAGTGCAAAACCAAAAATACCATTTAATTCATCCACAAATGAGGGACCTTTCGCTAAATATAAAGCCAACACAACTTCGGAGTCACTTTGTGTCGAGAACTCATAATCAGGAAGGCTATTTCTTAATTCATGGTGGTTATAGATCTCGCCATTAACTGCTAGTACAACTTTACCGTCCGGACTGTACAATGGTTGACTTCCAGATTTAGGGTCAACAATAGCTAACCGCTCGTGTGCCAATAAAGCTTTCTCACCGGTGAATATACCCGACCAATCCGGACCACGGTGGCGAATACGTTTTGACATTTCTAATACTTGAGATCTCAATGAGCTTGCAGGTTGCTTTAATTCAAAAGCGCCAATAATTCCACACATATTATGAAAATTTTAAATATTTCGTTTTTACATTATGTTATTGACACAAAGTAAAACAATTAAAAACTAAATTCATAATAATTTTTAATATTTATTATATTTTTATCAAAAATACTTTTCAAAACAAACAAAATTATCAATGAAACACTTATTTGTTTACAATAATCACACAATCTATTAACAATTGATCTGCAGATTAATCGTTAAATTAACTTCGTAATCAAATAACCAGGACATGGATCTAATTAGAACCTTCTATAGTGAGCTTGCACTGACTCCTCAGGAATTAACTGCAATTACAGAAAAACATGAAGCCATAACCGTCAAAAAGGGCGATTTTATATTGACCAAAGGACAGGTTTCAAATGCTTATTACTTGATTGAGTATGGACTTACACGCTCCTTTTTACACGATTATGAAGGCAATGAAGTTACCATAAGCTTCTGTACGGACAATGATGTTGTCATTGAAGTCGCCTCTTTTTTTCAACGCCACCCAACGGTGGAAAATATCCAGGCACTCATGGAAACCCGTCTCTGGAAAATAAAGTTTGAAGATTTTCAGGAACTTTTTCATCAGATTCCTGAATTTAGGGAATGGGGGCGTTCTTGGATGGCCAAGGAACTTGTTCACAGTAAAAATAGGGCTATTGCCATGATTACCGAACCTGCTACTACCCGCTATTTGCGCTTGATAAAAGAAAAACCAATATTGATACAGCAGGCACCACTCAAGCATATTGCTTCCTACCTGGGCATCACCGACACTTCTCTAAGCCGCATCCGGAAAGAAATTGTCCACGGAAATTAAACCGTGGTAACGCCCAAAGGACTACTTTTTTAAATCTTGCCTTAAGGCAAGATTTTTAAGAAAACTTCAGCTTAATTTTACCAATGTGCTTCCAAGCTATTTATTTATAGTCTTAAAGGAAGGAAAAATTGAGAAAAGAGTTAAAAGAAGTAATCATTATATTCAAAAATTAGAAATCATGGCAAAATTACACGCTTATCTAAATTTCGACGGAAACTGTGAAGAAGCATTCAACTTTTATGAAAAAGTCTTCAATACAAAAAATCCTGGCTTCATGCGTTATGGAGATATCCCTGCCGACCCACAGATGCCACCTGTTCCAGACGAAGCAAAAAACAAAATCTGTCATACAGCAATTTCGATCAACGGCGATAGTATGCTGATGGGAGCTGATGTTGTTCCTGCTTTTGGACAACAATATATCCAAGGAAACAACAGCTATGTCATGCTGATGTGCGAAAGCACCACCGAAGCGAAAGCTTTGTACGATGCACTGAGCACCAATGCAAAGGTCGTTGAAATGCCACTTGGCGAAACATTTTTTGCCGAACTATACAGCGCTTTTCAGGATCAATTCGGTATCTGCTGGATGGTTTATTTTGGTGGGAACAAAGACCAGGATTGCGAAAGTAATGCTTAAGCCAACCGCTTAGCCGACAAAATAGTTGAAAAAGAGAGGGCAGTAATCTATTGTTACTGCCCTCTCTATTCCCGTGGTTTCGTTATCGTGTAGCACCTATGCTACCCTGTGGAATGGCCATTTCAATTTTGTCTTTTCAAAACTGCCACAACAAGATGTTTTCCTGTGCATCTCAGGTTTTTACCGCTACCGGGTTAAATTTATTATTTTTTCACCAGTACTTCTTCCTCAAACAGGATCCCATCCCAACCATTTGTCCTAAATTGACGAATGTTCTGATGGCCATCTCCGTCTGGATTATCGAGTACATTTTGATAATGTTCGGCAAAAAGGCGCAATGTATCCTCCTGCGAAAGATTATTTAACTGTGCAAAATAGAAAACTTTTGCACTACCTTGATTTTCTTCTTTCGAATTTTTCAGCGTCCCATTTTGAAATGCACTGGGACTATAGCTGTACTGATCGGCAATATGCGCCAATACTTCCTGAAACTGTAATTCGCTTCCTTTTGATTTATTCAATAATTCTGTTGTAGTCATCTTGATATTAAACCTTTTAAAATCTATTCTAAATTAATTTTTCAACCATAAACCTGAATGAACAGGAATTAGCGCTCTTAAATAATTCCGTGTAGTGACCCTCCCTTTGCAGCAAGTTGATCCACACGCCTTTCCACCGCTTCGTCTTTAATCAACGCCGGCGCATGATGGGGTTTTGTCCGCGCATCAATAATTAGCGGTCCTTTACAACCCCAATGTTTAAATGTTGTAAAACTATGTATTCCATAAATATCAAACGCAGGGTTACTTCTGGTAAACGTTGTCCAAACAAAATTATTGACGGTAGCAGCGGTGAAGTGAGCATCATCACATAAGACGATCAACGGGAAACCTTCCCAGGCGAGTCCTGCGGCAGCGCGGCACCATTCGGCCATTATTTTCGGCTCATGCTCGTAAGTAGAGAATGCCTGACCATCAATGGCAATAATACCGGGCATAACAAATTTTGCCTGATTGAAAGGTCGGGGTAGTTCAAAACCAGCCGGCAATTCACGGCCCAATTCTCTTTTCTTTGTACCAGCGGCAGCAAAAACCACCTTGGAACCGGTATTTAATCCATCGCCAGAATAATCCAAGGTATCGATAGTCGTATTAGTCTGAAAATGAACATCTCGAGTAAGGTCTATGCGTTCAAGGATATGACCCAAAAAAGCCGGAATATCATAAATATCCAATTGCGGATTATCTTCATTTGCTGAAATAAACAAATATTTAGCAAGGCTGAGCTGATTTTTACCCAGTATCTGATTGGCTATCGTTAAAATTTCTTGCGGTCGATCCACACGCTGATAAGGCGTATACCGTTCAGACCCTATTGCAAAAAGTAAGGGATGTACACCAGCGGCATCAACAGCATTAACTGCATGGAGACCTGAAATCTCCTTTGGAATGGCCGCCCCCGTAATTTCGTGGATTAAGGCACCAAAACTGGTGTCTTCCTGCGGCGGCCGCCCCACAACGGTAAAAGACCAAATTGGATTTTTCTTATGGTACACATTATGCACCTTCATCAAGGGAAACGGGTGAGTTAAACTATAGTATCCGATATGGTCACCAAAAGGACCTTCCGGTTTATTTTCGTTGGGATAAACAGTACCGGTAATCACAAAGTCTGCATCTGCCGAGATACAAAAACCTTCATCATCATAAAAATAACGGAACCTTCTATTTCCCAATGCCCCGGCAAAGATCATCTCAGAGAGTCCTTCCGGTAGCGGCATTACAGCAGACAAGGGATGTGCTGGCGGTCCGCCGACAAAAATACTCACCTTTAAAGGTTTACCGAGCGCATTTGCCTTAGTTTGATGGATTCCGATACCACGATGCAACTGATAATGCAAACCAATCTCCTGATCAGGCAGATAATCATTCCCAGAAAGCTGAATCCGATACATCCCCAGATTGGCCTGCATAATACCGGGTTTGGCAACATCTTCTGTATATACCTGCGGCATCGTCACAAAAGCACCGCCGTCCATTGGCCAGTTGACGATCTGCGGAAGTTTACTAATTGATGTTTTACCATGAAGTATGGGAGCCCCCGATTTTTTTTTCCAGGGTAAAGCCCCAAGGGCTGTCATCGAGGAACCAATATATTGAAAAGGATTTTTAAGTACTGCAGCAGGATTCATCTTAACATCCACCAATTTCTTCAGGTGGTCTAACGAATCCCGGAACATAAACTTCGAGCGTTCCAGCGTTCCAAACAAATTAGATACAGCCGGAAATTCCGAACCTTTGATATTTTCAAAAAATAAGGCGGGCCCTTCAACATCAAACACCCGCATATGGATGGCGGCCATTTCCAAATAGGGATCGACCTCTTCTTTGATCCGGATTAAATGACCATGTTTTTCAAGATCTGCAACACATGCTTCTAAACTATTGTATCCCATATATTAAATCTGCTTCAACATGTTAATCCACAAATTTAACAGAATAATTTATTAAACAGGATATAAAGAAAAAACCTTTAGCGATCTTGGATCCCGCTCCCTTATCATCAGTATAACAACCTCAACCATTACCTAGGTATCCATGCAGACATAGGATTTCAAGGGCGTAAATTCAAATGCCTGTACGCGCTGCCAAGTTGAATTATCTACATTTTTCTCATAATAAAGTACTCGCCTAAATTCATCAATATCTTCTTTATTGATATCATTCAACCTTGTCAACAAGAGCTTAGCAAAGAATTTATTGACGCCTATTTCTCTCTTTTGGCCTTCGGAAGTGCACTTCAGGAAATGGTAAAATAAGCCTCTAAATGTCATTTCCTCATTGCCACCGAGGTAAATAACTTCTGATATAAAATTATTTTCCCAAGGCATTTCTCGTAGCCAGCGGTAAACATCGAGCAAAGGCAGGGGGCGAAACTTCAGGGAAGCCACCCAGTTCCAATAAAATATGGTCTGCCGTTTGGCAAGTTTCGCAAATATGCGGTTCAAGACACTCTCCTTCCCGATGACGCTACTTTTAATCACAATGGTATATTGGACGCGTAAATTTTCCAGCAGATCGCGCACAGGCTCCAAAAAATGTTCATCCATTAGCCTCGCGACATAAATGACGCGGTTATTTCCGGCACGTCTACAAATTTCCACGAAATTGCGCAGACCAAGCAATTCAAGCTGAAGCTGTATATCATTGTCAAGTGAGGGAACCTGCGTAAAATAAATTCCAAAATTGAGTTCAGCAATCTGAAAATTCTCAAAAGCTTCCCCTTTTCGCAACAGGTCCAATTCAAAAAGCTTTGCCGTCACCTTTTCCTTTACTATTTTATTAAAAAGGGATAAGTTGCGCACTAATCCAGTCACATCAAAATCTTTGGATTGCAAATAACAGGATGCCCGTCGTCCCAAATAGGTATTTAGCCCGCTGATTAAAACCTTTTTCATTCGAATTCTCTATATTTTTGGCTTTGAAACTACCACGATTTAATGATTCGTTCTTACGATCGTGAGCCATTAAATAGGATCGTTCCTTCCTAGTACGCTGAATTTATATATTACCCTTTTATTCGCTAAAACGAATAAAATCCCTAGGACGGTTCCATTGGTGATGCAGCAATCTTTTCCATGTTTTTCTTACGCTTTTAGTATGTTACTCGGATTGTTTCAAGAGTAACGGAAATAACTTACAAATATCATAATTCCCTGATTTTAGAACAGAGAAACATCAAATAAGTTTAACACTATTTTTATTTTTTCCTAACCAAAATAGCGTAAATCATCCAAACAAGTACCGCCATTGTCCTTTTTTTGTCAATTCGCGCATAAATACTTTCAAGAACACAATATCCTTATATATTTGTAAATCTTCTGAAAATAGGCTGCACTAAAAAGTATTTATCTTCACCTCTATGGACAAAAGGGCTACAATGATCTGGTTTCGAAATGATTTAAGACTTCATGACAATGAAGTATTTTATCAAGCTTCTGAAAAAAGTTCATTCATCATCCCGGTATACTGTTTTGACCCCCGATATTTCGACCGCAATCAATTTGGCACTTTAAACACAGGTGTTCTGCGAGCGGCCTTTGTCATTGAAGCCGTGACCGCTTTAAAAGAAAAATTAAAGAGTCATGGTAGCGACTTGTTGACTTATATTGGCAAACCTGAAGATATTATCCCAAGAATAGCACAAAAATACCAAGTCAACGAAGTTTATCATCACCGCGAGGTGGCACTTCGGGAAACTTCTATTTCGGAAAAAGTAGAAAGTGAGCTTTGGAGCAGCAAAATAAATTTGCGCCATTTCATCGGTCACACCCTCTACCATAAGGAAGATCTTCCTTTCCCTATTAAAGACATACCCAATGGTTTTTCCATTTTCAAGAAAAAAGTAGAGCGGGAAAGTCTGGTGAGGCAACCCATCCCATTTCCGACCAATTTCCTTACGCCGCCCCATCTTGAGGACACCAAAATTCCTTCATTAAAAGATTTGGGCTATTCAGAAGAGGAGATCAAATCTGTTGATGACATCTATATTCTCGGTGGCGAAGACACTGCGCTTAGTATTATGCATGCGCTATTGTCAACCTTTCCGGAGACAGAACAGGACCCTTTGATTCTAGGGCCTTTTATAGCGTCAGGGGCCTTGTCGCCTATTTTACTCTATAACAATATCAAAAAACTTGGTGAAGGTAAGAAAGACAAACGATTTGAAAAGATTGTCGACATTCTGCTCTGGCGCGATTATTTTAGGTTTATGCTTAAAAAATATCCGAATATATTCTTTAAGCCACAAGGCACTAAAAACAGCTCCCCTCAGGATCATCCGGCCTTAGACGGGAATGAAGAATTATTTGAAAAATGGAAATCGGGCCACACGGAACATGATTTTATAAACAGTGTGATGATCCAGTTACAGAAGACCGGCTATATCCCTTATCAAGCACGCTTAATCGCAGCCAGCTATTTAGTTCATGAGTACCAGGTCAACTGGCTTCGTGGCGCTTCCTGGTACGAGGAGCACCTATTAGACTATTCTCCGGCAACTGTTTACGGACAGTGGTCTCATATTGCCGGAGTTGGGACAAGCGAAAAAGACAATAAAGCGCTGGACTGGCAAAAATTGATCAAAACTCATTTCCCAAATGGACTTCCAAAATTGGACGAAATACTTGTTAAATAAATCTTCGGCAGAAATAAATAATTCCAATAGAAAATAAATTTGTAGGACGCTGGAAGCCCTTTTTAAATCATGCTAAAAATGTTAAGAATTGGATAGGTTTATTGATTAAATTATTCAATTTCAGTATTAGAAACTCTTTTTTTATTCATAACTTTGACAAATTTCATAGTTTTAATTGTAAATGGACAATCTGACATATTTGAGTAATGCTGATTCGGCTTATGTCGATGGCTTATATCAATCGTACAAGCAAGATCCCCAATCGGTAGATTTCGGATGGCAAAAATTCTTTGAAGGTTTTGATTTCGGTCAAAATGCTGGCGGAACAACAAGTTCAGTAGGCGAGGCTACTCCCGAGCACGTATTGAAAGAAATCAATGTGCTGAACATGATCAATGGCTACCGCGACCGTGGCCACCTATTCACACACACTAACCCTGTTCGTGAAAGACGTAAATACTATCCTGGAAAGGAATTGGAAACGTTTGGTCTTGCAGAAGCAGACATGAACACCGTTTTTAATGCTGGAGTTGAAGTCGGTTTAGGTCCAGCAACATTGAAAGACATCCGTCAATTGGTGGAGGATACTTACTGCCGTTCTATTGGTGCAGAATTCAAATATATCCGTAATCCAGAAAAAATTAAATGGTTACAGGACCGCATGGAAGCGGATCGCAACATGCCAAAATTTTCGTTGGATACCAAAAAGAGAATTTTAAACAAATTAAACCACGCCGTTGTATTCGAAAACTTTTTAGGCACTAAGTTTTTAGGTCAAAAACGTTTCTCGTTGGAAGGTGCAGAAAGTTTAATACCAGCATTAGATTCGGTCATTGAAAAAGGTGCAGAAATCGGTATCCAGGAATTCGTTATCGGTATGGCTCACCGTGGCCGTCTGAATGTCTTGACTAATATCATGGGTAAATCTTACAAATCAGTATTCTCTGAATTTGAAGGTAAGACCTACGCTGATGATCCTGAAGTAAACTTTGGTGGTGACGTAAAATACCACTTGGGCTTTTCTTCTGAGGTTAAAACAAACGATGGCAAATCTGTCCATTTAAGTTTGGCACCGAACCCTTCGCATTTAGAAACTGTAGATCCAATCGTTGAAGGCATGGTTCGTTCTAAGATTGACTTCAAATACGAAGGTGACTCGTCTAAAATTGCACCGATCATTATTCATGGTGACGCAGCAATTGCTGGACAAGGTGTGGTATACGAAGTAACCCAAATGTCGAAATTAGATGGTTACAAAACTGGTGGTACGGTACATATTGTGATCAACAACCAGATCGGTTTTACAACGAACTATAAGGATGCGCGTTCTGGAACATATTGTACAGACGTCGCAAAAATCACTTCTTCACCCGTGTTCCATGTGAACGGTGATGACGCTGAAGCGGTAGTTTATGCGATTAATTTAGCTGTTGAATACCGTCAAAAATATAAAACAGACGTATTTATCGATCTATTATGTTATAGAAGATTTGGACACAACGAGGCAGATGAACCGAAATTCACGCAACCATTGTTGTATAAAATCATCGAAAAACATCCAAACCCAAAAGAAGTTTACGCTAAAAAATTAATTACTGAAGGAAGTATTGACGAGGCGTATTCAAAAAATATCGAAAAGGAATTTAAGGCTGAATTGCAAACTAAATTTGAGGAAGCTAAAACAGTTGAGGTATTGACTGAAGAAATTCCGATGTTTAAAGGAGCATGGGAAGGATTACGTCCCGCTAAAAAAGGTGAAGTATTAACAACCTCGGATAAAACGAAAGTTGCAAAGGATTTATTCTTAAAATTAGCGAAAGAAATCACGACCTTACCTTCGGATAAAAAATTCCTCCGTAAGATCACACGTTTATTTGAAGATCGTGCCAAAATGATCACTGCTGATTCATACGATTGGGCAATGGGCGAATTGATGGCTTACGCGACTTTATTGGATCAGGGTAACCGTGTACGTATCTCGGGTCAAGATGTACAACGTGGTACATTCTCGCACCGTCATGCGGTATTGACACTTGAAGATTCGGAAGAGAAATACGTTCCTTTAGCGAATATTAAAGGTGGTGATAAATTCTCTATCTACAATTCATTACTTTCCGAATATGCTGTTTTGGGATTTGAATATGGTTATGCATCTTCTAATCCAAATTCGTTGACAATCTGGGAAGCTCAATTTGGAGATTTCTACAACGGTGCTCAAATCATCGTCGATCAATATCTATCGAGTGCAGAGACAAAATGGAAACGTTCTAACGGTTTAGTGATGATGCTTCCTCATGGTATGGAAGGTCAAGGTCCTGAACACTCTTCAGCGCGTATCGAAAGATTCTTAGAGTTATGTGCAGATGAGAATATGATCTTAGCAAACTGTACTACTCCAGCTAACTATTTCCACCTGTTACGTCGTCAACTGGTACGTGAGTTCCGTAAACCATTGGTTGTATTTACGCCAAAATCATTGTTGCGCCACCCTAAAGTGGTATCACCGTTAAAAGATTTTACAGAAGCTGCTTTCCAAGAGGTAATTGATGATGCAAATGTTGCGGCGAAAGACGTTAAACGCGTGTTATTCTGTTCGGGTAAAGTTTACTACGACCTATTAGAGAAACAAGAGGCGGAAAAACGCAAAGATATCGCTATCGTGAGATTGGAGCAGTTATTCCCAATTCCTACAGAGCAATTGAAAGCAATCCGTAAAAAATACAACAAGGCAAAAGAATTTGTTTGGGTTCAGGAAGAAAATGAGAACATGGGCGCATGGTCTTATTACTGCCGTAAACTAATGGGTACTGAGATTGCATTTACAGGTTTTGTTGCCCGTAAAGAAAGTGGAAGTACGGCTACGGGTTACATGAAACAACACGTTGCACAGCAAGCAGAAATCTTAAATAAATCATTCGAATAAAAACAATTTAAAATCAATTGCGTCTTAGCTATAGGACGCAATTGTCAATAAAGAACATTATATATGAGCTTAGAAATTAAAGTACCAACCGTAGGTGAATCAATCACGGAGGTAACCTTATCACAATGGTTGAAACAAGATGGCGATTATGTGGAGATGGATGAAAACATCGCCGAACTGGAATCAGACAAAGCAACGTTTGAATTACCAGCTGAGAAAGCGGGTATCTTAAGAATCATTGCACAAGAAGGTGATACTTTAGAAATCGGTGCCGTTGTTTGTACAATTGAAGAAGGCGCTGCTCCTGCCGGTGGTTCAGCTCCAGCTGCTGCCCCTGCTGCAGAAGCGTCAAATGCAGCTCCAGTTGCGGCTGCCGCTGCAAAAGATGAAGATCCAGACAGCTATGCTGCTGGTACAGCTTCTCCTGCTGCTGCAAAAATCTTAAGAGAAAAAGGAATTGATCCTTCTACAATAAAAGGAACAGGTAAAGAAGGTCGCATCACAAAAGAAGATGCCGAAAAAGCTCAACCTGTCGCTAAAGCTGCTGCACCAGCAGCAAAACCTGCCGCTGCTCCTGCTGCGACAGTTGCTCCGGTAGCGGGTGCAAGAAACGAACGTCGTGAGAAATTATCTTCATTACGTAAAACAATCGCGAAACGCCTAGTTGCCGTTAAAAATGAAACGGCTATGTTGACAACATTCAATGAAGTCAATATGCAGCCGATCATGGATCTTCGTGCTAAATATAAAGACACCTTTAAAGAGAAATTTGGTATCGGTCTTGGCTTCATGTCATTCTTTACAAAAGCAGTAACAACTGCATTGGCTGAATGGCCTGCCGTAAATGCCCGTATCGAAGATAACGAGATTGTATATTCTGATTTTGCAGACGTTTCAATCGCAGTTTCTGCACCTAAAGGTTTGGTTGTTCCGGTTATCCGTAATGCTGATGCCATGTCATTGGAGCAAATTGAAAAAGCAATTGCTACATTGGCAGGTAAAGCCCGTGACAACAAATTAACGATTGACGAGATGACTGGTGGTACATTTACCATTACCAACGGTGGTGTATTCGGATCAATGATGTCTACGCCGATCATCAATGCTCCACAATCTGCAATCTTGGGTATGCACAACATCATCCAACGTCCTATTGCTGAAAATGGCCAAGTGGTGATCCGTCCAATGATGTACATTGCGCTTTCTTATGATCACCGTATCATCGATGGTCGTGAATCAGTAAGCTTCTTGGTTCGTGTAAAACAATTATTAGAAGATCCAGCTCGTTTATTGTTGGGTGTTTAAACCGCAATAAAATTGGAAATATAAAAAGACCTATGCTTTGCGGCATAGGTCTTTTTCTTTCTCAAAGTGTCTCCTATCCTTGGTCTGGAGGCACCTTCAGTTCGTTTCCATTGCTGTTGGTACCAGCGAAATTATGAAGGTTTTATTTACATCGGAATGAAGCAATATACTTAACGAATATGAATCGGAGATAGACGAATATAAATCACCTTTTTAATTTCTCCCTTTTAATTTTTACTTTCAGCTTGTTAAAGATCAAGGATATCCTAATATGCAAACACCGCTATCATGTAAAGGTCGGTATCCGAATATGGAACTTGATATTAAGCAGACATAACAAGCAAATGAAGTATAAAATTCTAATAACAATTGTATATCTATTACTTGCTGTAATGACCTTGTTTGCCAACATGGCAAATCCAATGAGCCCCCATAGCATAACAGGACAGCTCGTTCCCGCAGGGAAAGTGAGCGTTACCAGCGAACGTATTGACATTCGTCTTTTAACGGACACTTCGGATGATCATGCGGACTATCAAAGCCACTTCAACATTGTTTATAACATCCATGCAGAAGAGGCTATTGAATTGCCGCTGGTATTTCTCGCTTTAAATATGAACGGATTGGATCGCGTCCTTGTCAATCAGAACGAAATTGAAGGAAAAAAGATGGATCAACCCGGTTCAAAATTCCCCTTTTTACGTTTAAAGGATGGCTATTATGAGCTCAGTTACGACAGCGATGAATGGAAGCGTATTTCGCTGAATGATGCCTTTTATTTTACCGCGAAGCTTCACAAAGGTGATAACAGCATTCAGGTTCAATACCGTGCTTATATGGGCTATGACCGACGGGATATTCGGACCAGATACAAAATTGATTATCTCTTATTCCCCTCCAGATACTGGTCGTCCTTTGGCCCGATTGAACTGTATCTGCACCTCGATGGGAAGATGGAGGTACTTACACAAGATCTGGGAACCGCCAAATTACAGACAGATTCCATTGTTCACTGGAGAATTGATCAGGTAGAAAAGAAAGAGCGTTTTCATATTGAAGTTGTCTTAAAAACCTCCTTGTTGGCGAAAGTAATTCTTTGGATAAGTCCAGATGTACTTGCGCTGATCGGATCGTTATTTTTGCTATACCTACATATCCGGTATATTTATCTAAAATACAAAACTGGCAAATACCGATATGCACTCCTGATCGGGAATCTAGTCATTCCAAGCTCTTTCTACTTGTTCATTTGGTTTTGGTCCAGTCTGGCCAACTATTTTGTCAATGGAGTCTTTGACGAAAAATCCCGTGGTTTTATCCTGTTGGTCATCTTCACCTTACCCTTGATCTATCTCGTCTATGATTTGGTTTTACTTATTATCGATAGAAGCATTCGCGCTAGATTAAGCAGGTAGAAAACCGGCTGTTATTTTTTATAGGTCAGCTTGTTTTCAATCATACGATTGTTATATTGCTGGATAAAAGCTTTCATCTTGGTTTCCATCGTATCCAATACCGCTGGATGCTGTTTTAACAGGTCCTGTTTCATCAAGCGGTCCTTCTTAAGATCATAAAATGAGGTCACTTTCAGTCCATCATAAGACATCATATAATCTTTATAATAGAGGTTGTAGCTCCCTGAATTATTATTGAGCACAAAATTATCCTTGCCCGGTTTCAAGGCATCTGAACCAAAGGCAAAATAAGGCTCGTCATAGTGCAGATAATTCAACACTGTCGGCATGATATCTATTTGCTGCACCAATTTATCCGCTTTGCCCACCAGATTATCACCAGGTGCATAAAATATAATAGGGATTTCAAATGCTCCTGCAGTGGTTTGATATTCCGGCAGATAGCTTACAGTAGCATGGTCGGCACAGATAACAAATACGGTATTCTTGTACCAGGACATTTTAGAGGCTGTGGCAAAAAATTCGCGTAAGGCATTATCGGTATACCCAATAGGCTCCTGTACGGGCAGAGGTCCCTTAGGGAATTTCCCCTGATACTTTTCAGGCACCTTAAATGGATGATGTGATGATAAAGAGAAGAAACTAGCAAAAAATGGCTGATGAAAGGTATTGATCTTGTTTGCTACAAATTGCAAAAATGGTTCATCCCAGATTCCCCATATCCCGTCGAAATCAGCATCATTGTTATACTCGTTTTTGCCAAAATAATGTTGGATACCTGCCAATTTCATATAGGCAGAGAAGCCCATGCTCCCATTTGGTGCGCCATGAAAAAAAGCAGTCTCATATCCCTTTTTCCCTAAGAGCTTCGCTAAGCTGGTGGTTTCATTTCCAGAATAGATGGAAAGCACAAAAGGCTCACCTATCGAAGGAATGCCCGTAATGACTGACGGTAGCGCATCAATTGATTTACGGCCATTGGCATAAGTATCTGTAAAGGTGTAAGCATTGCGTATCAAGGAATCCAAAAAAGGCGTATAACCTTTGTATTTTCCACCTTGGATATCTTTATTCAATTCTCCAAAATGTTCTTTTGCAAAACTCTCCAAAATCAGAACAACGACATTTTTCTTTGTAAAGGGCAGGTCTGATTGCGGTACATGAATGGGATTGTATAACTGTTCAAGCTCTGTTTCGGAAAAATAATGAACGGGTTTGAGGCTCACGGCCTTTAATGTTTTCAATATACTGAATGGCGTATTGAGCACAATATTCATTTCTTCCGGTGTCTCCACATAATCACCCGCATTGCTCAATGTTATGGGACGTGTGCTATGCGCCCAACCGCCACGCACTCCACCAATAAAAAGGAAGGCTGTCAGTAAAAACAAAGGCAATTGGATCAAAAATGACTTCCAGCTATATCTCGTCGTCCTTTCAATCTGAATAAGTTTATAGGATTTAATCAACCCATAGACAATCAGCACCAATAGTATAATGAGATACCAATAATCCAAACAGAAATCAAAGGTCAGCTTGATCAAGTTAGATTCATTGGAGAACTGGTCAATTACCGTTCCAGTGGTCCTTTTGAGGGTAAATGGGTAGTAGGCAAAATCAATCAAATTTAACGCTATGCCAATTGAATTGGTCACGATGAAGATCCATTTCGCAACATTTTGATAGTGTTTATTTAATTTAAACGGTCCTGGAATAGTCTGCATAACAATATACAGGATATTTAAATAGAGGAGTGCCACAATGTCAAAGCGTACGCCACCGGCAAACATAACCAGAAGCTTACCGGCATCGACATGGGGGAATAAGGAAGCATTTATGCCATAAAAACCCAATCGCAATAGTGCGTAGATGAGCAGAAGAAAGACAAAACGAATTGCGACAGCAAAATAAGGTGCAAATACTCCTTTTAATTTCATAGCCCTAATATTTTAAAAATTCACGGTATACGTCTTGATAGTACGCTTTGGCAATATTCAATAAGCTATCTGTTTTGCCAACCGGATATTCCTTATTGGCTCTATAGTTAATGATCCTTCCAACGTTATCAAATGAAACGGCTTGTTTTGGTGTAATTACACCGAAGGCGTCTTTAGAATTATAGAATGCTATTTGTGGTGTTGTGGGATTAAACAGATCACGGCTCCAGTGATAATGATCTGTCGGAAGCTTCAATTGTGTCAATAAAGTTGCCGCCAGATCCGTTTGGTTACCAATTCTATTGAATATTTTGCCGCGATATTCAGGTTTGATCACATCGCCGAAAAAGATCAGCGGAATATGAAAGCGATTGGGGTGAAACAGCTCCCATTTTTCTGAAGGAAGGCGATGTCCATGGTCAGCGACAATAACGAAAAGGGTATTTTTATACCAAGCTTCCTTTTTGGCTTTATTAATAAAATCAAAAACAGCTGAATCTGTATAATTTGCCGTACTTCGGAATTTATCTGCATTGGTGGCATTCCCAAATTTATAGCCGTGTTTTAATTCAAATGGTTCGTGATTAATTAAAGTAAAGATCGTCGAAAAGAAAGGTTGTTTTTCTTTTTTAAAATCCTTGATCATCTGATTAAACACGACATGGTCATAGACACCCCATGAGGCACGTTCCGCATCTAAGCCAAAATTGGCATTATCCACCACCCTAGATATCCCGTGTGTCAGCATATACGATTTAAAATTGTAAAACTCGCTCTGACCACCGTGATAAAATGATGTTTCGTAGCCGGCATGATCGAACTCCTGTCCAATGGCAGGCATATTTTCATGCTTGTCGATATATTTGATAATACTCTCGGGCCCTTGCGCCGGAAAACCGCTCAACACCGCTACCATGCCTTTGTCGGATCGATCAGCTGCAGAATAAATATGGTCAAACAAAATACCATCCTTAATTAATTCTTCCATGTGTGGCGTAATTCCCTTTTCCCCTCCGAGAGACTGAATGAGATCGCCAACAAAGCTTTCCAGCATGATAATAACGACATTTGGACGAGTGGTTGACAGGACCTCAACAGCAGAATCAGGCTGACTTTGAAAGGCGGGCCGTAGCTTGTCCTGAATGTCCTTCTGATCACCATAATAAGTATAGGGATTTTTAAGCTTGGTACTTTTAGCAAAAAAATCCCGCAAAAGCGACCATTGTGTATTGACTGCTGCGTGGTTGTAAAATGTTTCCTCGGAATAATAGGCCTTACTGGGGTTTAACGTCGCTCTTCCGTAACCACCACGGATAAACGTGAAAAGTACAAAAACTCCGATCGCCAGTTTGAGAAAATTACTGACAGGAGACTTGAGATTGAAAAAAGAGACTTTTTTAAACATCCAACGGTACAGAAAATAACCGCAGAATATACCGATCAACATCCCAACGATGGGGAGAAACACCGGCGTGGATTCAGCCGAAGCGACGGCACCCGAAGGCGAAGCAAAAAATGCATCTATGGCACGTTTAGAAATCTTGTCGCCCCACTCCCGATAAATATTGACATTGATAAAACTTGTCACAAAGAACAATACCAGGACGATAATGGTATAGATATCAAGGATCAGTCTTTTGGGTTTCAGTTTTGGAAAGAAACTTAATAGGCAATACACAAGAAATGGTAATGCACAGATATAGGAGACTGCAGAAAAATCCAGATTCAGACCATGGTAATAAATCCTGAAAATTTCTGTGAAATTAGAAAAACCTATCTTCTCAAAAAAAGCAATAACAAAAATCAATCTATCTATAAAACAGATAATTAACCAGAACAGAAAATACTGTGTTAAAGCTCTAAGCTCATTAGCAAATCGTTGCATCCCTTCGTGTAAAAATAAAACAGGCAAATTTACATTAATTTACATGAAATACGGGCTAATTACTTAGTAATATGAAGAAAAGATTAAAAAAGTATAAATCTTACGTTATGCTTTACCTAACTGCAATAACCGCCTCTTCTGCTTAGGAGGATCCTCATTAAACGTATTGCTTAGCCATTATTCATAACTTCTTTTTGTTTGAGAACAAGATCAATGGATTACTAAGGAAAATAACATAGAATTCCTTACTTTTGTGTTCCTTAAAAGTTTGAATACAAAAATTTAAAATGAGCATAGCGAAAACTTACAATCCAAAAGAAGCTGAAGAAAAATGGTACAGCTATTGGAAAGCGAATGGATTTTTCCGTTCCACCCCGGACGAACGTGAACCTTACACGATTGTGATGCCCCCTCCGAATGTCACGGGAGTATTGCACATGGGGCATATGCTGAATAATACCATTCAAGACGTTTTGATTCGCCGGGCACGTATGCAGGGGAAAAACGCTTGTTGGGTACCGGGGACCGATCACGCCTCCATTGCCACTGAAGCTAAGGTCGTCGCTATGTTGAAAGAACAAGGAATTGATAAACGATCTTTATCTCGTGAAGATTTCTTAAAACATGCTTGGGAATGGAAGGAAAAATACGGTGGTATTATTCTAAAACAGCTCGAAAAACTTGGCGCTTCCTGTGACTGGGATCGTACACGTTTTACCATGGATCCAGAATTATACCAATCTGTTATCCGTGTATTCGTCGATCTATATCATAAAGGATTAATCTATCGTGGTTACCGCATGGTCAACTGGGATCCTGAAGCAAAAACAAATATCTCAGACGAAGAGGTTATTTATAAAGAGAAAAACGGCAAATTATACCACTTGAAATATCAGGTTGAGGGAACAGATCAATACATTGTTGTGGCGACTACCCGTCCTGAAACCATCTTTGGTGACACAGCCGTGTGTATCAATCCCAATGATGAACGCTATACCTGGTTAAAAGGAAAGCAAGTCATTGTGCCGATCGTTGGCAGAAAGGTGAACATCATCGAAGATGAATATGTCGATTTGGAGTTTGGTACTGGATGCCTTAAAGTTACTCCAGCACACGATGTGAACGACTATGCACTAGGTAAAAAGCACAACCTGGAATTTGTCGACATCTTTACCGACGAAGCAAAACTAAACGACAATGGCCTGCATTACGCAGGTATGGATCGTTTTAAAGTACGTAAAGAAATCGAGAAAGAGCTTGAGGAAAAAGGGTTATTGGAGCAAGTTGAAAACTATACCAATAATGTTGGAACTTCAGAGCGAACAGGTGCTGTTATAGAGCCAAAAATCTCCAATCAATGGTTCCTAAAGATGGAAGATCTTGCAAAACCGGCATTGGATAATGTGATGAATGATACCATTAAATTTCATCCGACAAAATTCAAAAATATCTACCGCAACTGGATGGAGAATGTTACCGATTGGAACATTTCAAGACAATTGTGGTGGGGACATCAGATACCGGCGTATTTCTATGGCGACGGAAACGAAGACTTTGTGGTTGCACAAACGGTTGAAGAGGCCCTTGTTCTAGCGCAAGAAAAATCAGGTAATACAGCGCTTCAATTGACCGATCTACGTCAAGATGAGGATGTGCTTGATACTTGGTTTTCAGCTTGGCTATGGCCAATTTCAGTTTTCAATGGCATCAACGAACCAGAAAATGCAGAAATTAATTACTATTACCCTACGCAAGATTTAGTCACTGCTCCGGATATTATCTTCTTTTGGGTAGCACGTATGATCGTTTCGGGCTATGAATTCCGTGGACAATTGCCTTTTGAAAATGTTTATTTCACAGGTATTGTACGGGACAAACTGGGCCGCAAAATGTCTAAATCACTGGGCAACTCTCCCGATCCGATAGATTTGATGAACGAATATGGTGCAGATGCAACGCGGATGGGCATGTTATTGACTGCTCCAGCAGGTAACGACCTTCCTTTTGATGTAGAACTTTGTGTACAGGGCCGTAATTTTGCCAATAAAATCTGGAATGCCTTCCGCTTGGTTAAAGGTTGGGAAATTACTGCTACTCCGGCTTCAGATTCAGATAAGATTTCAGCATCTTGGTTTGAGGCAAGGTTAAATCAAGCCTTGGTCGATATCGAAGAAAACTTCAAACACTATCGTTTATCAGATGCATTGATGACAACCTACAAATTGGTATGGGATGACTTCTGTGCTTGGTACCTTGAATTAGTGAAACCGGCTTATGGCTCCCCTATTTCTAGTGAAACCCTAGAGACAGTAAAATCTTTTTTCCAACGTATACTCACTTTAGTACACCCTTTCATGCCTTTCTTGACAGAAGAATTGTGGCACGACGAACTGTTCGGTGTGAAAGACGAGAAAGATTGCATTATCGTCGCCGCTTATCCGACAGCAACTGATTTTGATGAGCAGCTTATCAAAGATTTCGCTGTCGCTCAGCAAATTATTTCGGAAGTTCGCAATATCCGCAATTCTAAAGGTATCTCCCCTAAAGTAGCATTGCCATTGGCTATCAATCAACAATCAGATATCAATTTAGCACAATATATTGACATCATTACCAAAATTGCAAACTTGGAAGGCGTAACTTTTGTTTCTGAGAAAGTTGCCGGAGCCGCAAGTTTCCTTGCTGGCAAAGACGAATGTTATGTTACTTTGGAGAACAATATTGATGCGGATGCTGAACGTGAACGTATTGCCAAAGAATTGGAATACCTAAAAGGTTTCCTTGTATCTGTAGACAAAAAGCTTTCCAATGAGCGGTTTGTGCAAAATGCTAAACCTGAAATTGTTGAAAACGAAAAAAGTAAAAAGGCAGATGCCGAAGCAAAGATTAAAATTCTTGAAGAAAGCTTAATAGCATTGGGCTAAGACCTATGCAATAGAGCTAATAAATTTTGTAAAAAGTCCCGTGCGCTGCGCGGGACTTTTTTTATGTTTCAAGATGATCAAATTCGGAGATCCTTCGGTTCTTCTTCGGTGCTTGTTCGGTACTTCTTCGGAGCTTATTCGGTCGCAACCGAATAAGCTCCGTCCTATATCCGTATCATTTACGTTAAATAATTGTGTAAATGATGAAGTCGGTTCCTAGCTTTTACACACCGAAAATCCGGTTTCTGCAAAATGCTAAACAGGCGGTTCAAGAGAATTTCAGTTGGCCATTCACAGGTAATATATATGTTAAGGATGCACGATATAAACTTGTAAAGTAAAAATGCAACATGAAGTTCTCCCGTTTAAACAGTGCACTTTATAATTGCTCAGCAACAAACAATGCAATTAACTTTATACGGATTCCTGTAAAAAAATGAATAACTTTATAAGAGCGAACTTAAATTATAGCATTATGGGATTCAAAGAAACATTTCAGATTAACGGTGAAAACCTTTTACAAAAGATCAAAGAAATCATTGCTGAGGGCAATGTGAGCAAAATCAGCATCTCGGACAAACATGGCAAAGAAATCATGAGCTTTCCTGTCACAATTGGTGCAATAGGCTTGATCTTAGCACCTGTCTTTGCAGCAATTGGTGCTGTAGCCGCATTGCTTACAGAATGTACAATTACCGTAGAACGAAATACAAACAAAGACGAAGAAGACAAAGAAGATAACAGCACAGATCCACCTACAACGATTACCGTAAAATAATCAATTTAAAATTGACCGTTATGAAGATCTTTAAAAATATACTATGTATCCTATTCGCCTTGCTATTCATCAATGCGGGGCTGGATAAACTTTTTCATTATATGCCTACGCCACCAATGGATATGGATATGAAAAAGGTATTTGAGGCTTTTGCCACGATCAAATGGCTAATGCCACTGGTTGGAATCATCGAACTCTTGGGCGGTTTATTGTTTATTTTCCCAAAAACCAGAACACTGGGTGCACTGGTCATCTTCCCCATACTCATTGGTATTTTTACCCATAACATGATTTTTTACAGCCAAATGGGACTAATTATTTGGGCCGTACTTTTCATTATTTGGCTATGGGTGGTATTCGAAAACTGGGGCAAGTATAAAAAACTGATGGAATAATTGCTTATATTCTCCTCCCAACGAATATCAAGCAGGATAATGCATCTATTAAATACCTATTACTTTGACAAATTGATAGGTATTTAATGTTTTTATTAACATAAAATTAAAAAACAAAAAACTTTTTACGACTAGAATGGTTTGGTCAATTATTTGATGTGTTTTTAGAACATTCCCACGATAAAATAATTTTATACAAGGGAAATGAAGAACTGTCTAATATTTGCTAGCAAGTATAGCATATAAATTAAACTTGCATTTACACGCAAATTTATCTTAGTTTGCTGAAATCGTGTCGATATACGTTATATATCTGAAACTTAGCAAACTTTTTTCCGTTTTAATTTTTATTAATAGATATTTAAATCAAATTATACGTTGAACAGATTTACCCGAATTGCTTTCAAAACAATATTGTGGATTATTGGAGTAATAATTGCGCTGGCTATTTTAATCGTATTTTTAATCAGAATACCCGCCGTTCAGAATTATATTGCTGGAAAAGTAACACACTATGTCGAAGGTAAGATTGGTACCCCCGTCAAAATTGGCTACATTAATATTGATTTCCCTAAAAAGCTGGTTTTAGAGGACATCTATTTAGCTGACCAAAGCAAGGATACGTTAGTGGCAGGAAAAAGCATAGCTGTCGATATCAATATGCTAAAACTTCTGAAAAATACCGTTGAAATTCAAAGCATTGAAGCAGAAGGAATCACCGCAAAAATCCGCCGTACATTGCCGGACAGTTCATTCAACTTTGATTATATTGTTAAAGCTTTCGCTTCTCAAAAGGAAAGCAAACCAACTGCAGACAGCAGTTCAGCCCTTCTATTTAATCTCGATAAAGTCAAATTTGATAAATTTCATATTGTCTATGCCGACGATGTTATTGGAACGAGTGCTGATGTTTATCTGAACAGCCTAAATACCAACATCAAGAAGTTCGACCTCACAAAAAACATGGCTTTCAATCTGCCCAAAGTGAAGATAGATGGTCTGAGTGCCACAGTGAAACAATGGCGACCAGTTGTTGATGGCACGGCACCCACGGTCAAAGATTTTGGCATTACAGATAAAACGGCACAGGTAACCACCTTGCTTCCCGATGTCGGCATACAGATTGCTGACCTGACCAATATCTTAGTGCGCTATGAGGATCAATCCAGTCTGCTGAATACAAAATTTTATATCAAAAATCTTCATGCAGACATTAACAAGATCGACCTTAATAAAGAACTTGTCGATATTCAAACGATCAATCTTGACGGTTCGGACAATAATGTGCTCTTTGGAAAGATCCAGAAAAAAGTAAACACAGAAGCGAAAAACACCGCGGATACCACCAAAATAAACTGGATTGTCTCAGCCAAAGAAATCCAAATCAACAATACAAGCTTAGCGTATAGAGACGACAATCAGGCCCGTATGAAAGGCTTTGATTACTTCAATATTAAGATCCCTGGAATGAAAACCAGTTTAAATGATCTTTACTATAGCGCCGATTCGATCAGCGGATCATTAAAAGAGCTTGTAGCCTCTGATCATTCCGGGTTTGTGATCAAGCAATTGAAAGGGGATTTTAAGTATACAAATACAGGTGCGGAGATCAAAAACCTGTACGCAGAAACACCGCGTACCCTACTGCGTGATTACTTAAAAGTAACCTATCCATCTTTGGATATTATTGCCAAAAAGCCAGAGTTAATCTATGTCAATGCAACGATCAAAAAGAGCCACGTAGATATGCGCGACATCTACTATTTTGCTCCTTTTTTGGATACCATGCAGGTGATGAAACCATTAATGGACAAAAAGTTTAATATTGATGGCCGCGTTGTGGGTAAGGTAAATGATTTAAATATTCCGGCAATTGATTTCCAAACGCTGTCCAATACACGTGTCATTGCAAGTCTGCATTTAAAAGGGCTACCCAATGTCGATAAAATGTCAATGGATCTTAATTTAAAAAAGCTGACTACAGGTCGTTCGGATATCGAAAAGCTGGTTTCAAAAAAAATGCTGCCTAGCGGAATAGAGCTACCCAATACGATTGGCCTTACCGGAACTTTTAGAGGGGGAATGAATGCCTTTAATACCAATCTTTCCTTAGTAACAGAAAAAGGAACCGCCAAGTTCAATGGTAAAGTAGGCATGATAGGCCGCGATACAACCTACGATGCCTATGTGAGTATTCGTGATTTTGACATTGGTAAGATTATGAAAATGGACAGCACATTAGGAATACTTTCCTTCGAAGGAAAAATTAAAGGCCATGGTACCGATCCCAAGAAGCTTGTAGCCAACTTCGATGGTAAAGTAAATCGAATGGATGCGATGGGTTATCGTTATCAGAATATCGATATGAATCTTACCGCAGACAATGGAGATATTAAAGCTTCTATTGTCAGCCCCGACCCCAATATTCAATTGAAGTTAAATGCAACGGCCAACATGAAGTCCAAATATCCACAGGTCGATTTCGAACTTATGGTGGATACCATTAATCTTAAAAATTTAAAATTAATGGACGACGAATTCAAATATCATGGTAAACTTGTCGGAAACTTTAGTTCAGCTGATCCTAATTTCTTAAATGGAGAAGCGCATATTACCAATTCATCTATTGTTTACAATGATGCTTATTACTCGCTAGACAGCATTTCACTGATTGCAAAAGCGGATACGAGCCGCAACTTACTGCTTTTAAAATCGGACTTTCTAAATGCCCACTTAGTCGGAAAATACAAAATTTTAGAATTGCAGAATGCCGTTCAAGACATCTTACAGGTATATTACCAACCAGGCAAAGCTGTTAAAGTTCCCAAGTACGAGCCTCAGAACATCGAGTTTTCGGCTCAATTGACCAGAACTAAATTTATAAAGGATTTCTTGCCAGAACTGACCGAAATGTCTGATATTACGTTGGATGGTATGTTTAATAGTCAGTCAAAAACTATTCTTGCCAAATTGGACGCACCTAAGATTATTTATAATGGTACCGAGATCAATAACGTTACCTTAGATATAAATACGCTCGATAGCACGCTCTACTATTCGGCCTTGATCAATAAAATCAAGGTGAGCAATATCGAACTGGTGAATACAGTCTTCAGTGGTAAAGTCATTCAAAACAATTTGGATTTTGGCCTTTGGATTAAGGACAAGAAAGAGAAAGAGCAGTATCATTTGGGCGCCAATATGCGCGTTGATAATGGAGCATTTGTTTTTAGCCTACTTCAGGATGGCCTTATGCTGAACTACGACAAGTGGACGATAAATCCAAACAACGTGCTCAAATTTGGCAGCACGGGTATTCAGGCCAATGACTTTATCTTAAGTAATAAAGGACAAGAGCTGAGTATATCATCGCAGGACAGTGTGCTCAATTCGCCACTCAACATTGCCTTTAAAAATTTCCGCATTGAGACATTAAGCAAAATGCTTGAAAGTGAAACTGTCGATCTCGGCGGCGGGATTAATGGTCAGGCAACCATATCACGTTTGGAAAGTAGCCCTGTCTTTGTATCCGATCTTGTGATCGACAAATTCTATATTGGAAAAGATACTGTAGGAAATGTCAATATAAAAGTGAACAATGAAAAAGAAAACACGTATAATGCGAATATCAGTATCAGTGAAAATGGCAACAATGTGGTATTAAGTGGTGATTTTATCAATCCTCCACAGGGAGAGGCAAGCCTGGATTTCACCTTAGATATTGCGCCACTCTCCATGCAGACGGTTCAGGCATTCAGTTTGGGTTATCTAAAAGACTCGAAGGGAAATCTTGAAGGCCAGTTGAAAATAACGGGATCACCATCCAAACCACTCATTAACGGCGATGTGAAGTTTAAAGATGCACAATTCAATATTGCGATGTTGAATGCACTTTTCAAAGCCAAAGATGAAACCATTCATCTGGATGAAAGGGGTATTACTTTCCCTAAATTTGCATTGGAAGACAAAAAAGGGAATATTGCCAAGGTAACGGGATCTATAGAAACCAAAACGTATACTGATTTTGATTTTAACCTTAATGTCAATACAGACAATTTTGAGGTGCTCAATTCAACACAAAGCGACAACGACATGTTCTATGGTAAAATGTATCTTACCTCGAACCTTCGCATTCGGGGAAATCTTGATAAGCCTATCGTTGATGGTACAATCAAGGTATTAGATGATACCGATTTCACCTTTGTCATGCCAAACGAGGATCCGGGGATGGCCGATCGTAAAGGTGTTGTCGAATTTGTTGATAAGAGTGATACCACAAGAGCCAACGTATTTGCAAAATTAGATTCGATGACCGTAACCCGTCTGACGGGAATCGACGTAGATCTGAATCTTCAAACGGATAAAGATGCCAAATTTAAGATCCTCTTGGATGCCGGTTCACAGGATGCACTGAATATCCAAGGAGAAGCGGAACTGAATGCAGGCATTGATGCGAGCAGCAAAATTACCTTGTCAGGTACATTTACCGTAGACAAAGGAAGTTACTCATTCAGTTTTGGTCCCGTAAAAAAAGATTTTACATTCCGAAAAGGAAGTACGATCACCTGGAACGGAGATCCCCTGGATGCGCAGCTTAATATCACAGCGGCATACACAACCAAAGCTCCAACGCTGGAACTTGTAGCGACGCAACTGGGATCAGAAAACGCTAATTTATACAAGCAACGTATTCCTTTCAATGTCTTGTTGAAGATTACAGACAAATTGTTCCAACCGCAACTGAATTTTGATATCGACTTGGACGAAAACAACTCGGTTGTTTCCCAAGATGTGATCAGCAAAGTAAATAACGCATTGACCACCTTGCGTGAAAATCCATCTGAACTTAACAAACAGGTCTTTTCACTCATCGTTTTAGGACGCTTTATGTCGACCAATCCATTTGAAAGTTTATCCGGTGGTGGTGGTACTGAAGCCATTGTCAGAAATAGCATCAGTTCATTTCTGAGCGGTCAATTGAACCGCCTTGCCTCCGAGCTTATCACCGGAGTAGAACTGGATTTCAACTTAACTTCGGAGGAAGATTATGCGACTGGAGCGGGCCAAACCCGAACAGATCTGAATATCGGTGTATCTAAAATGCTTTTAAATGATCGTCTAAAAATTACCGTCGGTTCTAATTTTGAAGTTGAAGGAAATACACGTCCCGGAGAAACCGCCAACAATATTGCTGGGGATATCCAATTGGATTATCAACTTTCGCAAGATGGTCGCTATTTTGCACGGGTATATCGTAAAAATCAATATCAGGTCACGCTCCAAGGCCAATATGTAGAAACGGGTATCGGATTTATCATCAATATGGATTACAACCGATTTAAGGAAATCTGGATGAGTTCGAAAAAACTCAAAGAGTACTATGACACAAATAGCAAAGGTTTCAGAAAACGTTTTGATGTGGAACGTATGGAAACCGATTCAGTCTATCGTGATAGCGTACGCACAGTCATCAGAGATAGTTTAATGACCCATAGCCCTGAGTACAGAAAACGTATGGAGGAAAGAGAAAAAGAAAAACGTAAACAACAGTTGGACTCAACGAAACGTACGCCGAAAAGCGATAGTCCAAAATCAAACATAGATACCATCAGAACGACAGCTATAAAAAATGAAGATGAGGAAAGGAGTTATCATGCAAACTAAACTAAAATATATTGTTGGAATAGTTTCATGCGCTGCATTTATAGCATCCTGTTCGTCAACCAAGAATCTGAAAGAAGGGGAAAGCTTATATGTCAAAGGCAATGTGATAGTCGATTCGGACACGATTTCCAAAGAAAATAAGGAGAAGATTGCGACTCATTTAGAAGCTGCATTGATGCCAAAGCCCAATAAACGTTTAGCTGGCGTACCATTTAAGTTGTACTTCAACAATATGGCCGGCGATTCTGTAGGGAATAATATCATTAAAAAATTTTTCAAGAAAATTGGTGAAAAACCGGTATTGTTGAGCGATGTCAATCGCGAGTATAATGAGAATCTACTGCGCAATCGTCTGGAGAATTTTGGTTTCTTTAATGCTGAAGTAAAATCCGACACTTTGGTTGAAAACAAAAAAGCAACGGTTAATTATACAGCCAAGCCAAATTTTATCTACCGAATAAGATCTGTTCAATTTGATATTGACAGCACAACGCAGCTGGGTAAAGATATTCGTTCGAGCTCCGATAAAAGTCTCTTACAGGTGGGCAAAAATTATAGCCTTGATGTTATCCTAAATGAGCGTGACCGCATCGACAATGACCTCAAAAATAAAGGGTATTATTATTTCAGCCCTGATTACATCCTGGTTCAGGTAGACAGTTCACACCGGAACAACAAGGTCGACATGTATGTTACTGTAAAGAAGGAAACACCGGCACAGGCGAGGGTACCTTCAAAGATCAATAAAATCTACATTTACCCGAACTACACGGAAACAAGCTCTGGCTATCAGCGATCCACCCGTAATGCGGAACTATATGATAGCAGCTACTATTTTATAGACCGCCAGCATCTTTATAGAAAGCCTGTTATCGCGAATCATATCTTCTTTCATCCCGGCGATGTCTACAACCGTAATGCCCACAACCAAACCATCAGCCATCTGGTGAATCTCAATAGCTGGAAATTTGTCAAAAACAACTTTGTTGACAGCAAAGAAGTTCCCAACGCACTTGACGTCTACTACTACTTAACCCCGTTGCCAAAAAAATCACTCCGCGTGGAACTATTGGGAAAAATGGCTTCGGTATATAATGGTACAGAAGTTAATGTCAACTGGACTTTACGCAATGCATTTAAAGGCGCAGAGCAGTTAAGTTTTAATGTATTCGGTGGTTATGAAACCCAGACCGGTGGATCGGCTGACCTCAATTCGAGTTATTACCGTTACGGGATGGAGGCTACACTGACCTTTCCGCGGATATTGTCCCCTTTCGGAAGGATTTCTCCTACGCGCCGTTTTATTCCGAAGACTTACGTCAAAGGCCGCTATGAATTTTTAAATCGCCGCAAAGCATATACCTTAAATTCCATCGCATTGGATTACGGTTATATCTGGCAGGAGTCTGAGGAGAAGCAGCACGATCTTGCGTTAATGGAGATTACCTATGTTCAGCCTAAAGGTATTTCTGAAAACTACCAAAAACAAATGGATACTATTCCGGCGTTAAGGCATGCAATAGATCCACAATTTACGATCGGCCCAAATTATAACTTCACGTTTCAAAACACGATGAAGCAGCATTTGAAAAATACATTTTATTTCAAAGGCAACCTGGACCTCTCGGGGAACATACTCGGTTTGATAAAAGGAGCTGATTTCAATAAAGGGAAAACGTTCAAATTGTTCGATGCTTATTTCTCCCAATACATCAAGATCAGTGGCGATGGCAGACACTATCTTAAATTGTCGGAGAATTCGCAGCTTGCCTCACGGGTCAGTTTAGGGTTAAGCTATTCCTATGGTAACTCGCGGTCACTTCCTTATTTAAAACAATATTATGTAGGTGGCCCTAACAGTATCCGTGCATTTGGAGCTCGTGCGATTGGACCGGGAACAGTTGCCCCTGAAAAATTAAGCAACGGCCTCTTCTATGCCGACCAGACCGGTGATATTAAATTGGAACTTAACACAGAATACAGAGCTAAATTAGCAGGCTTTGTTCATTGGGCAGCATTCATTGATGCTGGGAATGTGTGGTTGCAACGGGATGATGTCAACAAGCCGGGCGGCAAGTTCAGCAAGAACTTTTTAAATGAATTGGCCGTCGGCGGTGGAGCTGGATTACGCTTCGACTTTACGTTTTTGATCATTCGTACAGATATGTCAATACCTTTTCGCATTCCCTATCTTCCAAAAGGAGAACGTTGGGTATTTAAGGATATCGACTTTGGAAGTTCAAAATGGAGAAAGGATAATTTGATGTTCAACCTAGCCATCGGCTATCCGTTCTAGGATTTCAAATTTGATTTACACATAGAAATAACAGGTTTGAACGAATTTCAGGCCTGTTATTTTTTTTACTATTTTATAAAAGTCATCGATTTTGGAGGGTTCTATTTCTTATGTCAAAAAACAAGTTATTCCCGCTAAATACATTGATTTACTGACAATAATTGATTAAATTCAAGAATTATTTAGTAATCCACATAAATGCTCATGAAATATCCATATAAAAAAAGTACAAGCATTCGTGAAGATGGACCGGATATCCAATGTGGCATAAAAACCGCCGAAGGCAGCTATATAATTAAAAGGCAGATGTATATACTTAAGCGGAAAATTAGCTCATGAATAAACAAATTATTTACATATGAAAGTAACTATTGTTGGTGCTGGAGCTGTAGGAGCAACTACAGCGGACAATTTAATCCGTCGAAATGTCGCCGAGGAGATTGTATTATTGGATATTAAAGAAGGCTTTGCGGAAGGCAAAGCGCAAGATATGGCGCAAACCGCTGCCTTATTGGGTTTTGAATCAAAAATCAAAGGGGTAACCAATGACTATCTTTCCACTGCAGGTTCTACTGTTGCCGTCATTACATCGGGAATTCCGCGTAAACCCGGAATGACACGCGAAGAATTGATTGGGACAAATGCCAATATTGTCAAGTCAGTTGTAGAGAACTTAGTCAAACACTCTCCGGATATTATCATTGTCATTGTTTCTAACCCGATGGATACCATGACTTATCTGGCACTTAAATCGAGTGGATTACCTAAGAATAGAATTATTGGAATGGGAGGTACATTGGATTCAGCCCGGTTCAAATATCAACTGAGTGAAAAACTGAATGCTTCTGCGGCCGATCTCAATGCCATTGTCATTGGTGGTCATGGAGATACAACGATGATTCCACTCATTAAGCACTCCACGTGGAACAGTATTCCGGTCACTGATTTCCTTACCTCAGAAGAGCAAGACGAAATTTTACACAAAACGATGGTTGGTGGAGCCACATTGACCAGCTTGATCGGAACTTCCGCCTGGTATGCTCCGGGCGCCGCAACAGCCGCAGTCGTCGAAAGTATCGTGCGTGATCAAAACAAGTTATTTACTGCATCCGTTTACCTCGAAGGTGAATTTGGCCAAGAAGATATTAATCTTGGCGTACCGGTTATCATCAATAAAAAAGGATGGGATCGTATTGTCCCCCTTCAGCTGGATGAAGAGGACAAAGAAAAATTCAGTAAAAGTGCAGAAGCAGTGCGTACAATGAATAATGTATTAAAAGAAATAAAAGCGCTGTAGCGCATAAACTATAAAAAGATGAAAAGCTGTTATTCTTCAAATAACAGCTTTTTTTATGATCGGCTTAACGCATAAACATTTTCAGGGCATTTTAAACATACGCTAGAGGCCTTAAATTTCTTTTTTAAGGGATTTTTTGGGTATGTTTGGTTATATGACAACAGTACCATTTCAATTACTGGATCTCCAAGGCCAGGGCACACATATTTTAGTAGATGTAGAATTATATAGCCGTTCATTCAAGATGGTGATTGATACAGGTGCCTCTAAAACTGTATTTGACAAAACACAGTTAGTACATCTTTTGGAAGACCAATTACAGCTTGAGCCTTCAGAAACATTATCAACAGGACTTGGCACCAATTCGATGGAGAGTTTCAACATGAAAATTCCGAGTCTGACCATAGGTGAATGGCGGATAAAAAACTTAAATACGGCGGTATTGGATTTAAGCTCGATCAACTATGCCTATCAGCAGATGGATCTGGAACCCGTGATCGGCGTATTGGGTGGAGATATTTTTGCAGACTATGGCGCTGTCATTGATTATGCCAAACGCAGCTTAAAATTAAGAAACCGGAAATTAAAACTTAAATAGGCGTTTGTGGATATGGAGCCGGAGATAGCCATAGTATACGATTGCGATCAATATCCCCAATCCACCCATGACGTATAATGTCATTCGAAGCCCACAGTAACTGGCTAAGGAACCGATCATCAATGTACCGATGGGAAATATTCCTTGAAAAGCCATAACGTAATACGAGATTGCCCGGGCGCGATAGATTGGTATGGCATGCGTCTGAATATAGGTATTGATACTTGAGTTTTGCATCATCATGGCAAAGGACACCAACATCACATAGACGAGTGCCATCTGCAGCATACTTGAATGCGCCAAAAACAATAACGCAATTCCCATAAGTGCAGCAGCACCCATCACCTGATAGCGCAAATTGGTGCCCGATTTTAAACGGGCCATATTAAATGCACCAATCATTGCACCCAAGCCGGCGGCACTTTCAAACCAGGAAAACGTACGCTCATCGCCATGAAACATTTCTTTTGCTATGGCAGGTAGCAACGAGGTATACGGAATAACGATCAAGCTGGAGAATGTCATGATAATAATCAGTGAAGCAATATGCGGTGAGCGTTTGAGGTAACGAAAGCCTTCGACCAAGCCTTCCCAATTGCTTCCCTTGCTCAGTTGAACATGCGTTTCATCGACCTGCATCATCAACAATGTAATAATGACCGGAACAAAACTGATAAAATTTAGGGCAAAACAGACGAGTTCACCGTATGTACTCAGTAAAATACCTCCTATTGCAGGTCCCAACATTCGGGCACCATTGAAAATTGTTGAATTCAGGGCAATGGCATTCGGCAGATCTTTACGGTCACCAACCAGATACATCATCAGCGATTGACGTCCCAAAACATCGAAGGAATTAATAACCCCTTGTATAAGACCCAAGATGGAAAGCCATAAGACACTCTCCCATTTCAGATAAACGACCAAGGTCAAGATTCCAGCCTGTATCATCAAACCAATTTGGGTCATCAGAACCAATTTATACTTTTTGTGCTTATCGACAAAACTGCCGATAAATGGAGACAGGACCAAAGAGGGCAATAGGGAGATAAACTGAACAAAACCAAGCCAAAACACTGATCCTGTCAATTCATAGACCAACCAACTGATGGCTATTCGCTGCATCCAGGTCCCCATAAGGGAAATTGCTTGTCCTATAACATGTAAACGGAAATTTCTATAATGGAGAGAACGAAAAACCTGCATACGTAAAGATAATAGTATATTAAAAGTATAACAAAAAATTAGGAGAAGAGATTCCTTTTTGCTAAAATAAAGATACAATAGGTGAAAATCAATGCTTCAATACTGGAATATAATCAATAACTTTGCGTCATTATTTTGAACATTAGAATAATCAAACAATTATCATTCAATAACATATACAATGAAATTTTTTATTGACACAGCGAACCTAGAGCAAATCAAAGAAGCCCAAGACTTAGGCGTATTAGACGGGGTAACAACCAATCCAAGTTTAATGGCTAAAGAAGGTATTAGCGGTGATGAACACGTAATCAACCATTATAAAGCGATCTGTGCAATCGTTGATGGCGATGTCAGTGCTGAAGTTATTTCTACAACTTATGAAGAAATGATCAAAGAAGGAGAAGCTTTAGCGGCTCTTGACAGCAAGATTGTTGTAAAAGTCCCTATGATTAAAGATGGCGTAAAAGCAATTAAATATTTCAGCAAAAAAGGTATTAAAACAAATTGTACATTGGTATTTACAGCTGGTCAAGCACTATTGGCTGCTAAAGCTGGGGCAACTTATGTATCTCCTTTTATCGGTCGTTTGGATGATATCTCTACAGATGGATTAGCGTTGATCGAAGATATTCGTTTAATCTATGATAACTACAACTACCCTACACAAATTTTAGCAGCTTCTGTACGTCACAGCGCACACATTTTAGGCTGTGCTAAAATCGGTGCTGATGTCATGACAGGTCCATTATCAGCGATTGTAGCTTTATTAAAACACCCATTGACAGATAGCGGTCTAGCGACATTCTTAGCTGATCACGCGAAAGCTGCAGGCAAATAAGATTCCTATATTTCATATAATAACGAAAACCGATAGGTAAGATGACACTAATCTTAAACTTATCGGTTTTCTTATTTTTAAGAGATTCCGTATTTTTGTACTGTAAAAATGATCATTTGAGAAATGAAACATTCAGTTTCTGTTCCTTACTGGTCTATTTAAAGGGAAAAAATACGATGAATAAATCCGTCGGATAGTTTTTAAACTTGCAAATAAGTTTAAATTTCTCTTAGTTTGTATTTGATCTAAGGCTTAACGAAGAAATCCATGGAAGATTCCAACACTGTATATCCAGAAATTCTCAAACGAAATAGTTTAAAAGTTACCCAACCCCGGTTGAAGGTACTTGAAATTATTTCGAGGAAAGACTCGGCAATTTCGCAGCCAGAGCTAGAGAAATTACTGGGCAAGGATATTGACCGTGTCACATTATACCGGGTATTGGCCAGTTTTGAAGAGAAAGGGATTATCCATAAAATCTTTGATCTACATGGTACAGCGACTTATGCCATGTGTTCGACAAACTGTTCAGAACATGATCATCATGATCAACACGTGCATTTTATTTGCCGGGTATGCAATTCTGTATACTGTCTGGAAGATATGACCTTACCAAAGGTGTCGATCCCAGCAGGTTTTAGTCTTGAAGCGATCGCAGTAAATGCACTTGGAGTGTGTAATCATTGCAAAAAGTAAATCAGGCTGTACCAATCCAAAACTATTTTTCGGCTAAACTGTCTATACATTGGCTATCGGAAGGTGCTCCGTTTAGCTCCTTATTGTCCTGTCAAATGCAGTTTTTTTCGTATATTGTATTGGCATCGATCTTGATGTACAGCGCTCGTAATCTGTGGTAAAGACTGGTTTTTTGAAATCCATTATCGTAGCCAGTCAAAGGATCCATTGGGCTGTCAAAGACCGATGTAAATGAATAATAATAAATAATAAGTGAATGAAAACAAGAAAAGAAAATCCATATAAAGAGGTCTTAACACAGCTGATTATCGATATCTTCGAAAAATCGGGTAATAAGCCGCTCAACTATAAACAAGTTTCTTCTAAATTGAACCTCACGGATAACGACTCAAAAGTCGCTATCGCCGATATATTACATGATAATGTAAAGAATGGGCTTTTTATTGAGGTGGACAGAGGCAAATTTAATTTGAAGCAACTCAAAGTGTATGTCACAGGGAAAGTAGATATGACCGCCGATGGTTCTGCCTATGTAATTCCCGATGACGAATTTGAAAATGATATTTATATCGCTCCACGGAAACTTAGACAGGCACTCCATGGCGATATTGTCAAGGTCCATACCTTCGAAAAAAGAAAAGGCGGCCGCAAAAAAGAAGGTGAAGTCGTTGAAATCCTGCAAAGGGCCAAGACTGATTTCACGGGGACGATCAGTATCTCCAACAATTTTGCTTTTTTTATTGCGGATGACCGCAAGATGCTACACGACATTTTTATTCCTTTGGACAATTTGAATGGAGCCAAGGACAAAGAAAAAGTGGTCGTGTCGATTATTGACTGGCCTAGCGGGAGCAAAAATCCTGTTGGAACGGTCAAACATGTCTTGGGCACCAAAGGGGAAAATAACACCGAGATGAACGCTATTTTGGCCGACTATGGTTTCCCATTGGAGTTCCCTAAAAAAGTAGAGGATGAAGCGAATAAAATTCCAGAAGAAATAAGCAAGGAGGAAATTGCCAAGCGGCGTGATTTTAGAAACATTACAACCTTTACCATTGACCCCGCGGATGCAAAAGATTTCGATGATGCCATCTCTTTTCAAAAATTAGAGAATGGCAACTATGAAATCGGTGTTCACATTGCGGATGTTTCGCATTTTGTGATACCCGATACAGAATTGGACAAAGAAGCATTTAACCGTGGTACATCGGTCTATTTGGTGGACCGTGTTATCCCGATGCTTCCGGAGCGTCTTTCTAATGGCGTTTGTTCCTTACGCCCACATGAAGATAAGTTATGCTTTTCGGCTGTTTTCGAATTAGACGAAAAAGCCAATGTACACCATCAATGGTTCGGCCGCACCATCATTCATTCGGACCGCCGTTTCAGTTATGAAGAAGCACAGGAGGTGATTGAAACGAAATCGGGCGATTTCAGTGAAGAGATCCTGAAATTAAATGAACTGGCCTATATTCTTCGGGAACGTAAGTTTAAAAATGGTGCAATAGCCTTTGAAAGTGAAGAAGTCAAGTTCACCTTGGATGAAAATGGCAAACCTACCGGGGTATATACCAAGGTCCGTAAGGATGCACACAAGCTGATTGAAGATTTTATGCTATTAGCGAATCGTAAAGTTGCCGAGTTTATCGGCAAACAAGGGCGCGGAAAAAACAAGCTAACGTTTGTATACCGGTTTCACGATGTACCTAATCCGGAGACGCTGACGACGTTCTCTCAATTTGCAGCGCGTTTTGGTCATAAATTGACCATCAAAACAGATAAAGAAACAGCAAAATCTTTAAATGCTTTGATGACCAAAATAGAAGGCAGCAAAGAGCAAAATATGCTGACTTCGCTTGCTGTACGTTCGATGGCCAAGGCGATCTATACGACAAAGAAGACAAGCCACTATGGATTGGCATTTGATTATTATACCCATTTCACCTCCCCTATCCGTCGTTATCCCGATGTGATGGTACACCGTCTTTTGCAATTCTATCTGGAGGGAGGTACCAAAATCAATGCGGAACATTATGAGAAGATGGCCGAGCATTCTTCCCAAATGGAGAAAAAAGCAGCTGAAGCCGAACGTGCATCGATCAAATACAAACAGGCCGAATACTTGCAAGATCAGATTGGCACTGAATATACAGGTATTGTCTCAGGTGTTACAGAATGGGGTATGTATGTGGAGATTGAAGAGAATAAATGTGAGGGTATGGTCAGGCTGCGGGATATCACCGATGACTTTTACGTACTTGATGAAAAGAACTATGCCATTATTGGTCAACGGAAGAAAAAGAAATTTCAGTTGGGTGATGAGGTTCAAATCCGCGTAAAGAAAGTAGATCTGGATAAACGGCAGATTGATTTTACGTTATTGAGTTAATATAAAACCACCATAACTGGTCCAACGAGCTTATTAAACGTACCCAATCGGATTTAAGACATGAAAAAGCGGTATTGAATTTAGTCAATACCGCTTTTTCATTTGAATAAGAAACAAAAAGTTATTGTTTCGTTCCTTCGAAAGTATAAAAGACTTCTGTTGTACTTGTTTTCTCTCCCTGGCAAAGAAGGGTCTTATTTTTTACATCAAACAAGAATGTTCCTTCGGGAGAAACACCTGCTGTTTGAATCGATACATTCATATTATTAATAACCTTAAATTCTTTCGTTGGTATTTTTAATGCTTTGTCCCCGATCTCAACTTTGAGTGTGTTGTCAGATACTTTTGTAACCGTCACGATTTTATCAAACATAGGACCAGTTGTGTTTGATAGATCCAATTTACCCTTATACGTACCTACAGCTGCATCGATGCTACCACCTGTTTGGATAGGTTCATCTTTGTCCTTTGAACATCCAACAAAAGCGAAAGTGACCAAGGCCAATACCACTGCATACATTAATTTCATTTTGATTTTCATAACTTGAATACATTAATTTGTTTCTACTAAATATTTATACGTTTTTATCAAACGCTTTGCCAAACAGAACGCAAAAACAGGCAAAGCAGGCAATATACTCAGAAACCAGTAGAAGAGAAATTTTGAAAAAAGGCTGTTTTTAAAGAATATTACACAGAGAAAGAACAGCTTACGACAGATGTAAGAAAAAACCTATTCACCCCATTGAGCGGCTATTCGATCACCTAAAATCGTCTATATTTTTGTACAACCAAGCATAAGGAGTTATCTCTTCCATTTTGGCAACATATGACAGCGTTCGTGAGTTGATTAAATGATTATATCCTACATTCATGCAAATTAGTTACATAGTGGAAGCGTAAAAATGATGAAGATGCTGGGCAATCCAGCCAAACATCCCAGAGAGGGCGACCAGGTCATTAAGACGGTGAGGTAATAAAGAAGGGCATGGGTATATTCCAGAAAAGAGCAGCGCCAACTCAAAAAATAATCTAAATTTTATACACTAACTATTTCATATTCAAAAGGGAATCAGTATCTTTGCGAACTTAAAATATTTAAGGTACAAAATTTATAAACAAAAACAGGTAAATGCCTACTATTCAACAATTAGTTAGAAAAGGTAGAGTAGCTCTGGTTGATAAGAGTAAGTCACCAGCGTTGGACTCATGTCCACAGCGAAGAGGTGTATGTACACGTGTATATACTACTACCCCTAAAAAACCAAACTCAGCAATGCGTAAAGTAGCTCGTGTACGTTTAACAAACGGAAAAGAGGTCAACGCTTACATCCCTGGAGAAGGTCACAACTTACAAGAGCACTCGATCGTATTGATTCGTGGTGGTCGTGTTAAGGATTTACCAGGTGTACGTTACCACATCATCCGTGGTGCATTAGATACTTCAGGTGTAGCAGGTCGTAACCAACGTCGTTCTAAATACGGAACTAAGCGTCCTAAACCAGGACAAGCAGCTGCAGCTCCAGCAAAAGGTAAAAAGAAATAATTAAACGGAGGAAAGAAAAATGAGAAAGTCAAAACCGAAAAAGAGAATCATTTTACCTGATCCAAAGTTTAATGACGTTCAGGTAACACGTTTCGTAAACAATATGATGGTGGATGGTAAAAAATCTATCGCTTATTCTATTTTTTACGATGCAGTAGAATTAGTAGAACAAAAAACACAAGAAAGCGGTTTAGAAGCTTGGAAAAAAGCTTTGAACAACGTTATGCCTGCTGTTGAAGTTAAATCACGCCGTGTTGGTGGTGCTAACTTCCAAGTTCCTATGGAAGTTCGTCCAGATCGTAAAATCGCTTTGGGTATGAAATGGTTAATTTCATACGCTCGTAAACGTGGTGAAAAAACAATGTTCGAAAAATTAGCAGGAGAAATCATTTCAGCTTCTAAAGGTGAAGGTGCTGCTGTTAAGAAGAAAGAAGATACGCACAAAATGGCGGAAGCTAACAAAGCGTTCTCACACTTCAGATTCTAATTTTGAAGACATTCAAAAAAATATGATTACACCGACCTCCGATAAAAACAATCTTTTATCAAGGTCGGTGTACTTATTTAACATTACATTTAAACACATAAGACCATTAAGGTCCGCTGCTTAAAAATATTATGGCAAGAGATTTAAAATTCACTAGAAATATCGGTATCGCTGCCCACATTGATGCTGGTAAAACTACAACAACTGAGCGTATCCTTTACTACTCAGGTGTAAACCACAAAATTGGTGAAGTTCACGAAGGTGCTTCTACAATGGACTGGATGGAGCAAGAAGCTGAGCGTGGTATCACGATTACTTCTGCTGCTACAACAGTATTCTGGAACTACCGTAACAACAAATACCAAGTAAACGTAATCGATACTCCTGGACACGTGGATTTCACGGTTGAGGTAAACCGTTCATTACGTGTACTAGACGGATTAGTATTCTTGTTCTCAGCTGTTGATGGTGTTGAGCCTCAATCTGAAACAAACTGGCGTTTAGCTGATGGGTATAAAGTACCTCGTATCGGTTTCGTTAACAAAATGGACCGTTCAGGAGCTGACTTCTTGAAAGTTGTAAAACAAGTTAAAGATATGTTAGGTTCTGATGCAGTTGCTTTGCAATTGCCTATCGGTGCTGAAGATAGTTTTAAAGGTGTAGTTGACTTGATCAACAACCGTGGTATCGTTTGGAACGAACACGACAAAGGAATGACTTTCACTGAAGTTCCTATTCCTGATGATATGTTGGACGAAGTTGCTGAATACCGTGAGAAATTATTGGAAGCAGTAGCTGGTTATGATGAGACTTTGATGGAGAAATTCTTCGAAGATCCAGATTCATTGACTGAGCGCGAGATCTTAAATGCATTACGCGCAGCTGTATTGGATAACTCTATCGTTCCTATGGTTTGTGGTTCATCTTTCAAAAACAAAGGTGTTCAAACTATGTTGGATTTGGTCATGGAATTATTGCCTTCACCGCTTGATGTAGAAGCTGTAAAAGGTACTAACCCGGATACAGGTGAAGAGATTTTCCGTAAACCATCTGTAAACGAACCTTTCGCAGCTTTAGGTTTCAAAATTGCGACTGACCCATTTGTAGGTCGTTTATGTTTTATCCGTGCTTACTCTGGTAAGTTAGATGCAGGTTCTTATGTATTGAACACACGTTCAGGAAACAAAGAGCGTATCTCTCGTATCTTCCAAATGCACGCAAACAAACAAAACCCGATCCCTTTCATCGAGGCTGGTGATATCGGTGCTGTTGTAGGTTTCAAAGACATCAAAACTGGAGACACTCTTTGTGACGAAAAAGCACCTATCGTTCTTGAATCTATGACTTTCCCTGAGCCAGTAATTGGTTTGGCGATCGAGCCTAAAACTCAAGCTGACGTTGATAGATTAGGTATTGGTCTTGGTAAATTGGCTGAAGAGGATCCTACATTCGTTGTAAAAACTGACGAAGAAACTGGTCAAACAGTTATCTCTGGTATGGGTGAGCTTCACTTAGAGATCTTGATCGACCGTTTGAAACGTGAATTTAAAGTAGAGGTTAACCAAGGTGCTCCTCAAGTATCATACAAAGAGTCTATCAACGGTACTACTGAGCATCGTGAGGTATTCAAAAAACAATCAGGTGGTCGTGGTAAATTCGCGGATATCAAAGTTGTTATTTCTCCAGCGGACGAAGATTTCGATTTAACAAAATCACCGCTTCAATTCGTTAATGAAATTGTTGGTGGTAAAATCCCTAAAGAATTTATCCCTTCGGTTCAAAAAGGATTTGAAACTTCAATGAAAAATGGTGTATTAGCAGGATTCCCATTATCAGGAATGAAAGTTCGTTTGATTGATGGTTCATTCCACGCTGTCGATTCAGATTCATTGTCTTTCGAATTAGCTGCTCGTCAAGCATACCGTGAAGGCTTGCCTAAATGTTCTCCAGTGTTAATGGAACCAATTATGAAAATAGAGGTTTTAACACCAGAAGAAAACATGGGTGATGTAATGGGTGACTTAAACCGTCGTCGTGGTCAAATGCAAGGTTTGGATTCGCGTAACGGTGTACAGGTAATCAAAGCATTGGTTCCACTTTCTGAGATGTTCGGTTACGTAACGCAATTACGTACAATCACTTCAGGTCGTGCAACATCTACCATGGAATTTGATCACTTCGAAGAAGCTCCTCGTAACGTTGCTGATGAGGTGATTGCAAAATCAAAAGGTAAAATCAAAGGTTCTGTAGAATAATATAGAACTCAAAAATAAACCGACCGCTGGTTGTTAATAGCTCTAATCAGCGGTCATTTTTAAATAATATCATATACTATGAGCCAAAGAATCAGAATTAAATTGAAATCTTACGATTACAATTTGGTTGACAAATCAGCTGAAAAAATCGTAAAAACAGTAAAACCTACAGGTGCAGTTGTTAGTGGTCCTATTCCATTGCCTACTGAGAAAAAAATCTACACGGTATTACGTTCACCACACGTTAACAAAAAAGCACGTGAGCAATTCCAATTATGTGCTTACAAAAGATTGTTGGATATCTATTCTTCAAACGCTAAAACTGTTGACGCATTGATGAAACTTGAATTACCTTCAGGTGTTGAAGTAGAAATCAAAGTGTGATAGATTTCAATCACTGAAAAAAAGAAGGGGCCTTTCGCAAGAAAAGCCCTTTTTTATGTTTGTGCAAATATTACCAGAGAAACCAATAAAATCCAAAACATGGCGATGGGAGTATTTTTCACCCAGCCAAGATTATAGCTGATAACCTATACCAATTGAAAATACACGATTCTTTAAAGAACCTCCTTCAGCCCCAGCCATATCAACTAGTCCCAAGCCGTATCCACCATTAATCAAAAAGCCATTTGATAGACGATACCCCGCTAAAAAGTTAATTCCGGCATCAAAACGTTTCAATTTATTATCTCCGAAACCGACGTCGATTTTTACATTTTCTGCTTTGGCTTTTGCGGACAGCCCCAATCCAGCATATGGTCCAGCTCCTAAGAAAACGCTTCCGGAATTTCCAGTAGGAATACTGTATACAAAATTTACAGGTAACTCTAGATACATTAAGTCTAATTTCACCTTATTCCCCAATTCTTCAAAGTCAATAAGTGTCAATCCTTTCCCCCCTTTCCCTTGTAACGATAAACCAGGTTGGATAGAAAAATTATTTGCTAAAGGAGCATCTAAGTATCCCGTCAAATAAAACGATGTAGATGATTCTGTCGAAACAGATACACTTCCTAGTGACGCCGTCATTTTAGGAAAAGTTGCACCAGCCTTAAAACCATAGGAAATCTGTGCTTTTGCTCCAGCAATAAAACATAGTACAGCAGCGATTGAGAGTAACTTTCTTTTCATTAATAATAAATTATATATAAGACTAAAATACGATAAAATTTTAATCTATTAATATTTTTCTTATTACACCTTCGATTCTACGAAAGTTATGACTTCAGCTCGTTTTCTTCTATAATCTTCTTTTCAACTGGATTTAACGTATCGAATAAATCCTTATACACCTCATCTTTACTATCCTCTTCTCCCAGCAGGAACCCCCAAGGCTTAAGCTCTTTAATACGATCCATCACAATCTTAACGATAGCCAGAATTGGAATAGCCAAAAACATACCTGATATACCCCAAATCATCTCACCAATAATAATGGAGAGCATAGCAAACAGGGAATTGACTTTCACCTTAGAACCCACAATCTTCGGCACGATGAAATTACTGTCAATCATGTGTATAATAATTATTGCTATGATAACGAGAACAACATGGGTAAAAGAGGATGTCGCAAACGTCAGAATGGCAATGATAAGCATCGAGGAGAAAATACCGACATAAGGCAATACATTAAACACTCCTGTTATCAAGGCCAAAAGCAAACTATATTTTACCCCTATTAATGACAGGACAATAAAGACTAATAAGGACACCAAACTCATTTGGATCAATAAGCCAATCAGATACTTCTTGACGACATACTGAACCTGTTTTATTACATCTACAACAATTGGCCTGTCCTCAACACGGTTGACAAATAACAGAAATTTAACGATATGTCCTCTATATATAAGCAAGAAAAATGTGTAAAGAAAGGTAAAGACAAATAAAATAAACATCGATGAAAGGGAAACCAAGGCTGTTCCCAAGAATAAAGTTCCCGAATCCACAGACTTAGATGCTGTTTTATTGATAAAATCAATTTGATCTTTATGTTGGATTCCAAATTGGTGGCTCACCCAAGTCTGCAAATTGCTCACCCCATCCATGATCTGTTGTTTAAAAGCCGGAAAATCCTCTTTAAGCAGTGTGAGTTGAGATGCTAACAGAAAAAGCCCATAACCAAGAACGCCGAAAAATAAAATAACACTTAATATACCAGCCAATGTTCTAGGAAAATGGAGTTTCCGTTCCATAAAACTGCTCAGCGGAATCAATAGTAGCGAGAACAGTAAGCCCAAAATCATCGGAATCACTATCGTATCTCCAATTTTTGCTAAATACCCCAGTAGAATGATACTGATGAGTACACAGGCCAACTTAACATAAAAGGGTAAAGGGAGAAATCTTTTCATGCAGCAATCTTTTGAATAAAAATAACAATTTCGGACGACTTAAGTTTAATGCAATAAAAAAGTCCCCACAAATGCAGGGACTCTTTCCTCATAATAAGTTTAAGTACTTATATTTCTTATAGTCCGAAGCCGATACCGATAGACCAAACACGGTTTTTTATTGAACCACCATTTGGAGCTAGATTTGTCAAACCTAATCCATAACCTGCATTGATTTGAAAACCATTAGTTAATTGATAGCCTGCTAGGAAGTTTACACCGAAATCAGTGGTTTTTAAATCTTTACCTGTACCACTACCAAATTTTAGATCTCTATCAACTGTGGTATAAGCATCACCACCAACAACTTCTTCACCTTTGCGTTTGCCACTCAAACCAAATCCCACGTAAGGACCTGCACCAACAAAGAAATTACCAGATCCACCTGTAGGCAATTTTGCTACTAGGTTAACCGGAATATCCAAAGACATTACACTTTCTTTTAGCTCGTGGTTACTCGTTTCAACCCATTTTGCACCTTTATTCTGTAAAGACAATCCAGGCTGTACCGAGAAGAATGGTGAAATAGGAGCATCCAAATACCCTGTTACAAAGAAACCTGTATTTGATTTAGTATCTCCCAAACTTGTCGAATATTTAGGAATGTTTACACCAGCACGTAATCCATATCCCAATCCACCTTGTGCAAAGGCTCCCAATGAACCAAATAAAATTGCTGCAGATAATAATAGTTTTTTCATGTTTCCTAATTTAATTTACTTTCTTCTTTCCTCAAATAATCTCATAATTTCCTGTACGAGATTTATTACAATCCCATTTGCAATATCTATTCCAAAATACATAAGCCGTTAATTTACATAGTGAAACATTAGGGAAAAGCCCTAAAACGGGGCTTTTCATTGTCCTTTAAAAGATACAGTCAACTGAATACTTTTCAACTTTGCACACTTAACAACACGGTTCAATACGATGTGAATAGCCTATTGTTAATCGCGGGTAGCCATCAAAAATCTCTAGGCTATCTTTGGAGGAAAACAGCAAGGATTATTATCAATGACAATTCGCTATCTGTCCCGCAATGAAAATACTTGCTTGGTTTTCAGATTAATGCCCAAAAACATAAAAGTTTTATCATAAAGATTTTTTAATTCCAATTATAAGTTTTATTTTTGCAGACCTTCAAAAGGAAAAAAATAGGGTCGGATGGCCGAGTGGCTAGGCTGAGGTCTGCAAAACCTCCTACAGCGGTTCGAATCCGCTTCCGACCTCGTTTTATTTTAAACAATAAAAATATTATCAAAATGGGAGTTACACGTTTAAAAAGAAAAGATAGAAGAAATAAAACTGTTTCACGTGTTGAAGTTCAGTTCTTGAAATTAGGATCTAATGTAGAGTTAGGTTCTAGATCAAAAATGAAAGCTAGCAACCAAATCGTTAAAAACGATGCTATCTTAAATCAATTAGCTTCAGAAGCTAAATAGTAAGAAGAATTTAATAGCCTTTAAAGTACTACTTTAAAGGCTTTTTAATAGGTCCACCATTTGGTGGACTTTTTCTTTTGAGCTCATCCACTGTGCCTCATCCATTCCATTAACCTGAATCTGGTTAAACTCCATCTTCGAAACATGCTGCTCTTTCGCCGAGCTGTGTATGGCAACTGCGCCAGTTTGCTCTAAAATGTGAACTATATTAGCTGCATCTACACCTGCACCAGGCATAATCGCAATACGGCCATTTGCTTGCTGTACCAATTTTCTGAGCAATGGAGCTCCAGCTAAAGCAGAGTTTTGCAGACCAGATGTCAAAATACGATCTATCCCCAATTCAATAACATCTTCCAAGGCCTGAAAAGGATCTTCCACGCGATCAAAAGCACGATGAAAGGTAACATGCATGGGACGCGCAGCTTCCACCAATCGCAAAGTATTTTCTTTATCCACTGTACCGTCCGCCTTCAGTATACCTATCACAACACCATCTATCCCCAATTCCTTGCACAACTGAATATCAGCTATCATTTCCAAGATCTCGGTCTCTGTATAAAGAAAATCACCTCCACGTGGCCTGATAAGCACATGAATACCAATATTCACCAATCCTCGCACCAACTTCAACTGACCAAACGACGGTGTAGTCCCGCCATTTTCCAAATTTTGACAAAACTCGACTCGGGTCGCTCCACCTTGTTCGGCTTCAATTGCTGATGCTACGGAATTTGAACAGATTTCTAATTGGTAATTTCCAATTGCCTTTTCCTTCATTCTAGTATATTTTAAGCTATTTTTCGTTTACGCGAATAACGTAAAAAAAAAGCAAATAACCTACTGCCCTCCCTCCGGTCAAAACAGTACAAGCGTTAGAAAATACTATAGGTAAAAGATATTTTACCAGCGTTGGAAATTTTGCTCGCAGACGAAGATCTACAGCTTTAGCTTATAACGCGGTACATCCACTTTTTTCCACTTCCAATCCGGTCCTTTCGGAGTGCTCGTCTGATCTTGCAGATCCTTTGAAGAAGGTGGATCTAAGAAACGCTCTCGTTTGATATAAGCTGGTAATTGGAAGCCAGGCGATGCATTTAGCGTTTCAAAACATTCCCGCGCAAGTTTCACGATGTCATTCCGATTTTCTGTATTGCTTTCAATTTGACTTCCTATATAAGACGCCGGACCGTACAATTGCTCATAAATAGCCGAATCTTCAAAAGGTTTGAATTTCAGGCGCATCATTATTTGCACCAATAGAGAATACAGATCATTGTCCGCTGGTGTCAAAACCAACTTATCCAACACCTTTGGTATCAACTCCCACGTCATCAATTCAACCACTAAATCTTTAGTGTTCTCACCAATGAAATCGAGTGTAGGCCACATCTGCTTCACATATTGTACAACGGAATCTCTATTTACATGCAAAGCAACCAATTGTCTATCGCTCCAATATTCCAGCGGTATGTTCCTTCGATAAAAGACTCCGAATATGTGTTGGCCTTTCAACCGCCCCAAGGAACCACAATTTTGCATCTCAAACTCACGGACAAGCATACAGTAACTAAACATATCACGTGTATTTAGCGATTTAAATGTCTTTACCGAAAGTGGATTCCATAAAGCATAATAATGTTCCCTATTCAAACTATCTTCTCCTGAAACCAATCTATACACGTAAAAGTCTTTCAGTAATATCCGCAAGATTGCTTCACGACCACCGAGGGGATAATTTCTAGACTTAATCTTCCCCATTCTTCCGAGATACCTGGGCAACTGATCGTTTATAAATTTTGTAGAATCTTTAAGCCTGTATTGGCCATGGCACATGGGTAAGCTGGTTATTAGCAGTAAAAGAAGCATATAAAATCCCTTCTTCTTAAAGAAATCAACAAAACCAGATGCTACCATAGTTAATACATTCACACTGTATTGACTCCAATACAGCATATTAAATATACTTAAAATGAAATAATATTAATTAAATTAGGTTTCAAAAAAAAATCGACCATTTGAACCTGAACCAAAAATAGAAAAAACTCAGGTCCATTTTAGTTTCCATCTTTTCTTTTGTATTCAAAAGTCATAACCGAATTTTAGACAGGTAAAACATTCGGCTTATCTATTTGTATATACCTTACATGCTTTTATTTAAATAACTAAAAACCAAGTTCATACATTTTTAAGTAAAATATCATGGCAATTATATCAAAAAACATGGAGACCCAAGAAAAGATCATCAGTACTTTTGAAGAGCTCCAAAAAACTATATATGATCTGAAACATCAAATTGTAGAATTTGAATTGCTTTTTAATCAGGCTTGCAACAGACATATTGATTCCAATTTCCAGAAGGAATGGTTGCTGGACCGAATATCTTCACGTCATGATATGATTACACTTCGACATGATGCCATGCTGCTTATTCGGGACACTGTGTCTGCGTTCCGGGATTTTGACGGTTATTTTCTAGATCTCAAACAGCTCCTCCAATCGATCGAGTTACTTATGCTCAATCATGCCGATGAGGAAGAATATGAAATTGCAGCTATTATCAAAAAATGGCATGAAAAATTTGCCCAAGCGATTTATTTCGTTGGCGACTTAATCTATTAAGTCGCACTTTTATTCTACTTTTGCAGCATTGTAAAATATGGAAAAATGCGCAAACCACCAGCTATCGTTGACTTACACACCGACACCTTTCTTGAAGATTGGGAAGATTATTCGCCAGAGGAGCTCCTACAAGAATCCATGGATTTTATGCGTTCTAATCTAGATGCAGCTATTTATTGGGAGATGAACGAAATAAAGTTTATTCATGGCAGGGGAAAAGGAATGTTAAAAAAATTGGTTTTTGAAGAGTTGCAAGAGTACAAGGCTCAGGGTGCTATTGAACGATATTATACTTCTTACCAGAATGAAGACATTGTAGTCGTTGTGATAGGGATTTAAAAAAGGCTACCTTTTTGCAGATAGCCTTTGCATGATGTTATGCTATTTAATAGCTGGTGTAATAATCACTTTTCGGAATTCCACTGGACCGTGATCCCCCTGGAAATAGATTGGTCCTGGCTCTGCCTCTTTGCTATCCAATGCACCACCGGTAATACCCGGAATTTCCTGATTACTGATCACCGTCTTACCGTTTGCCACAACTGTTACAAGACGGCCCACCAATGTGATATCATAGGTTTGCCATTCTCCAGCTCCTTTGTTGACCATTTCATTTGCAGCCAAGAAACCGTATACCCCTGCAAAAAGTACGGCATTAGGATGTGCGTCTTTAGGACTATCTTCTATCTGAACCTCATATCGGCCTCTCAAGTAGACACCACTGTTACTTCCCGCTGGAATTTTAAATTCAACATGTAATTTAAAATCTTCAAATTTTTGTTCAGAAACCAAATTAGAACCAGATTGCGGACTGGTCAGGATACCATTTTTCACCACCCATTGATTCGTTTTACCAGTAGCTTTCCATCCGGTCAGATCCTTGCCGTTGAACAGCTGAATAGGCTTACCCCATTTTACTGCAGCTGTTCGCTTCAGCTCTGGAGCACGAACACCTTTAAAGCGATATGTTTTTCCATCAGGTTCTATTATCGTCCCTTGCAATACACCATTAACAATCTCGCCTTCCACGCTTAGGTTCATCTTTCCACCCTCCCATTGTGGCGGGATGGCAAATTTGAACTTCCCTTTCTCATAAAACACCTGAGAAACTGGCCGGGCACTTCCGGAAGTACTCACATAATGACCTACTAAAGTTCTATAGCCCGACAATTTAACTTCCAGCCAAGATGGCGCAGGAGTACCATTAATATCCACTTCGATATCCCATCGACCAATCAGCTCTTTGCCTTCTACGTCCTGTTGATAATGAATAGATTCTCCAATGGAATGGTTAGCAAAGGTAACTTGCGGTAATGCACAAGAGGCCAAAATTCCTAAAAGAAATGCCGCTTTTCTGTTCATATTATTTATGTTTATATTCTAGTTGACAATAAATTTCAAGCAATTTAACTGTTTAACAGCGGGTTTACAAGGATATAATGTTAAAAAACATAAAGAAAGCCAGAAACAAAAAAAAGCCCTAACTTTCGTTAGAGCTTTTATAGTCGGGGTGGCAGGATTGACTCAGCCCCACATTTCCCAAACACAACCCTGAGCCTCCTACGGATCGAACCTCTTAGTATCTTAAAGGTCGCAGGTTCGCACCCTGCCCTAAAACAAAAAAAAGCCCTAACTTTCGTTAGAGCTTTTATAGTCGGGGTGGCAGGATTCGAACCTACGACCTCCACATCCCAAATGTGGCGCGATACCGGGCTACGCTACACCCCGAAAAGGTATCACCTTTGTTTTGTGTGGCACAAAAGTAAACTAAAAATATGTTTTTTTCAAAAATATTCTTCACAAACCACCTAACAGATTGACTTATTGCAAAATAATTTACAAATAAGATTAAAAAGCAGCTCATTTTATAAAGCAAAAAATGAAAAATCCCTTCTATTACACCTAGTGAAGCTTTAGAACAATTTCGGTTTAGCGCTAAATAGCCCCCCAAAAAAAAAAAGCTCTTACGGATCGAACCTTTTAGTATCTTAAAGCTCGCAGGTGCACACCCTGCTCTGAAACATAAAAAGCCCCAACTTTCGTTAGAGCTTTTCTAGTCGGGGTGGCAGGATTCGAACCTACGACCTCCACATCCCAAATGTGGCGCGATACCGGGCTACGCTACACCCCGAAAAAGGTATCACCTTTGTTTTGTGTGGCACAAATATACGGTTCTTACAAATTATTTGCAAATGAAAAACACAAAATAAAACTAACAAGTTGTTACATTGCGACATACTCTTCGCCAGACGGCACATCGCTCTCCTCTATACAATCAAAGCCAATGCTGTTCCCGCTATTTATTATTTCGATAAAACACTCACCTGTCAATTAAAATCTTTTGACCTCTCAACCGCAACATGTTCGGAGATGAACATGAAGTGTTCGAATACAAACACTTAGATCACATAAAGATAATACACAACAAATTGATTGTAAACAACTTAACCCTTTGGCCGTTTTTTTGAAATTGATCCAATGAACATTTTAAAAAAAATAGAATTACGCTATCCTTCAACGGGATTGATTACCATAAGTTCAAAATGAACACTTATAACGAAAAGTATGATAAAGAACTATTTCCAAATTGCCTGGAGAAACCTGATAAAGAACAAGGTTTTTTCCTTTATCAATATTCTTGGCTTAACAATAGGCATCACCGTCTGCGCAATGATATTTCTATTTATCGCCAATCAGTTTAGCTTTGATAAGTTTCACAGCCAAGGCGGTCGCATCTATCGGGTCATGCGTGGTTTTGACAACACCAAGGACCGTGCACCTTATTTATCCGCACCCTATGCCACGGCCTTATTAACCGATTATCCCGATGATATCAAAAAAGCTGTACGGGTAATGCCTGCCAATGGGTTATTCTCTGTTGGCAACATTGCATTCAATGAAAAGAAACTCTTTATTGCAGATGACGATTTCTTTGAACTATTTAGTTTTCCGCTAATCAAAGGGAATCCAACGACTGTTTTAAAAAATCCAACAAGTGTTGTGCTCACGGAAACAACTGCGAAGAAATATTTTGGAAATGAAAATCCTATCGGTAAAATACTGCAGCTTGATAAAAATAAACAATTAACCGTTACTGGGATCGCTAAAGATCTTCCGGTCAATTCACATCTGGATTTTGATCTCATTATCCCCTTATCCAATTATCTCAATACCGAACCCTTTAAAGCCTGGCAAAACAACAATTTATTCACTTACATCTTACTTGACGAACATAAGGATGCTAGGCAATTGGAAAAGCAGTTTCCTGATTTCATGAATAGGCATATGAAAGCAGTTTCTACCAATATGGGCATTCATTTTGATCTTGCGCTTACACCGCTACGAGACGTCTATCTTGAATCCCACAGCGCATTTGACAGCGCAAAACATGGCGAAAAAAAGGTTATTTACATTTTTCTTTCCATCGCCATACTTATATTGATTATCGCCTGCATCAATTTCATGAATCTCTCAACAATACGTGCAGTTGACCGATCGAAAGAAGTTGGTTTAAGAAAGGTGCTTGGCGCACAACGTCTTCAATTAATGGGACAGTTTATCGGAGAATCCATTTTATTAACCAGCATATCCTGCGCGCTCGCCATGTGTCTACTGCAACTACTTATGCCTGTATACAATCAACTATTGGGATACAGCCTAACAGTCCCATGGAATTCATGGCCGATCTATATTTTTTTGATTGCAGTTATCATTATAGTAGGTCTATTAGCGGGAAGTTACCCCGCATTATACCTTTCGACCTTCTCCCCTATACAGGCATTAAAAGGTAAATTGCGCTTAGGCAAGGGCGGCACACTGTTCCGCCATACATTAGTGGTGTTCCAATTCAGCATATCTATTTTACTGATCACCGGTACATTGATTATCTCTAAGCAGATGAAATATGTAAAAGAACTGGGACTTGGCTATGACGACCAACAGACAGTGGTTATTCCAATAGACAATGAAGAACTGTATAACAACCTGCGTACATTCAAGAACGAATTATCTGCGAGCAGCGACATTACATCGGTCTCCTTTATGTCCGGTGAACCGGGCGGCTTCTTCGATAACCACACATTCGAGGTCGAAGGAAAAAACGGTGAGAAGTGGAAGTCAAGGACAGAGTTCACTGATTTTGACTATGTAAGTACCTTGAAACTCAAAATAATAGCAGGCCGAAACTTTTCAATACAACACTCGACCGACTCCACTAGGGCTGTATTAGTCAATCGTACTGCAGCATCAATGCTTGGATTTACTCCCGAACAGGCCATTGGCAAATGGATAAAAAATACGATCCGCGATCAATCCCCCCGGACAATCATTGGTGTAATTGATGATTTTAACTTCCTATCCCTAAAAGAAAACATGGATGCATTAGTTGTTGCCCCTTCTGATGATCTAAGGGTAGCCCTTATCCGCTTAAACACAAAAGATTTCCCTGAAGCTCTAAAAACTATCAGAACCGCATTTGGGAAAGTAGCCCCATTATATCCGTTTGAATACAGTTTTTTGGACCAGAAATTCGATATGCTGTACAAAACTGATCTTAGGCAACAACGTATACTCAGTCTTTTTTCTGGATTGGCCATATTTATCGCGTGCCTAGGCCTCTATGGTTTAGCCTCATTTACGGCTGCCAAACGAAACAAAGAGATCGGAATTCGCAAGGTGCTTGGCGCTTCGGTATCGGGTGTCACTACATTATTGTCCAGAGATTTTATAAAACCCGTATTAATTGCCTTGATAATTGCCTCGCCGATCGCATGGCTAACCATGAACAAATGGCTGGAAGACTTTGCTTACCGCATCGAAATCCAATGGTGGATGTTTGTGCTGGCGGGACTAGTAACAATAGGTATCGCATTAATTACAGTAAGTTGGCAGGCTATCCGAACAGCCATAGCTAATCCTGTAAATAGCTTACGGGACGAATAAAAATAGGAAACAAAAAAAGCTCTAACTTTCGTTAGAGCTTTTAAGTCGGGGTGGCAGGATTCGAACCTACGACCTCCACATCCCAAATGTGGCGCGATACCGGGCTACGCTACACCCCGAAAAGGTATCACCTTTGTTTTGTGTGGCACAAATATCGAATCATTTTTTGACTTTGTCAACACCCTATAGAAAATTAATCACTAAACAACTGATTGATTGCATAATATTTTTATCAAAACAATATATTCTATTGAATTTAGCAATCAAAAACCCGCTCCATATAGTCTACAAAGGAATATTCAAAATATCTTTAGATTATCCATTTCATTTTCATATCTTTGCATCCGATTTGAATATCAGTCAATAGTTTTTTTAAAAAAGTATTTTTATATTCAGAAAATAAGTCGTAATATTGCATTCCGATTTTTACAGGATATAAATCGTTAATAATTACTCGAAATCATGGATTTAGTAAAATTTGTAGAAGAACAAGCGGTAGTAAAGAATGAAATTCCCGCTTTCAAAGCTGGAGATACCATCAGCGTTCATTATAAAATTCGCGAAGGAAATAAGGAGCGTGTACAGGTGTACCAAGGTGTAGTAATTCAATTAAACAGCGAAGGTGCTAACGCTACTTTTACCGTTCGTAAAATCTCAAACGGTGTAGGTGTTGAACGTATTTTCCCTGTAAACTCACCAAACATTCAAAAAATTGAAGTAAACAGCTACGGTAAAGTTCGTCGCGCGAAATTATTCTATTTACGCGGCCTTACTGGTAAAGCTGCTCGTATTAAATCGAAAAGAATCTAATTACGACTACCACGGCATAAAAAAAGGCTTTGAAATCATTCAAAGCCTTTTTTTATGCCCTACCACCCGTAGCTTCCAAAACGCAGGTCATACAAACCACTGCTTCTGTAATAAATTTAGGACAATTATATATTGTTTCCTAAAATCACACCCTCCTCTTTGCCGCGCTAAAACATTTTACTTACTTTTAGCTTCGTATCTGAAAGGTAGAATCGTAGATGATCACAATAGTTAAAAACATCCTAATTTTGTTCCATCTTCACTTTGCTGCCGTTAAAAATCAAACTGTATCTTGATGAGAATTATAGCTTTTATCTTTGCTTTTATAAGCTATCCGACCTTTACTTTTGCACAACGGAATCTGAATGAATTTCTTCAGTTACAGTCGCGCCCTGAAACCTATTATGTACACCCAGCAACAGATGCAATCACGATTGACGGAAAGGACGATGAGGCTTCCTGGTCAAAAGCGCCATGGACAGACTCTTTTAAGGATATTGAGGGATTAAATAAGCCTGTCCCTACTTTTAAGACGCAAGTCAAGATGCTTTGGGATAAAGAAAACCTTTATCTTTTTGCCAAGCTTCAAGAACCTCATATCAAAGGATATTTAAGACAGAAAGATACAATCATCTATCATGACAATGATTTTGAGATCTTTCTCAAGCCAAATCTATTCTCTCCGGAATATATAGAGATTGAAATAAATGCATTAAATACAGTTATGGATCTTTTGATGACTAAACCTTATCGCTTTGGCGGTAGGGCTAATCTAAATTGGGACACAAAAGATATTGAAACTGCAGTCTATCATGCCGGGTCCATCAACAATCCACAAGACAAGGATGAATTTTGGACTGTGGAAATGAAAATACCTGTAAAAAGTCTAAAATACTTTGGCGAAGGAAATCAGATCAAAGCAAATGAAACCTGGAAGATAAACTTCTCACGCGTTCAGTGGCATTATGACAATACCGAAACTATCTATAGCAAGAGAAAAGACAACACGGGTAAGACGCTCGCTGAAGAGAACTGGGTATGGTCTCCAATCGGCCTCGTTAATATGCATTACCCTGAGCGATGGGGACATATAAAATTTGTTAACGACACAAACCATCAACCTATCAATGAGCAATTCCTCGCGCTCGAAAAAGTTACCTGGAATATCTTTTACCTGCAACAGATCTATCGAAACGATAAAAAACGCTATGCAACGTCAATTCAGGAGTTAAGCAAATTATATCCTGAAATTATAAATGAGCACAAAAATTATGAGATTGTATTTTCAAATAGCACTAATTTCTATCGTATTGAAATTAAGTCAAAAGCACAGCCTACACTAAAGACAACAATCGATAGCCAAGGTAACATCTATTTTTAATTTAATTATTCGAGCGATCTTCAATTCTGATTTTGAATAAAAATTGCTATCTTTGTATCCCGTACATAAAGCAACTATTATTGGTCATTTTGACCACATAAAATTGAAAATCCTTTAATTGTTATGACTAAATATATTTTTGTTACGGGCGGCGTTACTTCGTCGTTGGGGAAAGGTATTATTGCTGCCTCCCTTGCTAAACTTCTCCAAGCGCGTGGCTATAAAGTTACCATTCAAAAATTCGACCCTTACATTAACATCGACCCAGGAACATTAAATCCATATGAGCATGGAGAATGTTATGTTACGGAAGATGGTGCTGAAACAGACCTTGATTTAGGTCATTACGAACGCTTCCTGAACGTCCCTACTTCACAAGCAAATAACGTCACGACAGGCCGCATCTATCAACACGTTATCCAACAAGAACGTGAAGGTGCCTATTTAGGAAAAACCGTTCAAGTCATTCCCCATATCACCGATGAGATAAAACGCAGAATGCAACTGTTGGGTGAGTCTGGTGAATATGATATTATCATCACTGAATTGGGCGGAACAGTGGGCGATATTGAGTCCTTACCATTTGTGGAAGCTGTAAGACAACTTCGCTGGGAATTAGGAGCCAATAATTCGCTGGTTATCCATTTGACTTTAGTCCCTTACCTAGCCGCTGCTGGCGAGCTTAAAACTAAACCTACGCAACATTCAGTAAAAACATTATTGGAATATGGTGTACAACCAGATATTCTAGTGTGTCGTACTGAACATAAATTATCACAGGAAATCCGTAAAAAATTAGCGCAATTCTGTAATGTCAACATCAACGCCGTCGTAGAATCTATCGATGCGTCGACGATTTATGACGTTCCATTACTGATGTTGAAGGAGAATCTTGATAAAACAGCATTAACAAAGCTAAAACTTTCCAACAAAAATGAGCCAGATTTAGAAAATTGGAAGAACTTCCTTGGCAAGCTCAAAAACCCAACTAGTGAAGTGAATATTGCCTTAGTCGGAAAATATGTTGAACTACCAGATGCTTACAAATCCATTATTGAAGGATTTATCCATGCAGGTGCAACAAACGAATGTAAAGTAAAAGTAAGTTATATTGCAGCTGAAAGTGTTACAAAAGAAAATGTTGCTGAAAAGCTGAAAGGTATGGATGGAGTCTTGGTTGCTCCGGGTTTCGGCGAACGCGGTTTGGACGGTAAGTTAAATGCTATTCAATATGTTCGTGAAAATAATATTCCGTTCTTCGGTATCTGTTTAGGTATGCAATGTTCGGTTATCGAGTTCGGAAGAAACGTATTGGGTCTGAAAGACGCTAATAGTTTCGAGATGGATGCCACCACGAGCAATCCGGTCATCAATTTGATGGAAGAGCAAAAAAATATCACCAATATGGGCGGTACAATGCGTTTAGGTGCTTACGACTGTGAAATTAAAAAAGGAACTAAGGCCTTTGCCATTTATGGTAAAACAAAAATTTCTGAAAGACACCGTCACCGTTATGAATTTAACAATGACTATTTAAAACAATATGAAGCTGCTGGAATGATTGCTTCAGGATTCAATCCGGAGACTGGATTAGTTGAAATTGTCGAATTGAAAAACCATCCATTTTTCGTTGCCGGACAATTTCATCCAGAATTAAAGTCAACTGTTGCAAATCCTCACCCACTTTTTGTTAGCTTTGTAGCCGCTGCTTTGGCCAACAAAAAATCAAAGTAGTAATAGAAGGATACAATTAATTAAGTTTAATTATTAAAAATGGATAGAAATACCCTAATTGGTTTGGTCCTGATGTTTGCTATCATCACTGGTTCATTTTACCTGATGAAGCCTTCAGAATCGGAAATCAAACAAGAACAAGCGAGACAAGAGGCTAAAGCGCGTACCGAAAAAGGACTGCCTGCCGAAAGTGACTCTACCGCTAAAGCCAAAGCAGCACAAACAGCAGTGATTGCTGATTCGGCGGAATTGAAAAAACCTTTTGGCGCGACAAAATTTGGAACGGAGAAAGTCATTACGATTGAAAACGAGAAAATCATTGCCAAAATCAGTACAAAAGGTGGTAAGGTTAAATCCGTAGAACTAAAAGGCGAAAAGAATTTCAATGGAAAACCGTTGATGCTTTTTGATGGCGACGACAACAAGTTTGGTTTTCAGTTTAATGCAGCTGGTCAAAATGTATCAACAAATGATTTATACTTCAATACAGAATCTTCGGATATCCAAGTTTCTGCTGAAGGTAAACAATCTGTAAAATTCCGACTAAATTACAGTGCCGATCAATATATTGAATATGTATACTCGATTGCTGGCAAAGGTTATAATGTAGGACTGGACATTAACACAAAAGGGATACAGAATTTAATTCCGCAGAGTCAAAAAACGTTGACCCTGAACTGGAACACCACGTTGAGACAGAAAGAGCAAAACATAGAATCGGAAAGACAGAAATCTACCCTGTATTATAAAGAAGATAATAAAGTAGATCACCTTTCCGAATCAAAAGATGCTGATGAAGCATTGGAGAAAAAAGTACAATGGATTGCATTCAAGCAGCATTACTTCTCTAGTATCCTCAGCACTAAAGATGGCTTTGTCAATGCAAAAGTGGATGTAAAACATGCGTCAGAAACCGATATCGTTAAATTCTACAACACAAACGCGGAATTAGCATTTGATAACCAAAAGGACAATAATTATTCCCTAAACTTCTTCTTTGGGCCAAATCAATACAATGTATTGAAGGCTGAAGGAAATGATTATCAATCGATTATCAATATGGGTTGGGGGCCTATGCGTTGGATCAACCAATGGATTACAGTACCTGTATTCAACTTCCTGGATGGTTTCCATATGAGCTATGGTATCGTTATCCTTTTATTGACATTGATGTTGAAGTTGATTCTTTCCCCAATGACCTACAAGTCTTATGTCTCTATGGCCAAAATGCGTGTTTTAAAACCGCAGCTGGATGAGATCAAAGCAAAAGTGGGTGAAGACAATCAAATGTTGATGCAGCAGGAGCAAATGAAACTGTACAAACAGGTCGGTGTGAATCCACTTGGCGGATGTCTTCCTCTCGTCTTACAAATGCCATTTACCATTGCGTTCTTCTACTTCTTTCCAAATTTATTTGAATTGAGAGGGCAAAGCTTCTTGTTTATGAAGGACATGTCAACTTATGATACGCTATTCACATTTGCACCTATTTTTGGATCATTCAACCACATCTCGTTGATGTGTATCTTGATGACATTGACAACACTGTTAACGACCTGGTATAACAACGCTACATCTGGTGCTACAGGACAAATGAAATACATGGGCTATATCATGCCGTTGATTTTCTTCTTTGTTTTGAATAGCTTCCCAGCAGGTTTGAATTACTACTATTTCTTAAGTGCATTATTTACGTTCTTAACGCAGTTGGTTATTCGCACTATGGTGAATGATGAGAAAATCTTAGCTAAATTGGAGGAAAATAAAAAGAATCCAAAAGCAGATAAAAAATCGAGCTTCCAAACGAAAATGGAAGAAATGATGCGTGCACAACAACAAGCACAACAAAATAAAAACAAATCGTAAGATTTATCCTACTGATAAAGAAGGCTTCCAAACTGGAAGCCTTTTTTGTTTGTGAACTTTTGTAGCATTTTGTCAAACCAAACGTTAAAAAGGGTGTTAATAGGTTAAAATTTAAAATATGAACTTTAAAAACATCGCCATACTGGCCATCTTAATCGTTAGTCTTGGAAGTTGCTCTGTGATGAAGAAAAACGCGAATGAGCAGAACACAGAAAGTAGCCTGTCGTCAGTAATTGGAAAAAAATGGCAATTGATTGAAATCAATGGACAGCCAGTAGCGGCTCAGATCAACGGTAAAATGCCTTACCTCCAGCTGGACGAAAAAAGTTACAGTGCAAGTGGGGGATGTAATGGCATCGGTGGAGAATTGACTTTATCAAAGAATGGAAAGGTTAAATTTGCTCAGGGTATGTCTACGATGATGGCCTGTCCGGATATGTCTATTGAACAAGCCTTATCCAAAAACCTGATTGCTGCAGATAACTATACGGTTAAGGATGATATTCTTAGCTTGAACAAAGCGAAAATGGCTCCCCTGGCAAAATTTAAGTTGATTCAGGACAATAAGCAACAACTTAGTGGAACTTGGGAACTTGATTATATATCCGGCCCACGGATTGCTTTCGATGGCCTATATCCCAATCGTAAACCAACCATGATATTTGATGTTTCCAGTGGTAAAGTAAACGGAAATAGCAGCTGTAATAATTACAATATGACTTTTAAAACGAATGGAAACACCATTAATTTTGGCCCCATTATGTCGACAAAGATGGCCTGCGAAGGTAATGGCGAAGCAACCTTCTTTTCGACCTTAGAAAAGGTAAATACCTTTAGTATAAGCGAGAATACGTTGACATTTATCATGGGTGACATTGCTATTATGCGATTCAAACGGAAATAGAAAATTAGATTTTTGCTCCAAATGAAGTAAAAAAGGCGTTGTTACGAAACAATGCCCTTTTTATGTATTAAGCGATATTTTGCAACAGGATGCCAAAGACTAGCCAGATACCCTAAACAAAGGCGCTAAATCCAGTTATACTTCTGCCAACAATGAGTGAATTGATTTCTTTTGTCCCCTCATAGGAATAAATGGCTTCAGCATCGGCCAAAAACCGTGCGACATTATATTCCAACAGAATACCGTTTCCGCCCATGACCTCTCGAGCCTTGGAAACAATATCCCTGGTACGTAAAGAACAGAAGACTTTGGCCAGCGAGGCATGTTCATCTCTTAGCTCACCCTTATCCTGTAATTCAGATAATCTGAAGACAAGCGTTTGCATAGCCGTTAAATTGGACAACATTTCAACCAGGTGATTTTGAATAAGCTGAAAAGAGGCGATTGGTTTACCAAATTGCTTTCTTTTACGTGTATAATCCAAGGCATTTTCATAGGCGCCTCGCGCACATCCTACGGCCATCCAAGCGACACCTGCTCGCGTCATCTGAAGAACCTTTCCTGTATCTTTAAAAGAATTTGCATGTTGCAGGCGATCACTTTCTGGAACGATGCAATTCGCTAAAGTAATAAGACCATTCTGTACGATACGCAAAGCCATTTTATCTTTAATTTTCTCAACGGAAAAACCTGGATTATCCTTTCGTACAATAAACCCCTTAACTTCGCCATCATCAAGATCCCTAGCCCAAACAATGGTTATATCCGAAAAAGTGGAGTTCCCGATCCATTTTTTCTGACCATTTAACACCCAGCCTTCGGCGGTCTTCTTACAGGTTGTTGTCAATCCGCCCGCTGCTCCCGACCCTACTTCGGGCTCGGTTAGACCAAAAGCACCAATCACTTGCATTTTCTGCATGTTGGGCAACCACTCCTGTTTTTGTTCTTCGGATCCGCATATATAGATTGATCCCATAGCCAAACCACTCTGTACGCCAAAAAAAGTCGCTACAGAAGCATCAACACGCGCTATCTCCGCTGCGATGATCCCCTCCATTAAAGAACTGCCCCCCATACAGCCATACCCATCGTAGGTATAGCCACAAATATTTAAAGCGGCTAGTTTCGGTATAATTTCGAAAGGAAATTCATCTCTTAACCAATATTTATTGACAATTGGCTTGACTTCATTCTCCATAAATTCCCGCACCTTCAATTGCAATGCACGATCTGAATCGTTTAATTTGCTATCCATAGCATAGAAATCACCATTAATAGGAGGTAATTCCTTTTTTTCTTTTCCTGCACTCAGCATTTTCATTAAACCATGAAGCTGCTTATCATCCATTTTTGATACGGCATCCATTACTGCTCCCAAATCCACTTTCTTCGATATTTCTTCCAATTTGGCAAAGTCTATTGATTTTGCCAAATCCATTATATTCTTTACTTTATCAAACATAATTGCAATTACTTTTTAAGTGTTTCCTTTTTAAAATAAGAAAAATAATCGAAAATTGTTTGGAAACGGCATGATACAAATTGACACTATGGAATTATCCGGTAAACAAACGAATGGACAGCAACTTAACTTTTATCGCACGATATCTTATCAATAAAATATTGGAATCAGGAACGTTTCGAATAAAACACATAACTATAAAACACTTAAAAACAGCTTGTTAATAATATTTTCAAAAAAATATTATTTTTTGGGTTACCTTTTTTGGTTACGTGTATTAAGAGATGAAAAAGAAAATTATTTCAATTTAAATTAGAAAATTAGAAAATGAAAAACGCATTAAAATTCGGTTTCTTAGGTTTAGCTTTAACTGTAGCTTTCGCATCTTGTAACAATTCAGAGAAAAAAGCTGAAGGTGCTGCAGATTCAGCTTCTGCTTTAGTTGATTCAGCTGCTAACACATTAGATTCAGCTGCTACTAAAGTTGATTCAGCTGCTGCTAAAGTTGATTCAGCTGCTGCTAAAGTTGATTCAGCTGCTACTAAAAAATAATTTAGGACTGAATAGAGCTTTTGGAAGGCCTTTTTTACGAAAGGCCTTTCTTTTTTTTTCAAAAAAAGAAATACAGGGGTTACCTTTTTTGTTTAATGGTATTAACTCCTAAATAACAAGATTTAAAAATATTTTAATTTTAATAAAATGAAAAACGCATTCAAATTCGGTTTCTTAGGTTTAGCTTTAACATTGGCTTTCGCATCATGTGGTGAAACTGCTAAAAAAACTGACGCTGCTACTGATTCAGCTAACGTTGCTTTAGATTCAGCTAACACTCAATTGGATTCAGCAAAAACTGCTGTAGATTCAGCAAAAACTGCTGTAGATTCAGCTGCTGCTAAAGTTGATTCAACTAAAGCTGCTCACTAATTCTCTGAAAAGAATTTACACCGTATAGAAAGCTTCCTTCAGCAAGGAGGCTTTTTTTATATCTACACCAATTAAATTGCTAAGCTCCAAGCATTTTTTTACCTTTGCCAAAAATCATTCAATCTATGGCTTTATCATCTTTAACAGCAGTTACGCCTATTGACGGACGCTATTACAATAATACTAATGAACTTTCAGCATTTTTTTCCGAATTTGCCTTAATAAAATATCGTGTACGCGTAGAAGTCGAATATTTTATTGCATTAAGCGAGTCTGGTATCGCTCAATTGCAACAGTTTGACAAAACACTAAATGAAAAATTAAGGGATATCTATAGGAATTTTTCTGAAGAAGATGCCATTTGGATCAAAAACACGGAGAAAGTTACGAACCATGATGTTAAAGCTGTTGAGTATTTTCTAAAAGATCAATTTGAAAAATTAGGATTACAGGACTACCTTGAATTTATTCATTTTGGTTTGACTTCACAAGATATCAATAACACAGCCATTCCACTTTCCTGGAAAGAAGCAATTAAAGAGAGCTATACACCTGCAATCGAAGAATTGCTTCATGAATTGAAATCTTTGGCAACTTCGTGGTCAGAGATCCCGATGTTGGCACGTACCCATGGACAGCCAGCATCTCCAACTCGCTTGGGTAAAGAGTTTTATGTTTTTATCGAGCGCATAGAACGTCAATTGCAACTATTACATCAAGTACCGTATTCAGCTAAATTTGGTGGTGCAACTGGTAATTTTAATGCACATCACGTTGCATATCCAGCGACAAATTGGATCAATTTTGGTAATAATTTTGTAAACAATATCTTGGGCTTAGACCGTTCACAAACGACCACACAGATTGAGCATTACGATAACTTTGCTGCAAGCTGTGATGCCTTAAAACGGATAAACAATATTGTCATCGATTTATGCCGTGACATTTGGACATATATTTCGATGGAATATTTTAAACAAAAAATCACTGCGGGCCAAATCGGTTCTTCGGCGATGCCACATAAAGTCAACCCAATTGACTTTGAAAATGCAGAAGGAAATTTAGGTATTGCAAATGCAATTTTTGAACACCTTGCGGCTAAATTACCTGTTTCCCGTCTTCAACGGGATTTAACAGATTCTACGGTATTACGTAATATTGGTGTTCCGTTTGCACATACCCTAATTGCTATTAAATCGACTTTGAGAGGGTTACGCAAATTGATTTTAAACGAACAGGCATTGGCTAATGATCTTGAAAATAATTGGGCTGTTGTTGCGGAGGCACTACAAACTATATTAAGAAGGGAAGGCTATCCAAAGCCGTATGAAGCTTTAAAGGACTTAACACGTACCAACACACATGTTACAAAAGAAACGATTGCAACATTTGTTGATAATCTCAATGTATCAGCCGAAGTTAAAGAGGAACTGAAAGCGATTAGTCCTTCTAACTACACAGGTGTCACTTTATAAGCTTTTACTTATAGATGACCTTAACAAAGCTTCATTTGAACTATATTTGCTTGGAATAAAAATAGATACTACATGGCTACGATTAACGTATATACAGAGTCTACACCCAACCCTTCTACAATGAAGTTCTTGGTCAATAAATTGTTGATCAACGGTAGTGTGGATTTTCCAAATAAAGAAGCAGCACAAGATTCACCGTTTGCACTTGAATTATTCAAATTTAACTTTGTAAATGGGGTATTTTTTGCGAGTAATTTTGTGACCATTACCAAAACTGATGATGCGGAATGGGAAGACATTGAAGCCTTGCTAAAAGACTTTGTAAAAGGTGCTGTAGAGTCTGAACTTGCTGTAAAAACGGTACACCACGATGCCGAGGTTAATTTTGAAGGCACCGAAACTGAAGTGAAGATACAACAAGTATTACATGATTATGTAAGACCTGCTGTTGAACAAGATGGTGGAGCAATCCATTATAAATCCTTCAACGAAGGTATTGTGACAGTTGAACTAAAAGGTTCTTGCAGTGGCTGTCCATCTTCGACAATTACATTAAAAGCAGGAATTGAGGGCTTGTTGAAACGCATGGTTCCAGAAGTGACTGAAGTTGTCGCTGAGGCCATGTAATCATAGCTATTCGATACAATAAAAAAAGGATTCAGTAATTAATTTTGCTGAATCCTTTTTTATTCACTAGTCTTAAGAAGAAATAATCGCTATACGATATCTGCTTGGTACAGCAATTTTTTAACCTAATTGACTACTTCAAATGAATCTTTAAGCGGGAGATTAACAGAAGAATTACCGATAAATAGTTCAAATTTGCCGGGTTCAACTGTCCAGTTATTATTGCGATCCAAAAGTTCAAGATGGGCAGGTAAGACAGTAAACTGTAAGGTCTTCTTCTCCCCTGGATTAAGTTCAACTTTTTCGAATCCACGCAAATCCATCTCATAAGTCGTTACCGAAGACAGTAAATCTTTGATATAAAGCTGAACGACTTCGGCACCTTTCCTCTTTCCTATGTTCTCAACATCAACCGTAACTGTTAGAGAATCTGTTGGTCTGATCTGTTTCTTGGTGAGCTGTAAATTTGAAAAACTAAAATCGGTGTAGCTTAATCCATATCCAAAAGGGTATAAAAAGCCAACAACCCGGCTGTTTCCCCAGCCATTGGGCCCGACTCCAGGCTGCCCCGCCTGTGCAGCGGGCTTGGTCGGAAAATTCATTTCAACCTGTCCGACGGACTTTGGAAATGAAATAGGCAATTTTCCACTAGGACTATATGCTCCAAACAGCATTTCGGCAAGAACATTTCCCGACTGATTGCTAAGAAACCAACTCTCTACGATTGCAGGTAGATACTTATTTTCCCAATTAACAGTAAGCGGACGGCCATTGACAAGTACCAGCACAATAGGTTTACCTGTTTCCTTCAATTTCATTAAATAGTCGCGTTGCTTGCCGGGCAAATTTAGATCTGACCGCGACCGACTTTCACCGACTTCCCGTTCCGACTCGCCCATTACGGCTATGATTAGGTCAGATTCTTTACCGAGACGAACACCGTCGGCCATCTTTTCCAGCTCCTCGCTTGACAAGTCTGTTGGAATAATCTCACTCTCAGGCCAGTTTTTATCCACGACATCTACCCCTTTGGCATAATCAACCCGAAGTGCCTTTGTTTTTGCATAGTTTATGATCCCATCTTTGATGGTTGTGATCGGATTATTGGAAGGTCCATAGCGACTTGTCGTATAATTTGTTGCCTCTGCCATTGGTCCCGTAACCAAAATTCGTTTGTATTTATTCACGTCTATTGGAAGAAGATTCTGTTCATTTTTCAAAAGTACAATTGACTCCCTATTTATTTGAAGTGATACTTCTTCATCTGCGGGGGTATGCACCTTTTTATCGGCTATCGCTGTATCTTCTCTCAATGGATGATCAAATAAACCCAGTTTAAATTTCACGGTCAGGACTTCGCGAACCCGCTGATCCAATATTTTAATATCCAGCCCTCCTTCTTCTATTAGTTCCATTAGTGGCGTTAGATATGTGCTCGGTGGATCAAAATTTGTCCGCACATTCAAACCCGCCTCTAATGCCTGTTTAATAGCATCTTTATAGTTTGCAGCAACATGGTATTTGTTGTATATAAACTCTAGCGCCTCACTGTCGGACACCACATATCCTTCAAAACCATAATCTTTTCGGAGTAAGTCCTGTAAAAAATAGCTACTGGCAGATACAGGCACGCCATCATAATCATTATAACTACTCATGACTCCCAAAGGTTTTGCTTCCTTTATGACCCTTTTAAATGGATAGAGGTGAAGCGAATGCATCTCACGAAAGCCAACATGAGGATCCGTACGTGCATTGCCATCTCTTCCCCCTTTGGGCACAGAATAGACCGCATAATGTTTCAATGTGGAGGCGACGCCATTTTGTTGAATTCCTAAAACAACTTGTTTCCCCATTTCGGCAATATGAAACGGATCTTCGCCATAGGTTTCAACCACTCTTCCCCAGCGCGGATCTCTAGAAACATCAAGAATAGGCGTATAGACATTGGTATAGCCCAGATATTTGGCTTCCCTACCAATTATATCGCCAGCTTTACGTACCAGTGAAGTATTCCATGTACTTCCAATATTGATTGGCGCCGGCAGGGAGGTAGCGCGATCATGATTGAGTCCATGAATCCCCTCATTGGTAAATCAACGGGAATACCAAGTCGTGTGTTTTCCACAAACCATTTTTGAACATTATTTAAGGCTTGCGCATGGCGGCTGAAGGGATACGAAAATGAACTTTTTGCCGACTTATTATAAGCCAGGCTATTCAACATTTCGTCGATATTGGCCAGGCCGTGTTTCCAAATCTCTTTGTCCCAAGCGGCAGTGGGCTGCTCATCTTTCAAAACCCGCCCATAACCGTAGAGTGTAACCGTCTGATTGGCCTTTTCTTGAACAGTCATTTGAGCCAACAGATCCTCCACGCGACTGGCTATTTTCTGTTTGGGGTCTTCATAAATATCCTTTTTCCCATTTTTGTTAAAATCGATCCAACCCTTATGGTAAATGTTGATGTGCTGGGCAGAACAATGCAAATAAAGGGCTGAGAGCGCTGAAATAATAAGGCAGCTTTTGAGTTGATTAAGCATTATGCTGAAAATTGTTGGTTTTATAAAGTGAAGCAAGGTACAAAAAAAATAAAAATCTGCAGGCCAAATGCATTGTCAGTCTGGAATAAGTCAATATAAATTCATTTTTTAACAAGCATCTAGCTTAAAAATAGTTAACTTTACGACCAATTGTGAAACCAACAAAAAAAATGAGTGCAGATATTAACAAACTAGAACAAATTGCATCACAGGTAAGACGTGATATCGTACGTATGGTACACGCTTGTCAATCAGGACACCCAGGTGGTTCGTTAGGTTGTACAGATTACTTTGTGGCGCTTTATTTCAATGCAATGAAACGCAACCCTTCCTTTGACATGGATGGAAAAGGAGAAGATTTATTCTTCCTGTCAAACGGACATATCTCTCCTGTATTTTACAGTACATTGGCGCATGCGGGATATTTTGAAGTGAGCGAATTAGCAACGTTCAGAAAAATCAATTCCAGACTTCAAGGTCACCCAACAACACACGAGGGCCTTCCAGGTATTCGTATTGCTTCGGGATCATTGGGACAAGGATTATCTGTTGCAATTGGAGCCGCACAGGCAAAAAAATTGAATAAAGACAATAATCTAGTTTATGTATTAATGGGTGATGGAGAATTGCAGGAGGGCCAAGTTTGGGAAGCTGCAATGTACGCGCCACACAACAAGATTGACAATTTAATTGCTACTGTTGACTATAACAAAGCACAAATTGACGGATCTACAGATCAAGTATTATCTCTTGGGGATCTTCGTGCAAAATGGGAAGCATTTGGCTGGGATGTGATGGAAATTGCTAAAGGCAATGATATGAATGCTGTTGTTGCAGGTTTAGCAGAAGCTAAGTCACGCACAGGAAAAGGTAAACCAGTCATTATTCTGATGCATACTGAAATGGGTAACGGTGTTGATTTTATGATGGGTTCTCATAAATGGCATGGTGTTGCTCCAAATGACGAACAATTGGCGTCGGCATTGAATCAGCTTACAGAAACTTTAGGAGATTACTAGAATGAAAAAATATACTTATACAGAGTCAAAAGATACACGTTCAGGATTTGGTGCGGGATTACTAGAAGCAGGAAAGCAAGATGAGAATGTAGTTGCATTATGTGCTGATTTAATTGGTTCGTTAAAAATGAACGATTTTATCAAAGAATTTCCAGAACGTTTTTTCCAAATCGGTATCGCGGAAGCTAATATGATGGGAATTGCTGCCGGACTTACGATCGGTGGTAAAATACCATTCACTGGTACATTCGCAAATTTCTCAACAGGACGTGTTTATGATCAGATTCGCCAATCGATTGCATACTCGGACAAAAATGTAAAAATTGCAGCGTCGCATGCCGGCCTAACCTTAGGTGAAGATGGTGCAACTCACCAAATCTTAGAAGATATCGGCTTGATGAAAATGTTGCCAGGAATGACAGTGATCAATCCTTGTGATTTCAATCAAACAAAAGCCGCTACGATTGCAGCAGCAAAATATGAGGGACCAGTTTATTTGCGTTTTGGCCGTCCCGTAGTTCCTAACTTCACTCCTGCTGATCAAGAATTTGTGATTGGTAAGGCGGTATTATTAAATGAAGGAACGGATGTTACGATCATTGCTACAGGTCATTTAGTATGGGAAGCTATCCAAGCTGGCGAGAAATTAGCTGAGTTGGGTATCAACGCTGAGATTATCAATATCCATACCATCAAACCTTTGGATGAAGAAGCTATTTTAAAATCTGTTGCGAAAACCAAATGTGTCGTAACGGCAGAAGAGCATAATCGTCTTGGCGGTTTGGGTGATAGCGTTGCTCAAGTGTTAACAAGAGAGTTACCTACTCCACAAGAGTACGTTGCCGTAAATGATAGTTTTGGAGAATCAGGTACTCCTGCTCAATTGATGGAAAAATACGGTTTGAATGCTGCGGCTATTGTGGCTGCGGTTCAAAAAGTAATCAAAAGAAAATAACAAAACTACGCAAGTCAATATATGGATGACGCTTTAATTATAGCAAAATTCGCCGAAGAGAGTACGCGAGAAGAAGCTTTCCGTTTATTGTTGAAGAAATATCAACAGAAGATTTATTGGCATGTGCGAAGAATGGTCATCGATCATGACGATGCGGACGATGTTGTTCAAGATATCTTTGTCAAAGTATGGAAAAACCTTGGGAATTTCCGTGAAGACTCACAATTATACACTTGGCTTTATCGTATCGCAACAAATGAATGTATTACCTTCTTAAATAAGAAAAAGCAAAAGCAGAACGTGTCGTTGGATGACGACACGACTGCTTATTTGGCAGAAACGCTTGCTGATGGCAATTATTTTAACGGTGATAAAGCTCAAATGAAATTACAACAGGCTTTGTTGACTTTGCCAGAAAAGCAAAAATTGGTCTTCAATATGAAATATTTTGAAGATATGAAATACGAAGAAATTTCAGAAGTACTCGGAACAAGTGTCGGAGCGCTTAAAGCCTCTTATCATTTAGCTGTCAAAAAAATAGAGGCATTTTTTAACAACAACGATTAAACCTTTTAGCGAAATTAGGTTCTAACAGATACTATGAAGGAAAATGGCACATATCATGATGGGCTGGAGCCTACAAATCTTCCAGCATCGTTGCGTGAAAATCCATTTGGCTTACCTGAAAATTATTTCAGTGATTTAGAATCAAAAATAATTACGCAAGTCAAATTGGTTGAATGCAAGGAAGAATCCATCTTTGAGGTTCCAGAAGGATATTTTAATAGCTTATCTGACGCCATAATGTGTAAGGTTGCGGAAGATAGTTTAAAAAATCAGGTTACTACAGACGGCTTTGAAATTCCTGAAAATTATGCTTCTGAACTATCTTCAACTATCTTCAACCGAATTTTAGAAGACAAATTAAAAGAAACGATTGCATCGGATGGCTTTACCATGCCTTCTGCTTATAATCAAACCCTTGAAGACTCCATCTTCGCCCGTTTAGCGGCGGAGAAATTGAAGGAAACAGTTCCGACAGATGGTTTTACAGCTCCTGTTGGCTACGAAGAAATAGTTGAATCGACAATTTTTGCTCGTATTGCTGAAGAAAAACTAAAAGAAACGATTGTGACTGCAGGTTTTGATGTACCACAACATTATTTTGAGATTCTTTCGGACAGCATCATTGATCGTGTTCAAATGCTTGAAAAGGATAATACACCGATCCGTCAGATTGGGAAACCTAAAAAATGGTACGCTCGTTATGCGGTTGCGGCATCCTTTGCGGCTATGTTGAGTATAGGCGGATATTGGGGTTATCAATATCAACAGCAAAATACGACTCCTGTAGAAGCTGTTGCAGAAGAGCAGTTAAGCCAGCATTTGTCAGAAATTCCTAAGCAGGAAATCATTAATTACCTTGCGGAGTCGGCTTCTGGTGACGATATGATCTATATGGCCCAGTATACTGACGAAGCAAATCTCCCTACTAAGGGATTTGGAAGTAATATATCTAAACAAGAAATAGAAGATTATCTAAATTATACCTTATAATGATGTTCAATAAAAAATACATATGGATAACATTGTTCTTTAGTATATTTTCTATTGCCTTGGGCTTTGCGCAAGACAAAAATCGATTTCAAGCTATAGAAAATGAAAAAATAGCTTACATTACTAAAGAACTGGATTTAACTCCGAGAGAGGCTCAGCAATTCTTCCCGCTCTATAATGAGTACAGCCAAACGCTTTGGGATATCAGGAAAGAAAAATTGAATGGTGCTCCAAAAAATAGTTTTAGAGGTGGCTCCAGAGACGTCTTACAGTATGATGCTAAAGAAGTGGAGATCAAAAAAGAATATCGGGCCAAATTTGCCAAAGTTATTGGCAATGCGCGAGCATCGCAATTTTTTGAAGTAGAACAGGAATTCAGGGAACATCTATACAAATCCCTGCAGAATAGAAGAAAATAATCTCGAAAATAAAAAAGAAGTCTTGAAGACTTCTTTTTTATTTTCGGACATTTGTAAGATCATGTTAAGCAACAGAGAATTATTTTTAATGAATACCGCTCAAACATCTAGCTCACCTAGATTGGTTGAAGTAGTTAAGGCTGAAGGTGTCTACCTTTATGGCCCAAATGGAGAAGAATACATGGATTTGGTCTCTGGCTTCAATGTCAGCAATATAGGCCATCGTCACCCGAAGGTTTTGGAAGCTATAAAATCACAATTGGACCAGTACCTACATGTCACCGTTTATGGTGAATTTGTGCAGGCCCCACAGGTGCAATTTGCTACAGAATTATTAGCAGAACTTCCTCCTAATTTTCAATCGGTTTACCTCACCAACAGTGGAACGGAAGCCGTAGAGGGATCAATGAAAATAGCAAAGAAATATACCGGTCGCAGGCAGATTATCGCTGCAAAAAAGGCGTACCACGGCAGTACACAAGGCGCGCTCAGTCTTATCGGAAACGATGCGTACCGTAAAGCGTATGCCCCCCTCCTTCCCGAAATAGATTTTATCGAGTTTAATGATCTGGACGATCTAACAAAGATTACGGAACAAACTGCTGCTGTCATCCTCGAAGCTATTCAGGGGGAAGCGGGTGTCCGAGTCCCGGATATCGCTTACATGCAAGCCGTCAGAAAACGCTGTAATGAAACAGGTACCCTACTGATCTTTGATGAAATCCAAACTGGTTTTGGCCGCACAGGCCGTCTCTTTGCTTTTGAGCATTTTGCTATCGTCCCAGATATCCTGATGCTTGCCAAAGGAATCGGTGGTGGCATGCCCCTAGGCGCATTTGTTGCAGCCAAAGAAGTGATGGATGTTATTAAGGATAATCCCATGCTTGGGCATATCACGACTTTTGGGGGCCACCCCGTAAGTTGTGCCGCAGCACGGGCTTCACTGGCTGTTATCAAGGAAGAAAAATTGGTAGAACAGGTCGAGCGAAAATCGCTTTTATTTAAAGAAAAACTCCGACACCCTGCAATTAAAGAAATTCGAGGATTAGGTCTTATGATGTGTCTGCAATTGGATTCCTTTGATCAGGTTTACAACGTGAGTAAGTATTGTGCTGAAAACGGGGTTATGATCGATTGGTATCTGCATTGTGAAACAGCACTGCGTGTCGCTCCTCCATTGACTATTACAGATCTGGAAATTGAAAAAGCGTGTAACATCATTATAAAAGGTTTGGAAAAGTATGCTTAAAGTATGTAACTTTAAACATAACAAAAACCTAATAATGAACACAAACCGCAGATCATTTATCAAAAAAAGCATTATTGGTTCCGGTCTATTGACTGGTGCCAATATACTGGGAAACGATGTATTCGCTCACGAATCCACCGCCAGTTCCTCAAAAATCAGTTTAAATAACGACGACATCATTTTATTTCAGGGCGATTCCATTACGGATGTGGGCCGAGATAGAAACAATAGAAATGCCAATGATACCGCAGCACTTGGACATGGTTATGCTCTATTGGCTGCCAGCCAGCTCTTAAATAAATATTCGGCAAAAAAACTAAAGGTATATAATACAGGTATTAGTGGAAATCGTGTGCCCGATCTTCAAAAGCGCTGGCAGGAGGATACACTGGCAATTAAACCCACTGTATTGAGTATTTTGATCGGTGTGAACGATTTCTGGCGAACAATCGACCGCGGAGCACAGACAACGGTTGAGGAGTATAAATCCCAATACCAACAGTTACTACAGGAGACATTACAAAAGCTTCCAAACGTCAAATTGATCATTGGAGAACCTTTTGCAGTAAAGGGCGTAGGTCACATTACTGAAGCGTGGTATCCAAAATTTTTGGCCTACCAAGAATCCGCTCGTGAGGTCGCCAAAGAATTTGGCGCAATTCTAATTCCCTATCAAAAAATATTCGACAATGCCCAAAAGAATGCTCCTGGTGCCTACTGGGCAGCAGATGGTGTACACCCTACCCTTGCCGGCGCACAGATGATGGCCTCAGCCTGGATGGACTGCATCAAATAATAACAAAAAAGAGCGGATATTTTATTGAAATCCGCTCTTTCTTGTTTAACATGCGCCTATATGCCAAATCTAGATTTCTTTGTAAGGTGTTTTTTGTAGATTGGGAAGAAAATAAGCCACAATACCCATCAATGGCAGGTAGGAACATAGGTGATAAATAAACTCGATGGACGTATGATCTGCCTGCCAGCCAAGTACAGCGGATCCAATCCCTCCCATTCCAAATGCAAAGCCGTAAAATAAACCTGAAACCATGCCCAACTTCTTAGGCAATAGTTCTTGTGCATAAACAATAATTGCTGGAAAAGCTGATGATAAAATCAATCCAATAATCACGATTAGTATTCCCGTCATCGTAAGTCCGACATAGGGTAATGCTAATGCAAATGGTGCAACGCCCAAGACGGAGAACCAAATGACATATTTGCGACCAAATCGGTCCCCGAATACTCCGCCCAGTAATGTTCCCACCGCAACAGCTATCAGAAAATAAAATAGATAGACTTGTGCTTCCACTTCATTAATCCCAAATTTCTTGATGGTATAAAACTGGAAATAGTTTGTAATACTTGCTATATAGAAGTATTTTGAAACAATCAGTAAGAGGAGTATAACAACGGTCACGACGATTCGGCTATTGGGTAGATCAGGCACGCGTATTGTTTTCTTCGTTGATTTGGCAAAGCTTTGAAGTCTCTTTTTATACCAACTACCAATATAATAAGATATAAATTGGCCAAGAATCGTAAATAAGCACATCCAGGCGATCGCCTGCTGCCCTCTCGGTAATACCAAAAAAGCGACAATGATTGGGGCCATTGCGGTCCCTGCATTTCCTCCAATCTGAAAAATAGATTGTGCCATACTTCTTCTCCCTCCCGATGCCATATAAGCTACACGAGAAGATTCAGGGTGAAAGATTGAAGAACCAATCCCGACCAGAAAAACAGAAAATAAGATCCATTCATAACTATGTGCTTTCGAAAACAAAAGCATACCGAGAAGGGAAAAAGACATCCCAATGATCTGAGAGTATGGTACAGGATGTTTGTCCGTAAATGAGCCTACAACGGGCTGGAATATTGAAGCTGCTATCTGATAAACCATTGTAATCATCCCAACCTGAGAAAAGCTTAGATGATGCTCTTCTTTGAGCAAGGGATAGGTTGCCGGTATCACTCCCTGAATCATATCGTTCAAAAGATGCACCATGCTCACGGCAAACAAAATAGAAAAAATAGGTCTACTCGTCTTCTCTTGTATCATGACGTTGTTCAAAAATTAAAAAGGTTGATTTGTTAAAATCAACCTAAACTATCTTCATATAATAATTACAATACGCGCACCAACAATCCTTTCAGATACTCGCCTTCTGGGAACGATGCCCGGACAGGATGATCTTCAGGCTGATGAAATTGTCTGATAAACTGAATTTCCTTACCGGCATCCAGTGCAGCCCAAGCGAGCACTTGTTTGAACGTATCCATGTCCATCGCACCTGAGCAAGAAAATGTCGCTAATAAACCACCACTATTTAACAACATCAATCCGCGGCGATTGAGGTCTTTATACGCCCTTGACGCTCTTTCCAATGCAGATCGAGAGGGTGCATATTTCGGCGGATCCAAGACAATAAGATCAAATTTTTCCCCTTCATCAATGAATTTACGCAATTGCTTGTTTACATCAGACAATATTGCGCTATGTCGACTAGGTTCAAAACCATTTTCAATGATATTCTTTTCCAGGGTTTCAATAGCAAGTGCAGAACTATCTACAGATATGACTTCTGCCGCCCCACTTTTCAAGCTATTTAACGTAAAACCACCGGAATAGCAAAAACAATCTAGGACGCGTTTATTTGAAACGTAATTGGCCGTCAGCTGGCGATTTTCACGTTGGTCGCAATAAAATCCCGATTTTTGTCCATCAATAATGTTCACCTTATAATGAATGCCATTTTCGATAACGTCGACAAATTCAGATGGAAGTTCTCCAAACAAAAGCCCATTGGTATCAGGTAAACCTTCATGTTCGCGAGATTTCAGATCACTACGCTCATAAATTCCTTTGGGTTGCAGCAAAGCATTCAATTCATCGATAATAACTGATTTGACTTTTTCCACCCCAACTGAATGAACCTGAATGGATATAAAATCCGCGTATTTGTCTGCAATAAGTCCAGGAAGAAAATCTGCTTCAGCAAAGATTAAACGAACCGTATTGGTGACACCTTCTTGCAACAGATGCTGTCTTGCTGCTACAGCCTTCTGAACGCGTGCACGCCACCAATCTGCATCAATCTGTGCTTGAGGGTTCCATTCCAATAAACGAATGGCTACACGCGAGCTATTGTGAAATAGACCATAGGCAATAAATTCACGTTCAGCATTGTAAACGCCAACAACTTCGCCATCTTCAATCTTATCGGACAATGATTTAATTGCTCCAGAAAATACCCAAGGATGCAATTGCCAGGCAGCTTTATCCTTACCCTTATTCAAATAAACTGATTTCATTGTTGCAAAATTAACGTATTAATTGTAAAACCCTGCTTCTTTATTTGTCAAAAAATAAATGAAACAATTATTCTTGTATATTTACAAAATGAATTTAAAACACTTATTATTAACCACAACATTTATTTGTTCGCTTTTTTCGTGTAAAAAATCAGATTCTGAACTCACAATTAAAAATGAGGAAGATCTTGAGCTTGTCGAGTTGTCTAGATTTGAAAAAACAGAAATGAAAGTCAGCCAAGCAATTAAAGCTGAGCCATATTTTATGGTAGGCTATGGATATGATGCAAAAGAAAACCTACTTTTTGTCAATAAGGGGCTACGTGCAAAAATCATTGATACCGAAAAATTAAAGGAATCTTCCTATATTTCTAGAACAACGGGCTTTTCAAGTGGTGGTGCATTTAGCGAAGATATTAATAAGGAGGGACTATTGAGAAGTCTGAGAATACAATTTGATCATTACGGGGAGCAACTCGTTACAACGGAAACAGATGCATTGGCACGCATTCCCTCGGACCAGAAAATGCAACTAACCAACTATTATTCTGAAGGATTTCAATACAGCATGCTTTTCTTTGCAGTAAAAGATCCGAAATTTCAAAATCAAGACTTCATTAATTTTGTTCAGAACAACAGTTCAGAACTTATTGTAAAAAAGTATGGCACACATCTCATTTTGAGCTGCACCAAAGGGGCGTCCGTAAATCTTATAAAATACCTGGATAAAAAAACTGTGCTTGATGACAAAGTCATAAAAGATTGGAAAATTGTAGCGTTTGTTTCAGGTGCCAATCTCCGATTATTTGATATGCACCCGATAAAAAATACCATTGATGTCAGTGCATGGTTAAGTTCATTGACGGAAGAAAATGGAGATTTCATAAGATTTGGGCGAGAGCAACCTATCCCCATCTATGACTTAATCTTAGATAAGGATAAAAAACTTGAATTAAAGAACTATATCGATGCCTATCTTGGTATAAAAAAGGGCTCCTAAAGGAGCCCTCGGTGTTTAGTTATGGTTGATTAAATATTTTTTGAAGGCTTCAAAATCAACTTTTAAAGGTTCCGCTAATTTTTCTTTTCCTTGCAATCTTTCTGCACCGGCAGGCAACACTATTTTTCCAAATACATCTGCTGCTATTGCGTCAGGGAATTTGCAGGGATGTGCTGTCGATAAGAAAACCGAAGCGTAATGACCTGGATGCTCCTTTGCATAAGCACGAGCGCCAAGCCAGGCGATTGCTGTATGCGGACAGGCGATATAGTTCGATTCTTCATATAATTTTTGCATTCCTTCTTTTGTTTCTTCATCCGTAAATGTATAAGAAGAGAGCATATTTTTTAATTCCTCCACATTTCCGCCAAAAAGATCCTGTATACGCACCCAGTTGCTGGGATTCCCAACATCCATGGCGTTGCTTAAAGTTTGAACAGAAGGCAGTGGTTCATATTTGCCGGAAGAAAGGAATCGAGGAACGGTATCATTGACGTTTGTTGCAGCTACAAAATGCTTCACTGGAAGTCCCATTTTATAGGCCAATAAACCAGCCCCGATATTACCAAAATTACCACTCGGCACTGTAAACACGGCCTCATTGATTCCTTGTGACTTCAATTGTGCATACGCATAAAAATAATAAAATGTCTGTGGGATCAGCCGTGCTATATTGATTGAATTAGCGGAGGTCAAACGCAATACAGCATTGAGTTCTGCATCACTAAAAGCTTGCTTTACTAATGCCTGACAATCGTCAAAAGTTCCTTCAACTTCAATAGCACGAATATTTTGTCCATTGGTGGTCAATTGTAGTTCCTGAACTTCCGAGACTTTACCTTTAGGATATAAGATCGTCACACGTGTTCCTTCTACGCCCAAAAAGCCCAATGCAACAGCTCCTCCTGTATCGCCTGACGTCGCAACAAGCACGTCCAGTAATTTATCGTCAGTCTTTGAAAAATAGCCCATAACCCTGCTCATAAACCGAGCTCCGAAATCTTTAAAAGCATAAGACGGCCCATGAAATAGTTCGAGCACAGCCGTGCTGTCGGTCAAGAATCTTACAGGAGCATCAAAATTGATGGCATCGTTCACAATCTGTTTTAAATCGTCTTTGGGAATATCTTTTCCCAATAGTGTAGAAGCTACTTCGAAAGCAATCTCCTGCAAGGAATGCTGTTGGATATTCTTAATGAATAGCGGGTCCAATTGCGGAATCTCTTCAGGCATATACAATCCTTTGTCTGCAGGGAGAGAATTGAAGACCGCATCTTTAAAGGAGACTTCTAATGTTTTATTATTTGTACTATAAAATTTCATATGTAAATAATTTTGTCAAGGCCATATAAAATATCCTGTTATTTTGATTCGTATTCACCTTAGAATGCGGATATTTCATTTTATTATCTTTTCTGAGCCAATTATCAATTGACCTGAGATTTATAAACCTCGTTTCTGTCCGTAAATAATTTTTAATCTAATACCCTGGGTCCTTCGACATTGACACGGGAAACATAGCCAAAACTTTCAATTTCATTTTCTTTGAGATGAGTTTGAATTTTGTCGGCGATATCCTTTGCTATTTTTTCGTCCCGTGTTATTGCAACGACAGAGGGGCCTGAGCCAGAAATACCAAAACTCAAGGCACCATTTTTCAAAGCAATCTCCTTCATTTCATAAAACTGGGGAATTAAAATTGCACGTGTTGGTTCAATGAGGATATCTTTCATGCTTCGTGCAATGAGATCGTAATCTTCTTTGAACAATGCAGCGACCAATCCCGCGATATTTCCCCATTGTGTCACGGCGTCTTTCAACAGCACTTTATCCTTTATGAGTTGTCTTGCGTCACGTGTGGGAACATCGACCTGTGGAAAAACCACTGCTGCTACGAGTTCTTTTGGCGAAGGGATGGAAATAACATCCAAAGGTTCATTTCCCCGGATTAATGTGATGCCTCCATAAAGCGCTGGGGCAACATTATCAGCGTGGCCTGTACCGCAAGCCAAACGCTCACCTTCAACACAAAATGGTAATAATTCTTCTTTTGTCAAAGGGTTTCCGAGCATGGTATTGATGGCAAAAAGCCCAGCTACGGTGCTTGCTGCACTGGAACCTAGTCCAGATCCAATTGGCATATGTTTATGCAATTCGATTTCGACGCCTACCTTTGATGAGATATTCAGGGCTTGTAATAGATATTGCACACAGGCAGATACGGTATTCTTGCCAGGGTCGAGTGGTAGTCTTCCATCGTCACCAGTTATTTCCCGAATCGTTACTCCAGGTTGTTGCGTACGTCGCATCACCACCTCATCACCGGGTTGCTCAACAGCAAAACCCAATATATCAAAACCGCAGATCATATTTGCGACAGTTGCAGGTGCAAAAACACGAACTTCCGACAGCATGCTGTCTAAATTTATCACCTTATCTTTCAGATACTCCACATTTAAATTATTGGCCATCACGTAATTTTTATTTTCCTTGAATAGTTTTTATGCTCCGACATTTACCAAATCTGCAAATACACCGGCAGCTGTCACCTCAGCTCCCGCACCGGGACCTTTTACGACAAGGGGACGTTCTTTATAACGCTCTGTTGTAAACGATATAATGTTATCGCTGCCTGATAAAGCATAAAAAGGATGATTTTCATCAACAAACTGAATCGCAATGGATACCTTTCCATTTTCCAATTTCCCGATGTAGCGGATTACTTTATTTTCATTGGCTGCTTTCTTCTTCATTGCTTCGAAATATTCATTTTCCTGTTGCAATTCTGTATAAAAAGAATCTACTGTATCTGCTTTCAAACATGCTGGAGGTAATATTGCACCGAGGTCTACATCTTCGGCCTCAACAGCATACCCCGCATCTCTCGCCAGGATGAGCATTTTACGCATAAAATCTACACCACCTAAATCATCCCGTGGATCTGGCTCAGTGTATCCCAGCTCCTGAGCCTGTTTGACGATATCATAAAAAGAAGCATCTGCTTTAAAATTGTTGAAAATATACGAGATTGTCCCTGAAAGAATAGCCTCTATCTTCAGAATACGGTCACCGCTCAGCATCAAGTCTTTGAGCACCCTGACGATAGGCAATCCTGCACCTACATTTGTTTCATAAAAGAAATCTACACCGTGTCGATGAGCAGTATCGCGTAATGTTTTATATTGCTCGAATTTACCTGAATTCGCAATTTTATTGCAGGTGACGATTGAAATATTGGATTTAAAGATATCTTCGTAGTAGGTTGCAGGTAATTTGCTTGCAGTATTATCGATAAATACACAGTTCGGCAAATTCAGCGCTTTCATTCGATCTATAAACAATGCCAGGTCTGATTCAGTTCCATTTTTAGCAAGTTCATCCGACCAATTATTTAAATCAACACCTTCGGTATTGAAAAGCATTTTACGGCTATTGGAAATTCCAACAACTTTAATTTCAATATCATTTTTATCCAATAGGAAGTCATGCTGATTTTCCAATTGTTTAAATAAAGTTGCACCAATGTTACCGGTACCGATATTAAATACATGCAGCGTTTTCTTTAGCTCTGCAAAAAACGCATCATGTACGGCATTAAGTGCCTTCGCTAAATCTTCTTTACCAATAATTACAGATATATTGTATTCGGATGATCCCTGTGCAATAGCACGGACGTTGATACCGTTGCGTCCTAATGCTGCAAATAACCGACCAGCCATGCCGGGAGTTTTTTTCATATTTTCACCAACGATAGCTAAGACCGACAGGTTTTCTTCGATCGCAGGAACGACCAGTTTATTTGCCTGGATTTCAAGCTCAAACTCCACTTCGATCAATTGTATAGCGCGTTTGGCATCCGATGGATTGACAGCAAATGTGATGCTGTGTTCGGAAGATGATTGCGTGATTAGCACAACATTGATCTGCTCTCGAGCCAATAGCGTAAAAAGCCGCCCGCTAAAACCCGATTTACCGATCATCCCTGATCCACTCAGGTTGATGACAGAAATATCCGAGATCGAAGAAATCCCCTTGATTGGCAGCGCAGTTTTTCCACTATCAAACTGAATCACTGTCCCTGAAAAATCAGGCTCAAAAGTATTTCGAATAACTATCGGTATTTTCTTTAAGAAAGCCGGAATCATCGTTGGAGGATAAATCACCTTAGCACCGAAGTAAGATAACTCCATTGCCTCTGTGTATGATAATACAGGCAAGGAAAACGCTTTCTTCACAATACGTGGATCGGCAGTTAACATCCCATTCACATCTGTCCAAATTTCAATGGCTGTTGCGTCCAGTATCGACCCGAAGATCGCTGCGGTATAATCTGATCCACCTCTTCCCAAGGTGGTAATACGTCCATTTTCATTACTTCCGATAAAACCGGTGACAAACAGTAGTTTATCACCATGCGTGATATACAATGATTTCACCAATTGCTCCGTTAGCATTTCATTTAAATGTGCATTACCAAAATTTGAATCAGTTTTCACATAATGGGATGCATCTACAAATAGAGACTCGGGAATATATTGTTCCATCACCTTAGATACCATATAATTTGAGCAACGTTCACCGTAGCTAAGGATCAAATCTTTACTTTGATTACTCAGCTCCTTTAGTGCAGAAATTCCTTGCAGGAGATCTTCTATCTCATTAAAAAACAACTTTAGCTTTGTAAATACAGGATTTTGATATTTCACAGCCAAGAGCTCTTTGACAACCGTAAAATGCTTATCTTCCAAGGACTTTAGACCATCCGAAAAGGACTTTCCTTCGGCAGCGTCCTCCGCCAGTTGGGTAAGTAAGTTTGTTACACCTGACATAGCTGACAACACAACCAATGGTTTTTCCTTTGCATCGTAAGATTTTTTTACAATGCTTAAGACCGCCTTTAGACTTTCTACCGTCCCGACCGATGTGCCTCCAAATTTTAAAACTTTCATACTGTTTTATACTGTTTGTTTAGATTGATGATTTTTATGCTAAAAAAAGAAGCGCTTTCCTTTGTCGAGGAAAGCGCTTCTAAATATTGTGTCTACAATTATATACAACGAAACTACTTCCTCCTGAGTTTTATCCCGGTGGTAATAATAATCGATGTAATAATTGTATTTGTGTTCATTGCTTTTGCTTATGTTTTGTAAATATAGAACAAATATTATCACTTTACCAAAGAAAATTAATATTTTTTTTAAGATTCACAATGAGACATATAATCAAGTGGCATTCTGATATTAGGGGACCGTTTTTTACTCGAACAGGTGGTCGAGGCACTGTAGTTGATCGTTGACAGAATTATTAAAGTACAATATGCCCAAATGGGCGTTATGAAGATGTTAAAATTGTTAAAATTTCGTTAAATACCTTAAAATAAATTTGACCCTAAACTGATATTGTATTATATTCGCAACAGTGCTGTCCAAAATAGATGACAGTGTTAAATTTTTAAAAGTTAAATGTTGTACAAAAAAGCGATTTAATGAAAACAAAGAAATTTATAGCGTCAATGCTATTTATCGGCTTATGTCTAGTGTCGCAGGCACAAACCAACAGAAACTCCAAACCAGAATCAGATCCTGATAATCTAGCGAAAGAATACTTTTCACAAATCATGGGAGTTGCAGTCTCAGCAACAACAAATACCAAACTTTATCAATTTGTTTACGAATGGTTGGGAACTCCATACCGCTTAGGAGGAGATTCAAAAAGAGGCATTGATTGTTCTAAATTTTCTTATGAATTATACGACAAAGTATTTAACACTTCGTTAGGATATAATAGCAGAAATCAATATTCTCAAGTCAAAACTGTCGAAAAAAATGAGCTAAAAGCAGGTGATTTGGTATTCTTCAAAATTAGAAGTAAAAGTATTACCCATGTAGGTGTTTATATCGGCGATAATAAGTTTGCACATGCCTCGTCCAGTAAAGGAGTTATGATTAGCAATTTAGATGAGCCATACTGGCGACGTTATTATTACAATGGTGGTCGTTTACCAGAAGATAATAGATCGCTTACAGCAGAAATATTAAAAGCGGAAAAAGATAATAAATTGAATTAATAAGATTGATTCAGTCTCGAAAAGTCCAAAGCGTTTAACTCGTTTTGGACTTTTTTTATACAATATAATATCCTATTTTTACCCCATAATCATTGGAATACTATTATGTCTTCAAAGAAAACGCTCATCTTAAATAAAGAACAAATAAAACAAAAATCTATTCGGATTGCCTATCAAATTTTGGAAGACAATTTTGAAGATGAAACACTTGTATTGGTAGGAATTGCTGACCGGGGTTATGTATTTGCACAACGCCTTCAGGCGATTTTACAGGAGATTTCAACGAAGGAAATCCTGCTGATTAAAGTTACTATGAAGAAAACGAGTAGATCGTTGAGTGCAAGCACAGACATACCTGTTGATATTGCAAAAGATAAGACCATCATCTTAGTCGATGATGTACTGAATAGTGGTAGAGCCTTAGCCTATGGACTAGGTGTATTCTTAAACGTTCCATTGAAGAAAATGAGAACGGCTGTATTAATTGATAGAAGCCACCATAAGTTCCCTATATTTAGTGACTACTATGGTACGAAGCTTTCAACGATATTAAGAGAACATGTTACCGTTACTCTTGAAGAATTTGACAAAGAAGAAGATGCAGCATGGTTAATTTAAACCATGCTGTTATTTTTTTGAGACTTTCAATTTCATCCCCGGTTTTATCCGGCTTCCATTTAAATCATTTTCACTTTTAAGTCGACCGACTGATGTGCCATTTTTATCTGCGATCTCAGATAATGTATCACCTTTCTTAACGACATAGTAAGCTGTACGCGTGGCGCTAGCGGCACGTTGTTGGTTTTTCTTTGAAGACCTTTCTGTGTTACGAGCTAATTTCGCATTGACGAAATCATCCTCCTTTTTTATCAGTAAGTTTTGTCCAGGGACAATCTGATTTCCACGCAGGTTATTCCAAGATTTTATATCCTGTACGGTTACTTCAAACTTGTCAGCAATGGAAGCGAATGTCTCACCAACTTTCACTTTATATTTCCCATTCTGTAAAGGCTCGCTTGGATTTTCTGTCTGACTAGGATTTGCCGAAGATATTGGCGTATTGAGCGCTGCATACAATTCCTCTGCGGCAATCTTTTTATCCAATACAGGTAAAACTAATCGCAATGGGGACTCTTCAGTGCCATTTAACACGTTTCTTTTAAAACTAGGATTCAATGCACGTAATGTCTCTTTTGACACCTGTAAAGCATCCGCTATTTGGTTCAATGAAACACGCTTATTGATATCCAATGCTTGAGTTCTCAGTGAAAGTTCGGTATCCGCAGCATTGATATCATTTTCGTCTGCGTATTTCATCGCATAGGTCATTGCGATGAACTTAGGGATATAGTTTTGGGTCTGTTGCGTTAGATATGGAGCGATATCCCAAAAAGTAGCATTCTCCTTTCCCGAACGTTGGATCGCACGGCTAACCGCTCCTTTACCGCCATTATAGGATGCTATCGCTAACAACCAATCGCCATATTCATCATAAGCTTCTTTTAGGATTTTTGCAATAGCATAGCTCGAAGCGATCGGATCCATACGTTGGTCGGTATAACTGTCCACCGTAAGATGATAAGTTTTGGCTTCATAATACATCAATTGCCATAATCCTGTTGCTCCGGCACTAGAGATATCACGTGGATTTAATGATGATTCGACTACACTTAGATATTTGAGTTCCCGCGGCACTCCTACTTCATCCATGATTTTATCAAACAATGGGAAATAGTATTGTCCTAGTCCCATCATCCTACACATATAGGGATTATAATTATCCGACGTGTATTTGGCAATCAGATCTTTCACTCGTGGTGAGTAGTCCAATGGAACCTCACGTTCTATTGCCTTTAATTTCCGTACAAGCTGTATATCTTCATCTGTAATTTCAGCATCATGCTGTCGGTTACTTCCGGAAGATTTTATACTGTCCAGGTACTGGTAAATCTCTTGTTTTTCTTTTTCGATGCTTTTTTGAAAGAAGGTATGGGCAGCTTCTTTCATACCTTCTACAGCGCTTTCTTGGGCCATGAGTGGTAGTACATAGCATACCCCTCCTAGTATTGAAATTAACGTCTGTTTTCCGATCATAAATTTACTGTTAAATCCGAGTTTGATTCATCTGCTGAAAAATCAACAATAATCTAAACGATTAGAAATGGATTTTAGTATAAAATGGTTTTCGTCCTATTTCGCTATAGGTCGCGTATAAAACAAAATACGATTTTGTTCTTCACAAAATCGTATCCATGCTATATGGGATCAAAACCTCCCTTATTTGTTATCTTCTACTTCAGATTTTTTTTCAGGTGAAGACTCATCTTTTTGGCCTTCTTTAAATTCCTTTACTCCTTTACCCAATCCGCGCATCAATTCAGGAATCTTCTTGCCACCAAATAATAGTAACAATATTACTACAATGACAATTAACTCTTGCCCCCCGATTCCCATGATTAATAATGATGTTGACATAACTATAATTTCTTGTTTTTCAATTCTTTTAAACTAAAACTTCTCTCTCTATTTACAAATGTAATGATAATTATTAAATATAGTAATTATTTCTTATCTCGCCAACCATGACATCGGATTCAGTGGTGTTGACCCTTGATAAACTGAGAAGTCAACCATTGGCACACCTGTATCGGAGTCCACATCCGCCGTTCCTATAGTTTGACCCGTGCTTACTTTTTGCCCTTTAGAAACACTTACACTTCCCATATTATTGTAGACAGTATAGTACTCACCATGTTTAATCATTATGATACGTTGACCATACATTGTTAAAACACTACTTACCTCTCCTGCGAAAACAGCTTTCACAGCCGCACCACTAGAAGTTTGTATTTTCACGGATATATGTTCCACATTGACATTTCTTCCGACACTTTCCCCTCCAAAATCTTGCATGATCTTCGCATTGGAAACAGGCCAAGGTAAACTACCGCGGTTAGATCTGAAGTCATTTGAAAGTTTAACTGCTTCTGGTGTACTACGGAGCACCTCAGATTCTGACATCTTCGAAGTACTCGTTTTTGTATTGTTCTTACCCTTTGTAGTTGATGTGGACTCATTCGCTTTGCGATTCCGTTCAGCAGCAGCTTCCGCAGCACGACGCGCCGCCTCAGCTCGTCGACGTTCAGCCTCAATTTCTCTTCTAATGATCTCCTTGATGGCCGCATTAATACGACGCTCCTCTTTTTGCTTTTGGGTAATATCTTTCTTCACGCCGCGCTCTGTAACAATCAATTCACTCAATTGTCCAGAATAAACAGATCGCTGTTGAGATATGGTTTTTTTCTCATTTTCCTGCTCTTTCATCAAGGCAACCTGTTTGTTTCGGTCCGCCTGCAATTGAGCAATTTTTTGTTCAATCTGTTTCTTTGTATTTTCGATATCGGCAGCTTTCAGCTTTCTAGAATCGTTAAACTGTTGTAAGTACTTAACCCGTCGGAACCCCTGATTAAAATCCTTGGATGCAAAAATAAACATCAATTTATTATAGGCATTCCGGTTTCTGAACGCAAACATCACCATCTTCTCATAGTCACGTTTCATCTTCTCCAATTCGGCCTTTAACTTATTTACGGCAGCGGTATTGGCATTGATATGTTTGTTAATTACAGCTACTTCCGAAGTAATGGTATTTATCTTCTGCTCGCGCAAATTAATCTGCTTACTCAATGCTGTCACTTGTTGTTGAGTAAGTGATTTTTCCTTTGCAATCTCTTTGACCGTATTCTGTAATTCAGCAATTTCACGATTGAGTTTCTCACGCTGTTTTTCAAGTTCAGCCCTAGTCTGCGCCGATGAAATCCCAATCATGAATAGGAAAGCAGCTATACCAAGTATTGTCTTTTTAAAGTTCATTTACAGTACTATTTTTTTGTGTTTGCCATCTTTCTATCCTATTAATTCACCCCATACTTTAGCAAACTAATTGCGAAAGTAATAAATCTAAAGGAAATAGACAGCTTCTCATCGGATTACTTTGTAACGTGACGATACTGAAAAAGGCATTTCGACTGGTTCATTAAAAGTCACTTTGTTAAAATTTATCTCTGTTTTTATCTCTTGACGACCATCAGAAATGATCATTTTTAAAAGCATCGGAAATTCTTGTCCAGAGGCCATGGCATATTCACCGTAATTGGCCTCCAGCAATTGTTTTTTTGAAAGTTGCGCTAATCTAAACTGATAAGGCCTATTGTTATTATTTAACTTATATAAAAAATCTAGTTCATTCAGTTTGCCATCCAACTGGACAGACATCGAGTCCTGTTTAAAATTAACCTGATCAATATCGGACAATAGATTCACCGAAAGATTGGCTAGCAACAAATCCTGTAGATTTCCGAAAGTTAAATCCGGACTGGCAAAACGATATAGGTAGTCAAATGGCTTAACCATATATTCGCTCTGAAACTTATTTAAGATTTGTACACTGTCTGGAGTGATCAATACCCGGGCAACCTCTATACCCAGTGTAGCAGAAATGGAAATCCAGATCCTTTTATCTTTCTCTATTCGAATAGTAGAAGTGACATCATAATTGTCCTTCCCAAGATCGAGACGCATCTTCGCTTTTCCAGAAAAAGTAGAATAATTCAAATTGGTCAAAAAAAGATCACGTAAGCTATTCTTTTTCGCCTCCCTTGTATTATCTTTTATGGTCAACTCGTTTTCAGCTTTAAGGTCAGCACCTTTTAGTAGTTTCTTCTTAGAACTACAAGAAGAAAGCAGCAACACAACAGCACTAACCCAAACAATTTTATTCCACATAGCTTTTAGTCTCAATCTTCTTTTTCAATTTCAGCTTACCCTCCTCCGTATCAGCTCCCTTTTCTAAAGCGAGGTTCCACTGCTTAACGGCATCCGTTGTTTTCCCTAACTTAATCAAAATGTCGCCATAGTGTTCCAGTAATACCGCCGTTTGCGGATTTGTATTTTTTAACGCTTTTTGAATCCATACTAGTGCGTCATCATATTTTCCATTTGCAAAAAGTACCCAAGCATAGGTATCTTCAAAAGTTCCATTATTGGGCTGCAATTTCGTCGCCATTGCGGCATACTTTGTAGCTTCATCAAGTCGTTCTTTTCTTAACGACAAATAGTATGCTAAATTGTTCATCGCCGTCACATTTGTACTATCCAATCGAATAGCTTCGATGTAAGCCGCGTCAGAGGCTTTATACATCTGAAGTGAATTATAAATATCACCTAATCCCCCATAAATATTTGCTTGTAGAAAAGGCGATTCATCCTGTGCATTATTAAGTGCAGCCTCCATAAACTTTCGGCTATTTTCCATGTCTTTTTTCATCAAATAGGCCATACTCGTAAAATAGAGTATGGTCGCATTATTGGCCACATAGTGTAACGCTTCCCCACCATGTGCAATGGCTTGATCAAATTCACCTTTGTCCATATCCAAACTCATCAGCATCCGCCAAGCATCAATCTGGTAGGGGTTCATACTCACGGCTACCGCTAGTGAACTTTGAGCAGCGGACTTATCGTCTCTCAACCATAACACTTGTCCCTTTGCCATATGGCTTTCGGCAATACGTGGATGAACTTCAACCAAGATATTCACCAATTCCAAAAGTTGGTCTTTTGTATAGGGACCTTTCGGATTCAACAAGGTCATTATAATCCGATTCTTATCTGCAAAATCAACTTTCTTAGATTGAAATCCTTGCTTAAGTGCATCAAAAGATAATTTCAGCTTTTTATCAAATCGATAGAGATCAGCCAAATCGAAATAAAGAAAATCCTCTTTTGTCGTCTGAATTCCTTTATTAATGTAGTCCAATGCAAGCTTCGAGTTTTTGGAAAGATTATAGGCTTGCGCTAATTGTCCATACACTTGAGCCAGCGAAGTCCCTTTGTCTGCCCAGGGCTTCAAAAGATCAATGACAGCTTTATAATTACCGGCATCATTTAACAACACACTGCCAACCATGTCCAATGTATCAGAAGCGACAGCGATCTCTTTGGTTTTATAGAAATACTCCAAAGCCACATCCTTGTACCCACCATTGAAAAGGAGCATGATACGCTCCCGTTTTAGTGAGGCAGTATTATTGTCATCTCGATCTATCAACTTATCGAGATAGATTAAAGCACTATCCGCGTCGTTTTTACTTTTAAATGCATCTACAGCAAAACTTAGATATTCCGGCTTCGACTGAATATTCAGCGCTTCTTTTATAGCTTCGATCGCTCCATCTTGATTTCTCATCTGCGCAAGAAGAATTGCCTTTGTAAAATAGATGTCATCGGCTTGTGGGTAATCTGCGATTATAGCATCCAAAGAATCCATCCCGGGGCCAATTTTTCCTTGCTTCAATATTTCCTGTACGTTTTTGAGTCGTGCATCGTAAGGTTTAGGCTTATTATCCGAAGATTGCGCCTTTAATGAGCCCAGTGCTACTAGGAGTAAACCAATAAAACTTAAAAAAAATCGTTTATCTAAAAAATTCAATCTCATCTACTTCCGCTATAATAATTTAAAAATTCTTCCTGCAATATACTAACTAATGTAACAATATTCATTCGAGGAAGTTGTAAAAATATTGAGATTAGTGGGGCTCGCTTGAAATTCAACTCGTTTTCAACAAAATAAGCAAAATAGATTTTAAAATATAGAATAATAGATGTACCTTTGCAGACCCTTGAGATAAGGGGAAGAAAAATTTTTTAATAAATTATTTAAACAAAAGCAAGTGAATACGTTAAGTTACAAAACTGTCTCTGCCAACAAGAACACCGTTAACAAAGAGTGGATCGTTGTTGACGCTGAAGGAGAGATTTTGGGGCGTTTGGCGAGCAACATCGCGAAAGTAATTCGTGGTAAGCATAAGCCTACATTCACCCCACACGTAGACTGTGGAGATAACGTGATTGTTATCAATGCAGACAAAATTAAATTGACAGGAAACAAATTAGGCGACAAAGTTTACGTACGCTACACTGGATACCCAGGTGGTCAACGTTTCGTTTCTCCTAAAGAGTTAATGGCTAAATTTCCTGAACGCATTATTGAAAAAGCTGTTCGTGGTATGCTTCCTAAAAACCGTTTAGGTCGTCAATTGTTTAAAAACCTTTACGTTTATGCTGGTACTGAGCACAAGCATGAAGCACAAAATCCAAAACCAGTTAAATTTTAAGGAGAATCGTCATGTCAACAACTAACACTTCAGGAAGAAGAAAAACTGCTGTTGCCCGCATTTACTTAACTGCTGGTAGCGGAAACATTATCATAAACGGTAAAGACTACAAAGAGTATTTCCCAACATTACCTTTGCAATACATCGCTACACAGTCATTGAACGTAGCTGGTGAATTAGCAAACTTTGATGTAAAAGTAAACGTTAACGGAGGTGGTGTTAAAGGTCAAGCAGAAGCTGTTCGCTTAGCGATCGCAAAAGCTTTGGTTGAGCTTAACCCAGAAGTTAAACCTGCATTACGCGCTAAAGGTTTAGTAACACGTGATGACCGCATGGTTGAACGTAAGAAACCAGGACGTCGTAAAGCTCGTAGAAGATTCCAATTCAGTAAACGTTAATCAAAGGAGGATCAAAAAATGGCAAGAACTACTTATCAAGATTTATTGGATGCAGGTGTGCACTTTGGTCACCTTACACGTAAATGGGATCCGAAAATGGCTAAGTACATTTTCATGGAACGCAACGGTATCCACATCATTGACTTGAACAAAACTCTTACGAAATTAGAAGAAGCTGCTTCAGCTATCAAACAAATCGTAAAATCAGGTCGCAAAGTTTTATTCGTCGCTACGAAAAAACAAGCAAAAGAGATCATCGCACAACAAGCAAAAGAGGTTAATATGCCTTTTGTAACTGAGCGTTGGTTAGGTGGTATGCTTACAAACTTCGCTACAGTTCGTAAGTCTATCAAAAAAATGTCTAACATTGACAAAATGCAAAAAGATGGTACATATGATGTATTGTCTAAAAAAGAGAAGTTGATGATTCAACGTGAGCGTATCAAATTAGAAAACCTTTTAGGAGGTATCGCTGATTTGAACCGTTTACCAGCTGCTTTATTCATCATCGATGTGAAAAAAGAACACATCGCTGTTTCTGAAGCAATGAAATTGAACATCCCTACTTTTGCAATGGTAGATACAAACTCTGATCCTTCAAACATTGATTTCCCAATCCCAGCAAATGATGACGCTAGTAAATCTATTAGTTTAATCGCCGGTATCATTGGTCAAGCAATCCAAGAAGGTTTGGACGAGCGCAAACGCGACAAAGAAGAAGAAGCTGAAAAAGATGCTGCTGCTGCTAAAGCAAAAGTTGATAATAGTGATGCTTCAGAAGCTAAACGTCCTCGCAAAGCGAAAGACGGAGAATAATATTTTTATTCCAAACCGGATGGCGTAGCGTTAGTTTCTGGAAAAGTTTACTTTTCTTGAACTAGCCTCTCTGTCCGGTTTTTTGGTTTAACAATACTCGTTTATCAAGAAATGTTAAACTTCATATTAGCTTAACATGTTTTAAGTTAATATTGTACAAATTTCAGTCGTAAATAATAATAAAAAGAAATAAACATGTCAGTACAAATTTCTGCATCAGATGTGAACAAATTGCGTCAACAAACTGGCGCTGGTATGATGGATTGTAAAAAAGCTTTAGTTGAGTCTAATGGTGACTTTGAAGCTGCTGTAGATTACTTGCGTAAAAAAGGCGCTAAAGTAGCTGCTAGCCGTCAAGATCGCGACTCTAACGAAGGTGTTATCATCGCTAAAGCTACTGCTGATGGTAAATCAGGTATCGTAGTTGAAGTTAATTGTGAAACTGACTTCGTAGCTAAAAACGCAGACTTCGTTGCTTTCGCTGAAAAAATTGCAGACGTTGCATTAAACAGTAAACCTGCTTCTTTGGAAGAATTAAAAGGTTTGGAACTTGATGGCAAAAACATCGCTGATTTATTAATCGAGCAAACTGGTGTAATTGGCGAGAAAATTGACGTTTCTAAATACGAAACTATCACTGCTGAAAAGGTTATCGCTTATATTCACGGTAACTACCGTTTAGGTGTATTAGTAGGTCTTTCTGCTGATGCTGCTGGTGCTGAAGAAGCAGGTAAAGATGTAGCAATGCAAATTGCCGCAATGAACCCTATCGCAATTGACAAAGATGGTGTTGATCAAAACACAATCGAGCGTGAAATCGCTATTGCTAAAGAGCAAATCATTGCTGAAGGTAAACCTGCTGAAATGGCTGAGAAAATCGCTCAAGGTAAATTGAATAAATTCTTCAAAGACACAACTTTGTTAAACCAAGAATTCGTAAAAGATTCTTCTAAAAACATCGCTCAATTCTTAGATTCAGTTTCCAAAGGATTAACTGTAACTGCTTTCAAACGCGTACAATTGGGCGCATAAGCATAATTCATTCTATTACCAGAATTGGAAATTTTTAAAACAGGAGCTATTCTTCGAATGGCTCCTGTTTTTGTTTATATCTCTTCTTTCATTTATTCCCGAACTATTTTTCACCGCTGGCCTTGGCTTTTATTTTATCCCAAATTTGTGTAACTTAAGGATACATAAAAACTGGACAGCATATGGGTATGTTAAAGGAAAACGCGTTAAAAGGAAAACGAATTTTGATTACGGGTGGTGGTACAGGCCTCGGAAAAGCCATGACAGATTACTTTCTCGAGCTTGGCGCCTCTTGCCTGATCACGAGCCGTAAAGATGATGTTATACAGCATACAGCGAACGAATTGTCGGAAAAATATCAGGCGAAATGTCTTGCAGTAGCTGGAGATGTCCGAAATTATGAGGATGTCGAGCGCGTCGTTTCCTTTGGATATGAACATTTTGGCGGGATAGATATCCTCATAAACAATGCTGCCGGAAATTTTATCTCCCCTACCGAACGTTTAAGCCACCGCGCCTTCGAATCTGTTATTGGTATCGTTCTCCAAGGTAGTATAAACTATACCCTAGCACTGGGCAAGCGTTGGATTGAGGCCAACGAACATAATAAAGCTATACTAAGTATCGTCACAACCTATGCTTGGACGGGTTCTGGCTACGTTGTTCCTTCTGCAACAGCTAAAGCCGGAGTTCTTGCATTAACTCGATCGTTAGCCGTTGAATGGGGAAAAAAAGGGATAAGACTCAATGCTATAGCTCCGGGTCCATTCCAAACTTCAGGTGCCATGGAACGGCTACTTCCAGGTGAATTAGGCGAACTTCTCTCGCCTACCAAACGTATCCCCTTGGGCCGCTTGGGCAAACTGGAGGAATTGGCCAACCTCGCGGCCTATCTGGTATCCGATTACGCCAGTTATATCAACGGTGATGTTATCACGATAGATGGCGGCGAGTGGCTTAAGGGAGCAGGTGAGTTCAATGGATTGGATATTATTCCTGAAGATCAATGGGATGCTATTGAACAGATGACCAGAAATGCAAAAAGCACCTGATAATCGTTTAAAATAACGAATGATTTATTTTATGGTGAATACGCAACTGTATTACATGCCGGTTTAAAAGAGGAAATAGCAAGGTCTTTAATCCATTTTTCTTAGGTTTGTAGCGATTATTCCAATAGACTCTGTACATATGATGAATTTATCTTTCGAATCTCAAAAAATCAAGCATAAAGAAAAATTAGAACTCAATAAAACGGGTTTTGATTTTGCGTTAGTTTATATAGCCGAAGGCACACTCGTATCGAAAGGGAATAATTTAAAATTTTCCAAAGAGAATTTACTTTTTTTGAATAAAGATTTCGAAACACTTGAGACAAAAAAAGATACAACTGCATTTGTACTCTATTTCTCCAACTCCTACTTTAAAGATCTGCACTTTATACAACAAAATTTTAGACTTACTCACAACCCGGTTGATATCTTTAACTCGAAGACATTGTTAAATAAGAGCCTATCCCTTAAAAAGGAAAATAAAAAACTGATCGAGCGGGTAATTTCGCTAATTCAACAATATGAGAGTGAAGATGAAGCGGCATCAATTTTTATATTCCACCAGACAATGTCCCTTTTCGCTTTAGTAGAAAATATATTGACAGATCTGGAGCTACCTATTAACGAGTCTTATGAATTGTCTCAAGAGATCGAGCAATACATACAGCAAAATATCTATTTCCCGGATAAATTACAAATCAAGTCGATTGCAGATCAGTTCCAAATTTCAGCAAATTATTTTGGGGCCTTTTTTAAAAAAAGATATTCAAAAAGCTACAAAGTGTATATAGACGATATTCGTATTAAACTAATTGAGGAGCGACTAGCATCCAATAGATACACGATGAAACAAATTGTAGAAGAACTCGGATTTAATGATGAAAGTCACCTAACCAATTTCTATAAGAAGAAAAGAAATATTACACCCAGCTCTTATAAAAGAGCTAAAAATAGTGCTTAATTGTCGAGTTGGATTACACCATTAAGATCGTGATTTAAAGAGCGTTGAATGGCTTCATCCAAAATAAGAATCTTCTTTCCTTGAAAGGTCGCTGCATCATGACTGTCAAAATTTGAGCTACTGGAATTAAAAGATTCCAATTTCATTGGGAAGTAAATTGGGTTCTCATCTTCAGCCCGACCAATGGTCAATAAAATATTGTAGCCTTGTAGGCGTAAACTCTGTAAAGTCTGATAATTTAAACGCTTGAAGATCATAATTCCTATTTTAAAATAAAACAAACATATAATTATATTGTTTTACTGCTTTAACCATTTTTTGGATTTTATCTTTCCAAAAGAATCTTCACATTCCTGACCTCCTAGTGGCACTGGAACATTCGCTTTCACAGATAAATCAAAAACTTTTTTTTACGGGAACTGTTTTACAGATAAATAAAAATTAGCAGGATTATGTCGAAAAAAGAAAGTAAAAATGGGAAAGTCGAAGAAGACTATCCAGATAAAGAGCAGGACCTTGCTTTTAATGAAGAACTTGACAGTTATGAAATGGATGTCGATGACAACGATCCAGACTACGATCACCCGGCTGACTACGATACAGTAGCTGAAGGTGCAATTGATGATGATTCAACATACGATGACTCTAATCCTTTTGTCGGAGATGAGTATGCAACACAAGATGAACTCAAAGAGGAAGATCTAGATAATGCTAACATGCGAATCGAGACTTTTGATCATGAACGTTTATCTCCTTTGGACAAGAAATTAGCCGAGAACGAAGAAGATTTGAGAGATGATCTCGATGAAGAGGGATATCCTAAAAACGATAGATAGTTTTTCCGAAAATAACATAGTTTTTGAAGGGACCGGAAGGTCCCTTTTCCATGGATTAAAATAAAGACTTTCTTCTCAAAATTAGGAATCATATACTTTTCAATTGGAAACTATAACTCCAATTTTTTATGTAAGTTTACTTTGAAGATTATAATGATATGGAAAGTATATTACCTCTCATCCGGATTGTTGACCTAAAAAAATCATACGGAGAAAAAGAAATATTGAAAGGAATCAACCTCGACATATTCCCAGGTCAAGTTATCGGATATATTGGCCCAAATGGTGCCGGCAAATCCACTACTGTTAAAATATTAACAGGACTTATCGAGGACTTCACAGGCACTGTAGAAATAAATGGCATCAATATTCAAAAAGATCCACTTGCAGTAAAAGCATTATTGGGATATGTTCCCGAAAACGCAGAATTATATGATGTACTGACTCCCATGGAATACCTGGATTTTGTAGGTAAACTCTATGGAATGGAAGATAAAGTCATTCAGGAACGTTCCTTAAAACTGTTAGCGGCGTTTGGCCTTGAATCTAATGTAAATAATAGGATGGATACCTTCTCCAAAGGAATGCGTCAAAAAGTACTTTTAATTTCAGGAATTATTCATAACCCACAAATTATCGTGCTGGATGAACCATTATCTGGACTCGATGCTAATGCTGTTATCTTTGTTAAAGAACTTATCTCATTACTTGCAAAAGAAGGGAAAACAATTTTCTATTGTTCACATATGATGGACGTTGTTGAAAAAGTATCTGATCGAATCTTACTGATAAACCAGGGGAGCATCATTGCGGATGGTACGATTGAGGAACTAAAAACAGATCCTAACGAATCATTGGAGCATATATTTGCTAAATTAACCAATACGGGCAGCAGCGCATTGGACGCTTCCAATATCATTACAGCAATTCAATAACATGGAAAAATTTATCTTAAAATTTATCCTTCTTTTTCGTGGGGTTTGGAAAGGCTTAGGCATCAATTATGAACAGTTTAAGATCATCTTACAAACCAAAATAATCCTAGATAATCGAAAGCCTATTAGCTTTCGCAAACGTAGCTCGGGAAAATCATCTTCGTCGTCATCGATTTTACAATTCTTATTGTATCTCATCTTTGGCCTGATATTCATGGTCATTATTTTGTCGATTCCAGATAGGTACTTAGCCATTTCGATCATGCTACTCAGTTTCATTAGCATGTTAAGTATTACACTGGTGTCCGATTTTTCGCCTATACTATTAGATACTCGGGATCAGTATATCATTATGCCCAGACCAGTTAATGATAAGACTTTAGCTATTTCCCGAATAACTTTTATTTCAATCAAGCTTTTTAATCAAGTAATTGCGTTAACCTTACCTGTGCTTATTTATGTATCTTTCAATTGGGATATCGTCTCCGTCCTTCTTTTATGTCTGCAGCTTATACTAAGCACATTGATCGCGCTGATATTTGTCAACGGATTTTATCTGATTAGCATCAAATATCTCCCCATACAAAAGTTTAAAGATGTAATTACTTATATACAGATCGGTCTCTCACTGGTTCTTTTCCTATCCTATTATGTTGGCCCTAATTTGATTCAATCTATTGTAGAATCTCATTTAACGATGGAACAACTCAGATTTCTTTGGATATTCCCAAGTACCTGGATTGCATCATTTCAACCATTACTCTTTGGCAGCCACAGTGTACATATGGTCGTCTTATCAACATTAGGAATACTAACTCCTCTTGCTGGTATTTACGCTTGTACTAAGCTATTTTCACGTGGATTTAATGCGAAAATAGCTGCACTTGCAACCGCCGATAGCCTTCCTGGTGAAGCTTCACAATTAACTCGAAATAATCCATCCCAATTACCTTTATATAAAAGAATTTCCTCGAAGGTTTGCTCATCCCCCGTTGAAGAGGCAGGATTTAGCATTGTATGGCTGATAAGTTCTAAAACGAGAGAATTTAAGCAACAGCTATATCCTTCGTTGGCTTATCTACCTATTTATTTCGTTTTTTTATTTCTACGTACAGGAGACGATCTCCCAATAGCTGGCAAAATAGCGAAGCTTCGTGATTCAGGCTTGTATATAATTATGTTTTATCTTTCGTTATTAACCATACTAACCGTTTTCCAGCTTATTACGCAAAGTAATAAATATAAAGCGGCCTGGGTCTACCATGTGACTCCCATACAAAAACCAGGACAACTGATGACTGGAGTTCTTAAAGCATGTCTTATCAAATATGTTTTACCGTTCAACATTCTGTTTCTTTCTATCTGTGTACCACTATTTGGTCTCAGTTCTATTAATGATCTGCTATTATCTTCCGCTATTGGCGGTATCGAAAGTATTCTGATTATGCTTTTTATTGTCAAAAGCTATCCGTTTTCGAAGGCTAGTCAATCCAATTCAAAAGCAATAACTAATCTACTGATATTAGGTCTATTGGGTATTTTGGGATACTTACATAAAATCATTTTCCACTATGAAACACTAATTTGGATCTTAGCTGGACTTGCATGGTTCATCTTCTTTTTAATGCTGAAGTACTTACAGCGAGAAGACTGGAAAGGCTTAGCTTACGACGACAATTGATTAAACAGATGAAAAAAAGCTCCATAATGGAGCTTTTTTTATCAAATTCTTCAAAATCTAAGCACAAAATATCTTCACGCTTTTCTTTATCCGGTTATCTTTTATTTATTCGTCCTTTAAACTGGCTAATACCATCCATCAAAACTTCTACGATTATTCTTCCTGATGGTAAATGACTCACATCATAATTCAGCACAGCCTGTTGAATGGATTTGTATTCGTGTTTTTGCCACAAAACGCCATCAACCATAAAAAGCACAGTCATCTCACTCGGTTCATTGGAGACTACGCTTAGTTGAGTCTTATCCACAACCGACCTTGGATAAAGCGAGAAGGCATATTGCGTTGAACTTAGACCCGTCTCAAATCCACGTTTAGCATGGAAACTAAACATTTCGCCATTTCCACAATCGCTTTCAAAAGCATGAATAAGGTTTCCTTTCAAATCGAAGATTCGTAAATGGCCATCACCATTTTCAGGTTGTGCCCAAAACTGCAGTCCGTTACCTGCGGTATCGGCCAAAGAGAGTGAGTGGTTTCCCTCATTAAGGTGTAAAGTATCTCTATACATCGTTGCCGCAGCCAGTTGGGCGCCATTTTTGCGAAAGACCGTATCCTGCTTTGCATTAATTAGAAATATACGATTATCCGCCGGTTTATTATTGGTCATAAACTCCAAAACAAAATCAGTGGGAAATAGCTGCAGCGCGTTAAAGACGCTTTCCGCCTTATTGTCTATAGGCCACGCATCCGACTTGCCATTCGGTTTTAGAAGTGATACCGTAAATACATTCTCCTGATCTCTTTCTTGTATTTCTCCAGGCAGTATAACTTCTGCAACCTGATTAAAAGAAAGATTACCTTTCCAATGAAAAGTTCTGGCAGGGAATCCCTTCGTGCCATAAACAATTTCTAGGGTACGAATCGGCTCAGCACCTAAATTTCTGAAAGAGATCCTTGGGCCAACACTCGCCGGATTTAATCGAGAAAAACGCTGTTCATCACTTGGAACCATTATTGACTCAACGGCAACATCAACTTTTTGCTTAGGGGCAGAATATTGAAACAAGTAAGCGGATATATTTTCGACAGCCTGCACATTATCAGTCGCTGTATAAGGTTCCATCTGTAAGGCAATTTGATGGGTACCAACTTTAGTAAATACATCAATAAAATCAGGCTGCTGTAAATCTCCAGGACACCAATATGCGCGGTCATGTACCCAGGTCCCGCCTTGTGGATAAAGTGGATTACCCCCACATTTCTTCCACATATCACGTTTGTCCACAGTCTTTCCATCGAAGGTTAGTTCGCGCCACCGGCTACAGAATTCGCTACAGCCACGTGGTTTATCCATACCATGCCCTGTATGCTGAATGCGTATTCGGCTCAATGCTGCTCCCGCACTCGAGGTATATGTTATTGGCAGTAGATTTTCTGCTATCTTTTCGTTGACATCCCCATATTTATAGGCTTTATTCCACAGCGTTGTTATTCCCAATGGGGTAACAACTGGTGGACCTGATAAAATTTCAAAATCTACGGTAAGTGCCCATCCCACAGTCTTGTCCTCAAAACCAGAATGAGTATAGACAATTTCCACGCTATCCCTTAAGAAAGGAGCAAAATCAGTTACATCGACCTGCCACTTCCAACTCCATCCCTTATTGTAAATACTACCATATGGCGTAAGCATTCTTCCTAATTCATAATTTAGTGCTGGTCCATTTTTCCCTCCTTTACGACGTAATACGATGTGATCCAAATAGTCCCAATGCGCCGTGCGCAAACTATCCGGGCTCCCCAGCGTAACAAACATAGTAACCTTTCGTATAGGATAATTTTCTTTTGGAAATACTCCCCAAGCCGGGTAAGAATTCTCGCCTTTCTGTGCATCACATAGAATGGTTTTCCGTTGATGTGTAACGACGTGGCTTTTTGTGCCTTGTTGTGCAAAAACATGATGGCAGATAAAAAAGCAAAATAGGGTTAGTATAGGTCTTATATTCATTATTTAAATATTATCCATAAAACAATACAAAGATAGATGTAATCTTGCCAGCAGCGAAAAAAAGGAAATGCGATAAAAAGGAAATACATGCAATCATAAAAAAAGCATCAATCTTGTTAAGATTGATGCTTTTAGTAGCGGGGAGCAGAATCGAACTGCCGACCTTTGGGTTATGAATCCAACGCTCTAACCATCTGAGCTACCCCGCCGTTTCGGTATGCAAATATACCACTTCGTATGTCAATTCAAAAGATTTTTTTATTTTTTTACTGATTCTGGCCTATTTAAAACTTGTATTAAACACAACAAACTCATTTTTAACTTAATAAATTTAGCATTGAAAAATAGAAAATGAACTTAAAAAAATTGACAGCCCAAAAAACAACATGTTTATTAAAAAACGGGAGCAACTTTTTACAAAAAAAATTGCAATAACAAAATAAATATGTATTATTACAAATAATAAGTTGATGCAATAAAAAGCAATTTTGGAAGAGATTTGTAGCGGGGAGCAGAATCGAACTGCCGACCTTTGGGTTATGAATCCAACGCTCTAACCATCTGAGCTACCCCGCCATTTTTGGGAATGCAAATATAGCTTATTTTTGATTTAAACAAACTAAAATTTAAAAAAACATTTTTATGGCAGATAAAATAAAATTCCAACTAGAATATATCATCAACTCTTCACCTAGAATTTTATTTCCGTATTTGCAAGAACCAAACGAATTGGCACAATGGTTTGCAGATGATGTAAACTATAAAGACACCGTTTATACTTTCATTTGGGATGATGAACCTCACCGAGCAAAAATTGTAGCATCAAAAGAAAATAAATCTGTACGCTTTAAATGGCTAGATGATGATCCCTATTATTTCGATCTGGAGATCGATCAAGACGAGCTAACGAATGATGTTGCTCTTAAGATAACAGATTACGCTAAAGAAGAAGACCTTGAAAATAGAAAGTTAATTTGGAAAAATTCAATAGTCTATCTTCAAAGTGTTATAGGTGCATAAAAAAGCCTATCTTTGCAATATATTTCCACTAGGGGCTCCAGCAGGAGCTTCTTAGTTGGGAGATGCCTTAATGTAAAGGCATCAATTTGCTTTGCGTCACGGATGAAAAAGGTTCATTTACTTATTCTTCAAGCTTTCATAAAACCATTTATTGTCACATTCTTTATTGTGATGTTTGTCTTATTGATGCTTTTCCTATTCAAGTACATTGATGATTTGATTGGAAAAGGATTTGAATGGTATACCATCATGGAGCTAATTGGATATCAATGCGTTGTTCAAATCCAAATGGCAATGCCTTTATCCATGCTCCTTTCCTCCATTATGACTTTCGGAAATCTGGGTGAAAGCTATGAATTAGTTGCAATCAAGGCTGCAGGCGTATCTTTACGTAAAGCAATGACCCCGCTATTTATACTCGTTGCAATTTTCGCAACAAGTTCTTTTCTGTTCTCCGATTATATTCTCCCCGTAGTGAACCTAAAAATGGGTACGCTACTTACTGATGTACGTAATAAAAAGGCAGATTTCCTCATCAAACCCGGAATCTTTAACAACACCATTCCAGGTTACTCAATCCGCGCTAGAGGAAAAAACAAAGCGGGAACAATTCTCTATGACTTGATGATCTATGATCATCGTGGCGGTAATACAGCCAATAATGTACTTATGGCCAAAGAAGGGTATATCTATAACTCTCCTGACAACAATTATATGATCCTTAAACTTAAGGATGGTATCCGCTACGAGGAAGCACGGACTAAAAACTCCAAGACCTACGATCCACGCCAGCAATTTACGCGGTTTAAGTTTAAGGAAACAGAGCAAAAGTTTGATATGGGAAGTTTTCAACAGGGTAAAACTGACGAAAACCTCTTCAAGAGCCACCATGCCATGTTAAACCTGAAACAGTTAGACATGTACATCGATTCCAATTATATCAAAATAGACAGCATGGGAAAGGCAATCGTCCGTACATTAGACACCCGATATAATATCTATTCGAAATATTTTAGTGTGAATCAACCCGGACAGCCAAAGGTCAAAGAGGCTAAGATCAAACCTTTTAAAAATTTGCTTACCGATCTCGTTCCACAAGAACAACGAGCACAAATCACTATGAATGCGCTGAACCAGTTGAATTATTTAAAGGAAGATCTAAACGGCCGTACACTTGAATTTAAAGATTACAAATCGAAAGATATCCGTTATCGTATTGAATGGCATCGCAAGTTTACCCTAGCTGTCTCCTGTCTCTTACTATTTGCAATTGGAGCTCCACTAGGAGCCATTATCAGAAAAGGTGGACTTGGTCTTCCTGTGGTGATGGCCATCATTTTCTTTCTGATCTATCACATTATCTCTACAGTAGCAGAAAAAACAGCTAAAGATGGTGCCATATCATCAGCCGTTGGCATGTGGATGGCCATTATTGTCTTAACACCATTGGCCGCTTTTCTAACATACAAGTCAACGACAGATTCCGCGTTATTTGATATTGATCAATATAAATTAAAAGTAGAAGCCGCTTGGAAATGGATTAAGGAAAAGCTTGCAAAAAAGAATAAATTGAAAGAATCACATTAGATTGTGACAACGCTATTATAAATAAATTTAGATTCTACACTAACTTTGTACCAATTACAATATATCAATAAATGGATTTCAAATTAAACACGATCGAAGAAGCGATCGCTGATATACAAGCAGGAAAAGTAGTAATCGTCGTGGATGACGAAGATCGCGAAAATGAAGGAGACTTTGTCACAGCTGCCCGCAATGCAACTCCCGAAATCATCAACTTTATGGCGACTCATGGTCGTGGACTAGTGTGTGCCCCAATTACAAAAGAAAGAGCAGATGCATTACATCTGGATCTAATGGTGGGACAGAATACAGCAGTATATGAAACAAACTTTACAGTTTCCATTGACTTACAGGGATACGGTTGTACAACCGGAATTTCTGCGTCAGACCGCTCGAAAACAATTAAAGCAATGATTGATCCTAATATTCATTATGAAGAATTAGGTAGACCAGGACATATTTTCCCGCTAATAGCAAAAGATGGTGGCGTATTACGTCGCACAGGACACACTGAAGCTACCGTTGACCTTGCTCGATTAGCAGGATTTGAACCAGCAGGTGTATTGGTTGAGATTCTAAAAGAAGATGGTGAAATGGCCAGACTTCCAGAACTAATAGAGGTTGCTAAAAAATTTGATTTAAAGATCGTTAGTATTGAAGATCTAATTGAATACCGTCTTAAGCACGATTCTTTAATCAATGAAGAAGTCACTGTTAATATGCCAACGCAATTTGGTGATTTTAAGATGAAAGCCTTTACACAAAAAGACACTGGCGAACAACATTTAGCGCTTTACAAAGGGGAGTGGAATGAAGATGAGCCTATTTTGGTGCGGGTGCACAGCTCTTGTGTTACGGGTGATATTTTTGGTTCTTGCCGTTGTGACTGTGGTCCTCAACTGCACAAAGCAATGGAAATGATCCAGCAAGAGGGGAAAGGTGTTATTGTCTATATGAATCAAGAAGGTCGCGGTATTGGACTGATCAATAAGCTACATGCTTACAAGTTACAAGAAAATGGCTTGGACACGGTAGATGCCAATGTACAATTAGGATTTAAAGCAGATTTAAGAGACTATGGTGTCGGAGCACAGATTCTTCGAAATCTTGGTGTCACAAAAATGCGTCTTATGTCAAATAATCCGACAAAACGTGCTGGCCTAGTAGGTTATGGTCTTGAAATTATAGAAAATGTACCTATTGAAATAACTGCAAATCCCTTTAACGAAGAGTACTTAAAAACCAAAAGGGATCGTATGGGACATACAATCATGAAAAACCTATAAAAAGGAATTAAAAAAGGCGGTGTTTCCAATAGAAACACCGCCTTTTTTACATGGAGGACTAAACTCGGTTAATGATAAAATCTCTCCCTTTTATGATCTTGTTGTGGCAGTACTTTCAATAAATAGGAGTAACTTTATAATATGGAACAACAAGGGAGATATATCATCTTTTTCGATGGTGATTGCTTGATCTGTAATCGCTTTGTTCAACTATTATTAAGAATAGATCGCAGAAAGAAATTCTTATTTAGTTCTTTGCAGTCTGAATTTGCCCGGACCACACTAACAAATATTCCCAAAAATACTGACTCCATCGTTTTCCTATCTCCAACCGGTATCTATCTCAAAAGTGAAGCTGTTTTAAAGATTTGTAAGCAATTGGGCTTCCCCTACATGACATGTTATTTACTGAAGATTTTACCACTCAAATGGAGAGATACGCTCTATGATTATTTTGCTAAAAATCGCTATCGATGGTTTGGAAAAAATGAGTTTTGTACAATACCGTCAAAATCTGAGCGAGAGAGATTCATTTGAACAAACAACGATCATATTGAAGTGAAGTTTAGTTCAGAAATCTTCTAATTATACTTGTGACAATTAAATTTACATCGATGAAAAATACACTTTTAATTGACAGTGCCTATATCAATGGGAAATTTATCAAGTCAAAACACACCTTTGATGTGGTAAATCCTGCAACAGGGAAAGTTATTGCTTCGTTGCCAGATCTAAAAGTAGCTGACTGTACTAAAGCCATAATTGATGCTGACAAGGCGTGGAAAAGCTGGAAAAACACAACTGTACTGGAACGATGCAACACCGTCCGAAAGTGGTACGATCTTATTCAGCAATATAAAGACGATCTAGCGGAAATCATGACCTTAGAAAGTGGCAAACCCCTTAGCGAATCGAGGGTAGAGGTTGACTACGGTAGTTCCTTCGTAGAATGGTTTTCAGAAGAAGGAAAAAGGGCCTATGGTGAGACGATACCTTCTCAAAAAAAAGGAACTAGAATGCTTACAATTAGGCAAGGGGTCGGAGTTGTTGCTGCAATTACACCCTGGAATTTCCCCTTAGCGATGATCACCCGAAAGGTTGCTCCAGCTTTGGTATCTGGTTGTACCATTGTGCTAAAACCGGCATCTCAAACACCATTTTCTGCTATAGCTTTGGCTAAACTGGCTGAAGATGCTGGGATTCCAAAAGGCGTTTTTAATGTGATTACTGGAAAAGATAGTGCTGGTATCGGCAAAGAACTCGCTACGAACAACCTCATACGAAAACTATCTTTCACAGGCTCAACCGAAGTCGGAAAAACACTCATAGAACAATCAGCCTCTAACATTAAAAAAGTGTCTATGGAGCTTGGTGGTAATGCTCCTTTTTTGGTTTTTAACGATGCGGATATTGATGCTGCAGTCGAAGGAGCTATTGCCGGAAAATTTAGAAACTCAGGGCAAACTTGCGTTTCCATCAATAGGTTTCTAATCCAAGAAGAAGTCTATGATGAGTTTTCGATGAAACTTAGCCATGCTGTCAGTAAATTGAAAGTTGGCAATGGACTTGACAAAGGCGTCCAGGTAGGTCCATTAATCAATACAAAAGGGCTAGAAAAAGTGCAGCATCATGTGCAAGACGCGTTAAATCATGGTGCCGAATTGGCTACAGGAGGAAAGGTCATCAAAGACCTATTTTTCCAACCAACTGTCCTGACCAACGTCCCGAAAGAAGCACTTATATTCCGCGAGGAGACTTTTGGTCCTATTTGCGCTCTTTTCAGTTTCAAAACAGAAGATGATGGAATAGCAATGGCCAACGCTACTGAATTTGGCCTAGCCTCCTATTTCTATAGTACAAATATAAATCGCTGTTTTCGTGTTGCTGAACAGCTAGAAGCTGGCATGGTAGGTATTAACACAGGTCTTATTTCAAATGCAGCAGCTCCTTTTGGTGGAGTAAAACAATCTGGTGTAGGTCGTGAAGGTTCTAAACACGGTTTGGATGAATATATGGAATTAAAATATATCTGCTTCGGCGGTGAATAAAAAAGGAGCAAAATGCTCCTTTTATTTTTTTAAAAAATCCACTAGCTTCTCCCGGGTTGAACTGAACGATAAGGCATCCCCTACTCTCTCATAATGCTGTTTATCCACACAGGTCGGATAAGCATATTTGGCAAAAGCCAGTTTATTATCATCTCGTATAAAAAGTTCCATTAAATCAACAATTTCAGTAACACTTAGGCGCATACTTTTTAATTCCTGAGCAGCTACAGCAAGCCTATCCTGATCGTTTTCCTTCTGATTCAATAGATCGTTCAATCGATTAGAATTCGTCTTATTCATTACTCCGTTATCAGACTGATCATTATCTTCATTTTCAGCATATCCTCTTTGATTCGCTACACCGTCGCGATAAACCTTATCGTCTCCTGATTGCCTATATCGATCATTATTCCATCCTTTGTTATATCCTTCACGATTATTGTCTGGCAAATCGTCACGATCTTCTGATTGTCTGTATCGATCATTACCTTGTTCATTGCGATATCCGTCCCGGTTAGTATAAGGTAAATCCTCACGATAATTACCGTTGTTATACCGATCAACAGGATTCATGGACTCCAAGATAATCCCCCTATTTCCACGTCTGCTACTGACAGAAAATACAACATTCATATATTGTCCATTTCTATTGACAAGTTGCACGCCGCTACCGTTCAACGTTCGTTGCTGCCTATCAGCAAACACAATACGCAGATCATAACGACGACTCGTCAAATTGGGGACCCTGATATCCGTGGAAGCTCTATTGTTATACAAAACGTTGTTGATATAAAGAAAAAATGGAACATCAGTAGAATAGATATTTAATGCTCCTCCAAAAGGTCTGTATCGCTGCGCGAACCCAGCCGTTGCGACAATAAGCAACGAGACCGTCACCAAAATTTTCCTGTACATAATCCGATTCAATTTATAATCTTTCGACTACACAGCATAAAAAAGGATTAAGAAACCAGACGAATTTAACATTTTGTTATGCTTTCTTGTTCCGGTACTTCTTATAAAGTTTTACGGCCATCATTAAAGCGATGGATAAAATTAAGAGCCCCAAAACACCAAATATCCAATTCAGGGCTGACTTTAAGACAACAGTAAAAACAATCGCAAATAATAAAACTGTCGCGACCTCATTAAACAAACGGAGTTTTGTTGAGGTTAATTTGGATTCTTGACGGCTTAATTTGAACATAATCTTCTGGCAGGTAAAATGATAAATTATCATTCCCAGAACGAATGTCAGTTTTACATGCATCCACCCCATGGATAATAAGCCAGGAGAATACCATAACATAACTAGTGCAGAAAAGACTGTGATGTACATCGCAGGAGTAGTAATTACCCACCACAGTAATTTTTCCATCTTACTGAATTCTTTATGCAAAACATCAAATGCTTCCTGACTCTTGTCCTTAGCTTCTGTATGATATATAAAGAGTCGAGGCATATAGAACAGACCTGACATCCAACAAATCACAAAGATAATATGAACTGCTTTTGCATATAAATAGACCATAGGTACAAAAATAAGAAAAGTTAAGAGCAATCAATACGTCCAAACATCAATTGCACAAATCTTACATCCATTATACAAAAGAACACTATCAAAAACACGAGATTGTAGCATGTAACAACAAAAACGACCTGCCAGAGGCAAGTCGTTTTTGTTGTTGAAGTGGATAGCAAACTAATAGCTAAATTTCTTTACAACCTCAATGGCATATTTTACATTATCAAAAGGAATATCCGGCATAATACCATGACCCAAATTGAAAATAAAACCATTTTCACCTCTCATGCGCTCAAATAGTTCGATAATCTTCTTTTTGATAACAGGTTTATCTGCATACAAAACAAATGGATCCAAATTCCCTTGAACAGCAATACCCTGCGGCAGAGATTGTTTAATATTTTTTAAATCTGCATTCCAATCGATAGAAACAACATCAGGTTGCGCTTCGACCATCATTGGTGCAAAAACAGAAGATCCTTTGCAAAAGGAAATGACTGGAATATCCTTACGGTTCAACTTCGCAATAATCTGCTTATTATAATAATGCGAAAAATCACGATAATCATTCCAAGATAAGGCCAAGGCCCAGCTATCAAATAATTGAATTGCATTTACTCCGGCTGCAATCTGCATGTTAAGATATTCAACCGTTACATCTGCAATCTTTTGAAGGATCAGATGTGCTAACTCAGGCTGATTGTTCAACATCAACTTCGTTAACTTAAAATCTTTTGAAGATCCACCTTCAACCAAATAACTTAAAATTGTAAATGGTGCGCCCGCAAAACCAATCAAAGGGATGCGGCTGTCAAGACGTTGTTGAATGACCTTGATTGCATCAGCAACATACTGCAATTTATCCAAACAGTTGGTAGACAAAGCTTCAGCATCCTTTACAGAGCGAACAGGATTAGAAAAACGAGGACCGACACCTTGCTCAAAGGACAGATCCCCTCCCATAGCTTCAGCTGTAACTAAAATATCAGAAAATAAAATAGCGGCATCAATGCCTAGCAAATCTACTGGGAGCATAGTGACATCCGCAGCAATTTCTGGTGTTTTGCACATCTCCAAAAAGGAATATTTATTCTTGATATCCCAATATTCCTTCATAAAGCGTCCAGCTTGACGCATCATCCACACAGGAGGTCTTTCCGTTTGCTGCGAGAACGCAGCTCTAATCAATAAGTCGTTTTGTAAAGTAGTACTCACTATAAATGTTTTGAAATTTCGTTTTCTATTTTTGTAATAATGCTGTTCTGCCTAGCCGTCAGATGTAGCTTATTGGCAACATCAGTATAAGCTCTAGCTCTTTCATAATCCAACTTTCGCAGCGCTATATTTGCTAGATTAATCATAACCATACCCTTTTCATTATCTTTTTTCCAAGGCAGACGCGAAGCTAGCTGAAAATGATATTCAGCCTCATCGACGCGTTCCTCTTTAAGCGCAATGTTTCCCATCATAAATTCATAGAAATTGCGCCTGCCTTTACGAAGTGCATCCGGATTCTTTATCTCAGCAAGTAAGTTTTTTGCCTTTTCATAATCTTGTCTATGAAAAGCCTGCGTTGCCAAAAAAACGGACCCTTCTCTAAAATGACTCCAAATCAAGTAGCCTATTCCACCCGCTATCAGCACAGCAGTTTGATAATGCCCCTGGTATAAGCCATAGCCTAAAAATAATGCAGCAATAAAAATAACGGCTATTCTAGCCTTGATTGTCATCATCTCTTTCTACCTATGCGTTATTGTCGGTAAACTTATAACCAACACCTCTGATAGAATGGAAATAAATCGGATGCTTTTGATCTGGTTCGAAATATTTTCGGAAGGTTAAGATAAAATTGTCGATGGTACGCGTAGATGGATAAACATCGTAATTCCATACGGTCTCCAATATTTGTTCCCGTGATACTGCCTCATTACGTCGTTCAATCAACAGTTTCAACAGCATAGTCTCCTTCTTTGTCAAAGAAGTGATCGTGCCATCCGCATGATGTAGCTCATACGAATTAAAATAGATCGTTTTATCACCGATTTGATAAGAATTTAGTTCTTTCAAATCATCCGGTTTCATGCCACGACGCACCAAATTTCCAACGCGAAGGATCAATTCTTCTAAGTTGAAAGGTTTTACCAAATAATCATCCGCCCCTTTCTTAAGACCCGTAATTCGATCCTCACTGCTATTTTTCGCAGTTAAAAACATGATAGGAACTTCAGTGTTTTGCAGTCGAATAGTTTCAGCTACTTGGAATCCATCTATTTCGGGAATCATCACATCCAAAACCACCAAGTTGAAACGTTCCTCCTTGAAGACTTTTAGTGCTTTTTTTCCATCGGTAGCCGTAGTAACACGGTAACCTTCCATTTCGAGATTCAACTTGATAGCTTCTAACAAGTGTTCTTCATCTTCGACAAGTAATATTCTTTGTTTACTTTGCATTTCTTTCAAATGTTACTTCAAAAATACTCCCTTTAGGAGTGTTATCTTTAACTTTTATGGTCGCGTCGTGCTTCTGCAATACGGTTTTCACGATATATAACCCCAAACCTGTACCTTTGGTTTTTCGTGTTGCCTCACTTCCCACGCGATAAAACTTATTAAAGATAAGTTTTTTCTCTTCATCACTGATACCGATACCATGGTCAGCAACAGAAAAAATTATTTTATTATTCTCCGTATATAATTTCACATCCACCATAGCACATGCCGGTGAATACTTAATGGCATTTTCTATCAGATTAGTAACCACATTACTAATCGCAAACTTATCAGCATGAATAATGATATCCGACTCCAAATAAGGTTTCAAGACTTGCGAACTACAGGAATTCTTTTGAAGTCTATCCACAACCTGTTCTACCAAAGCAGTAAAATTAAAATCCTCTTTCGGCATACTGTAGTTACGGCTGTCCAACTTGGTTGTCATCAATACATTTTCAACCAGATCATCCAAACGCTCGATATCCTTCAGCGAATTTCTCAAGAACGTTTGTTGTTGCTCCTTGTCAAGATCACGTCTCAAAATCGTTTGAATATACAATTTGACAGAAGCCAACGGCGATTTAAGTTCATGTGTGATAGCCAAAAGAAAGTTCTGCTGTTGCTGCAACAGTTTCTGCTCCCTTTCAACCAGTCGCTTCAATCGCCATGCACCCCACAAGAAAATAATCAAGAAGAATATTCCCTCCCCTATGATCATGTTCTTTTTACTCGGATCAAAACGAATAAACATCACCCCCCACCATATCAGTTGCATAACCGCATAGAACAATAGAAAATAAAAGAGTAACAGCGCTTTCTTCATGTGACAAAAATAGGTATTCACCTATGTATTCGGAAATATCCGGAGGATTATGACACAAAGAAGAAAATTAACCGATTCGCAATAAGACTAAAATCACCAAACAGACTCATATAAACCATCGGAGACCCGATAGCGCTAAAAGTGACCTTTAATTTCATCACTAGCTAACCCAACTGACTTGGAATTTAAAATTAATTTGTTTTAATTTTGTATATGTTTAATCACGAGAAAAAAGACATTTTCTTCGACCTGGATCATACCATATGGGATTTTGATAAAAATGCCGAAGAAAGTCTGCACGAGTTATATTTTAAATACAAGTTTGATCACTTGTTCAATCAAGAGTCATCCACTCGTTTTATAGAAACTTATACGGTTAACAATCATCGCCTTTGGGGGCTCTATCATCACGGAAAGATATCAAAACCAGAACTCAGGAAAGCACGCTTTGCCGACACCTTTACTGAGCTCGGTGTCGATCCGGAGTTGTTTCCTGAAGAATTCGAACTGGAATACCTCGCTATCTGTCCAAAAAAAACAAATCTGTTTCCACATGCACATGAAACCTTGGCTTATTTGGGTGACAGATACAATCTTCACCTGATATCGAATGGTTTTAAAGAGGCCTGTGAGACCAAACTGGAAAAGAGCAACCTCAGCAAATATTTCAAACATATTTTTATTTCGGAAGTCATCGGCGTGAATAAACCGGACCCCCGAATATTTGAGTTCGCTATGACGACTGCTCAAGCTCGGGCGCAGCAATCACTGATGATTGGAGATAACCTGGATGCCGACATCCGTGGAGCCGTAAATGTAGGCATGGATGCCATTTTCTTTAACCCAAATGTTATTGAAAAACCGGACGATGTATCACATATGATTATCGACTTAAAAGAGTTACAATCGATACTATAGCAAATAGAAAAAGCAGCTTAAAGCTGCTTTTTCTATTTTAGAACCTTAACGGTAATATTCTTAAACCAGACATCATTTCCATGATCCTGAAGACCGATAAGCCCTGATTTGCTATCGCCACCAACATGGCTCAACAATTCAAAAGCCAAAGGCCATTTTTCTTCACTGAATTTACTTTTTTGCAATAAATCAATCCACGACTTATCCCATAATGTATATTCAACAACCTTTACACCATTTTGAAAATGCTCGACCTTGCCATTGTTTACTCTGATCTTAACCTTATTCCACTCGCCATACGGTTTACCATTCTGCGGCTTGGCAGGAATCATATCGTACAATGAAGTCGATTTACGGTTTCCATCTACCCCCATTTTAGCATCAGGATGGTTTTCATTGTCCAGGACCTGGCATTCTGGAGACGAGATATAAATCGGCTGTCCTTCCACTTCCTTCGCTAAAAAGAAGATACCCGAATTTGCTCCTTTAGCAACTTTCCATTCCATCTCCAATTCGAAATTCTTAAAATCATGAGCAAAGACCAAATCTCCGCCTTCTTCTTTACCAACATTAGCTTGGCTATCAAATTTGATCGCCCCCTCATTAATTACCCATCTTTTCGGGACTACGGTCTTATCATATCCTCTCCAGCCTTCCAGCGAAGTACCATCAAAAATAACATAGGCTCCAGCTTTATTCTTTTTAAATTTCTTGATATCTACACGAGGTAAATCTAAGATTTTGTAAGCAGGAACCTCTTTTTTTGCTTGCGCTACGGCAGTATTAAGATGTGCTGAAAAAGCAATCACCGATACCGCAAGAACTGTTTTTAATAACTTCATTCTTTTTAGTTTTAGGTTTGTTTTAAAATTAAATTTAAGCATTTGAGTGTATAAAGAGGAATATTTTTTAATATTCCTCTCCACCGCCCATTTCATTTGTATTTGACTCTTTCTTCTTTGATTTGTTTAAATCTTGGCTACCAAACCGATAGGAAAGTGATAAAGTTACCATCCGCTTCATCCAACGGTGCTCAAAATTGGATATAAGTTGAGAGGTTTCTGTCACACCATTCATTTTCCGCGAATTAAATACATCTCTAACATTCAACATAATTGAAGCTTTCTTCTTAAACACATCTTTTTTCAAGGCCAGATCCATACCTTTCATTGCATTCATCTGTCCCTGAGCCATTACACGGGAAGAATTATACTCGCCGCGCACTTGTGCAGAAAATGTTGGCGTAAAACGATAATTAGCGGTCAGATTAGCATTATAAGCGAAATCCTTTCGTTCTTTAATATCATAGTCCGGGTTTGCATTATACTGAATGTGGATCAAATTGAGATTAAATGTAAAGTCAAAATCCTTCGTTGCGTTGATCTTTGAAATAAACTCAAAACCCGAAAGATTACGACTGGTCATATTCTCCCATCTACTGTATGTTCTTCCATCCTCTATCTTGTAAACAAATGGCTGAATAACCTCACTTGCGTGATTGAAATAAGCCGAAGATATGAGGTTTACTTTACCAAAGGTTTTGGCAAAGCTCATTTCCAAACTGTGCACATCTTCCGGTTTCAGATTCGGATTTCCCTGACGATAATTCAAATCATCGGATACGTTTAAAAATGGGTTAACTTGCCAACCACGAGCCCGTTGAACACGGCGCGAGTAGCTAAATTGAACTTTATCCCCATTTTCACCAACATCGTAGGTTAAAAACAGTGTTGGATATAACCTGAAAAATTTCTGTTTAGCATTGGATTCCGTTTCCACAGCAGCTGGATCCTTGGAGAAATAGGTAGACTTCAGCTCAAATTGTTCTCCACGTAGTCCGATTTGATAGCCAATTTTATCCGTTAATTTATTTTGATAATTCGCATAGATCGCATGGACTGTACTCGTGAAATCAAAATCGTTGCTGATTCTATAATCTGGCACATAGTTACCTATAGAATCGAGTGATCTGGAAAACTGGGTATCAAATGACTTTCTGATTTGAGAACGGTAACCCGCCTCAAATTTGCTTACTTCAGAGAAAGGTAAAACATAATCTAATTGAAGGTTGATATTCTTGCCATCCTCAGACGTAACATTCTTCCGTGAAGTGGCCTTCCGTCCATCGGTATAATTTTGAGAAAAATCATTTGTACCATCTTCCTTGTCTCTTCCATAACTTGCATTCCCCGTCAACTCCTCTCCTTCTCGCTTAAATTGATGTTTAAAATCAGCATTTAATTCATAACCCAGATCGTCCTCAAATTGCGTTGAATTTCGAACACTCGTTCCTGTCATCTGCGATTGCTTAAAGAACTCATAATTCAAGCCCTCTATTCGCTTGTTATCACGTATACTTAAATTACCCGAAAAACTCAATGAAGTTCGATCTGACATATTATAATCAAACCCAGCTTTTACCGTATGGCTATTGCCCTTTCTTGACGATTCGGATTCGCTATAATTACGCGTGCTATCACCAAAAAACGTGTTGTCCGTTTTCCCACTTCCCAACATGTTTCGTTTATTGAAGTTATAGGATCCGAAGTAATTGAATTTCCGATCACGATAATTCAATGTTATACCAGCCATATAATTATCATAAGAACCAGCGGATGTATTTATCGATCCGTTCAGCCCTGTTCGAATATTTTTCTTTAAAACAATATTGATAATCCCAGTTTGGCCCTCTGCATCATATTTAGAGGATGGATTTGTGATGACTTCAACTTTTTCAATTGAATTGGCAGGTAGACTCTGAAGCAAAGAAGTTACATCATTTCCTGCTAAAGCAGACTCCCGGCCGTCGATTAAAATCTTCACACTACTTGATCCACGCAAACTGACCGATCCATCCTGATCAACTTGCAAAGTGGGAACATTAGCAAGCACATCAGTCGCTGTTCCACCCGCGCTGACCAAACTCTCACCTACATTGAAGATTTTACGGTCTATACCAATCTGCATGGCTGGAGCTCGTCCTTCAATAACAACTTCATTCAACATATTACCCGTAGGTTTCAAAGCAATTCGACCTAAGTCCTTACTTTTACCCCCTAAGACCGCTATACTATCTATAGTTTGTGTCTCGTAGCCAACATAAGTGATACGGACAATATATTTACCAGGTTTAATATCAGACAACAAAAGGAATCCTTGGGATACAGACTGTCCCCCCTTAACAAGAACGTTACTATGGGCGTCCAAGAGCGCGACACTAGCCGATGAAATAGGTTTAGAGGTTTCGCTATCAACTAAAATAGCTTTGATTTGACCTGTTTGAGCAAAAAGGACAACAGGTAAAAAGAATACAAATAAGAAAGATTTAAACGATTTAGCGTAAAAAAACATGCTTCAGCTTAGTTTATAAGTTATAGTGCAAAGAAAACTAAAACTTATAGACAAAATTGAAGCGTAACCATATTATTACGGTAACAAATGAATAGTAAATTACTCCACAGAAACAGTCAATCCCTCGGCTTTCAGAATTTTACGATAGATTTCCATCTCCGTATAGGTGCCTTCCAATACAGCACATTTCCCCTCAGTGTGTACTTTCCAGGCAATCTTCTCAGCTTGCTTCTCGGTATATTGTAAATGATAGATGAGACAATGAATCACATGTTCAAACGTATTGGTTTCATCATTCCACAAAATGAGTCGATTAGACTCTTTCACAGAGGCTAATATCTCTTCTAACGTAAAGGTTTCTTCAGCAGTTTGGGTACCCATGCTGCAAAAATAGAATATTTTTTTCTAAATTAACGATAATATAAAAGGGAAGAATACAATCAATTAGAGGAATTTATTATGTTACAGTCAAAAATTGCAGGAATTGGCTATTACGTTCCAAAAAACGTATATACCAATAATGACCTAACACGCTTTATGGATACCAGTGACGAATGGATTCAAGAACGAACTGGCATTAAAGAACGTAGATATGCAGACCGAATAGGCGAAACCACCACCAATATGGGGGTCGAAGCCGCTAAAATTGCCATCGAACGAGCCCATATTACACCTGAAGATGTCGACTTCATCATCTTTGCCACCTTATCGCCAGATTATTATTTCCCGGGCTGCGCCGTTCTACTGCAACGGGAAATGAAGATGAAGGAGGTCGGGGCACTGGATATTAGAAACCAATGTTCAGGTTTTATATATGCACTTTCTATTGCCGATCAATTTGTCAAAACAGGGATGTACAAAAATGTGCTAGTGGTTGGTTCGGAGAAACACTCTTTTGCACTTGACTTTTCTACGAGAGGACGAGCCGTTTCTGTTATTTTCGGCGATGGTGCCGGAGCAGTGGTTGTGCAACCCACAACCGAAAACGGCAAAGGAATCCTGAGCACGCACTTACATTCAGACGGAGACGATGCCGAAAAGCTAGCTATGTATTATCCCGGTGCATCCAGTGGAATTTGGCTGGATAAAATGCCCGATTGGCCGGACCAAGAATTGGGGGGATTATTGATGACCAAGGAGATGCTCGAAGATGGGACTGCGTTTCCAAATATGGATGGACAGGCCGTCTTCAAAAAAGCTGTTGTCAAATTCCCTGAGGTTATTCATGAAGCGCTAGCAAAAAATAATTTAAAAACTAATGATATCGATTTATTAATTCCACATCAGGCCAATCTTCGCATTTCGCAATTTGTACAGAAAACACTTGGATTAAGGGAGGATCAGGTATTCAACAATATTCAGAAATATGGTAATACCACTGCAGCCTCTGTACCGATAGCACTATGCGAGGCTTGGGAAGAAGGAAAGATTAAAGACGGTGATCTCGTATGTTTGGCAGCTTTTGGAGCAGGATTTACGTGGGGTTCAGCCTTAATTCGATGGTAAAAAATAGCATATATAAAAAAGGTGATAATCTTTCGATTATCACCTTTTTTATATATTTCCAAATAAAGGATTATCCGTTTGATAATGCTGCTGCACCAGATACGATCTCCGTCAATTCTGTTGTAATTGCAGCTTGACGTGCCTGGTTGTAAGATAGCTTCAGTGATTTGATTAAGTCACCGGCATTCTCTGTAGCTTTATCCATTGCCGTCATACGTGCTCCATGCTCAGAAGCATTCGAGTCTAAAACAGCTTTGTATAATTGAATCTTGATTGCTTTAGGAATCAATTCCTCGATAATCTTCTCTTTGGAAGGCTCGATGATATAATCCACCTCAGCTTCTATTTTTGCTTTATGCGTATGTTGTTTGTTTTCTTCCGCAGGTAATAATGGTAAAATCTGTTCTGCAGTCAACTCTTGAACTGCAGCATTTTTGAACTGATTATAAACCACTTCAACACGATCAAAATTACCTTCTTTGAATTGCTCCATGATAAATTCAGTCACCACAGATACAGAACCAAAATTTAAATCAGAAAACAAATCAGAGTGATTAGCTACCACATTGAAGTTACGTTTCGAGTAGAAGTCATAACCCTTTTTACCAATACCAATGATACTCAAATTGCCCTTAGCATGTTGCTCAGCATATTTGTTAAAGATCAAGTTATTAGTCGTTTTGATAACATTTGCGTTGAATGCTCCAGCCAAACCTCTATTAGAAGAAACAACAACGATTAATACCTTATTTGGCTCGCGATCCACTGTAAAAGGAGAGTTACTTCCCTCAACACTCGCAGAAACATCCGCCAAAATATCTCTTAGTTTATTCGCATATGGGCGCAATTGTAAGATAGCGTTAGTAGCGCGCTTCAATTTAGCAGCCGAAACCATTTTCATAGCTTTCGTGATCTGCTGTGTTGATGATACCGAGGTAATCCGGTTTCTTACTTCTTTTAAATTTGCCATATTTGTTTTAAGTATTAAGTACCTAGTATTGAGTATTGAGCCTAGTCAATAGACTCAATACCAAATACTCATTACTATTAATATTTTGATGCTAAATCCTTAGCTACTGTTTCTAACACTGCAGTTAATTCATCGGAGAACTTATTCGCTTTGAAAGCTGACAATACTTCTGGATGACGTTGTTCCAATTGAGTCAAGAATTCTTCTTCAAATTCTCTCACTTTATTTACAGGAACATTACGCAATAAACCTTTAGTTCCGATATAAATAATCGCAACTTGTTTCTCTACAGAAACTGGAGAATATTGACCTTGTTTCAAGATCTCAACGTTACGAACACCTTTATCCAAGACAGATTTAGTAGCAGCATCTAGATCAGAACCGAATTTCGCAAAAGCTTCCAATTCACGGTACTGAGCTTGATCTAACTTTAATGTACCAGATACCTTTTTCATCGGTTTGATCTGCGCATTACCACCTACACGAGATACAGAGATACCTACGTTGATCGCTGGACGAATACCTGCGTTAAACAAGTTAGACTCCAAGAAAATCTGACCGTCTGTAATTGAAATTACGTTGGTTGGGATATATGCAGAAACGTCACCAGCTTGGGTTTCAATGATCGGAAGGGCAGTTAATGAGCCACCGCCTTTGACCAAGTGTTTGATCGATTCAGGTAGATCATTCATGTTGCGCGCGATATCATCTGAAGAGTTGATTTTCGCTGCACGCTCCAACAAACGACTGTGTAGATAAAATACGTCACCTGGGTATGCTTCGCGGCCCGGTGGACGACGTAACAATAATGAAACCTCACGGTAAGCTACAGCTTGCTTAGACAAATCATCATAAACGATCAATGCTGGACGACCTGTATCACGGAAAAACTCACCGATAGCAGCACCTGACATTGGTGCATAAAACTGAAGTGGAGCTGGATCAGCAGCAGATGCAGCCACAACTACTGTATAAGCCATAGCACCTCTTTCCTCCAATGTACGCACGATATTCGCAACTGTAGAATTCTTTTGACCTACGGCAACGTAGATACAAAATACAGGTTCTCCTGCATCATAGAATTCTTTTTGGTTCAAGATTGTATCGATACAAACAGCTGTTTTACCTGTCTGACGGTCACCAATAACCAACTCACGTTGACCACGACCTACTGGAATCATTGCATCGATCGCTTTAATACCTGTTTGTAATGGTTCAGTTACCGGTTGACGGTAGATAACACCCGGAGCTTTACGCTCGATAGGCATTTCATACAAATCACCTTGAATAGGTCCTTTACCATCGATTGGTTGACCTAAAGTATTTACAACACGTCCCAACAAGCCTTCACCAACTTTGATGGATGCAATACGGTTGGTACGTTTAATAGTATCTCCTTCTTTGATCTCATCCGAAGGACCTAAAAGTACAACACCAACGTTGTCTTCTTCTAAGTTTAATACAATACCTTGTAATCCGTTATCAAATTCAACCAACTCACCGGACTGAACTTTAGTTAAGCCGTAAATACGAGCAATACCGTCACCTACAGCAAGTACGGTACCCACTTCCTCTAGTTCGGCTTCTGATTTAAAGCCCGACAATTGCTCTCTTAGAATTGCCGAAACTTCATCTGGTCTTACCTCTATCATTTTAATTATTATAAGGGGTTTTTTGATTTATTTTACTTCAAGTATCAGAACAAATTAATTATTCTGATTCAAATATCTTTCCAATTTATTCAACTTACCAGCAATACTTGCATCAATTTGGCGATCGCCGATATTGACTACAAATCCACCGATCAAACTATGATCAACTTTATTGATCAATATCACTTGAGCGTTGGTTTCCTTCGCAAGTACATCTTTCATCGCTGCCAAATTAGCTTCAGAAAGTGGCGCTGCAGATGTAACTGTAGCTTTCACAATTCCTTTTACCTCGTTATACTCACGAATAAATTCTTGAGCAGTGGCATATACAATCTCGCCACGACCTTTGTTGATCATGATCTTAAAGAATGCCAAGATATTGGGATTGATCTTATCTTTAAATAGCGCATCCAATATGTTTTTCTTCTTGTCCAAAGGAACAATAGGATTGGCAAAAACAGCTTGCAATTCTGTACTGGATTTTAAAACAGCAATGAATGAATCCATATCCGCCTTGACTGTCTCCAGTGAGCCTTGCTCGCTAGCCAAGTCAATTAATGACTTAGCGTATCTTGATGCTACTTTAAATACTGACATAATTCTATTTCGTAATTTGAGTGACCGGATTAGTTCAATTTAACGTCATTAAGCAAATCTGCTACTAGAGCTTCTTGCTTTCCTTGGTCCTCAAATTCTTTGTTTAACACTTTACGAGCAATATCCAAAGACAAAGAAGAAACCTGAGACTTAACCTCAGCCAAAGCTTTGTTCTTTTGTTCGTTGATCTCGATTTTTGCTTGTGCAATCAATTTTGCACCTTCAGCCTGTGCTTGTGTTTTTGCCTCAGTTACAATCTTATCTTTAAGTTCTTTTGCTTCCTTAAGGATAACATCGCGTTCTGCGCGAGCTTCTTTTAGTAATTGTTCGTTCTCATTTGTTAAACGAGCCATTTCTAATTTCGCTTTTTCAGCAGCCTCTAAAGCACCTGCAATACCTTTTTCACGTTCGTCTAGGGCATCAACAATTGGTTTCCAAGCGAATTTACCTAATAAAAAGATAATAACCACAAGGACGATGACCATCCAAAAAAACAAACCGTACGAAAACGAATGTATTAATTTATCCATTGTTATACTATATAATGATAATTCTTATTTTTTAAGATTCAGGAATAATATAACCTGCAACCAACCGTTGCAGGTTATATTATAAAACCGTTGTGACTATTTACCTAATAATAAAGCACCGAATGCTAAACCTTCAAGTAAGGCACCAATGATAATCATTGCAGTTTGGATTTTAGATGCTGCTTCTGGTTGACGAGCGATAGCTTCCATTGCAGAACCACCAATTTTACCTAAACCTAAACCTGCACCGATAACGATTAAACCGGCTCCAATTAAATTGTACATAATGTATGATTTGAATAATTAAAAAATTTACTAATTAATGATCGTGATGTTCTTCAACAGCCATACCGATAAATAAGGATGACAACATCGTAAAAATAAATGCTTGTAAGAATGCTACCAATAATTCGATAACCATCAAGAAGATTGTCAAGAACATGGAAACACCGATACTACCCACTACAGTCAATTGGTGTTGCAATAAATAAACAATTGCAATCAGTCCCATTACGACAGTGTGACCAGCTGTAATATTTGCAAACAAACGTACCATCAACGAAAATGGTTTTGTAAACAATCCCAATACTTCAATTGGTGCTAAAACAAATTTAAATGGAACCGGAACACCTGGCATCCAAAAAATATGCTTCCAGTAGTTTGCGTTTGCTTTGATATTGACAATTAAGAATGTAAAAAGAGCCAAACATAAAGTTACTGTGATGTTTCCTGTAACGTTAAACCCTAGTGGTGTCAAACCAACCAAATTCAAAATCCAGATCAAAAAGAATACAGACAATAAATAAGGCATGAATTCCTTGTAACGATGACCAATGTTTGGAATAGCCATCTCATCACGTACATAGATAACCAAAGGCTCCAATACACGTCCAACACCTTTTGGCAAATTGTTAGCACCTTTTTTATACGTTTTAGCCAAACTAATAAATGCCCAAAACATTAAAAATGCAGCCAAAAACAAACCGACAACACTTTTAGTGATCGAGAAATCTAAAGGCATCGCTACAGATGGATGAAAATCAACAGCATCATGAATTTCATGAGAACCAATCACATAAGAAGTTTCAAATTCCTTTTTCTCTTCTTTTCCATCTTCATTTATAGTCATAACATAACTACCATCAGCATTTTTACGATACTCATGACCAGCCAAATTACCGGCAGCATCAGTCTTATAAATTTTTCCGTGGTACAATGCATAATACTGACCGTCAACCTCAGCAACTTTATTACCGTGATCGAATGCCGAAGCCATAAAAACTTTCAAGCCATTATCGATCAAAATAACGGGCAATGAAAAACCATAATGTTTACCTGTCTCTTCATCCGAAAAGAAGCTAAAATAATAATCATCTTGTAAGTGATGCTCAATATGGCTATTGATTTCCTCAGCCTGCGATTTTTCTCCGTGTGCATTCTCATTCGCCTTTGTTAAAAATGGCGCAACTGCAAACAGAATAACTGCTAAAAATTGAAGTGTTCTTTTAAGACTCACGATACTACTATTATGTTATTTAAAATTTTTTGCGAAAATACTATATATAAAGCACAAAAGCTACTTTAATATTACATTTTTTTGAAAAAACTATCGTTTTTCTCCCTTAGGATTTGTTTAAAGCCTTGTAAGCAAATATAACATCGTAAAAAAGGAATAAAACGACAACGATCAAATAGTTATATTTTAAAATATCAGCCTGCGGTTTTGCCAACCCATTATGGATGTATACATAATTTAGGACAAACTTTAAAGTCAATAATCCCAAGAAAACAAAACCAACATACTGCGGAAATTTCTGCGAACAGTAACTTATCCCCACCATGATGATAACGGATAATATCAGTTGAAAAATATAAATTTCATACAATGGAAAATGTAGATCTTCCAAGGAATGAATACCATCAAAAGATTTTAATAAAAAGAAATGAACGGCAAAAATCAAAACCGCAACAAAAAATAAAATAAGGGTCTGCTTTATATATACTATCATCTATCGTTTAATCGATTCACTTGTCTAATGACTTGATATAGAGAAATTCCAATCCCGCCAAGGGTACAGATCTTCATCCATAGTTGGTTCTCCGCATGAAACTTACCGTCCAGCCAATCCCCTAATAAATAAAATACATAAATGGTAAAAACCATCTGGGTTGAAATAGTCGTCAGCACAAGCCACTTGTTAGGATCTTTCTTGTCTTCCATAAGCAATCTTAAGGTTATCAATGGGCTTTCAACAAACTATATCACACAATTTGTTACAAATATACGCTATAAATTTTTATTGCCTACAATCCCAAAACTTTTTGTCCAATTTTAATATCCGGATAATCAATATCCACGCCCAAAAGCATCTTAAGTTCCGAAGAGGATTTATCCGGATTTGCACGAATAACACCAAGAATACGATCCAACTTCTCCTGCTCGATCAACTCTGTTGCTTCCACTTCCGTACCAACAAAATTAATTAAATGTCCATATATCGTACCTGCGACCATCCCGCGCTTAACCGCTATATCAGCAATGCTCATACCATCTTTAAACATTTCTAAGGAAATCTCCTTTGTATCCAACTTCTTCGGCCCTTCTTCATCTGCACTTTGCGCAGCCAATTCATCTTTTTCTTTGGTCTTCACACTAGCAGCAACATCGAGCATCGCTGTTTGAAAATCTTCCCGTTTTGAAAGCGTATCAGCAATAAGTAGACAATGTTGCAACTGCTCGCGTTTTCGCTTGTAATCAAGCAATAATGCTTTTAACTCATCAATATATTTCTTCGTACGTTTTCGTATCTGGTACTCCTCAATATGTTTGGTTAAAGCCTCAATCAGATCTACATCCATTTTCGGTAAAAACCAATTGACCGCAGCAGTAGAACGTTCACAGATGACGTCATAATCGATTGCGTTTTTATCCCGCAACAAATCATACAGTACAACAATAAATTTATGTGCAACTTTCTCTTGGTTCTGAAGGTGCTTGACCAATTGTTGGAAAAATAATACGGCTTGTTCCTTTCCATCAATATTACGCTCTTCAAGTGATTTCAGCAGCTCCGAAGTCTCGGCCAATAGTCCGTCCCAACGGAAACCGTGCATTAAAATCTGGCCAAGATAATTCCGTTGGCATTGCTCCAAAATCTCATTGACGTCAGCCTGCCCCTGAGCACGCTGTGCAAATTCGACCACTTGGTAATCGGTACGGATGGCATAAGAAGGGATAATGGATTTTAATACAAGTCCATCTAAACTCGTTAAACGGCTCAATGCAACGTACACCTGTCCCGCGGCAAACGAGGTCCCTGCGTCAATGATCGCTTTTTGAAAAGTTAAACCCTGACTTTTATGAATAGTGATAGCCCAAGCCAATCGAAGTGGAAATTGCGAAAATGTACCCAATATCTCCTCTTTAATCTGATCTTGCCCCTTATCGTAATTATACCGAATATTCTCCCAGGTCTCCCTTTTTACCGTTACAGATTCCGACCCATCAGGAAATGTAACCGTTACCGTGCCCTGCACCGTATCGATGTCCTTTACCGTACCGATCTTTCCATTGTAATATTTACGTTCATCACCGGAATCGTTTCGAATAAACATCACCTGAGCCCCTATCTTTAAGGACAACGTTTCTTCAGCAGGATAGGAGCCCTGCGCAAAATCGTCCTTTACAACTGCTTTAAGATTTAACATTTTACCCGATAATGATGCCAGCTTGGCTCCATTTATTTCATCCGCATTTCGATTATGGGAGGTCAATGTAATATACTGTTCCTCTTCATTTGGAACAAAGTCCTGTTGATAATAACCATTTAAGGTCGTGAGCATGTCACTTGTACACTGATTGTTTCGTATGGCATTCAAAATTGAAATAAAACCTTCATCTTGTTGACGATAGATTTTATTGAGCTCTAACATCACCAGCGGATTATCCCTCAAAATTTTAGCATTAAAGAAGAAAACAGAAGAATAATGATCCCGCAAAACATTCCATTCGGCATCTTTCACAACTGGCGGCAACTGGTACAAATCTCCGATAAACAGCACCTGTAATCCACCAAAAGGCCGCATATCGCGACGAACAGATTGCAGAATTACATTAATCGCATCTAATGTATCTGCACGGACCATCGAAACCTCATCAATCACCAAAAGCTCTAGCTCCTGCAAGATGGCCCGACGCTGCTTGGTCAATTTAATCGTGCTGAATAAACGTGATTTATTGTAGATATGACTATCCTGTTCGTCCCAACGTAACTCATAATCTTCAATAAAAGTCCCAAAAGGAAGCCAAAATAAAGAATGTAAAGTTGTTCCGCCCGCATTCATCGCCGCAACACCTGTAGGTGCAGTAATAGCCATCTTTTTGTAGCTATGCTCACGGATATACTTCAAGAAAGTCGTTTTTCCGGTACCCGCCTTTCCTGTAATAAATACATTCTGGTTCGTTTGGTTAACAAAAGCAACAGCCTGCATAAATGCAGTATTTTCCCGATCGACTTGAAAGTTTGACATATCCTGAAATTAGATTGATCACAAAATTAGCAATTTCATTTTTAACTTCACGCGATATAGTATAGCTTAGGGTATCTAACGCAGCTCCATTATAAAGGATTTAGATTAAGCTAAAACGGTTAACTTAAAATATTAAATGGATTTTTTTTATATTTAGCAACTGAATTAACGAATAACAAATTTTTAGAATTTTTAATATGGCTATAGATAAAATCGCATTGTTTGAAAAAGTACAGGAAATGCTGACATCCAAAGGTTTTCGTATTGATAAATCAGATGCTGCACGCCCTTGGGGAGGATTTTTCGTAATCGACGAATCCCAAGCGCAAGAATTTGCCGATGAGTACTTCGGCGGAATGGATGTACAAGAATTAAGAATCTCAGGAAAATTAAGTCCAAAAATTTTAATTGTTGCACCAGAAAAAAGACTTTCATGGCAATATCACCACCGTCGTGCCGAAATATGGCGTGTTATCCAAGGTAACGTAGGTGTTATGGTTTCTGACACCGATGAAGAATCGGTTGTTTCAACCTTGAAAGAAGGCGAAACAATTAGATTACGCCAAGGACAGCGTCACCGTTTAATTGGATTGGATGGCTTCGGTATTCTAGCCGAGATCTGGCAACACACCGATGCCAACAACCCTTCTGATGAAGACGATATTGTTCGCGTACAAGATGATTTTGGCAGATAGTAGTCCCACAGGACCATGACCACCAAAACAAAGATTCCCAATCAACAATTGGGAATCTTTGTTTTTATCCCTAACATAAAATGCGATAGCAGCTGATTCACTCGCCCTACAGGTCCATTTCATCGCTTCTATCCAAGCTCCTATACCTCCTGTATCCATTTCAGGTATTCCATAGCGCAATTCATTAGAAGAGAATATTAATTTTTATTATTTTAGTAGAGATATAATCAACTATGATATGATGAGTAACGACGATACTAAAAGAGGATCCAGTATATTAAACAGTCTAAAGAAATTAATTTTTGAGGACGATCAGCCGCAGCAAACGCCACCGGCACAAGCCCCTCCAGCACCAGCTACTAACGCTGCTCCAGAAAGACCCCATGTACCACCGGCATATTCATCGCCCACGGCCCAGGCTCCAACTGGAAAAACACCTCCCCCAATTCCCCTAACAGCCAATGACGGAACAACCGACCTCAAAGAAATGAAATTAAAGGTCTATGCCATTCTTGAAAAACTCAACGAGCAGGGTGTCGATTTTTTCGAAGTATGGAACGCTGCTGCCGCAATGGGAAAAGTAGAGGAAAACACATTAAAAGCGGCCTATACTTCATTGAAATTTGTAGACAGTTCGTTAACCAAGGATAAACTGGTAGCAACTGGCACAAATTATGCTAATAAATTGAAAGAAACCATTGCCAAAGAATCGGAACAAAAACAGGCTGAAAAGAAAAAGACTGAACAGGACCGAACCATGGAGATTGCAAATCTGAACACTGAAATCAAAACAATAACGGAGAATATCGCCAAATTGCAAGATGATCTACAGAAAAAACAACTCGCTTTGGCACAAATTAATGAAAAGTACGAACCAAGGATTAAAGATATCGAACAAAAAATAAACATCGGCAACGCGGCCGTTGATGAAGTGGTCACCGAAATCAACACTGCATTGCGTATGATTAATCAATCAATAACATAAAAACAAATCAATGGAAAGAAAAGATCAGTATGTTAATATTCCCGCTGAGATAAAAACGCAACTTCCGATATTTCAAGTACTGGGCGATCATTTGCCTGCACAATTAAAATCACCAGAAGCGAAGAAGACAGCTTCGTCGATCTTCTTTTGGGCACTTTTACTTGGTGGAGCCTTTGCTTTTTTCAAGTACTTACCGATTATGCTGGAATATGCCGGAAAAAGTATTCTTTTTGTGCTATTCAGTATAATCCTGATTACCTTATTATTGCTAGCGCCAAAGATCATTGCGCTATTGCACAGATTGGGAACCGTCCTACTTTTTAAAGGTGAAAAATCCATCATTAGAAATAACCCTATTGAAACCTTACAACTGTTATCAAGAGATGCAAAAGACACCCTGAAACGTGTGAAGGAAAAAATCAGCAATGTAGACGGTGTCCGGATCGACATGATTCAAAGCGGTGAAACTGCTCAAAAAACAGCCGAAGAGAAGTACACCTATGCGAAACGTTTCACCGCTGAAGCGGCCAATCTCGACGAGAAATCAAAGGAGGAAACGAGCAAAAATAATGCAGAGAAGGCAAATGCTTATGCAAGAGATGCCAAAGAAACCCGTACCAAAGCATTTCTATTGGGAAAAGAAGGTGAATCTGAAGAACAAAATGCGCGCAGTTATGTCCAATATGCCAATCAATTTGCAAAAGTATTGGAAGTCCTAAAAGATAATGAAAGCGCAGCGCGTATCTATGTCAGCACTTTAGATAGCAGCATTTCCATTATTTCCAAGAAGCTAGAAGCCACTCAAAAGATGAAAAATGCCACCGATGGCCTAGCCGATGTGTTCAATATTAAAGATGGCTGGGCATTTCAAGAGGCCATGAATGCCGCAACAGGTGCCATCAGTCAAAATATTGCCTCTATCCGATCGAATCTTGATTTCTTGGATCAAAACAACAACATCACCGTGGGTGGTACGCCTACTCAAGGTGAACTGGAAGAGTTTATCCGCAAAGTTGACGAACGTAATCTAAATGTATTAAACGTAACGCAAATGGCCGATGCCAGCTATGAACTCAAACCCGAAGAAAAAGTAGATAAAGGATTTACATTACTCGATTAATATTAACTAAAATCAAACTTATTATACGAACATTATGGAAGAAAAATCAACATGGGCAAGATTAAGATGGCCAATCAAAGCAATTATCATCGCCTTACCTATTCTCGCAATTGGTTATTGGGCCATTCAATCGGGCAAATTTGATGCTAATTCGACAGTCCAAACAACGGATTCAACAAGCAATAATGGTCATGCGGCCGCACCTTCATCAGGCTCAGAAACGACTCGTTCATTCAACTATCAACCCGAAAAACCAGTCGATGGCGAATACAAGGGTGTCGTTGAAGTGGGCGCTTCGGGTTTCAATTCCTTTGTCGTCAATATGGACAAAGAAAATCGCTGGGAGATCATTTCCAAAGACTTCGGAAAGTCATTTGCCTACGAAGGATTGGCAAATACGGAAGACATCCGTAAAGGACTAAAAGATTATATAGGCATGATGCTCGATAAAGGCGTCAAATCCAAAAACATACATTTCGTCATTAGCTCCGGAGCCCAGAAAGAACCTAAAACTTCAGTTATCAGTGCTGAACTAAGAAAAATGGGCTTTGTGGTCAACTTGGTTACAGCAGAGCAAGAAGGAAAATTAGCGTTAAAATCTGTCCTGCCGAAAGCTTACGAAGATAATTCATTTGTTGTTGACATTGGCTCCGGTAACACCAAAATTTCCTGGATTGACGGTGACACAAAATCGGTAGAAGCACCTGGTGCAAAATATTATGAAAAAGACCTTAAAGATGACGCTGTCTATACAGAAGTAAAAAAATTAGGCGAGAAAATTCCTTCAAATAAAAGAGAGGTTTGTTTTATTATAGGCGGGGTTCCTTTTGAACTAGCATCACAGACACGCCAAGGTGAAGAGCGTTTTACGGTTTTGAACGATCCAGCATCCTACAAAGCTGATAAAATAAAAACAAAAAGCGGTGTCAACATCTATAAAGCAATTAAAGATGCAACCAATTGCGACACCTTCGTATTTGATTGGGATGCCAATTTCACGATCGGATTCTTACTTTCACTAAACAAATAGTCAAGACGATTAGCATAAAAAAAGCGCTGTTCTCTTTTATTGAGAACAGCGCTTTTTTTATAACCTTTTTTGTTATCCCATAAAACTCAATAGATACAACACAATAATGATCGCCAATATCAAAAAAGCAATTTTCCAGAAGCTATAAGGTCGTTGTCCATAAACTTTACCGTTAAAAGCATTGACCATGATCTGATAGCTCTTTCCTTTGTACTGATAAGCAGATAACCATACAGGTAAAAGAATGTACTTCAATTTAATGGATTTAAAATCGCTATCAATAGAATCAATATCCTGTGTATCACCACCGATGTCATGCTCAACCTGACGTTCGATTTCCCGATCCATAATAGTCCGGGCAGTCTCCCCCGCTTTTACATGATCCACGCTAAAAGTTTCAGCGATAAAGCCACTTAAATATTGCTCATTGAAAGGTTTTAGGTAACCCAAATTCCAAGGTCCAATTTTATCAGAAAACTTTTCGGGAAGAGATGTTGATCCCGATATAACAATATCCTTAAATTGGCTATAGATACTTCCTGAAGCCGGATACCAGTTTGTGCGTCTTTCTTCGTATTCTTCCGTCTCGCCATCCGAATTGCGTCTTGTACGCGTCACATAATAATATTCTCCACGTGATCCTACGTAATCAGATTGTACATCTGCATCATATGACCAAAATGGTACATACACCCCTTTTAAACGATCATTTCTTGAATTAAAAATTCGCTTGAAGTCATTCGGAGCGAACCATATCTTACCCGCCCATTGTGTCAATAGCCCAAAAGCATTTTTGTAATCAACGGAAAATGGAACAAGACCATGTGGCTTCACAATACGCTTTTGTTGATGGTCAATTACCAAAGGTGAAGCACAAAAAGCACATAAATCTGCCGTAACATGTGGATTCAAACGCGAGTTTGCACCACAGTTACTACAATGCACAACTTCAGCCAAATAGCTATAGCGCTCATCGGCGAGCCCCTCCATTGCTTGTCCAAAAACTTTATAATCTGTAGATTCAATATGCCCATCTTCCGGTAGCTGATCCGCTATTTCATTCCTGGTTCCACAATAGGAACACGCTAAATAGGACGTACCGGGCTGATAAGTCAAAATAGCACCACAGCCCTGACATTTTAACCCCTGCTCTATTTCGGAGGTTTTTTCTTCAAAACTCATAAAACTCGGTAATGCATTTTACCCTAAACTCCTGGTATCGGTGGCGGGTTCTGCGAAAACAGATCCTTTAATTCGACTACCTTTTCAGCCTCAATCCAGTTTTCAAGTCCCTCTTTCCAGACCAAGGTAGCAAGTGTCATCGTCCCCTCTTTTATCAGAGCGCGCAACTGTTCCGAATCAAAGGGCCCTTCCTGTTTACCTTTAACGGCCAGGTAATAAGCGACCGCTTTGGGCAATGGAGGAGGTCCAACGGCCCCTGCAGACGAAGCCGCAGCAGCTGATCCCGTACCAGTATGATTATTCCCATCAAAACTGTTTTGCTGAAATACATTACCCATTTGACCAACCATTCCTGCTCCCAACCCAGCACCAAATCCAGCACCTACAATCCCTCCACTACTGGGATTCTCAGCAGCTTTCTCCATTGAATTTGCGGCTTGGAATTGGGCATAGGCCCCCAGATTACCAACGACCCCCATACTGCTTCGCTTATCAAGGGCTTTCTCGACTTCTTCTGGGAATGAAATATTTTCAATTAAGAACTTCGTTAAGCTCAAACCCAACTCATCAAAATCAACCCCAATTTTTTGCTGTATCAAGGCCGAAACTTCATCATAGTTGGATGCAAGATCCAAGGCCGGTATCTTCGACTCAGCAATAGCATCCATCCCCCGCGATACCGCAATGTTTCGAAGCTGCTCTGTGATATCTTCAACTGTAAATACAGGCGTCGTCGCAACAAGCTGTTTCATAAAAACAGTAACGTTCTTCACCTGAAAAGAGAAATTACCGAAAGCCCGAAGTCGAATGGGACCAAATTCAGGATCCCGCAACATAATCGGATTTTTAGTTCCCCATTTCTGATTGACAAATTGTCGAAGGTTGACAAAATAAACATCGGCTTTGAATGGACTATTGAACCCATATTTCCAACCTCTGAGGGTTGTCATGATCGGCATATTCTGGGTCGTAAGTTCGTAACGACCAGGCTGAAAGACGTCCGCAACCACGCCTTCATTCAAAAATACCGCAGCCTGCCCTTCTCGCACAGTCAACTGTGCCCCCATTTTTATTTCATTCTGATACCGTGGAAACTTCCACACAATCGTATCTGTGCTATTATCGACCCATTCGATAATATCGACAAACTCATTCCTGATTTTATCAAATAATCCCATAAATTATTCTCTTTACAATTACTTACACTAAATGTAAACATTTCCCCGCAAACCGGCAATTTTCTCCAGCAGTATGCAAACTAGCGATATCTAAAAAATTTAGCCTTTTAAACTACTTATCGTAGTTTATTTTTTTTACTTTTGTTAGCTAAGTTCTACATTAATTTATGAGTACATATAACGAAGACAGCATTAGGTCCCTGGATTGGAAAGAGCATATCCGCCTCCGTCCGGGAATGTACATTGGAAAGTTGGGGGACGGTTCGGCCTATGATGATGGTATCTATGTTTTATTGAAAGAGGTCGTTGACAACTCAATTGATGAGTTTGTTATGGGTGCCGGTAAAACTATTGATATCACGGTAAACGAAAATAAAGTTTCCGTACGCGATTATGGACGTGGTATCCCAATTGGTTCTGTGGTTGATGTTGTTTCTAAAATCAATACGGGTGGCAAATATGATAGTAAGGCTTTCCAAAAGTCCGTCGGTTTAAATGGTGTTGGTACAAAAGCCGTAAATGCTTTGTCCAGTCAGTTTACCGTCCAGTCATACCGTCAAAATATAACACGCATTGCCCAATTCTCTAAAGGGGAATTAGTCAATGATGAACAAAAAGATACGACGCAACGGAATGGTACATCTGTAACATTCTATCCAGACGATTCTATTTTCAGAAACTACAAATACCGTCCCGAATTTGTAGAGAATATGATCTGGAACTATGTTTTTCTAAACTCAGGTCTTACGATCAACTTTAATGGGCAAAAGTTTATTTCTGAGCACGGACTAAAAGATCTACTGGAACGAAATATTGATGCCGAGTCCATGCGCTATCCAATTATCCACTTACGGGGGGATGATATTGAAATCGCGATGACTCACGGCCAGCAATATGGAGAAGAATATTATTCTTTTGTCAACGGTCAGCACACCACACAGGGTGGAACACACCAGGCAGCCTTCCGTGAAGCACTAGTCAAAACAATCCGCGATTTTTACAGAAAAGAATTTGACGCATCGGATATTCGTTCATCAATTATCGGTGCCATCGCCATCAAAGTGCAGGAACCCGTTTTTGAATCACAGACCAAAACAAAGCTAGGATCTCAAAGTGTAGGCCCAGAAGGCCCTACGGTAAGAGGATTTATCAATGACTTTGTTAAAAAAGCATTGGATGATTACTTACATAAAAATCCGGCTACGGCAGATGCTCTTCAAAAACGTATTCTTCAATCGGAACGTGAACGTAAGGATATCGCCGGTATCAAAAAACTCGCCAACGAAAGAGCGAAGAAAGCCTCTTTGCACAACCGTAAACTACGTGACTGTAAAGTGCACTTCAGCGATAAAAATGAACGTAACCAAGAAACAACGTTGTTTATCACCGAGGGGGATTCTGCATCTGGTTCTATTACCAAATCGCGGGATGTGCAGACTCAAGCTGTTTTCAGTCTGAAAGGAAAACCGTTAAACTCCTACGGTATGTCCAAAAAGATTGTTTATGAAAACGAGGAATTTAACCTCTTACAACATGCGCTTAATATTGAAGACGGTCTCGATGGATTACGCTACAACAATATCGTAATTGCTACCGATGCCGATGTCGACGGCATGCACATCCGCCTGTTGCTATTGACATTTTTCTTGCAGTTTTTCCCAGACCTTGTCAAAGCTGGCCACGTTTCCATCTTACAGACACCACTTTTCCGTGTCCGCAACAAAAAGGAAACGATCTATTGCTATTCCGATGAAGAACGACAAAAAGCAATCGCAAAATTAGGCGCTAAACCTGAAATTACCCGATTCAAAGGTTTGGGTGAGATATCACCTTCCGAATTTGGATTATTTATCGGAAAAGATATCCGTCTTGACCCGGTTATCTTGTCCAAAGACAATAAAATTCAACAGTTATTAGAATATTACATGGGCAAAAACACACCAGATCGACAAAAGCATATTGTCGAAAATCTGCGTGTTGAAGTTGACCTTGAAGAAGAACTAACAAAAAAAGCGGGTTAAAATAACCCGCTTTTTTAGCAACCTACAACCACCTTTCATGCACAACCAAACCTTAATTCTGATCCAATGTCAAGATGCCGTTGGATTGGTCGCCAACATTTCAAATACGCTGGCAAAATATCAACTCAATATTGTCACCATGCGTGAATATGTGGATGAAGAAGCCAACAAATTCTTCGTGCGTGTCGTGTGTAACGGTATCGTGCCTGAGCAGAAACAGCTTTCGGATTCCCTTGCCGAAGTACTTCCCCCATCTGCTCAGATACAGATAAACCCCAATAACCGCAAAAAAATCGTCGTCCTCGTGACCAAAGAGCATCACTGCCTTGCCGATATCCTGGTACGTCAACACTTCGAAACATGGGGAGCCGAAGTACAGGCCGTAATTGGTAATTATGAATCATTACGCTCCTTTACGGAAAAGTTTGATATTCCTTTTCATTGCATCTCACATGAAAACCTGACAAAGGAAACATTCGAAAAACAACTGATCGCACAAATCCAAAACTATAATTTCGATTACATCATTCTAGCGAAGTTCATGCGAATCTTGTCTCCTCAGTTTGTCAGTGCCTTTGAAAATAAACTGGTCAACATACACCATTCATTCCTACCCGCTTTTATTGGTGCCAACCCGTACAAGCAGGCTCATGCAAGAGGCGTTAAGATCATCGGTGCCACAGCGCATTTCGTTACCGACCAACTCGATGAAGGCCCCATCATCGTACAGGATATACGACATGTCAATCACACCTATACTGTAAAAGATATGGTAACTGCTGGCAAAGAAATAGAAAAGGCTGTTCTGAGCAGAGCAATTCGTCTGCTTAGTGAAGATCGTGTGATGCGCAACGATTACAAGACAATTGTATTTGAATAGTGATTACGATCATGTCCCGATAAAACAATCATTACTTTTTTTCAGCGTTATTCTCCATTATTTCGTAAAAGAAATATTTAAGAATGACGCATACTTTTCATATCCCCGTATTAGGCTTAGCTTTCTCCATCGACTCCGCACTTAAGGTCGCACAATATGGTATCTCCACCGTAATGTCTATTGTTGACGATGAACTCATCGAGCGCATGCGCCGCTATTACTGCGGACAATATCAAATCGTCTATCATCCGATCACTAAAACAGAAGAAGATTACCGGGCAAAAAGAATTACGGCCTATCTCAATCTCGTACAGTTTGTGGTCAATAAGCAAGTCGCGGCCTTGAAGCGTCAGCCCTTCACCGAAAATTCAGAACTTACCAAATATTTTCAGCTTTTACCCGAGTCACATCCTTCAAAACCGATTTATCACGCGATGGAAATGGAAACCAATCGCGCGATTAAAACCGAGCTGCAAGATCTATTGATCAATTATCTCAAACCGGGAGACATCGATGTTAATATTATGTCCAAAGTAGATAAAATGAATTACCAGGATGGTAACCTATTGGATCAGCGTTATTCTGATGCTTCAGCAGCCTTACGTGGTTTTGCAAATTCCAACTTGCATTCCTCCCTTATCCTTTCCGCAGGGATGAATCCACACCTATACGCTTACCTCGCTGAATTACCGGCTTTCTTCCCCAATAGTGAAGGTCTATTTGACAAAAAAGTCGTTTTGAAAGTAAGTGACTTTCGATCGGCGCTCATCCAGGCAAAATATCTCGCTAAGCGTGGTGTATGGGTATCTGAATTCAGAATAGAATCCGGTTTGAACTGCGGTGGTCATGCTTTCGCAACCGATGGTTTTCTTCTGGGACCAATCCTTCAAGAGTTTAAAGAGAAAAAAGAAAGTTTGAAAACCGAACTTTTCGAGATATACCACGCATATTGGGTTTCCCAGGAGCGCTCATTAACAACTCCTCCCAGCATCAAATATACAGTTCAAGGAGGCGTGGGAACAGCTTCAGAACATCAGTTCTTATTAGACTATTATGGATTCGATGCCGTAGGATGGGGATCCCCATTCCTGATGGTTCCCGAAGCAACCACAGTAGATCAAGAAACCCTGAAAGCATTGGAACTTGCCAAGAAAGAAGACTTCTACTGTAGTGGAGCATCTCCATTGGGAATTCCCTTTAACAATTTCAGACAAAGTGGCGCAGAGTACCTACGGTTGGAACGTATAAAAAAAGGGCGCCCCGGTAGCCCTTGTAAAAAAGAATACCTTATTTCGAACACCGAGTTTGGTGGTAAACCGATCTGCACTGCATCACGCGTCTATCAACATCAAAAGATCCAGGAACTACAAAAACAAAATCTGTCCGCTGCGGAATACGATAAAGCCTTTGACGCCATTACAGAAAAAACCTGTCTTTGTGAAGGGCTCGCAGCACCAGCTTATCTTAAGTACAATATCCAAAAGAGCAAAGAACAGACCGCTGTATCCATCTGCCCAGGCCCGAATCTTGTCTGGTTCAAAAAACAATATTCTTTGCGGGAAATGATCGACCACATCTATGGCCGTATATCAGTTTTTGAAAATGACAACAGACCTTTTGTTATGATCAACGAACTCAACCTGTATATCGATCATATTCAAAAATATGTCACAGACAATAAAAATATCATGAACGATAAAAAGATAAAATATGTAGCTAGATTCAAAGCACAATTACAAGCTGGAATAGCTTATTACAACGAACTTACCCAGCACTTATCGCTTATTCCACAAAATATCAGCACAGCGATACCCAGACAGCTTGAACTGGCATCACTACGTTTAAAAGACATCCATATGTAACCTCCTAATATAACTTTAAACAAACACGGGGCGCTTAAATAAGCGCCCCGTGTTATTATCAGGAATCTTTTGACAAGCCTTACTTCGCTATTTTGCGAAATTTACCGAATACCCCAAGTGGAAGTTTCGGTCCTGCAGTTGCTTGTAAGAACAACTCGCCTATTTCCAAGTTTTCCACTTTTGGGAAAGCTGTCTTAATTAAATTTTCAACAATAACAGAGGAAAACCCTAATGAATACGTATTCAAAATCAAGAAATGCTCTTTAGGATCCAATAGTTGAACGACTTCAGTCATCATTTCCATAATGTGATCTTCCAATTTCCATTTCTCGCCCTTTGGCCCATGCCCATATGCGGGTGGATCCAAAATAATCCCATTATACGTATTACCTCTTTTCAGCTCACGCTTTACAAATTTCAAAGCATCTTCAACCACCCAACGAATGTTATCCAAATTGGAAATTTCCATATTTTCATTTGCCCAGGTAACAACCTGTTTAATCGAATCTACGTGAGTCGTATCCGCGCCCGCAGCCTTTGCTATTAAAGATGCTCCACCAGTGTATGCAAAAAGATTTAGAACCTTCGGTCTTTCCGTCTTAAATGAACGTACAGATTCCGAAATATAGTCCCAATTTACAGCCTGTTCCGGAAATATCCCGACGTGTTTAAAAGATGTCAAGCCCAATCTAAATTTGATGGCCACATCCTTATTTTTATATTCGATATGCCAACGGTCTTGGGCCTTAGGATTTTTCTTCAACCATTCTCCTGAAGTAGCCGAACGACCTTTGAATTTGATATGATAACGCTTGTTCCACTCCGCATCAGTCAATGCTTTAGGCCATACAGCCTGAGGTTCTGGTCTGATTAAAATTAAATCACCAAAACGTTCCAGTTTTTCAAAATCACCACAATCAATGAGTTCATAGTCCTTCCAATGCTGTGGGGTCAATAGTTGTATATTTGTTGCTGCCAAAATCAAAATTTTCCGACAAAACTAAGCTAAATTTCAATATAAAAGAAATCTGCATGATGCTAACACAGATCAAACACATAAAATTACGCGCAATAAAGCCATGTTCCCAGCCCTTATTGCCCCATAGAAGCTTTCGCACTTTTCATTAATGGGCTTGCAAAAACAAAGTTGTTCAATTCCTCCACATCCGACCGCATCATATCCTTATTGGAACCTTCCCAGAATTTCTCTCCTTTATAGAGAAACAAAATATACTCACCAATTCCCATCACAGAATTCATATCATGTGTAACAACGACTGTCGTACATTTCAACTCTTGCGTAATTTTTAGTACCAATTCATCAATAACAATCGAAGTCTCCGGATCCAATCCCGAATTGGGTTCATCACAAAATAGATATTTAGGGTTCATACTAATTGCACGTGCAATTCCAACCCGCTTTTTCATCCCCCCCGAAAGCTCCGCAGGGAACAGTTTATTTCGTCCCTCCAGATTAACCTGTTCCAAACAATGATTTGCACGGTCTAATTTCTCCGCTTTGGACATATCCGTAAACATGTCCAACGAAAACATGATATTCTGCTCTACCGTCATCGAATCAAACAGCGCTGAATTTTGAAAAAGCATACCTATTTCTTTTCGAATAGGAACACGCTCTTCAAAATTCATCCGAGTAAAATCCTTGCCATCAAAAATTACCTTTCCTTTTTCCGGTTGGTGCAGGCCTACGATACATTTCAATAAAGTACTCTTTCCCGAACCCGACCCTCCAATAATCAGACTCACCTTTCCGGGTTCGAAATTTGCACTAATTCCTTTCAGAACATGGTTGTCACCAAACGATTTGTTAATATCTTCGATTTGAATCATAAAATCTTTTTAAAGCATTAATGCGGTTATCACATAATCCGCCGCAAGAATAGTTATGCAGCCAACGACAACTGCTTCCGTGCTAGCTTGCCCAACTTCCAACGCTCCACCCTTTACATTATACCCTTTATAAGCAGATATCGAGGTAATAATAAACCCAAACACAACAGCTTTAACAAGGGCAACTGTCACCGTGAAGCCGTTGAAGCCATCTTGAATTCCTAAAATATAATCCGCCTGTGTCACAGCGCCCGAAAGGGATCCACCTAACAAACCGCCCACTAAAGCGCACACGATAGAAATAATCACCAACATCGGAATCATGGTGATACCCGCCAATATTTTGGGTAATATCAAATAACCAGGAGCATTGATCCCCATAATTTCCAAAGCATCAATCTGCTCTGTAACACGCATGGATCCGATCTGTGAAGATATAGACGACCCAATTTTCCCCATTAAGACCAATCCCGAGATCGTCGGTCCTAATTCCAAAATATTTGAATCCCGGTTGATCGAACCTATAATAGAATTTGGGATCAAGTCGGATACCATCTGAAAGGCAATTTGCATGGTCATAACAGCGCCAATGAAGGTGGAAATAATAACGATAAGTCCCAGAGATCCTATACCAATATCGGTCATTGCCAATACGGTTTCCTTCCAATAAATTCGCCCTTTCTCCGGTCTTTTAAAAACTGATTTCAGGAGTATGAGATATGCACCAATGTGATGAAAGATCATATTATCTATTTAATTTCAATGTATTACGCCAATTTAACGGCTATACTGAGCCAAGCTATCCATTAAAGGTAATTAATTCCAGCAAATATATAAACAAGCAAAAACCCAAAAAGTATACGAAAAACGAAATTACTTACCGATCAATTAGTCACATTTACCGATTTTTTATGTATAATAGCCTAAACATTCATACGGTATCTCCCAAAGCGACTTACTTTTGAGATATATTAACAAACGGAATTAGTTATGAATACACGAAGAATAACAACTGGTATCACCATTCTCTTTATAGGAGCTGTCTTATTATTATCACAGCTCAACACAATTTCTTTCAACTGGGTAGGTATTTTTAGATACTGGCCGCTGTTTATTGTGCTTGCCGGAATTCGTATGCTCGTACCCAAAGACCAACAGATTGGACAGTTTGTCGCCATCGGTTCTACCGTCGTAATTTTAGGTTTTTTGACTTACATAGGGCTGTCGACACCAAAGGAACCACTTTTAACACAGCTTTTAAAAAGTAAAGGCGTCAACATCAATGTCGACGATCCCAACGATAAAACAAATTATACAACAGAAAAATTAAACGTCCCGCTGGATGATAAAATCCATAGTGCTACCCTAAACCTCGATTTGGGGGCCACTTCATTAAGAAATGATAGTAGCACTACTTCAGAAATCTTCTCGGCATTTAACACATCAAAAGAATATCTACTGGGCATAACTGTGCATGGAGAATCTGCAGACAAATTAGATATCAACCTAAAGGGAAAATTCAAAAACAAGGATTTTAACAGCAAAAACAACAATACGTTTATCGCTTTAAACCCCAACATCCTATGGAATCTGAATTTTGATGTAGGTGCAATTGATGCCAGGTTAGATCTTTCACCCTACAAGATAGAAACATTGGATATCGATGCTGGAGCGACTAGTCTAAAGTTAAAATTAGGTCAACCGCTGGCAACAACTAAAATTTCTATGGATGCTGGAGCCTCCTCTATTGAAATCTCCATCCCCAAAAACGCGGCCTGTCGTATTACAAGCGACAATGCATTATCCTCGACAGATTATGAGGGCGATTTCCTAAAAAGTGAAGGCGAAGTAAAATCGACAAATTACGACTCTGCCGCTCAAAAATTCGATTTCGATATCAACGGTGGCATCGCGTCAATAAAAATTAGAAGATATTAATTGACACCCGATTTTTAGTCAAGAAAAGCTAACTTTGTGTTAGATATGGACACAAGTAATATGTTGACATTACCTGGAATCTATTGCAATTCCAAGGTAGATTATTCGAGATGGAAAACAAGGGAAATTCAGATCGGTGATATTCCCATGGGTGGGGATAATCCCATTCGTATTCAAAGTATGACTACGGTAGATACAATGGATACGATGGGCTCAGTTGAGCAGACCATTCGAATGGTAGAGGCGGGCTGCGAATACGTTCGTATTACCGCTCCAAGTATTAAAGAAGCACAAAATTTAGCTAACATAAAAGATGAACTTCGCAGAAGAGGCTATAAGGTCCCTTTAGTCGCTGATATTCATTTTACACCAAATGCTGCCGAGGTCGCTGCGCGCATCGTCGAGAAAGTAAGGGTCAATCCCGGTAACTATGCAGACAAGAAGAAATTTGATCAGCTATCTTATACCGATGCTGAATACAAGCGCGAGTTAGATCGCATCTATCAAAAATTCACTCCGCTCGTAAATATTTGTAAGGAAAATGGTACCGCCATGCGTATTGGTACCAACCACGGCTCACTTTCGGATAGGATCATGAGTCATTATGGTGACACTCCGGAAGGGATGGTCGAATCAGCCATGGAGTTTATCCGGATGTGTGAAGATCTGAGTTTCTACAATCTCTGTATCTCCATGAAATCGTCCAACCCGCAGGTCATGGTCAAAGCCTATCGATTGCTGGTCGAAAAAATGGTTTCCGAAAACATGAACTATCCCCTACATCTCGGTGTAACTGAAGCTGGAGACGGTGAAGATGGTCGCGTAAAATCTGCCGTCGGTATCGGAACACTGTTGGAAGATGGATTGGGCGATACGGTACGTGTATCGCTAACCGAAGAGCCTGAACGGGAAGCTCCGGTCGCTATAGCACTTGTCAATAGATATAGCAAAAGAAAGGCAAACATCGCGAGTCAGCCCAAACAAAAGATTGTTCAGCTCTCTCCGGAGACACCACATATTCCTTATGCCAGCCAAGAAGTAAATACTTTCATCGGCGGCTCTTTGGTACCTAGGGTTGTGGTCGACATTTCTAAGGAAAATCTAAAGGACGCTCAGATCCTTACCAAAGTAGGTTATCGCTACGATATCCTATTAGATAAATACCACATGGGTGAGCAGTCTGTAGACTTTGTTTATCTCGCAGACAGTTTACCATCCTTTACGATGCCGGCAAATCTGAAGCAAGTATATAACTATAATACCTGGTCAAAACTTACCGATCAAACCAATATTCATCCGCTCTTTACCTTAGAAGAATTCGTAAAGTCAGACAATAAGGATAAAGTCCTGAATATGGTCAAAATCTGTAATTCAGATTTATTAACCCCATTGTTTGAATCCTTACAGCTAGACAAAACAGTCGTATTTATCGTAGAAACCGATTACTTGCACGGTATGGCAGATCAAAGACAGTTCTTTCGAAATCTGCAGGAAATCGGTATTGACAATCCTGTCATTATCAAGCGTTCTTATTTGGCGGAAGAATTCTCAGGACCCATTGGTGATTTTATGAATCCCGAAGAACCGATATCAAAAATACAGCTGTACGCTTCTACAGATCTAGGCGCATTATTAATCGATGGTTTAGGTTCAGGAATTTGGATTGACTCTCCGGCAACGGCATTGGAAAATATCGCCTCACTTTCGTTCGGAATTTTACAGGCGACACGATCCAGAATATCCAAGACAGAATATATTTCCTGTCCAAGCTGTGGCAGAACCTTATTTGATCTCCAAGAAACCACGCAAATGATCCGAAGCCGTACCAATCACTTAAAAGGCTTAAAAATTGGAATCATGGGCTGTATTGTTAATGGCCCTGGAGAAATGGCAGATGCAGACTATGGTTATGTTGGGGCGGGCCCTGATAAAGTGACATTATATAGAGGTCAGCAGGTGGTTAAGAAAAATGTGAGTTCAGCCCATGCCTTAGATGAATTGATCAAGATCATTCAAGATGATGGATTGTGGATCGAAGAACTACAACAAGACCAAAATTAACAAATCAAGCTATACATAAAACAGCAAAGGGGATCAAATGATCCCCTTTGCTGTTTTATGTATACGAATGAACGTACATTACAAATTACCTTTTTATCGAAAAATGTTACTTTCTTATCGAATAGAAAATCTTTTCACCACAGTTTCCGAACCTGCAACTACGCGTACAAAGTAAAATCCTGTCGTTAATTTTCCACCATGCTCAAAGGAAAGATTTTGAATTCCTGAATCCAGATTACCATTCATTAATTGGAGAATCTCATTGCCCAATGCATCCATTACTTTAATAGACACACTCGACGATTTTGCCAATTTAAAAGAAAGATTTATTTGTTCAGCAATCGGATTGTAGAAAACCTTCACATTATTGATAAGTTTCTCTGTCTCCTTGATGTTATTATCTTCTCCGAATGCCTCACTGCCGTCCCAAATATGTTGCGAAATAGTATGGTCATAAGGAGACTTTGCATACACCCGAGTCAACCCGCTACACAATGTCAGTGCGGATAAAAGTGTTAAACAAGCTGCTTTAAGTAGATTTCTCCCCATAGTGTTAAATTAGACTTCAAATACTGGTTACGGTTTAATCAAATATAACGCTAACTATTTGAATTATCAACAACAAAGTTAGTATTTTGTTTAAAAGTTTTTCAGCAAATAGATTCATTCTAAGTTTCTTTTAACAAATTTTAACAGCTCTTGCGCATGTCAAAGTAAATGCTAAAATTTGGCGCAGGAAATGTACCTACTTAAAGTACAGGCAAAAAGTATATTTTTGCAGTATATTTTGAAATAAAATAATTGATAAATGGCAGACAACAGTCATCACAACAGTATCAATAAGGTGAGTTTCGCCGGATTATTGATCAGTTTAGGAATCGTTTTTGGAGATATCGGAACTTCTCCATTGTATGTTTTCAAAGCAATCATGGGACAAGGAGCCATTCAAAAGGACTTAGTCTTGGGCGGGCTATCCTGTGTTTTTTGGACACTGACGCTCCAGACAACAGTAAAGTATGTTTGGATCACACTCCGGGCAGACAATAAAGGTGAAGGCGGTATCCTATCCCTCTATTCATTGGTACGCAAACGAGCCCCTTGGTTAATTTTCCCGGCGATGATCGGTGCAGCGACCTTGTTAGCGGACGGAATGATCACCCCTGCCATCACAATATCCTCGGCTATTGAAGGTTTGGATCTCAAATTCCCAGGATTACCTACAGTACCTATTGTAGTTACAATTATCTCCTTATTGTTTATTATCCAACGATTTGGAACATCTGTTGTAGGAAAGGTTTTCGGCCCATTGATGACCATCTGGTTTACAATCATTGGTGTAATCGGTTTATCTCATCTTCACCTCGCACCAGAAGTGATGAAAGCGATCAACCCCTATTATGCTTTCCATATTTTGATTACCTACCCCCATTCGCTATTACTGATCGGTGCCGTGTTTTTATGTACTACAGGTGCCGAAGCATTGTATTCGGATATGGGACACTGTGGTAAAAACAATATCCGCATCAGCTGGATCTACGTAAAAATCACACTTATACTAAATTATTTCGGACAAGGAGCCTGGTTATTGACACAGGAAGGACGTGTCCTTGGAGGTGAAAATCCGTTCTACTCAATCATGCCCGATTGGTTTATAGGCTACGGTATCGCCATCGCGACGATTGCAGCGGTCATCGCCAGTCAAGCCATGATATCCGGATCATATACCCTAATTTCGGAAGCAGTACGGTTGAATATATGGCCTAAGGTGGCTATCCGCTACCCCAGTGAACATAAAGGTCAGTTGTATGTACCATCCATCAATTTAATTTTATGGGTCGGCTGTATGATTGTCATCTGGGTTTTTGAAGAATCAAGCCGAATGGATGCAGCCTATGGTCTTGCGATCAATTTAACGGTATTGATGACCACGATTTTAATGGGATACTTCCTCGCCATGAAAAAAGTCAACCGTGTACTAATTGCGGTATTTTTGATTGCTTATTTTGTTATTGAACTAACTTTCTTAATAGGAAATGGTGTTAAAATAGCCCATGGCGGTTGGTTGACTCTTCTGCTTGCCACTGCGCTATATATAACAATGTATTGCTGGTACACAGCGCGAAAAATTAAAAATCGTTTTGTTAACTTCATTAACATCAATAAATATTACCCCATTATCTCCGAATTGAGCGAGGACAAATCGGTCCCTCCCTATGCGTCGCATTTGGTCTATCTGACAAGTGCAAATTTCAAATCCGAGATAGAGGCTAAAATTATTTATTCAATTATTAATAAAAAGCCAAAGCGTGCGGATGTATATTGGCTCGTCCACGTTGATGTGATGGATCATCCACATACAAAAGAATATTCAATCGATCAGCTTATCCCCGGTAAGTTAATACGGGTTGATTTTAAACTTGGCTTTAGAGAGGAACAGCGCATCAGTCTACTGTTCAGAAAAGTAGTTGAGGAAATGGTGAAAAAAGGTGAAATTGACATCACCAGTCAATACGACACCCTACGTAAACACAATATTCCTGGTGACTTTAAGTTTGTTGTTTTGGAAAAAGTACTCTCCAAAACCAACCAGATGACATGGATAGAAAAAGTAATTATGGACATCTATGGTTACCTCAAAAAAATGAGTTTGTCCGAAGAAAAAGGTTTTGGTTTAGATTCCAGCTTTGTTACAATTGAACGGGTTCCGCTCAATTTTCCACAGACTTCAGAGGTCCATCTCATACGGAAAGATTAAGACTCCTCAAGGTGATGCTCAAGCATCACCTTTTTTATTCAATAGAATTGCATTACTTTTGTTGCAAATAATACATCATGGCAGACGCTAATCCAAAAAAGAAATTACATCCTAGAAATAGACATCTCGATAACTACAATTTTGAAGAATTGAGCAAAGTGGAACCTTCGCTCAAAGATTTCGTTATAGAAAATGCGTATAAAGTAAAGTCCATCGATTTTAACAACCCCGATGCTGTTAAAACGTTAAACAAGGCACTTCTAAAAAAATATTACCACATTCAACACTGGGATATCCCCAAAGAGAATCTTTGCCCCCCTATTCCGGGCCGGGCAGATTATATTCATTATATCGCAGACGTTCTTGCAAGGGACAATAATGGTGAAATTCCAAAAGGCGGAAACATCCACGTCCTCGATATCGGTGTTGGTGCAAATTGTATCTACCCCATCATCGGACATCAGGAGTATGGATGGAGCTTTGTAGGGTCTGAAATCATCAAGAGTGCATACAAAAACGCCATCGAGATAACACGGACAAATATGAGCTTAAAAAAGAGCATACAAATCCGTCTCCAAAATAATCCCAAAGCCATATTTAAAGACATTATTCTTCCAGGGGAAAAATATGATGTGGTGATCTGTAATCCCCCATTTTTTAGTTCTCAAACCGAGGCTTTACAGCAGTCCATCCGTAAGACCACAGGTATCAAAGACGCTAAAATAGACGAAAAACCGGCCACACAGGCATTTTCTGGACAAGGAAGCGAGTTATGGTGCGATGGTGGTGAAAAAGCGTTCTTGTCACGCATGATCTTTGAAAGCCAATTTCACAAAGATCAAGTAAAATGGTTCACAACATTAGTTGCCCACCGCGAAGACATTCGCTTTCTACAACACAAACTAAAGAAAATAAACGTAAAAGAGACCGAAGTGATCCGTATGGAACAAGGTAATAAGGTAAGCCGGATCCTTTTATGGAGATTCTAATAAGTCCATGATATTCAAAAAAAGGAGCTATCTTTTATGCAGATAGCTCCTTTTCTTTGATCCATTACTGTACGACGCTTCTCCTATACTAGGCTTGCGCCTGTTTATTTAACTTTGAATGTTTATAGCCATACATAAAATATACAGCCAATCCAATCACGAGCCAGATCACAAATATTATCCAGTTACTTGCCCCCAGCTCCGTCATTAAATACAGATTGATCAGAATACCAACGACAGGCAATAGGGAAAAGTTCATTTTAAAGCTATAAATTCCCAGTCCAAGCCAAGTTAACCAAAATATGATGACCAACATTTTATGTTCTAGAATTTCAAGGATGGTAAGCGATTTCCACTCCTGTATCGTCTCTTGCGCATAGCTAAAAATAAACACAATAGCAATCAGTAGCCCTGCACCAACCAAATACTTACCGTTGATGTAAGGAACTTTAAATTTGGATTTTGCCGATAAACCCGAATAATCCATATACAATACACCGGCGCACACAAGTATAAAGGCAAAAAAGGTACCGACGCTCGTTAAATCCACAAAGAAATCCATTTTAAAAAATAACGAAGGGATAGCAACCACCAAACCCGTTACAATAGTTGCAAACGAAGGTGTTTTATATTTTGGGTGAATGGTCGCAAACTTCTTCCACAACAAACCATCCCGACTCATCGTCATCCAGATTCTTGGTTGCGCCAATTGATACACCAGCAAGGCACTGGTGATGGCAATCACAGAGGTCACCGATATAATTCCGGCCATATGGTCGAAGCCCACATATTTAAACACGAAAGCAAGCGGATCCTTCACATTTAATTCGGTGTAATTAACCATCCCCGTCAAGACTAAGGTAATAGCGACATACAATACAGTACAAATCAATAGGCAATAGATCATCGCCTTAGGTAGATCGCGCTGCGGGTTTTTACACTCTTCGGCAGTTGTGGAGATCGAATCGAATCCGATAAAGGCAAAGAAAACCGCGGCCACACTTCCGAGTACACCTTTGAGGCCGTTCGGCGCAAAAGGTGTCCAATTTTCAGGTTTAATGAAAAATATACCCCCAAAAATTACGGCAAGGATAATCGCTACCTTGATCATAACCATAATCATACTCGCTTTCTGGGACTCTTTGATTCCGATATAAACCAACCAAGTAACCAAAAATGTAATGACACCTGCTGGTAAATCGAAAATAATAGGCATTCCTCCTATTCGTGGTGCACTATTAAAAGCATCCAGACCATGTTGGTCGATTGCGGTCAGTGCAGTCGCACCATGTTGGTTCATCTTCTCTACAGCATCATAAGCATAGCCTGGCGCCATGGACAACCAAGCCGGTATGTGGAGTCCAAAGCCCTCCAGCATGGAGACAAAATACTGCGACCAGGAAATGGCAATAACCGTATTGGAAACAGCATACTCCAAGACCAATGCCCAACCTATAATCCATGCAAACAACTCACCAAAGGCCACATAAGCGTATGTATATGCTGAGCCAGACACAGGAACTGTACTGGCAAATTGCGCATAGGCCAATGCCGTAAAAACACAGGCAAAAGCCGTAAAAACGAAGAGGAGTGATACCGCTGGTCCACCTTCATAACTCGCCAATCCAATTGTGCTGAAGATTCCAGCCCCTACAATAGCGGCGATACCCAACGAAACCAGATCTGTTACCCCCAATACCTTTGCAAGGCCCGTCCCCTCCTCTTTTTGAGTGTCATGCAGAATCTGATCAACACTTTTCTTCCGAAAAAGTCTATGTGACATGTAAATTTAGTTTTTGATACTTAAAATTATGCGAAAATAAATATTTTCAAGGTCTTATACTATTGGTATTTTCTGACAGACTAATTAAAGTCCACCAGCTCATATTGAATATACTGGTAAATTTCTTGATAATCGGTCATCTGCGTATGTAAATAGGAAATCAGCTGTTCTGTCAGAAGCTGTCTTTGCTCCACTGAAACTTCAAATTTCCACAATCGCTTACAAATATTGAAAAGCGCACCTGCAATTTTTTCTACCTGTTCATAGTCATAAATATACGCCCACTCAATAAACTGATGATAGAACTTTTCAAACTTAGGAATATCACTCAGCTGATTAATTTTCAAAAACTTCCGAACAGCATCTTCATTGACATGTACCAGTGCAGCGTAGAATTTATCGATGGAGACCGCTTTATTTTGTGTTAGGATATGATCCAACAATAGCTCCAACGCAATATGGGCCATAAAGGACGGACGGATAGGCAGCCCGGCTAAACTAGACTGGATTTTTAGTTTCAGCTGATGTGTATGATGAAAAAAGTAAGGTGAATTGTGAAATAGACGATCGACCTCGATATGACGGTTCCAGCCTATGTACAATTGTTCCAGTAAAGGATTGTCCAAGAGCTCATCTTCATACTGACGCGGTTTTAGCATAAAGGATTTATCCGCATTTTTTAATAGATCGGGTAACAATCCACCCACCATACGTTCGGGATTAGTTGCAAACCGTTCAAAATAGAAATGTGATAAAAAATTCATACCAGCTTATTAGCGTGTGCTTTTATGGGAAATTATTCGCTCAATATACGCTTAATCTCCTATCTTTGCATCTTGTAAATTAAAAAATTAAATCCATTTAACAATGAGCTTTGTAGAAGAATTACGTTGGAGAGGCATGTTGCAAGATATTATGCCAGGCACTGAAGACTTACTGAATAAAGAAAAAGTCGCTGGTTATATCGGCTTTGATCCCACAGGCGACTCTCTACACGTAGGACACTTGACGCAAATCATGACGTTGATCCATTTCCAAAATGCAGGCCACAAACCAGTTGCCCTGGTTGGAGGAGCAACAGGCATGATCGGAGACCCTTCTTTCAAATCTGCAGAGCGTAACTTGTTGGACGAAGCTACCTTACAGCATAATGTCGCTTGTCTGAAAAAGCAGTTAGGCAAATTTCTTGAATTTGGAGAAGGGGAAAATGACGCCCAAATGGTTAATAATTACGACTGGTTTAAAGATTTTAAATTTTTGGATTTTATTCGTGATATCGGTAAAATGATTACCGTTAACTATATGATGTCAAAAGATTCTGTAAAAAAACGTCTGGAAGGCGACAATGGTCTCTCATTTACAGAGTTTACCTATCAATTGATTCAAGGATATGACTTCTACTATCTTTGGAAGCACCACAACTGTAAAGTTCAAATGGGCGGGTCGGACCAATGGGGTAACATCGTAACAGGAAGCGAAATGATCCGTCGCCAAGATCAGGGAACAGCCTATGCCATCACGACGCAATTAATCAAAAAAGCCGACGGCCAGAAATTTGGAAAGACCGAATCTGGTGCCATATGGTTAGATCCAAAAAAAACTTCTCCGTATAAGTACTACCAATTTTGGTTGAATACGTCAGATGATGATGCTAAAAACTGGATCAAAATTTTTACACTCAAACCTCAGGAAGAAATTGAGTCCATTATTGCAGAACATGATGCAGCGCCACACTTACGTTTAGTTCAAAAAGCACTGGCAAAAGATATCACCATTCGTACCCACTCCGAAGAAGCGTACGAAACTGCGATCAAAACTTCTGAATTTCTTTTTGGAAATGGCTCTTTAGAATTCTTAAACAACTTAGATCACGACGCAGTTTTAGAGGTATTTGAAGGCATTCCGCAGTTTCAGGTCGCTAAAGCAGATCTCGCAGCAGGCATCAATATTCTTGATTTACTAGCTGTTCAGACACAGGTATTTCCGTCAAAAGGTGAAGCCCGCAAAATGCTTCAGGGCGGCGGCGTTTCTATCAACCGAGAAAAAGCAACCGATATTGAAGATTCGATTACGGACAATCACCTTGTAAACAATAAATATATTGTTGCACAACGCGGTAAAAAGAATTACTACTTGATTATTGCAGATTAATGATCAGCAGTATCCTGATTTAATAATCCATAAACATAAAAAAGTCCCTTTTGAACAAAGTAAAAGGGACTTTTTTATGAAATCCAATGTTATTCTTCCTCCGCAGAAGAAATCGGTTCGGTTATTTTAATAGTTTTTCAAATGCTTTGCGTGACGCTCCCCTAAAATGTACTTCCCCGCAATAGCGGTACCCTAACTTTTCGAACACATGCAGCATACCCCCATTGTCAAAATTAGTATCCACCTTAATACTATAAACGCCATGATCGATGGCTATCTCTTCCACCCCGGACATAATAGCCGTCCCCACACCTTTCATATGCGGATCCTGCGCCGAGGCCAGTCGGTGTATACCGACATAAGAACCATCACTTAACCATTTTCCGTCAATATCATTATATGCAGGTTCGACATCAAAAATAATAGCAACATAACCTACAATCCTACGCTCCACTTCAACGACATGCCCGTAGCCCTTATCAATATCTGACTGAACCACATCTTCATTCGGATAACCATCTTGCCATTGTCGGCTACCTTGTTCTTTCCTGAGGGCAATTGCTTGTTGTATAATTTCCCAAATCCGTCCTTTATCAGCTAATGTCGCTTTTCGTATTTCAAACTTGTTCATGCTATCTCTTATTTTATTCGTAAAACTACATATTTTAGAGCAACTCTAAAGAATAGGCAAAAACAGAAACAATCTTTAGCCATATCCCATATTCTTTAGCCCACCCCACTTGCAGGGCATAGTATTTGCTAGCCATTATACCTATCAAGCTTTTTAGCTACATCTAAATTTATTCATTCATAAAAAACGACAAACTTAAAATAATAGGCGATCAGCATCTTTAAAATACTATCAAAATAACTAAGTTTGTAAGCAGTATAATTGTGAGCTTTTCAATGTCAAATAAAGGAAATACATTTAGGCAGACAGGGAATTCAGTTTCCGGCAAACGTGCCCCTCAAAAGGAATCGACAACATTTAAAAAAGAAAAAAGTCAAAAAAACAGTGTACCAAGAGATTATTCTGATGCACAGCAAAAGGCTGTCAAGATATTAGGGATTTTATTGATCTTACTTTCATTGGCATTTGCTACAGCTTTCGTCTCCTACTTATTCACTTGGGAAGACGATCAAAGTTATATTGCAAAAACCAATGGTGGATGGTCGACATTATTCCGATCCGCAGAAGAAATTCATGATGAAGCTGTTGATCTACCCGTTGTCGATAATAAACTAGGGAAATTTGGCGCATTGCTAGCCAACCAATTCATGTACGAATGGTTTGGCGTCGCATCTTTTCTTTTTATCCCCGTATTATTCATTTTAGGATATCGCTTGTTGTTCAAGAAATCATTACTTCCTTTGTACCGTACTGTAGTCTATTCTTTTGTTGCTATCGTTTTTATCTCGGTAACTTTAGGCTTCCTGCATGGATTTATGGCCGATACACCGCATATGCTCGAGGGTAAATTTGGCTTTTGGACCAATAAATTACTGGAAGCACAAGTTGGCATTGTCGGCGTTGGCTGTATATTGGCTTTTGCCTACCTGACGACATTGATCTTACTTTACAACCTCGATTTTAAATTTGTCCTATTCAGTAACAGGAAATCCAAGTCATTCTCTGAAGATACGGACGAAGAGGATGAGGATGAATACGCTCCACAAAATCTTAGAAACAAAATTCATATTGAAGATGATTCCATCCAGTCGGTGCGAGAATCTTTCCAACGGTCAACGTCAATCAATGAGCGATTTCAATCTGCTCGGGACAAAGAGGTACAGGAAGAACTTCAGCGTCCTGCCTTTACGCATCACCCTGTACCCGAAGTACAAATTGATCCGAAGGACAAAGTGGTGCTCACCTTCGACGATAGTCCGCTTGAAAGAACAGAGAATACACCTTCAATCAGTTTTACAATTGATCAGCCAAATGAAGAATTTGAAGCCGAAGACTTACCGTTAATCCAGGAATATCAAGCGCCGAAAATCGAAGCAGAACCCCAACGAGAGCCAGAAGCTATTATTGAACCCGATGCAGTACCCGGTCTGGTGGTCGAAGATATCAAAGAGGAAAAAGAAATTACCGCCAGTGATCTTGTGGCCCAATTCGGACAGTATGACCCAAAATTGGATCTTTCTGGCTACCAACATCCGGCATTGGATTTATTGAAGGACTATGGTGGTGGTAAAATTACCATCAATCAACAGGAACTCGAAGCGAACAAAAATAGGATTGTTGATACACTGAGAAACTATAGCATCGAGATCGAAAGCATCAAGGCAACGATAGGACCAACGGTGACTTTGTATGAAATTATACCAAAACCAGGTGTACGGATTTCAAAAATCAAAAATCTGGAAGATGACATTGCCTTAAGTCTTGCGGCCTTAGGTATCCGGATCATTGCACCGATGCCCGGAAAAGGAACTATTGGTATTGAGGTACCAAACTCCAGTCCGGAAATGGTGTCCATGCGATCGGTCCTTGCTACGGAGAAGTTTCAGAAAACAGATATGGATCTCCCGATCGCTTTAGGTAAGACAATTTCAAATGAAGTGTATATTGCCGATTTAGCTAAAATGCCTCACCTTCTGGTTGCGGGGGCTACCGGGCAAGGTAAATCAGTAGGTATTAACGCGATTCTGACCTCTCTACTGTATAAAAAACATCCAGCCGAACTAAAATTTGTCCTTGTTGACCCTAAGAAAGTGGAACTTTCTCTATTCAAAAAAGTAGAGCGCCACTTCCTTGCAAAATTGCCTGACGACGGAGATGCGATTATCACCGATACGAAGAAAGTAATCAACACCTTAAATTCCCTCTGTATAGAAATGGATCAACGTTATGATTTGTTAAAAAATGCGCAGGTACGGAATTTAAAGGAATATAATGCAAAATTTATCAATCGCAGATTAAACCCTGAGGAGGGTCATCGATTCTTACCATATATCGTTCTTATTGTTGATGAGTTTGCCGACTTGATGATGACAGCAGGAAAAGAGGTCGAAACACCGATTGCACGATTGGCACAATTGGCCCGTGCGGTAGGAATTCACCTGGTTATTGCAACCCAGCGTCCTTCTGTCAATATCATTACCGGTACAATCAAGGCCAACTTCCCTGCACGTCTGGCATTCCGTGTGTTGTCGAAAGTCGATTCACGGACCATTCTAGATACAGGCGGTGCAGATCAGTTGATCGGTCGGGGTGACATGCTTCTAGCGACTGGAAGTGATTTGATACGTATTCAATGTGCTTTTGTGGATACGCCTGAGGTTGAACAAATTTCCGATTACATCGGTGCGCAACGAGGCTATCCTTCGGCATTTATGCTTCCGGAGTACGTAGACGAAAACGGAGATGGTTCTGGTAGTGTAGATTTTGATCCCAAAGACCGCGATCAGTTGTTCGAAGAAGCTGCCCGATTGATTGTCATGCATCAGCAAGGCTCTACGTCATTAATCCAACGTAAATTAAAATTGGGTTATAACAGAGCAGGACGAATCATCGATCAATTGGAAGCTGCAGGAATTGTAGGTCCATTTGAAGGAAGTAAGGCCCGCGAAGTGCTTTATCCAGATGAGTATTCATTAGAACAATTTTTGGAGACGTTAAGAAAGGACAACTAAGATGAAAAAACAAGTATGGTTTATTGTAGGTCTGCTAATCATGGCATACAGCCAAAACAGTTATGCACAAAATGACGCTGCTGCCAAGGCGCTACTGACGAAAGTAAGCCAAAAGTACAATGCATACAAAACAATACAGGCCAATTTCTCATTAGATATTAAACAAGCTAATGGCGGCTCGCATACTGATGCCGGAACAATATACCTGGACAAGAGTAACAACAAGTACCAGGTCAATACCAAAAATCAAGTATTGATATCGGATTCCAAGACACAGTGGAATATCATGAAAGCGGAAAAAGAAGTTGAAATCTCAGAAGCAAGCAATTCGACCAACGAGATCAATCCAACAAATATATTCAGCTTTTATACCACCGGTTTTAAATATACCTTGACCAATACAGAAAAGGTAAAAGGGCTTACACTAAGTGTTGTTGAATTAAGTCCTCTTGATAGCAAAAAAAACTATTCAAAGATCAAGCTGCGCATTAACAAAGCAAGCAGTCTGATCTATGATACCACCGTATTTGATAAAAGTGGTAATCGCTATACGTATACATTAACTTCTCAGGAAGGTAATAAGGCGCTTTCCGGTAGTCTATTCGTATTCAACAAAAATGATTATAAAGGCTTCGACATCGTCGATCTGAGGTAAAAATAGAACAATACTACAGGTCTGATCAAAGATAGTACAATAAAAAGGGCTTTCCACTATGCAGTGGAAAGCCCTTTTTATTGTGAAGTACACTATTTTACAGCATGTTCGGTTCCTTATCCAACGTCTCACTTTCTTTATTGGCATAACGTGAATAGCCATGCTTCTGTGGATGTTCGATAATTTCCTTCATAGAAACAAGTTTGTACACATACGAACCCGTTTCATTATTCAATTTCAAGGCAAAATAGTCGTCCTTTTTTTGTCTTCTTATAGAACCTCTTAAACTGCCATCACCAACATTATACGCCGCAGCAACCAAGGTCCAGTTACCAAATTGGCCATAGAGGTATTTGAGGTATCTCGCTGCAGCATGCGTAGATTTAACAAGATCCTTTCGGTCGTCTACCGTACCATTGACTTTTAATCCATACAAACGGGCTGTTGCCGGCATAAATTGCCAATAGCCACCAGCTCCCTTCGATGAAACAACAGCTTTACTAAGGCCACTTTCCACCAATGGAATGTACTTGAAATCTTCCGGAATACCATGTGATTTAAGGATCTTTGCAATCATAGGCAAGTAGGTCTCTGCCTTTTTGTGCATATCGTACGATCCTGTTTTTTTAAACGAGAATCGACTGAAAAATTTACGCAATTTACTTTCCACAAGCGGACGATCCATCGGTAATGAATCTTCGGCAAATGTCAATGAATTCATATACGATTCAAAGGAATTGCTTTTTTCTTTTTTTTCTTCTTCATCCCCATGATGAACGGGAACTACTACGAGCTTCGGTTCAACGATCTTATCGCCGTTTGAAGCATTGTTGTGTGGGGTTGAGTATAACTTTGACAGCAATAAAGCAAACAAAATCAAACTACTACATAAAACTCTCTTTCTTATCATTCACTCCCTTAATGCTACCCTATCCACGACTGCAATCGATCAAAAAATAGCTTGGTTCAAATTCAAGGGTACAAAGGTAAACACTATTTATTTAAAAAACAAATAGTTACATTCTAGACAACTTAAAGCGGCTTTGTTAGCGTAAAAACGCAGCAAATTCAAGAAAAGACAAAAAGATAAGGATTTTTTCGCAAAACCCAAAATTATACCTAACTTTGTCGTTCACATTTTAGCAAAACACAATGCCATTCAGCAATAAAAGGAACAGTCGTGATGACAACTCCAGAAAGTCACGAGGCAACTCAGATAGTTTCAAATCTAGAGGCGATAAGAACAATAGTTTCGGAAAAAAATCATATGGGTCGAATGACCAATCTGAAAGAGGCTCTTTCAGAAAAGATGATAATCGTGAGAACAGATCATTCGGATCTAAAAAATTCTCAGACAAACCTTCCTTCCGAGGAGATAACAATTCCTTCCGTTCAAAAGATAATTCAGAAAAATCCTTTGGTAGAGGAGGCCGCTCATTTGATAAAAATGATTCTTCAAGATCTTTTGACAAAAAAGATTCCTTCAATAAATTTGATAGATCAGAACGTTCTTTTGACAAAAAAGATAACTTCAAACGTTCCGATAGAAATGACTCTTCAAGATCTTTTGACCGTTCAGAACGTTCTTTTGATAAAAGAGATAGTTTCAAACGTACAGATAGAAATGATTCCTCAAGATCTTTTGACCGTTCAGAGCGTTCTTTTGATAAAAGAGATAGTTTCAAACGTTCAGACAGAAATGACAGCCCAAGATCATTCGATAGATCAGAGCGTTCTTTTGACAAAAGAGACAGTTTCAAACGTTCAGACAGAAATGACGCTCCAAGATCTTTTGACCGTTCAGAGCGTTCTTTCGATAAAAAAGATAACTTCAAACGTTCAGACAGAAATGACAGCCCAAGATCATTCGATAGATCAGAGCGTTCTTTTGACAAAAGAGACAGTTTCAAACGTTCAGACAGAAATGACTCTTCAAGACCTTCTAACAGAAAGTTTGATGGCGATAAAAGTAGAAATTTTGACGACAACAAAAACTTTGGTGATAAACAATATATTAAACGTCCAAAGAAAAAAGCAGAGGATGCAGAAGATGACGGCTTAGTTCGTTTAAATCGTTACATCGCCAATGCTGGTATCTGTTCAAGACGTAAAGCGGATGAGCTTATCACTGCTGGTGTTATTTGGGTAAATGGAGAACCTGTTACGGAATTGGGTACCAAGGTGGATCCTGCAACAGATGAAATCCGTTACAACAACGAACGTCTAAAACGTGAAAAAAATGTTTATGTTTTGTTGAACAAACCAAAAGATTATATCACGACTACAGATGATCCGCAGGAGCGTCATACCGTAATGGAACTTGTTTCTAAAGCGACAAAAGAAAGAATCTATCCTGTTGGTCGTCTTGACAGAAACACAACAGGACTACTTTTGATGACAAATGATGGTAGTCTTGCTGAAAAACTTTCACACCCGCGCAACAGCATCAGCAAAATCTATAATGTCGAGTTAAACAAAAGCCTTACACAAGGCGATTTTAACAAAATCAGCTTTGGTATCGAATTAGAGGACGGTGTAATTAAACCAGATGACTTGAGCTATGTTCAAGGCGGATCGAAACGTGAAGTCGGTATCCAAATCCACTCGGGGAAAAATCGTATCGTACGTCGTATTTTTGAGTCATTAGGATATGAAGTCGTTAAATTGGATCGTGTGGTTTATGCAAACTTAACGAAAAAAGACCTTCCACGTGGCCGCTGGAGATATTTAGAAGAGCGTGAAATCGTGCAGTTAAAGCACCTGATTTAATCGCTTAAGCAGATAAATAAAAATAAAGGACGGTCATTCAGTTAACCGTCCTTTATTTTTTATATTTGCTCTTTCAAATAATAAAACAAAGAATATGACTGATCCGAAAACACTTTCATCCGTTGCGGAATTCCATAAAACATTCCAACATCCAATCCTAGACACGCCTACTATTCCATCTGAACAAAGATGTGCCTTACGGGTATCGTTGATCGCTGAGGAATTAAAAGAATTAGAAGAGGCCATCCGGGATAAAGATTTGGTCGAGATTGCAGATGCGCTATGTGACATTCAATATGTACTTGCTGGAGCGGTATTAGAATTTGGTTTAAAAGATAAATTCTCTGCTCTTTTTGATGAAGTTCAACGTTCCAATATGAGCAAAGCATGTAAAGACGAAGCAGAAGCCATCGCTACACAGGAGCACTATAAATTAAAAGGTGTAGAATCCTATTATAAAGAAGTTGATGGCAAATTTCTGGTATTCAGAACAGCTGACAATAAAACGTTAAAATCCATCAATTACTCTCCAGCCGATCTAAAAACAATTGTTGAGGGCTAAATAAAGATGGTAATCGTACCCTTTTTTTGTAGGTAAACAGCAAAGGCTTCATTAGAGAAGCCTTTGCTGTTTTTATAGCGCTGAATATATTCATTAAACGCGATAGCATACAATGATCTATCAAAAGAGTATAAAATATTAGGAACGGCTAAAAAAGACTCCCCTGCACGACCTGACGTGCTTCCAATCCCTTATCGATGTATGTTTGAATACCTGATTTCGGTAAGCCCCAATTCGGAGCAATTAACAATTCTTTATCTGCAATCCCGAAAATACGTTGAATGATCAGATCAGGACGCAATCGAGGAATAAACTTTGCTAAGAATTCCGTATAACCTTCTATCGAGAAAAGTTCAAAAGGCTCACGTTTGAACTTAACGCCCATAATAGATCCCTCTACAATATGTAAGTGATGCAACTTCACAAATTTAATTTGTGGAAAGCGGTTGATTTCATCTGCATATTTCAACATCATTTCTTCAGATTCCCACGGGAAGCCAAAGATGGTATGCACACAAAGCTCCAACGGAGTATCTTTCAGCATATTCATGGCCTGAACAAATTCGTCGTGAGAACAGCCTCTATTGATCTGCTCCAATGTATCATTGTAGATAGATTCCATACCCATCTCCAAATCTACATCGTAACGATCTGTGTAAGACTCCAACAATGCAATCTTTTCAAAATCCAAACAATCAGGACGTGTACCCACAGAAAGACCCAAAGTATTTTCAGGATCAATACTTAAAGCCTCATCATACATCATCTTCAGTAGATGAGTCGGCGCATATGTATTTGTATTTGGCTGGAAATAAATAATAAACTTCTCAGCGCCATAGCTATTACGTGCTCTTTCAATACCCGATTCCACCTGCTCGCGTATAGAAGGAATTTTCCGGGCAGTATCCGGTGTAAAAGAATCTACATTACAGTACGTACAACCACCATAGCCCTTACTACCATCACGATTGGGGCAGGTAAAATTACCATCCACAATCACTTTAAACACTTTCTGTCCGTTATACTTTTGCTTTAAATAAGCCCCGTAATGATTATACGGTTTAATTCCGTTGTCCAATAATGTACCCATTGCGCTGCAAAGTTACTCAATAAAAATCATATGTGACCATTACTTTCTCAGGATCAAATGTTAAACTGATACGGCCATCACGAAAATCTTCCCAAGATAATTTATACAAACTATCCTTAACTGCATTCTCCAAATCAAAATAACTGCTTTTAACAGCTAAACTGGGAGAATTATCATAATAAGTAGGTAAACCGTAATAGAATACGAAAAATTGTTCAAATTCTTTAAATGACAAATAGCCATAAAACCTATTCCTATTTCTTGAAACCAATATTTCAATTCTTTTTAGCCTGCCATTTGTATAAAAATAATCAAGTGTTTGATAATACAGTGCATTCAACCATTTGCCGCCAATAAATTGGATATGACCTGGATCGATGACAACCATTGTATCCTTACTCCGCGTATATGTCCCCAATTCCCCAATAGAGGACCTTTCCCCAAGATGAATGATATATTCACGCGCTATATTGGTGATCTACCATCTTTATTTGCCGGTATCCACTTTGATATGGACGAAAATTTTTGATTCATTTCTTCAGTCTTATCTACATGACCAAAATTGCTAGAAACAACTCTGATAGTGCTATCCTTATAAACCTCGAATCCAACATGAGCCTCATCATTAAGCATATCCATATCACGTTTCCATTTTTCATTTAACTGCCTATAAAAATCGATAATACCTATCTTCGGGGTTGGAAGGTAGTTTTGATAAGAAACAAAAATGTAATCCTGTCTATCTTGGCAAATACCTGATCTCACATTCAACAAGAGAAGACAGACGATGATCAAACAAATTCTCATACGGCCAGTAAGTAATATTTACAGCAATATACAAAAAACCTAGATATGGGAGTTCTAGAACAGGCGAGATACTTCACAAGGAAAGTACCTAAACGCAAGAAGCCCTTGACTGTTTCCAGCAAGGGCTTCCGTGTAAAAAAAGGCACCGACCTACTCTCCCACCTGTTACGGCAATACCATCGGCTCTGGCGGGCTTGACTGCTCTGTTCGGAATGGGAAGAGGTAGACACCGCCGATAT